>CXWL01001522.1_pt2 | contig 310481 bp, 280 predicted proteins | sample 590931 | NCBI WGS metagenome assembly CXWL01 (sample SAMEA3498368, study PRJEB10139) | groundwater metagenome | biome: water well; material: biofilm material | place: Germany | collected 2015-04-27 | reverse complement strand
ATCCTGGACTTTCCGGGGTTCAGGTGGAACCCGGAAAGCTAATGGTGGGGGGGAGGAGGGGGACGGTGAGGGGTGAGGGGTGAGGGGTGAGGGGTGAGGGGGCGATGTCATCCCGAGCGAAGCGAGGGACCTGCGTAGTAGCCAGCACGCAGATCCCTCACGTTGTTCGGGATGACGTTTCCCCTCACCCCTCACCTAGCGCGGCCACAGGCCGCGCCCCGGTCACCCGCTGTTTTCAGCCGTTCGGCCGCCGCTGCGCGGTCCGGTTCCCCAGATTGAGCGTGAACGGCTCACCATTGACGGTCGCCGTCGGGGTGGCGGTGCCATTGAAGGTGATCACCACCGTGCGGGTGACCGCGGTGCCGCCCTCGGGGGTGACGGTGACGACGCGGGTCACGGTGCCGGACGTCGGCCACGGCGCCACGCCCTCGGCGCGGACCGGAACCACGACGTCGGCGAAGGTCGCCGACTCGGCCATGTCATAGGTGCGGTTGTTGCCGGATTCGGTGATCCGCGACCGCGAAGCCGCGCCGGTCGCGGTGCCGTTGGTGGTCCGGCTGGTCTCGGTGCCGAGCAGTCCGGTGTGGACGAAGTTGCGGGTGCGGCTGATCGTGGCGGTCCAGGGGCCGCGGGTGACGTCGCCCTGCAGGGTTGCGGCGACTTCGATCTTGGCCGTCAGCATCGGGTCGTAGGCCTGCTGCACCGCGTTCAGTGCGTCATAGAACGCGACGGTGCGGGTGATCGTCAGCCCGTTGGCGCTGTTCGGGGGGCAGGAAAAGCGCCCGCCACCGAAGCCGCAGCCCGTCACGTTGCCCGGCCCCATCGGCGGCGACATGCCATCCATAAGGTTCGCGGTGAAGTTGCCATTTAGGCCGTTCAATCCAGCCATCACGTCGACATCCTCGGCGGTCGCATCGGCGGACACCGTGGCGACATCGTTGGAAATTCGCGTGGCGAGGAGCCCGGTGTCATTGGTGCCGGTCGGGGAGTCACTGCAGGCGGCCAGGGCCAGAAGGGCGGTGGCGGCGAAAAGCGGAGTGCGCATGACGGTCATCCTTGGTGAGTCGTGTGACGGTGGTGACGCTTCAAGTATCGGGGGTCACACGGAAGGACGGAGGGGATGCGGCCGTGTTAACCGAGGAGCCCGATCCGAAGACCCACGCTGGTCGAAAGGGCTCGTCCTAATGATTCTCCCTTCTCGCTTCTCGCTTCTCGTTCCCTCGTCATCCCTCCTCCATCTTCACCGCGCCCCCCGTCACCCCTCCCGACACGATGAAGCTCATCACGTCCGACGATTCGCCTTCCACGGCCACCACGCGATCGGCAGGCACCAGGATCAGGTTGCCGGCGATGTTGTAGGACTGCGGCAGGTAGACGGCGACGTGGCCAGGCAGCCCCAGGCGCGACGCGTCGTCGGACGTCACGAAGCCGAGGAACCAGAGGTCGAGCGACGGGTCGGGCTGCACCCGGACGGCCTTGTTGAAGCGCCTCTTGTTGCCGACGAACGCCCCCATCAGGTCCTTCGCCGCGGTGTAGAGAATCCGGACAAAAGGGAGTCGCTCGAAGAGCTGATCGAGTGTGGCGAGCGCGGCCCGGGTGACCACGTTGGTGGCCAACGCGCCGATGGCCGTGATCCCGGCCATCACCACCAGCAGGCCGATTCCTGGAATGCTGAGGCCGAGCCAACTGTCCACCCAGGTCACGGCGCGCCAGGCGATCCACACCGTCAACGCCACCGGGAGGGCGATGACGAGTCCGCGCACGAAGTTGCGCGTCACGAAGCGGAGCAGCGGTTGCGGGCGGTTCTCGGGGGCGATCACAGGAGTGGCTCCAGGGCAGCAAGCAGCGGGTTCAGTTCTTCGATGGTCCGGTCACCCATGTGACCGATCCGGATGACGGTGTCGCGCTCCTCGCCCTTGCCGGTGGCGACCTGCCAGCCGAGCCCATCGAGAGAGCGGACGAGCGCGTTCGCGCTCAGTCCTTCGCGGAGACGCAGTGCGGAGACGGTGTCCGCGCGACGTCCCGGGCGTGCCATGAAGCGGCAGCGACCGTGACCGTCCACCCACGCCTCGACGCGCTCGCGCATGGCCCGGTGTCGGGCGTGCCGTGCCGGCAGCCCCTCGGTCGCGATCCGCTGCAACTGTGCATCGAGCGCGTGTACGATCGGCAGCGACGGGGTATGGGGAAATCGTCCGGCGACGGCATCGGCATGCAACGATACCGGATCGAGGTACAGGCCACGCGCCTCGATGGTTTCGGCGCGCCGCAGAAAGCGCTCCGACGCCACGGCGAAGGCCACGCCGGTCGGCACGCCAAGGGCCTTCTGGGTGGTGCCGAGGAAGAAGTCGGCGCCCCAGCGATCGGGGTCCACCGCCATCCCACCGATGGACGAGACCCCATCCACGATGGTGACCACGTCGCCGAGCGTGCGCAGCAGGCGGAGCAGTTCGGCGATCGGTTGCACCACACCGGTCGAGGTCTCGACGTGCACCAGCGAGACGGCGTCGACTGGGGGTCCGTCGAGTGCCAGGACGAGCAGCTCGGGCTCGAGGGCCTCGCCGGGCGGGACATGCAGCCGGACAACTTCCTTGTCGCAGCGTTCCGCGATCTGCGCAAACCGCTCGGAGAAGTGGCCGGTGATGATGCACAGAATGCGATCCTCGACGCCGGCCCGAATCGCGGCCTCCATCATGGCCGTGGCCGAGGCGGTCACGGTCATCACCGGGCGGCGGCTCTGCATCACGTCGGCGAGGCCCCCCTGCACGCGAGCGAGCATCGCCACGGCGTCGGCGGAGCGGTGACCGATCGCGGGATGCAGCATGGCCTGCGCGACGTCGGGGTGGACTTCGACGGGTCCCGGGAGGAAGAAGCGGCTGGCGATCGTCACGCCAGCAGCTGCCCGCTCGTCACGACCTGGATGCCGCGGGCAGCCCACTCCACGCACAGGGCATCACCACGAGCGGCATCGAGGGCAGCGATCGCATCTTCTACTACCACCAGTTCGGCATGCGGCGCCAGCCGCCGGAGTCCATCGACCGCGGCGGTCACGCAGACGTCGGTGGCGACGCCGTACACCACGACACGAGTCGGCGCGAGTGCGGCGAGCACGGTCGCCGCGTTCGGATTCCACCGGAAGACATCGGTCCCGGGCTTGAGGATCAGCACGTCGCCGTCATGTGCGCGGACTTCCGCGGCAAGCGCCTTGGCATCGTGGGGCACGGCGTGCACGATCAACGGCGCGCGCAATGCCGTCTCCGCCACTTTCTGCTGGCCTCCCGTGCCGCGCATGCAGTGGGGGGGATAGGTCGCCTTCCAGTCGGGGGCGTGGCTGATCTCGGCGTGCCCCAGGTCGTGGTCATCGGCGGTGGCGACGATGCGGATCCCGTGGGCATGCGCGTGCTGGGTCAGCCGAGCGAGCACCGGCAGGACCGCCTCCGCCCCCGGCACGGCAAGCAGGCCGGTGGCGGCGATGAAGTCGTGCTGCGTGTCGACGTCCCAGTAGATCGTGGTCATGTTGGGTTCTCAGTAGAAGTCGTTAGTCGTTAGTCGTTAGTCGTTAGTTGTTAGAGAGCTGTCGCCCCAGCCACCAACTCTCCACCGTCCGCACTCAACCCTCTAACGACTAACGACCAACGACTCACGACTAGTCAACCACCGCCAACCGCGCATTCTCCCGCCATTCCCGCCCCACCTTCGCGCACGGTTTGCCATCGAGACGCACGACGTCGGCGGTGAAGTCGAACCGGCCCTGGAAGAGCGAGGAGCCGACGCCGTAGCTGTCCACCGGGACGCCGAGCTGCTCGAACTCGCGGATCTTCTCGACGTTGAAGCCGCCGGAGACGATGATGCGGACGTGCTGGTGGCCGGCCGCGTCGAGGGCATCGCGGACGTTGTGGACCAGCTGAGGTGTCACGCCAGTGGGCTTGAAACGTCCCATCTGCGGAATCATCGAGCGATCGACCAGCATCTCGCTGGTGTCGAGCCGGACGCCGAAGAGTCGTGGCCCCAGGGCGTTCGCGAGGGCCAGCGAGGTGCCGACGCAGTCATTCTCGAAGTCGACCAATGACACCAGGCGGATGTCGTCGGTCACGTGTTCCAGGAACTTGCGCGAGGCGAGGACGGTGTCGCCCCCATAGGCCGCAATCAGTCCGTGCGGCACCGTCCCGACGCCCTCGCTGCCCCACCACGACGCCTGGGCGTCGGTGGAGACGCCAATGGCGCCGGCAATGTGGGCAGCGTAGCCATCGCCAGTTTGCACCAACCAGTGGTCGTGGCGCGCCGGGAAAAACATCACGTCCTTCGGGTGGGCGGCCTCCACGACGCGACGGGTATTGGTGCCGACGCGGGTCCGTCGGGCCAGCACACCGAGGTAGAGCGTTTCGAGATGGGCAAAATCGGCGTACGACCCCTCGATCTCGAGCACCACCTCCCAGGGGAGGATGGCGTCGCCATCGTGGAGGGCACGCACGGTCAGTGACGGCCAGTTGTCGCTGCACAACTTGAGGATCGCGATCGCCTCGTCGATCCCGCCCAGAAACGCTTCGTGCTTGCCGAAGACCTGGACGGTCACCTGCGGCGAGTAGTCGTCGTTCAGCAGGATGTCACGGGCGCGGACGAAGTATTTGTCGGAGTAATAGCCGGCCCGCATCTTCTCGACCGGGAGGTTGAAGATCGCCGGGTCGAGGCGGGGTCGAGGGGGAGGAGTCATGCGTCAAATCTGGCCGGAGGGGAGGGAAGGGGAAAGGTTCACCGTTCACCGTTCACCCTCTTATCATTGAAGCCCCACTCTCTCCCGGAGCGCTCCGCATGTCCGATACGCCTCTCTCCCGCCGCACCTTCCTCGGCACCGCCGGCGCCGTGGTGGCCGGGAGCACCATGCTGCCGAAGCCGGTGGTCGCCGCGCCGGCGATCCTCCGGAGCCGCTTCGCTGCGCCGGTGGCGATCGCGTCGTCGAACGGGTTGCGCGGGGTGGCGCGGGCGGTGGAGTTGGTGCTCAAGGGCGCCGACACGCTCGATGCAGGCATCGAGGGGGTGAAGATCCAGGAACTCGATCCTTCGGACCAGTCGGTCGGGTACGGCGGCCTCCCCAACGAGGAGGGCGTGGTGCAACTCGACGCGTCGTGCATGCATGGACCGACCAAGCGTGCGGGCGCGGTGGGGGCGCTCGAGGGGATCAAGACACCGAGTGAAATTGCCCGACTGGTGATGAAGTACACGCCGCACATCCTGCTGGTGGGGAAGGATGCCCAGCGCTTTGCCCAGTCGTTCGGCTATCAGGTGGAGGACCTGCTGACGCCGCAATCGCGCGAGGCATGGCTCCGTTGGCGCGCGTCGCGCGGGGCGAACGACAACTGGCTCGACCCGAAGGCGGGCGAGAAGATGGCATACACCACCGGCACCATCAACATGAACGTGGTGAATGCCGCCGGCGACATTTCCTCGGTCACCACCACGAGTGGTCTGTCATGGAAGGTGCCGGGCCGCTGCGGCGACTCGCCGATCGTCGGCGCGGGACAGTACACCGACAACGCCATCGGCGCCGCCGGCAGCACGGGCCTCGGCGAGATGAACATCATGACCTGCGGCGGTTTTCTCACGGTCGAGCACATGCGGCAGGGGATGAGCCCGACGGATGCGGCGCTCGCGACGCTCAAGCGCGTGGTGGCGATGACGCCGCCGAGCCTCCTGGACGAGCGCGGCCGGCCGAAGTACCAGATCCAGTTCTACGCCGTGAACAAGAAGGGTCAGTACGGTGCCGCCGCGATGACGGCCTCGCCGTTCGCGGTGTGCGACGAGAAGGGGGCGCGGATCGAACACTGCGCCACGCTCTTCTCATGAGTCGCGGTGCGCTGCTTGCCCTCGTGCTGCTCGCCGGCCCGCTCGTCGCGCAGGAACCGGAGCCGGAGCCGGAGGCCATGCCGCCCCGCGTCTCCTATTTCCCGTACCTGACCTCGACCCCGAACGACGGCGTGTTCGGCGTGGCGCGGATCATCCGCTTCCGGCAGGCGCCATGGGATGCGCGCGTCACCAACCTGCGGGAACACAGCATCGACCTCGGCTTTTCCACGCGTTCGTCGTACCTGGCGCGCGGCGATTACAAGCGGCTCTGGCTCGACGAGGGCTGGCGCGCGCGGCTCCGGGTCGAGGCGACGCGCGAGACGCACTTCGGCAACAGCGACGACGCGGGCCTGCCGGATATCGACGCCAACTCGCTGCGCCGCACCCGGCAGGACGGCTGGCTCGATGTTACCCGCCGGCTGCGTGGGCCGCTGCAGCTTGCCCTGCGCGGCGCCGTGGACCACCAGAAGTTCGCCGGCTCGCAGTCGTCGCTGCTGAATCGCTATCCCTCGGCCGAGCTCGAGGGTGGCACCGTGGTCTGCGTGACGACGCCCTGCCCGGGGTTCGCGATGTCGGTGACCCAGACCGACGCGCAGCTGCGCGCCGCGCTGGTGCTCGACACGCGTGACAACGAGTACAATCCGAATCGCGGGCTGCTGCTCGAGGCCGGCGCGTTTGCGGGGAGCGGGGGCAACGGCTACACCGGCGGCTACGGCATCGCGCGCGGCTGGATCTCGCCGCACCGCGGCACCCGCCTGACTGCGCGGTATGCCTTTCGGGCGATCTCGCGCACCACCGCCGTCGGCATCCAACACGAGATCCCGGGTTGGGAGTCCCCGGTGACGGTGCTGGGTGGCGCGGCCTCGCACCGCGCGCTGCCGGTCGGCGCGCTCGTCGGTCGAGGGGTGTTGCTCGGCGGCGCCGAACTGCGCCACGAACTGCTCGACTTCGGCGGCCTCGGCGCCATCACCTTGCTCGGTTTCGTCGATGGTGGCCGCGCCTTCCAGGATCCGTCGCCACTCGCCGACCCGGCACCAGGCTTCCCCGTGCCGACGGGGAAGCTGTCCTTCACGTTCAAGGACTGGACCTGGGGCGCCGGCGGCGGCCTCGGCATCCGCGTCCTCCGCGCCGCGCAACTCAATATCACGGCGGCGAAGGCGAACGGCGAGACGCGGTGGTATGTCGGGAGTGGGTGGAGCTGGTAGGAGCGAGAAGCGAGAAGGGAGAAGCGAAAAGCGTGGCCCAGCGGAGAGATCTTCCCGCCGAGCCACGCTTCTCGCTTCTCCCTTCTCGCTTCTCGCTCAGTGCTCCGTAATGACGACCCCTCGCGCCGCCAGCCCCTTCACGTAGCGATCGTACGGCATCCCCTCATCCGGCGTGGTCACGCCTGTCCGGATCACCTGGTGGCGCACCTGGGTGAGTGCGGTCAGGGAGAGTGAGTAGCCGGTGCAGCGCATCATCGCCGAGATGTGGTGGACCTCGTCGAAGTAGTCGACCAGGTCGAAGGTGGTGCTGTGGGGTGCGCCATTCTTCTGGCCCGAGACCACGACGCGGAGCGCGACGAGGTCGCGGCCATTCGGCTTGGTCAGCTTCGGGGTGACCGCGGCGATGAAGGCATCGCGGGGGACGACGTCCTTCCCCTTGACCTTGATCGGCGTGAGGTCGAGCAGCCCGAGCTCACGGATCGCCTTCATCAGGGTCGCGTGGCCGGGGTAGCGGAGGGTCTTGTACTCCATTTCCCGGACCTTCCCCTCAAAGGAGAAGGCCATGGTCGAGAGGCCGCCGGCCGTGTGGAACGCCTCGAGCGTCCCGATCGGCTCGGCGAAGGCGACCGGCTCGAGTTCGCTGAGGGCCTCGATCGTGGTGCTCTTGCCGTCGCGCAGGATCCACGAGGGGGTCGTGTAGTAGTCGAGGGCCCCTTCCAGGGAATAGACGATTTGGTAGTTGAGGGGCGGTTCGGGGTGCTGCGGGAGTCCGCCGACGTAGATTCGTACCCGGTCGGTCTGATCCAGCCGCCGGATGCCCTCGGCCGCGAGGATGTTGACCATCCCGGGCGCGAGGCCGCAATCGGGCATGATCGACAGCCCCTTGGCATGCGCCTCGGCCTCGAGCTTCTTCTGCTCCATGACGATCTCGGTGTTGCCGCCGAGGTCGGCGAAATGGCAGCCGCACTCGACAGCGAGCTTCGCCATCGGACCGTTGAAGTAGTAGGGAATCGCGCTGAGGACCGCGTCCTGGCCCCGCATGACGTCGCGGACGGCGTCGAGGTTGGTGACGTCGAGAGTGACCAGGTGGAGCCGGGGATCGTCCAGCTTGGTGAGGAAGCGGGCGGCCCGCTCCGGCTGGAGGTCGGCCAGGGTGACCGCGGTCACTTCCGGGTCCTGCAGCAGGTCGAAGGCAGAAGCGCAGCCCTGCAGGCCAGCGCCCAGAACAAGCATCTTCATCGAAAAGTCCTCAGATTCGGGTCGTGCATTTGCCAATCCCGAAGATAATCCGCCCCTGCATCGGGTGTTCGCCCAGCCGAGGAGCATGATGGCCGACAATGCGCCGACCACCCGCGATCGCCTGCTCGAGGCGGCCCGGGAGCTCTTCACGACCCTGGGCTACCACGCCACGACCACCCCGATCCTGGCCAAGCGGGCCGGGGTGGCCGAAGGGACGATTTATCGTCATTTCCCCTCCAAGCAGGCGCTGCTGAATGCCGCCTACCAGGAGAGCCAGCGCTGGGGCACGGCGGCGATCCGCGACGCGGTCCAGGCTGGCGGCAAGACGGCGGGGGAGCGGCTCGGGGCACTCGGGCGGAAATGGCTCGAGAGTGCCGAGAGCGACCCGGCCCGGGTCCGCCTGCTGCTCAATTGGCGCCTGAGTGGGGAACTCGACGACGCCTCGCGCATGGCCGCCAACGACTTGCGGCTGGGGTTGGAGCAGCTGGTGGCCGCCGGCAAGCAGGAGGGGAGTGTCCGCGCCGGGGTGGTCGAACTGTGGACGTCGGTTTGGCTGGCGCTCGTCGGCTTTGCGGCAGAACGGATTGCCACCAAAGAGTGGTCAGCGACGCATCCGCACGCCCTGGCCACCCTCGAGGCGGCATGGGAGGCCATCGCCTGGCGACCGATCACCACCGCACCTCCCGCCGGAGAGGGCTGACGCGTGGGCGAAGCGCACGCCTTCCTGCCGACTTTCGCCCTGGTCCTCTGCACCGCAGCGATCACGACCGTCGTCTTCCAGCGCCTGAAGCAACCGGTCATCCTCGGCTATTTGTTGGCGGGCATGATGGTGGGACCGTATGTGACGCTGGTGCCGGTCACGGCGGACCGCGTCACCACCGAGACGCTCGCCGAGCTCGGCGTCATCCTGCTGCTCTTCTCGATCGGCCTGGAGTTCTCGATCCGACGGCTGCTTCGCGTCGGCCCGAGCGTCGCCGTCACCGCACTCTTCGACGTGACGATGATGGCCTTTCTCGGCCTCTCCGCCGCGCTGCTCCTCGGCTGGACCCCGCGCGAGGCACTGTATACCGGCGCGCTGATGGCGATCTCCAGCACCACGATCATTGCCAAGACCTTCGAGGATCACGACGTCGGCCGAAAGCTGCGCGACCTCGTCTTCGGGGTGCTCATCGTCGAAGACCTCGCGGCGGTGCTCTTCATGGCCGGCCTCGCCACCCTCGGGGCAAGCGGCGGCACCAGTGGCGCCGGGCTGCTCGGCACCGCCGTCCGCCTCTTCATCCTGCTCATGGTGTGGGTGGTCGGCGGGCTGCTCGTGGTGCCGCGGCTGATGCGCTTCATCGTGCGGCTCAAGCGGCCGGAGACGACGCTGGTCGCCTCTCTGGGCATCTGCTTCGCGTTCGCGCTGCTGGCCCAGTATCTCGGCTATTCGGTCGCGCTCGGTGCCTTCATCGCGGGATCATTGATCAGCGAGTCGGGGAAAGGCCACGCCGTGATGGAGCTCGTGCGCCCCGTCCGGGATGTGTTCGCCGCGGTCTTCTTCGTGTCGGTCGGGATGCTGATCCAGCCCTCGCTGCTGATGGAGTATCGAGTCGCGATCCTCTTGCTGGTGGTGGTCGTCGTCGTCGGCAAGTTGGTCGCGGTGTCGCTCGGCGCGTTCCTCGCGGGGCAGGGGACGCAGGGTGCGATCCAGGCCGGGATGAGCATGGCCCAGATCGGCGAGTTCTCCTTCATTATTGCCTCGCTCGGCCTGGCGACCGGCGCCGTCGGCGAGTTCCTCTATCCCGTCGCCGTGGCGGTGTCGGCAATCACCACGCTGCTCACGCCCTTCATGGTGCGCCATGCGCCCACGGCTGCGAGCTACATCGATCGCAAACTGCCGAGGCCGCTGCAGACCTACGCCGCCCTCTATGCCACCTGGGTCGAGGAGATGCGCCGCGCGCCCGCGCGCCGCACGGCCGGCGATCGGGTCAAGGCGATGATCCGCTGGCTGCTGGTGGATACCGCCTGCGTCATCGGCGTGGTGGTGGGGATGGCGATCTTCGGCGTGCGACTCGAGGAGGAGTTCATCGCACGGCTCGGGGTCTCGGCGCCACTCGCGCGCCTGGGCCTCTATGTCACGGCCGCGGTCTGCTGCGCGCCCTTCCTGCTTGGCATCTTCCGGATGGCGCGCGGGCTGGCCCAGTTGCTGGCGAACCTCGCCCTGCCGCACAGCAGCGGCTTTGACCGAGCGGCCGCGCCTCGCCGATCGATGGTCGCAACGCTCGAAATCGCCATCGTCTTTCTGCTGGGCCTTCCGGTCCTGCTCGCGACCCAGCCCTTCATCTCCTCGTTCCGCGGTGTGTTGGTCTTCGCGGTGATCCTGATGCTGATGGGCTTTGGCGCATGGCGCAGCGCCACCAACCTCCAGGGCCATGTCGCCGCGGGAGCCGAGGTGCTGATCGAGGCGCTGCGCTCCTCATTGCCGCCAGAGCAGGCGACGATGGAGCTGCCGACGTCAGGCCTGACGGGCCTCTACCCGGTCGATCCCGGTGCGGCCGATCGGCTGACGACGGCGACGCACATGCTGCCGGGGATTGGTGCGCCGACGCCGTTCCGGATGGAGCCCCACTACGCGTCCGCCGGCAAGACACTGGCGGAAGTCGGGCTGCGGGGGCGCACCGGCGCGACGGTGCTGGCGATCAGTCGTGGGGGCGTCGGAATCCCGGCGCCGAGCAAGATCGAACGGCTCGAGGCAGGGGACACGCTCGTCCTCGTGGGGACCAAGGAGGCGCTGCGGAATGCCAGGCGGATTCTGATTGGATCGGCAGACCAACCAGCTGCAGGGTGACAAGACCCCTCCCATCCGCCTAAAATTGTCCGCATGCGAAGCATAGTGCTGGGCTCGGGCGTTCCCCTGATGATGGCGTCGGTCTGTTTTTTCACGTTGAGCTACCTGGCGTGGCTCCGGCGCGAGCGATTCCTGATCTGGTGGCTGATCGCGTGGGGCTTCTTGCTCACCCGCCTCTCGTGGCATTTCCTCCTCCCCGCCGCCGCACCGACGGATTCCACCGTCTTCGTCGCGGCTCTGCTTCGGATTGCCTTCGCCGGCGCGCTGCTCTCCGGGGCGTTGGAGGTTCGCGGACGGCACGCCGTCTGGTGGTACGTCCCGCTCGCAGCACTGGTGATCCCCATCGGCGTGCTGGTGATCACGCAGCTGGGGCTCCTGCCCGGCGTACCGCTCAGCCTGGTGGTCATGACCTGCATCGTGCTCGCCGCTGCCTGGCAGGTGGCGAACGCGGCACGGCTGCCCCGGCAGGAGCGCTACGTCACCGCCGGGGCGATCGCGATCCACGGCCTCGCTGCCGGCCTGTCGCCGCGACTGGATGACGCCGGGGTCCTCTTTTCGACCGTCACGCTCGTCGGCTGGACCGCGCAGCTCATGGTGGGCTTCGGGATGCTCGCCGCCTTCTTCCGCATCGGCAACGAGCGCGACATCGCCGAGGCGCGCGCCCTGGGCGTCTCGTTGACGACGGCCCTCGGCAGTTTCGTTGCGGTCTGCATGCACTGCAAGTCCGTGCGCGACGATTCCCATGCCTGGCAGCGACTCGAGTACTTCGCGGCGCAGAAATCGGGGACCGCGATCTCCCACGGGCTCTGCCCGAGCTGCGAGGAGCAGCACTATCCGGAGTATCGATGATCGATCGTCGATGATCGATCATCGATCATCGAATTCCTCCCTTCATCGCCTCCGCCGCCGCCCTTCGCATCACTGTCATCTCCTCCTCTGAAATCGTCCCTTTGAAGAGATTCGGCATCCCGGCCGGGTCGATGTCGAAGACCATGCCGGTGATCACCATGGCGGCGAGCATGGCGCCGTGCTCTGAGGGGTGGAATCCGTCGGGGCCGTAGAGCGGGAGCGATGGTCTGCGCGCCCACGCTGCCTGCCATGCGGCGGCCGCAGGGTAGAGGGCCGCCCCCGCCGCCTCCGCGGCCCGCCGATAGTTGGCGATCGAGGCCTCCATGCCGCCGCTCGCGGGCGCCCAGACTCCGTAGAGCGCCGGCCTGGTGCCGTGCTTCACCGCTTCCGCGGCGAAGGTGGCAGCCCAGCGGCCCAAATCCGCACCGCTGGTCGCGAGGGTCGACGGCCCTTGCTGCATGATCAGCACGTCGTAGCGCCGTTTCTGCAGCGCCTTCGCCACCCACCCCTCCCGCCAGTGATCCTCGAGGCCGACGTTCGGCGACGCCCGCATCTCGACGGTCGGCGCGGGCTTTCCCGCGGCCTTGGCGAGTCGCTTCACCAGGTCGGGCACATTGTGCGTGTAGGTGAGCGAATTGCCGACGAAGAGGAGTCTGAGCCCCTCATCGCGCGCCACGCTCGGCCTCGCCGGGCTGCTCGCGCCTGCGACGGTGAGCAGTGCGAGCAGCCAGCGCGTGATCATCAGCGCCGCCCGTAGATGCGCGCGGCCTGCTCGGCCGCCTGCCGCAGTTGCACCATGTCGGCGTCGCTGATGATGGTCGGGAAAAGGTTCGGCATGGTGGCGGGATCGATCTCGAAGACGAGTGCGGCAATCACCATCGCGTTGAGGGTCGCGCCATGTCGTGATGGATGGAAGCCGTCCCCGCCGTAGAGTGGCATCGCCTCGTTGAGGCTCCACGCCTCCAGCCACGCCTGCGATGACGGATAGAATGCCGTCGCCGAGAAGTCGGCCGCCGACCGGTAGTGCTCCACGCCAGCCGTGAAGTTCGCGCCCCTCGGCGCGGAGATGGCATACACTCCGACACGAGTGCCCACCACGGCGGCCGCGGCGGCAAAGGTGCCCACCCACTGCGTCAGGTTCTCGCCACTCGAGACCAGTGTGGACGGGCCCTGCTGCAGGATCATCACGTCGTAGTCGCCGCTCTGCAAGTCACGCTGGACCACCCCCTCGGCCCAATGGTCCTCAAGGGCGTAGTCCGCCGCGGTGCGCGCCACGATCGTTGGCGCCGGCTTGCCGGCGGCCACCGCGAGTCGGTGGACCAGTTGTGGCACGTCGTAGGTGTAGGTCAGGGAGTTGCCGACGAACAACAGCCGCAAGCCTCCGCCCGCGACCGGCGGCGGCGGAATGGTCGACCCGGGCGGGTCGACATCGGCGGGAAGACTGCACCCCAGGCCGAACAGCGCGAGGAGGAACCAGAGGGGACGCATCTGCTGCTCCACAGGAATGTCGTGGAGCGAAATGTCGGTGCCGGTCCGGCGCGTGGGGAGCCGGGGTCGTCAGGGTCCGGTAAGTGGCCACCGACGCCCGATGCTCAGCGTTCGGGGCTGCGCGCTTCCATCACCCGCAACCCGCCGTCCTTTCGGCGCAGCAGCAGATATTCGCCGTCGCGGTCGACGAGCGTTTCCCCCTCAGGCAGCGCGACGGTGAATCGCAGCTGACCATCCCGATCGAAGGCTCGCCAGGTCGTCGCGTCACCCACCCAGGCAAACCCACGGGCATCGTGCGCCGCCGCAATCGGGGCAACGAGCGCGGCTCCTTCCCATCGAGCGGTCAGGATCGGCCCGTTGCCGGCGCGCCGTTCCAGCTGGCGGCCACCGGCCGGCGCACGCAAAAGCGAGCCGTCGCGGCCGATCGCGATCACGCCATCCCAACCGGCGGCGACGCGCACCGTGTCGGTCACCACGCCATCGCGCGCATGGTGCCACCACCAATCCGACGATGCGCCGCGCACGAACCAGCCGCCGCTTCGGTCGGCGGTGACGCTGGTTGCACCGGCGAGCCACGGCATCGCGAGCGTGTCGACCACCACGCCGAGCGAATCGTATCGTGCGCCGCGCCCGGTGGCCTGTTCGAATGCCACCAGCCCACCGTCGGCCAGCGTCGTCAGCAGCAGCGGTCCGGTGAACTCGTTCGTTGCGGTACCCTGCAAGGCGATCGCGCGATGGTCGCCCTGCTTGCCGTCGCGATAGAGGGCGGCATGGTCTGTCCCCCCGGACGCGGCGTACCACACGGCGCCGTCACTCCCGAGCGCGGCCGCCCCGATGGCCCCGAGGCGAACGGAGTCCGGCGCGAGCACCCAACGCTCCGTCAGGGTGACGGCCCCATCCAACCCCGGCTCCGCGGTGGTGACGAAGGTCGTGTCCCCGGCGCGCGAAATGACTGGTGCCGCCGACGGCCCGGCGGGCCGCTCGGCGCAGGCAGCGAGGAGGAGGCAGGTGGTGGCGACGGCGAGGGGTGAGATGGACATTGTTGAAGACTAACCACTCGTGAGGAGTGGAGGGGGACGGTCACTGCTTGCTGGTCACCTTGGCGAAGGCCACGCCCAATGCCCGATCGATCGACACGCGCGCGGTCATCGGCTGATTGCGCCCACGCCGCACGAAGGCGATGCTGATCGGGCCGTTGGTGAACGAGTCGGCGGCAACCGGCCGGAAGGCAAGGCGCTCCCCGGTGGTACGGCGAACGATCAGGGAATCGTGCTCGGCCGTGATCCGCCAGCGGGCATCGGCCTCGGGCGACGTCCAGGTGCCGAGATAGGACGCGAGAGAGGTGACCACGTTGGGCCGCGGAGTGGCCGGGGCCACGGGCCGCGTCGTGGCGGGCGGCAAGGGAGCGAGCGGGAGCAGGGTGGTGACGCTCTGGCGCACCAGTCCGGTGGCGTCGGCGTCGCCGGCGTTGCAGAGCAGCGCAGCGGAAAGCCGCTGCTCGGGCCATCTGGCGAGGTAGGCGCGATAGCCGGCCGTGGCACCGCTATGTGCGATCTGCCTGACGCCGCGCCACCGATCCATCACCAGACCGCCGCCGTAGGTGATGGGCGTGCCATCACGGAGCACACCGGGCACTTCCATCGCCGCGCTGACATCGGGGGTGCCCACGCGTCGCGCCGCCAGTGCGGCATTCCAGCGGAGCAGGTCGTCGACCGTGGTCAGCAGTCCGCCGTGCCCATGCGGATTCTCGAACGGCATGTCGAGCCGCCACTGCCCGGCGGACTTCGCGTAGGCCTGTGCGCGGTCCATCACGATGCGGGCGTAGTCGTCGCGCCAGCTGGTGTGCTGCATGCCGAGCGGCCGAAAGAACTCGCGCGCCGAGAACTCGGCGAGCGGCGTGCCACTGACGCGCTCCACCAGCATCGCCAGCAACGAGTAGCCGCTATTGGTGTAGGAGTACTTGCCGTCGACCGGATGATTCAGTCCGCGCTGGCGCGTCAGGATGGCGAGGACGTGACCATGGTTGATGGTGCGCGTCCCGCGTGGCCATCCTTCAAGGTCGGCGATCGCGCCCCAGTCGCGAAGCCCGCTCGTGTGTTGCAACAAGTCGGTGATGGTGATCGGCGTGCCGTAGTCCGGCAACTCGGGGAAGTAGCGGCGAATGTCGTCGGTCAGCGTGAGCTGCCCGCGCGCGGCGAGGAGGTGCACCGAGGCGGCCGTCACCTGTTTCGAGACCGACCCCGCCTCGAAGACCGTGGCGACGCGATTGGGGGCGCGTTGCTCGATCGCGGCCTGGCCCCAGGCGCGACGCACCAGCGGGACGCCGTCCCGATCGATGCCCAGCACGCAGCCAGGCGCATTGCCCTGGTACCGCGCGAAGATCGAGTCGAGGCGCGGCTCGAGCGACTGCCCGCCGACGGTCGCGGGGAGGAGGAGCAGGAGCGGCAGCAGAGGGAGACGCATCGTGCCCCCGAGGATCGAGGAACGATGATCGATGATCGACCATCGCGTGGTGTGCTACTGGAGCTTGCCGACTGCGCTCTCCACTGCCTCACGCAGCTTGCCGCTGGTGATCAGCAGGCGCACCGCCGCGAGGTCGCCGGTCATGATCCGGTCGGCATCGAGTGGCGGCACCACCGAGCGGATGAGTGCGACCGCCGCTGCGACGCCAGGGCCGGGTACGAGTGGCGCGTGGAAGTCGAGCGCCTGCGTGGCGTTGAGCAACTCGACCGCGATGACCCAGCGCGAGTTCTCGAGGATCATCGCGCACTGCCGCGCCGCCGTGGTGCCCATCGAGACGTGATCTTCCTGATTGGCGGACGTGGGAATCGAGTCGACCGAGGCCGGATGCGCCAACACCTTGTTCTCGCTCACGAGCGAGGCCGCGGTGTACTGCGAGATCATCAACCCCGAATGGAGTCCGCCCTGCCGCGCCAGGAAGGCCGGCAACCCGCTGACCGCCGGGTCGAGCATGTGCTCCACTCGCCGCTCGGCGATGTTCGCCAACTCGGCGATGGCGATCTTGGCGTAGTCCATCACCAGTGCCACCGGTTGGCCGTGGAAATTGCCGGCCGAGATGACCAGATCGTCGTCGGCGAAGACCAGCGGATTGTCGGTGACGGCATTGACCTCGCGCGTCACCACCTCGGCGGCGTGGCGGAGCCCGTCGCGCGAAGCTCCATGCACCTGCGGGATGCAGCGGAGCGAATAGGCGTCCTGGATCTTCTCGCAGTCGGCATGCGAGGCATGCACCGGCGAATTGGCGGAGATCGCCAGCACGTTCGCCGCCGTCTCGGCCGCGCCGGGGTGCGGACGCACCGTGGTGACCCGCAAGTCGAACGATGCCCGCGTTCCCTTCAGGGCCTCGAGCGACATCGTCGCGGCAATGTCGCAGGCAGTCGCGAGTTGCTGCCCATCGTGCACGGTCAGCGCGCCGATGGCGGTCATCGCCTGGGTGCCGTTGATCAGGGCGAGCCCTTCCTTGGCCTGCAGCGTCACCGGCGCCAATCCCGCCGCGGCGAGGGCCTCGGCGGCCGGGCGGCGGACGCCCTGATACTCCGCCTCTCCCTCGCCGATCAACGTCAGCGCCATGTGCGCCAGCGGGGCGAGGTCGCCGCTCGCACCGACCGAGCCCTGCGAGGGGATCATCGGGTGCACGCCGCGATTGAGGAGTTCGAGCAGCAGCTCGACCACCACGAGGCGGATTCCGCTGAAACCCTGCGCGAGCGACTGGGCCCGCAGCAGCAGCATCGCCCGGACCACCTCGGTCGAGAGCGGGTCGCCCACGCCCATCGCATGCGAGACGATCAGGTTGCGCTGCAGCTGCTGCACGTCCGCTGGCGCGATACGGATATTGGCCAGCTTGCCGAAGCCGGTCGTGACGCCATATACGACGCGTCCCTCGGAGACGATGCGCTCGATGAAGGCGCGACTGGTCGCCATGCGAGCGCGCGCGTCGTCACAGAGCGCCACCGTCATGCCATGGCGCGCCACGGCAACGACGTGGGCGAGCGTGAGCGGGCGGCCGATGAGCAGCGGAGCAGTGGTCACGAGTGGAACTCCCGGCCGCCGAGGATCATGCGTTCGATGGGCGAGCCGCCGAGGGTGTAGGGAAGGTCGCGCCAGTCGGTCGAGCCGACGACGAGGAAGTCGGCGCACATCCCGACGCGGAGCCGGCCGACGCCTTCACGCTGGAGCGCCGCGGCGCCATTGGCGGTGGCGGCGACCAGCGCCTCGGCCGGAGTGAGGCCGTTGAGCCGTACCGCCAGTGCCATGGCCAACTGCGGCGAAAAGAGCGGCGACGACCCTGGGTTGCAGTCGGTTCCGATCGCGACGGCCGCACCGGCGTCGATCAGGGCGCGCCCGGGCGCGGCGGGGATGCCGAGGTGCAGCGTCACGCCGGGCAGCAGGACGCCGATGGTCGGCGCCAGACCGAGCGCGATGATCTGCGGTTTCCCCGATGCCTCGAGGTGGTCGACCGAGACCGCGCCGTGTTCGATGGCCAGTTCGACACCACCGATGGCATGGAACTGATCGACGTGCGCCTTGACCGCCAATCCGTGGTCACGAGCGCAGGCGAAGACCCGTCGAGCGTCGTCGAGGGTGAACGCCTCGCGCTCGATGAAGATGTCGACCGCCCGCGCGAGTCGCCGCTTGATCGTCTCGGGGATCAGGGTCTGCGTCACCATCTCGAGATAGCCAGGGCGCTCCGCTTCGTCGCGCGGCGGGATGTGGATCAGCAGCGTGGGGACGATGTGCGCGGGGCAGCGATCGTGGAGGAGGCGAATCGCCTCCAGGGAGGTGAGCTCTGCCTCGAGCGTGAAGCCGTAGCCGCTCTTGACCTCGATGGTGCCGGCGCCGCCCCGGATGAGGTCAGCCGCGCGCGGAGTGGCGAGGGCCTCCAGGTGTGCGACAGAGGCGGCCGCGGTCCGCTGGACCGTGTGGCGAATGCCGCCCCCCGCCGCGAGGATCTGCTCGTAGGGGATCTTCGCCGCGCGGGCTTCGAAGTCGGGGAGCCGGTCGCCGGCCCAGACGATATGGGTATGGGAATCGACCAGCGCCGGGACCACCGCGCGCCCGCCAAGGTCGGTCACCGGAGTCGAGGCGTCGTCCCACGCGCCAGGCGCGCCGATCCACGAAATCTTGCCATTGGTCGCGGCGATCGCGACGTCGGGGAGGATGTCGAGGTTGCTCATCGCGGGGCCGCGCAGGGCGCCGCGCCCGCCGGGCGAGACGAGTTGCGTGATCCCGGTGTAGAGATGGTCGGCGGTCATCACCGAAATCTACCCGCCTGCTCGTTCACGGGTCGAGCGACGGCATGTCTACGCCCCGCATCCGCGCCACGGTCTTGGCGAGGTCGTAGCCTGCATCGGCGTGCCGGATGACACCCATCGCCGGGTCGTTGGTGAGACAGAGCCGGAGCCGCAGCTCGGCCTCGTCGCTGCCATCGGCCACCGCCACCAGGCCGCTGTGCTGCGAATAGCCCATCCCCACCCCGCCGCCGTGGTGGAACGACATCCACCCGGCACCACTCGCGATCCCGGTGGCGAAATTGAGCAACGGCCAGTCACTGACGGCATCGGAGCCGTCCTTCATCGCCTCGGTCTCGCGGTACGGTGAGGCCACCGAGCCCGCATCGAGGTGGTCTCGGCCGATCACGATCGGCGCACTCACGCGGCCGTCGCGCACCATCTGATTGAAGAGCAATCCGGCTTGATCGCGCTCACGATAGCCGAGCCAGCAAATCCGCGCGGGCAATCCCTGGAACGCGATCTTCTCACCGGCCCAGCCCAGCCACCGCTGCAACCGCTCGTCGTCGGGGAAGAGCTCGAGCAGCGCGCGGTCGGTCGCGGCGATGTCGGCGGGATCGCCCGAGAGCGCCACCCAGCGGAAGGGACCGCGCCCTTCGCAGAACGAGTCGCGGATGAAGGCCGGCACAAAGCCAGGATACGCGGTCGTCGCGCCGGTGAGTCCGCCGAGCTCCGCCTGTGCGCGCAGGTTGTTCCCGTAGTCGAAGGCAATCGCGCCGCGCTCCTGCATCGCGATGATCGCCTGGACGTGCGTCACCATCGCGGCCCGCGCGCGCGCCAGATATTCGGCAGGCTGGGTGCGGCGGAGTTCACCGAGATCCTCATCCGCGCGCGCGGGAGGCAGATACCCCCACATCGGATCGTGCGCCGAGGTCTGGTCGGTGACCAGATCAGGCGTGAAGCCGATGCGAACCATCTCGGGGATCACTTCCGCCGCATTCCCGAGGAGCCCAATGGACAACGCTCGCTTCTCGCTTCTCGCTTCTCGCGCCATGCGGAGTGCTTCATCGAGCGAGGAAGCTGTGACGTCGAGATACCTCGTCTCGAGTCGCCGCTGGATCCGGCTCGCGTCGACTTCGACGCAGATCGCCACGCCGCCGGCGAGCGTCACGGCCAACGGCTGCGCACCGCCCATTCCGCCGAGGCCGGCGGTGACGGTGATCGTTCCCGCGAGCGAGCCACCGAAGTGCTTGGCGCCCGCCGAGGCGAAGGTCTCGTAGGTCCCCTGGAGGATCCCCTGCGTGCCGATGTAGATCCACGACCCGGCCGTCATCTGGCCATACATCATCAGGCCGAGCTGGTCGAGGCGATCAAACTCCTCCCAGGTGGCCCACTTCGGCACGAGGTTGGAGTTCGCCAGGAGGACGCGTGGCGCCATCGCATGCGTCTTGAGGACGGCGACCGGCTTGCCGCTCTGGATCAGCAGCGTCTCGTCATTCTCGAGCCGATCGAGCGTTGCGATGATGGCGTGGTACGCCTCCCAGTTCCGCGCCGCCTTGCCGCGCCCCCCGTACACCACCAGCGACTCGGGATGCTCCGCCACCTCGGGATCGAGGTTGTTCATCAGCATCCGCTTGGCGGCTTCCTGGATCCATCCCTTGGCGGTGCGCTGCGGGCCGCGGGGGGCGCGTATCGAGTCGTGAGTCATCCCTGAAAAGTAGCCATTTCCCCGCCCCCGAACGGAGTGAGGGCGGCGGGGCCTCCGAAGTCGCTGTACTCGGTGCCCACCCGCTCTCGGTGTTCCCCCCGCCCCCGAACACGGTGAGGGCGGCGGGGCCTCCGAAGTCGCTCTACTCGGTGCCCACCCGCTCTCGGTGTTCCCCCGCCCCCGAACGGAGTGAGGGCGGCGGGGCCTCCGAAATCGTTTCACTCGGGACACCGGAGAATTTCACACCAGTCCGCAGTGGATCCGGCCTTGCCTCCCCGAATCATCCCGCACCTTCCTCCCCATGCCCGTGCCGCACTTCGTCTATATCCTCACAAACCAGGCCGGTTGCTACTACGTCGGCATGACTCGCGACATGAGGCGACGTTGGCATGAACACCAGGATGGCACGTTCGGGGCGGAATTCACCCGAACGTTCCACGTCACACGCTTGGTATACGTCATGCCATGTGTGGATTTCGAGTCAGCACGTCACCACGAGGCGTCGCTCAAGCGACGAACACGCGCTCGAAAAGCGGCGATCATTCGATCGGTCAATCCTGAGATGCGCGACTTGGCAGTCGAATACGGTTGGCGGCACCCGCCCGCGTCGGCAACGCGGTGGGGGTGGCGTGGTGAGGGTACCGAGTAGATCGAAGTCGGAGGCCCCGCCGCCCTGCGGGGGCGGGGAATACGGGGGGACCGAGTAGATCGACGTCGGAGGCCCCGCCGCCGGCTTCGCCGGGGCGGGGAAACCATCACAACTTCGCCCGCACCAACGCCAGCGTCTCATCCTCGAGCTGTTGCGCCCTCGCCGCCATCCCGGCGCCCCGGGCAACCAGGTCGGCGGCCTCGGCGTTGGTCTTGAGCGAGGCGGCGTTGATCTGGACGTTGAGGTACGCACCCATGACCGCCGCTCGCGCGCAGAGCGCACCAACACCGGCATCCGAGACCGAACTCGGCTGGCCATGCTCGGCCATCGTCTTGATCAGTGGCATCACGCCGAGCACCGTCTCCATCACGCGGAAGGGAATCCGGGTCGCTTCGAGGGTGGCGGTGTCGATCGCCAGGCGGCGTGCGGCCTTCTCTGCGTCGGTACCACGCGGCATCCCGAAGCCCGCCATTACCCGGTCGAACGCGCGCGTGTCCTCGTCGACGAGGAAGAGCAATTCCTTCACGGCGCGCTGGCCCGCTTCGGCGTGGTCGGAAAACTCTTTCCAGCGATGATCCCAGCCACGCTTGTGCGACGACAGATTGGCCACCATGGTGCCGAGCGCCGCGCCAAAGGCGCCGACGGCCGCCGACACCGAGCCACCGCCCGGGGCGGCGCTCTCCGCCGCGGTTTCTTCGGCGAACTGCGCCACCGTCATCGCCACCAGGCGGGTCGCCGAGGCATCGCGAAGGAGATACTCGATGACCCGCTCCTCGGGGTGGAACGGCGTCAGTTCATCGAGGCCGAGCGATCGGACGGCGATCTTCACAAGCTCCGCCTCGGAGACGCCGAGCGAGCGCTGCTGCCGCGCGAGGAAGTGGCGGCCCGCATCGAGCAGGCATTGCAGCGGCACCAGCCCGACCAGCTCCGACCCGGTCACGCGCACGCCGCGCGCCTCCGCGGCACGGACGACTTCGTCGAACGCGACGTGCACCGGCGTGATCGCGACGTCGGTGAGATTCATCGAGACCTGCGCCACGCCGTACTCGGGGATGAACCACCCGATCGCCTTCACCGCCTTGAGCGTGCCCGGTTGCTGCACCTCGGTGCCGTCGGGCTGCTTGACCGTGCGTCCTGCCTCGCGGACATCGAAGGCGACCGCGTACGCGCGCCGCGTCGAGGTGGTGTTCAGGTTCACGTTGTAGGCGACCAGGAAGTCGCGCGCTCCAATCACCGTCGCGCCGCGCTGGGCGTCGAAGGTGGCAGGCCCGAAGTCGGGGCGCCATTCCGGGCGAGTCATCTTCTGTGGGAGCCCCTCGTACTCGCCAGCGCGGATCACGGCGAGGTTCTGCCGCGCGGGGTTCGCCTGGGCGGCCTCATAGAGATAGACCGGCAGCGTCAGCTCGCGGCCGACCCGCTCACCCAACTGCCGGGCATACTCGGCGGCCTCGACCATGGTGATCCCGCTGATCGGCACCAACGGACAGACATCGGTGGCCCCCATCCGCGGGTGCTCGCCGGTGTGGCGGCGCATGTCGATCAGCTCGCCGGCCAGCTTGATGGCCTGGAAGGCGGCCTCGACCACGGCCTCCGGCTCGCCGACGAAGGTGACCACCGTCCGGTTGGTCGCCTTCCCGGGATCGACATTGAGGAGGCGGACCCCTTCAACCGCGGCGATCCGGTCGGTGATCTGTTGGATGACCCGAGGGTCGCGGCCTTCGGAGAAATTGGGGACGCACTCGAGGAGGCGGGTCATGGCCTGGGCGGGTCTGGGGAGTGGCTCAGCGGCCTATCGGGCCGCACGAACGAGGTCAAATCTAGTCGCTGGGGCGCGGCCGACGGTGGGGTCCCTCTGGCACCTTTGGAGGGACCGGGGTACTATGAATTTCTTCTCCCCAACCGGATCCCGGCCATGAATACCGTACGCGAGATGCTCGCCGCCAAGCGTAACAACCTCATCCAGCGGGTCTCGCCGACCACCACCGTCCGCGACGCCGCGCAGATCATGAACGAGGCCGGGACCGGCAGCGTGTTGGTCGAACTCGGCGGGAAGGTGGTGGGGATCTTTACCGAGCGTGACCTGATGCGGCGGGTGGTCGCGGCCGACAAGCAGCCCGGCACCACCACCGTGGGCGACGTGATGACGACGGCGCTCGTTTCCGCGCTTCCGGACGCAACATTGGCAGACTGCGGGCAGCTGATGAGCGAGCGCCGGATCCGCCACCTGCCGGTCTTCGACGGCGAAGTGGTGATCGGCATCGTGACGACCGGCGACCTCCTCGCCCACGAACTTGCCGACAAGGCCGCGAAGATCCAGCACCTCGAGGACTTCGTCTTCTACACCCGCAGCTAGGGCACCTTCACCGGGGCCACACCCTTGGCATAGCTCCCATCGCGCGGATGCCGGGGTGGGCTGGACCACGTCATCTGCCGTGGGCTGCCCGGGCCGAGCGAGCGGATCTGCAGCACGTCCCCATCGAACCATGCCACCGAATCGGTGCCCCAGCGGAGCGGATGATGCCCCGTCGGGGTGAGCTGTGCCGTGTCGCCGCGCGGGGTGATGGCGCAGATGCCGGGCCCGCAGCTGATGCCGCGGGCAAAGCGCGGGGTGCCGAGCCACAGCGTGAGCGCGGTGTCGGCGACGGCATCGCCGGTCGGGATGGCGCGCGCGGTCGGTGACGCCGGCGGTGCGGCGACCGCCCAGGTGCCGCGATCGGTGCGCACATAGAGCGTCGTTTCGTCGTCGCTCCAGCCCACCTGTTGCGGCTGACCAGCCTCGGCGGGGAGAGGCAGGGACCGCTCGCCGCCGCTGACGAGGTTCATCACCACCACTTCGTGCGGCGTGGCGGCGAGCGTGTCGCGCATCCGGACGAAGGCCAACACGCCGCCGTTCGTGGTGAGCCGGGGGCCGACCTCGATCGGCACCGTGAAGGTGAGCTGGGTCACCAACCCGCCGCCCGCCGAGACCGCGAAGAGATCGGTCCGCCCGTCGGGCCCTTCGCCGACGACCACCGCAAACGGCTCCTCGCCCACGGTGATCCGGTTCATCAGCGGCGAGAACTTGCAGCCGCCGAGGAGCACCAGCGCCAGTAACGCGGTCTGCTTCACTTCCCCTCGAGGTTCTTCTTGAAGAAGGCATCGATGTCGGTCTGCGCCTTGGCGGCGGCCGGCGTGCCGCTCCCGGTGCGGCCCGGCTTCATGAAGCCGTGGCCAGTGCCAGGGTAGGAGTCGGCGGCGAACGACTTGCCGAGCGCCTGCATCGTGGCGGCGATCGTCGGCAACGAATTGTTCACGCGGCCGTCCTTCTCCCCATACACGCCAAGGACCGGCGCCTTCACGGTGCGCAGCATCATCGTGTCGGCGAGCGGTCCGTAGCAGACGACGGCGGCCTTGAGCTTCGGGTTGTTGGACGCATAGGTCCAGACCGTGCCGCCGCCCCAGCAGAAGCCGATCACGCCGACCCGGTCCTTGTTCGTCGCGGCCTGGGCGGTGATCCACTTGTAGGTGGCGTCGAGATCGGCGACGACATCCTCACGCTTGAGGGTCCCGATCATCCGGGTCACTGAATCGCCGAGCGACTTCGCCGAGCCATAACGGGAGGAGAGGAGGTCCGGCGCGATCGCGACGTACCCCTTCTTGGCGTAGTCGTCGGCGACCGTCGGCTCCCAGTCGGTGAGGCCACGATTCTCATGGATCACGATGATCGCCGGCGCCTTGCCCTGCCGCTCGGGATAGGCGACGTACGCGCGCACCGAGTCGCCGTTCGCGTTCGTGTAGGCGACATACTCGCCGTGGGTCGTGACGCCGGTGGGCGCGGGGGACGGAGCGTCGCGCCGGGCAACCAGCACGCCGGCGCCGAGGCCGGTGAGGAGCATGAGGACGGGGAGGGCGCGCATGGGAAGGGGGCTCCGTGGAGAGGTGGGGCTGGGTGTTAGGTCGTAGGTCGTAGGTCGTAAGTCATAGCTCGCAAGTCCCAGGAGTGTCATCCTGAGCGAAGTCCGCGCAGCGGACGCAGTCGAAGGACCTCACACACCGCACGCTGCCTAAGACCTACGACTTACGACTTACGACCCGTCAGTCACGATATCGGTTACGCCCCGCCTGCTTCGCCTTGTAGAGGTTTTCGTCGGCGAGCTTGAGCAGGGCCCCGGCATCGGCAGCGCGTTCATCGGGAAAGGTGGCCAGGCCGGCGCTGACGGTCACGGCGATCGGCGCGGCGGTCGTGCCGAACTGATGGTTGGCCACCCGACGGAGAATCCGGTCGACGAAGATCCGTGCCCCGGTGGTTCCGGTTTCCGGGAGGAGGATGACGAACTCCTCGCCGCCGTAGCGGGCGAGGAAGTCCATAGTCCGGAGCTCGCGCCGCAGCAGGGTGACGAGGTCGACCAGCACCCGATCGCCAACGGGATGCCCGCGCGTATCGTTGATGCGCTTGAAGTCGTCGACGTCGAGCACCACGGCCGTCACGACCTGGTCGTACCGGCGGGCACGTTCGAGTTCGTCGGCGAGGCGTTCCTCGAGGACGCGACGATTGCCGCAGCCGGTGAGGGGGTCGGTGTCGGCGAGCTCACGGAGCTGGGCAGCGCCATCGTGAGCCTGCTCGAGATCGTAGCTCTTCTCGAGCGCCGTCACCGCGGCCTCGATCACCTGCTCGGCGAAGCCGAGGTCGAGCCGGTTGAGCGGCGGGTCGTCGGCCGTGGTGCGCAGGAAGAAGACGCCGGCGGTCCGGCCCTTGAGGGAAAACGGGAGCGCGATCACCGACCGGGTGCGCGCCTCCGGCGCGGCGACACCCCAGGTCGAACGGACTTCCTGATAGAGCGGGTCCGCCTCGACGTCGGCCACCAGCACGGTCTCGCCGGTCTGCAGTGCACGCCGGATCTCCGGGTACTTGTCGAGGCGCACCCGGAGTTCGCGAAGGGTCGGATTTTCGAACGCGGCGACGACGGTCCCTTGCACGAGGTCGGCATCCGCCAGGACCACCGAGCAGCGGGCGATCCGGAGGCCGGTCGCCACGCGTCGCACGAGGATCTGATAGATCTCCTCTGGGTTGAGCGACGCGGTGACTTCGCGCAGGATCGCCACCAGCTCACTGCGCGACCGCGCCTCGGCGCGCGCCTTGTTCAATTCGCGACCGACCCGCAGGTGCGCCTTGATGCGCGCCAGCAGTTCGCGCACGCGGTACGGCCGCTGGACCACGTCGGCGGCCCCCAGCGTCTGCGACATCAATCGTGCCGGATCGAAGCCTGGATCGGTGAGCACGAGCATCGGCACGTCACGGTGCCGCATGTCCTCGCGGACGCGCCCGAGTCGGTCCAGCGTTCCACCATCCGCGCCGGCGATGTCGAGGATCATCAGGTCATACTCTTCCTGCTCGAGGCGTTCGAGCAGCTGCGGGCCGCCGAGGGCGGTCACCACATCGTAGCCGTTCTCCTTCAGCACCCAGGAGAGCGTGCGCGCGAGGGCGTTGTCCTCGGTCGCAAGCAGCACCCGGGGGTTCAGCGAGAGCATCAGCCCACCAACGCCTGGTAGCGGGCGGGATCGACATTGCCGCCGGTGGCCACCAGGGCGATCGCGTCATGACCTGACACCCGCCCGGCGAGCCAGGCCGCCGTGGTGACGGCACCCGACGGTTCCACCCTGAATCCCTGGGCCGCCAGAAAGCGCATGGCGGTCTGGATTTCGTCGTCGGTCACGGAGATCACCTCACGAACGGTCTGGGCAATGATCGGCCAGGTGAGCATTCCCACCGAGCGCGTCAACAATCCGTCGGCCAGACTCGTGCCACCGGCGAGGTCCACGGGGTGCCCCGCGGCCCGAGCGGCCGAGAGCTTGGGGATTCCACTCGGCTCGACCGCCACGACCCGGACATTCGGGCGGAATGCCTGCACCGCAGCGCAGATTCCAGCCAGCAATCCGCCGCCGCCCACCGGCACGACGAGGGTCCCCACTTCGGGCCAATCCTCGAGGATCTCCAGGCCGCACGTGCCCTGGCCGGTGATTACGTCGAGGTGGTCATAGGGAGGAATGAAGGAGAGCCCGCGCTCGACAACCAATTGCTCCGCACGCAAAGTTTGTTCGGGGCCACGCGTCGCACCGACCAGCATCACCTCGCCGCCGAGCTCGCGGACACCGGCGACCTTGACGGCAGGTGCCGACTCCGGCATCACCACGACGCACGGGATCCCGTGGCGTTGTGCGGCAAATGCGAGGCCGAGGCCGTGGTTGCCACTCGACGAGGTGACCACGCCACGCTGCCGAACGGCCTCGGGGAGCCGCCGCACTGCGGTCCAGGCGCCACGGATCTTGAAGGCGCCGATCGGTTGCTGCCATTCCGCCTTGAGGCGCACCGTGCGCTCCCCCGGGAGGGGAAGCAGCGGCGTGCGCTCCGCGACGCCGAGGAGGCCGGCGTGGGCCTCGCGGAGCGAAACCAGCGACGGGCCGCTCACGCCTCGGTGGTGTCCTCGGTGCCCTCGTCGGCCAGCGGCTCCGCCCCTTCGGCGTCCTCCTCGTCCTCCTTCTGGACGCGAGCGACGTCGACGATGCGGTCGTCGGTGTCGAGGTTCATCAGCTTGACGCCCTGGGTGTTGCGACCGCTCACGCGGATCCCCTGCACCGGGCAGCGGATGATGATGCCGCCCTTGGTGATCATCATCAGTTCGTCCTCGGGGAGGACGTCCTTCAGCGCGATCAGGCGGCCGGTCTTCGGCGTCTGCTGCATCGTGATGATGCCCTTGCCGCCGCGCTTCTGCACGCGGTAGTCGCCGATCAACGAGCGCTTGCCGATCCCCTTCTCGGAGACGACCAGCAGTTCGGCGCGCTCGCGCACGACCACCATGCCGATCACGCGGTCATCGGCATCCAGTTCGATCCCCTTCACGCCGCCGGTGGCGCGGCCCATCTCGCGAACATCGCTCTCGTGGAAGCGGATCGACATGCCGGACGAGGTGGCGAGGACGATGTCGTCGTTGCCGCGCGTCTTCTGCACGTCGATGAGCTCGTCGCCCGCCTCGATGTTGATCGCGTTGATGCCGACCGTGCGCACGTTCCCGTACGCCGACATCACGGTCTTCTTCACGGTGCCGTTGCGGGTGGCGAACATCAGCCACTCGTCATCGCCGAAGGTGCGCACCGGCACCAGCGCCGCGATCCGCTCGCCCTCGCGGATGTTGATGCAGTTGACCACCGGCTTGCCGCGCGCCGCGCGACCGCCCTGCGGGATCTCGTGCACCTTGAGCCAGTACACCGTGCCGGCATCCGAGAAGAACATCAGGTAGTCGTGGGTGGACGCGATGAAGAGCGTCTCGACCCAGTCGAGCTCCTTGGTCTCCATCCCGGTCAGCCCGCGGCCGCCGCGGCGCTGCTTCCGGTAGGTGCTCACCGGAATCCGCTTGATGTAGCCGGTGTGGGAGATGGTGATGACCATGTCCTCTTCGGCGATCAGGTCCTCGACGGAGAATTCGCCCTGGTCGCGGAGGATCTCGGTGCGACGTGCGTCGCCGTAGGTGGTCGCCACTTCCTCGACTTCCGCCAGCAGGATGCTCATCCGCTTGTCGCGCGAGTCGAGGATGCTCTGCAGTTCGGCAATGGTGGCCCGCACTTCGGCCAACTCGGCCTCGAGCTTGTCGATCTCGAGTCCGGTGAGCTTGGCGAGGCGCATGTTGAGGATCGCGTCGGCCTGCGGTTCCGACAGCCCGAAGCGTTCGCGCAGCCGTCGGTCGGCGGTCGGCGTGTCCGCGGAGCCGCGGATGATCGCGATGACCTCGTCGATGTTGTCGACGGCGATCTTGAGGCCTTCGAGGATGTGCTCCCGCTTCTTCGCCTCGGCCATGTCGAATTCGGTGCGCCGGACGATTACCTGGTGGCGGTGCGTGATGAAGTGGCTGAGCATCTCCTTGAGTGCCATGACCTTCGGCGCCCCGTTGACCAGGGCGAGGTTGATCACGCCGAAGGTCGACTGCATCGAGGTGTGCTTGTACAGCTGGTTGAGCACCACCTGGGCGATCGCATCGCGCTTCAGTTCGACGACGAGGCGCATCCCCTCGCGGTCGGATTCGTCGCGGGCCCCGCTGATCCCCTCGATCTTCTTTTCCTGCGCCAGCTCCACGATGGCAGCATGGAGGTTGGCCTTGTTGACCTGGTACGGCAGCTCGGTGATGATCAGCGCGTTGCGCCCGGTGCGCTCATTCTCCTCGATCTGCACGCGGGCCCGCATGATGACACGGCCCCGCCCGGTCTCGTAGGCCTCGCGGATCCCGGCTTCGCCGTAGATGTACCCGCCGGTCGGAAAGTCCGGCCCCTTCACGTGCTTGAGCAGGTCGTCGACGGTGCAGTCGGGGTTCTTCACCAGCTCGCCGAGCGCCTTGGCGATCTCGCGCAGGTTGTGCGGCGGGATGTTGGTCGCCATGCCGACGGCGATGCCGCTCGAGCCGTTGATGAGCAGGTTGGGAATCTTCGACGGCAGGACCGTCGGCTCCTCGCGCTGGTCGTCGAAGTTCGGCTGGAAGTCGACAGTGTTCTTGTCGATGTCCTCGAGCATCTCGAGGGCGATCCGCGTCATCCGCGCTTCGGTGTACCGATAGGCGGCCGCCGGGTCACCGTCGACCGAGCCGAAGTTGCCCTGGCCGTCCACCAGCGGATAGCGGAGCGAGAACTCCTGCACCATGCGCACCATCGCCTCGTACACCGACGAGTCGCCGTGCGGGTGGTACTTGCCGAGCACGTCGCCGACCACCGTTGCGGACTTCTTGTAGGCGCGCGTGGGGATCAGGCCGAGTTCGTTCATCGCGTAGAGGATGCGACGGTGGACGGGCTTGAGGCCGTCGCGAACATCGGGCAGTGCGCGGGAGACGATCACGCTCATCGAGTAGTTGATGAACGACTGCTGGAGCTCATCCTCGATCAGGCGCGGCAGGATGCGTTCGCGCGAATTCGGTGCGGTCATGGGTCCAGGTGACGGAGGGGAGGCCGACGTCCGACGAGGTCGAACGGAAACAGCGAAATATACCCTCTCCGAGCCCGGGATCCAAGCGGCGGCACGATTCCTAAGTGGTTGTGGGGGCTAGGTTTAGCAGAGGGACTTTACAGCCGCGCATGTCAATGCGCGGCGCGGGGTGAACGGTGACCAGTCACCAGTAACCAGGAATCCGCTTCCGGTTACCGGTCACCGGTTACTGGTCACTTCTGTTCCCCCACCAATCGGTTCAACCAGAGGTAGTGGACCGCCATCGCCACCGACGCCGTGGGCGCCACTGCGCCTGGCGGGAAGGGGAGCGGAGCGCCGGCATCGGGCATCCGCCACGCCAGGGGGACGTCGAAGGCCACGCCAGGCAGGGCGTCCGTGGTCGTCCGGTCTGTCACCACCACGACACGGAGTCCCGCGGACCGGAAGGCAGCGGCGACCTCGACGTTCGGACAGTCGTAGCCACCATAGCCGAACCAGAGCATTCCATCCCCGGGGCTGGCTCCCGCCGCGCGGAGCTTTCCGGCCACGTCCCAACGCCAGTCCAGCGGCCGGAAGGGCGAGGCGATGGTGTCGCTCTGGATCGACTCCTGGAGGTAGTGCCCGCAGGTGGCGACGAACAACCTCCCGCCGTCCTTGCGACGGGCGCGCAGGGAATCGGCCGCGCGGGTGACCGACGCGCGGTGACTGGCGACACTGGTTGTAGCGAGCAGCGCGTCTACGGCGTCGAGGTAGGCGGTCCCGAGGGTGCCGGCGGCCACCACGGTCGGGGGCGGCGTCGGCATCCGGAACTGGACGGCAGCATTGTGCTGGGTCGCGCCGGGCTGCAGCACTGTCAGATAGCTCCCGGTCCACCAGCCGTCGCGGGTGGCAGCGGCCACGACCTCGGCGTACCAGGTCCACGCCACGATCATGTTGGCGATGCCATTCAGGCCACCCAGGGCGCGATCTCCGCTCGGCGCGCCATTGTCGAGAAAGCGCCGCCCTACCGGAATACCAGGGCGATCCGCGGCCGAGCCGATCGTGATGACGGGGCGACCCTGTTCCTGAAATTTCTGCGCCAGCATTGCGATGCCGAGGCCGAGTCCATCCCAGTGCCGCACCGGGAGCAGCACGACGCCTCGGAGGGTGGCATCATCGGCGTTGCCGCTCTCCGGGGGTCCGCCTGCACGGTAGATGAACTCCAGGCCCAGCCCCGGGTCGATCGACTTCGGGACGAGAATCCGCTTGGCGGAGTCAGCCTTGAAGTGACCGGCCGCGTATTCGGCCGCCTCGGTAATCGCCGGCATCTGACTGCGGATGATGGCGATGCGCCGGCGCAATTCGGCGACCTCGCGCGCGTCGTCCTGCGCGTGGAGCATCATTGGCATGGCAAGGAAGCCAGCCAAGGCGAGCACCAGGCCGTCGAGACGGCGGGGCATGCGGCGGTCCTGCGGTGTGGGGATGCTTGAAGCTAACGGCGGTGAGGGGTGAGGGGTGAACGGGTCAGGTCAGGTCATCCCGAGCGAAGCGAGGGACCTGCGTGGCGGCGGCTACGCAGATCCCTCACGTCGTTCGGGATGACGGCGCCCGTTCACCGTTCACACTGCTTCGACTACCGCCGGCCGCTTCCGCTTCCGCGCCTTCCACCCGACCAGGAACGCCGGCATCAGGAACATCGCGCCAATCGTCCCGGCCACGGTACCGCCGGCTGTCGCCAGCGCGATCGCGCCGAAGAGCGTCGTGGCCGCCGCGCCCCACGCCATCGGAATCAGCGACGCGAGGGTCGTGAGCGTCACCAGCACGATCATCCCGGCGCGGTCGAGCGCGGCTGGCGTCCGTCGCCCCCTCCGCGCTCTGGCCGAACACCTTCACCACCCGAGCGTAGTCCACCCGCGCAAAGCCGAACGCCTTGCGGACCGCGTTCAGGCACATCGCGTGGCCGTCGGTCGACAACTGAATCCGGTTCGCGCACCGGGACGCCAGATCCGCCATGAACTCCCCGGCGTTCTCCGGGGTCCGCGCCCCGACCAGCCAGGACATGACCAGCTTGGAATCCGCGTCGATCCCACAGAAGGTCCAGATGTCGCCGTGGCCCTCCGGCGTGGCGTTCCGGGCCTTGGCGCCCACGAACGACCACTGTTCGTCGGCTTCCTCCCGCACCGTCGGCAGGTTCCGGAGGCGGTAGAACTGGTAGCCCTCGCAGAACTCCCCGACCTCAGCCAACAGCCGAAGGATCGCGCCCTTGCTGGCGCCGGTGATACGGGAAGCCGCCCGGATGGACATCCCGTCCGTCAGGCACTTGAGGATCGCCACGCGCTTAGTAACAGGCATCTTGTTCATGGGTTGAATCTATGCTTGAGCGGTCACGTACGCAAGGGGTCTTACCCCACAGGGGGAAAATGGGGGTGCAAACTACCTCCCCCTTGCTATTGCATAGGGGGAGGTGCCGGTGTAGTTTCGGGGGGATGGTGTGAAGGCAGAAGGGCGGCCCTGAGTCCCATTTGGAGGGGAGAGTCTCAGGGTCCGCCGAGGTCAGCCGGGGTAAGAACCCCAGGGGGTGGTACATGAAAAAATGACTAGGCCGACAACCGGGGCGACCGAGGGGGGTGTCTCACCATCCCCCTTGGCTTCCCCAATCTACCAATCTCATGGGGAGTTTTCAATGGCAGAACTGGAACAAGACCCCGTCCTCGCCGGGTTCGTGCGCGATCGAGCCGAGGCCAAGGCCAACGCCGAGCAATGGCAGGCAAAGTACAAGAACTTGAACGATCTTATTGACGCCTACCAGCGGGTGAAGTCGCCGAAGAACGCTCCCACCCCAAGCGCGATCATGGTTCGGGACGGGGAGTTTCAGGGGCTTACATACCCCCTGTCGATCTACCGGATATTGGTACGACAGGCATCCCCGCAAAATTCTGGGGCGCTTGCGGACGCCCTGGTGCGGGGCGGAGTTTCCGAGACAAGCGTTAACAAGATCAAGATGAATGTTCGGTCCACACTCAAGACTTGGAGTCGCGACGATTTTGTGGCACGAGACGAATCTCAGGCCGTTCAACTGACCGAAAAGGGGAAGGCCGCGCTCAAGAAGAAGTATGGCGCTCCGGAGCCCATCGAGCCTGAGCGGCCCTACGAGCAATCTCTGTTTTCTGGTCAGCGGTAAGCTTCGCCGCCCTCGCCTTCCCGCCTTTGAGGCCGCCCAGGCGGCCCAAGGCGACGGCGGCGGGGTTCTTCGGGGGTTTGGGTGTCTCGATCGGCTCCGAGCCCGTCAGGCGGTCCATCAGACGGGCGGCGGCGACGTTGGGGTCGTTGGCTGGTTTGCTTGAGCGCTTTGGCATGGCACTAACCTACGACCCTTCAGCGGAGATATCAACCCAGCGCTGTGCTAGATGATCGCGGTGGCACTTCCGGCGCGGTGCTCACCAGAGAAGCCATCTGGTGACTGGCGGAGGTCGAATCGCATGCTGATCACTCGGGGTTCTTCGCCCTCGCTCACCGGAATTTCGGCCACCCTCGCCCCCTCTTCGCCGTCATTCCGCACGAACCCCCAACCTGCGTACCGCCTGACCAAATCCTCATCTGGAAGCGCGTCTACGCTGACATATCTAACGGCTATATCGACGGAAGCGCTTCGTCCTAAACCCACCACCAAGTCAAAAATCCATCGCCCGATCCCCCGTCTTTCATACCGCTTGCACACCCCAAGGCGAGCGAGCTTGATAGCGGGAACAGTGTTGTATCTTGAGCCAGCCGCGCCGGCTTCCGTGAAGTCCAACCGAATCGCATCGGTGAGCAGTGTAAAATAGCCGACGCACTCGTTTTCATGCAGCACCACGTATGTACGCCCAAACCATAGCACGTCGTCATTTTCCGCGGTTCCGTCGTGGAGATAGTCATTTATCTCTGAGACAGCACAGCAGAAAGCCCCAGGACTGAACCCCTGGGGCAAACGCTCTACGGTTAGTTGACCGAGAAAGTCGAGGTCGGTCACCGACTTGGCGAGCCTGCTGGCGTCTGGAACGGAGAGTTCCGAAGAGCCTTCAGCGCGGCCTCTGCGCGTCGGAAGGTCTCGACTCGCTCCGGGGTATTCGGAGTTCCGTCGCGCATCTCCTGCCAAATCTTGAGCGCAGCACTGCCCGTCACAATAGGCGTGGCGGTGATTGGCTTGGCCATGTCTTTCTCCTTTCTAGGTCGAGCCGTCGTCGTTGAACTCCGGGAAAACCGAAACTTCCCCGAAGTACGGTGTGTCGTTATTCAGACACACTCTGTGTCAATGTGCCGACAGAGCGGCACACTTTCACACGTTTCACGGCGCGAGGCGGAAAGGAACGGGAGACTTAAATCATTTACCCGCAACAACTTGCCACGCTCGTGGCGCCGTACTTCACCCTTCGGGCTTTTCCAGTAGCAATTTCCGAGCGAGAAAATATCACAAACCACTAGGTATTTCCCACCAGGTGGGAGTTTCTCGCATTTAGGTGACGAAATGGGAAACTCAGTAAACACGCTAAACGGTTTCCACCAATTAGCGAGTTATCGCCAATTGAGTGATACGGAATTGAATAACTCAGTTACCCCGTAACAACTCAAAGGGCCCACTACCGAGGGGGGCGCTGTCATCCCGAGCGAAGCGAGGGATCTGCGTAGCGGCTGCTACGCAGATCCCTCACGTTGCTCGGGATGACGGCTGCTCTCGCTTCGATCCATCAATAATTGCGACCGGACGGTGACTAGGCGAGCCCTCTGCGGGAGACGTGGAAGAATGACTTACCGGTTGAAGTCAACGCCGATCCGTCGAAGCGCCGTCGAGTGTACAGGCTTAAGGGAGATTTCGTAAGCACCGCAGCCGGTTGGGATAGGATCCGCCCCCTCCGCCGGTGCAGGCGGAACCTCCAATGCACTGAAACTCGATGGCCGTGCCGTCGCAAAGGTCGTCGCAGGCCTTTCGGAGCTGCGGCGCGCCCTGTTCAGTACACTGTAGGTTTGTACATAGCTCGCACCACGCCGGCTGTTCCTGGGCCTCCGCGGGCCGCACCAGTTCAGTCGATTGCACAACGACGGCGAGGAATGCGATGTATCCTAGCTGTAGGGCACGCTTCATTGACGTCATTTCTTCCTCCTGGGGTGAATTGGGCTGACCGCCGATCCAGCAAGAGAGCATGTGAGTATGCTTGAATTTGTCATTTCCCTCCTCGTGAAATTCTCCAACGGCGCTCCTCGAGGTAGAGTCCTGAGGTGTCCTCGAGTTGCAGGAATACCGTGGAGTCGGTGATTCCGATAGGCTCTAAGCTGTTCGGGTCGTACTCCTCACGAGGCAGGAGTCGGCCCAAAGTCCGGCCGTTGCGGTCCATAACCGTCCAGCCAACGATTGGCCAAGCGGGGTCACGCCGATCCGCGACCCAAATGGATCCACTGGTGGAGATGAGCACCGCGCCAAAGAACGGAAGTCGGACCCTGACTCCCGTCGCCTTCGGTCGAATCGTGGTACCTCTCGCCGGCTCCACGCCTTGTAGCTTCGCCGCTTCCGCTGCCGAGAGGCCCTCAGGCTTCTCCTTGAAGCGAGCAACGACGCTCGGCTTGGATTCGCCGACGGTAAAAGCGATCACTTCGCTGAAATAGGGATCCGCAAACCACCAAACTTGTCCGTTGGCCGCGACGAGTGGAGAACCAGTTTCGCGCAGCCGCTCCCGGGACAGCTCCATTTGATACAACACGTCGGATCTTCCGAGCAGATCCACGCGTAGAAATGTTAGGGCGCGAACACCTGATTTCTTGTCAAGTTGTTCCTTCGTCGTGAGGAGTGAACCATCACCGAAGCAACCCTGCCCGGAGAGGTAACCGAAGTCGTTGTTGATTTCTCTGACCAAGGTCGCTGATCTCCCATCGATGATCAACAACCTCCGCCTCCCCATATCATCGACGATCAACGTGTCTCCGCGGGTTCGGCATGTTGCGAGAATGTTCTTGAACTCTCCAGGGCCTTCTCCAGAACGACCGAATGTTGTGCGGATGCTGCCGTCTGCTCGAAAAAATGTGATCACGGACCGTTGCGTCGCGGCGATTCCCCCGTCATCGAGGAACTCGATACTCGCCGACCCGTCACCGCTAGCCGATGAATTGGAGGCAAACCTGAACGTACGGATCGCGGACGTGTCAATTGTGAGGATCGCGGCTTCATCAGCCCGTGCTCGATTCTCCACCGTCGCAGTAGCAGTCAACTCGCGGTTCCACGCATACTCCTCAGAGCTGTCGCAGGCCATGAGGAGAGACAAAAGCCCAAGTCCAGTCCGTGCATTCGCCCGCACCGCATACCGCCCCACCATTATTGGGTCCGCCCCTGTTTCAACAGTTGGTCGATGAGCGATTCAATGTCCGTAATCGTCGGAAGACCACGATAGAGCCATCCGTTGACCATGAGCGTCGGCGTGCCATTGATCGCGTGCCGGTCCGCGTAGGCGAGAGTCGAATCGATGTTGGGAAAGGAACCTGGCTCATGTGCACATTTGGCGATGAGGGCGGTGTCCGGGAGGTGAAGGTCGTTGGCTAGCCGTCCCCATGACTTAAGCCCGAGCGAATCCTGACTTTCGTACATCAATGTGACCCACTGCGGCAGCCGGTCTGGGGAGGAGGTACGGATGCACTCCGCAGCACGCGCTGCCCCCAGGGCGAATCTATGGATCGCAAGTGGGAACGGCATGTAGACGAGCCGGACATCTTTTTCACGCTTCGTCGCCAGCGCGAGCAACTTCGGGTGGAAACCCCTGCAAGCCGGGCATTCGAGATCGGTGAAGACCTGGATCGCAATCTTCGCCTCGGAATTACCGTGGATCGTTTGTCCGCTCGCTAGGCTAGAGCGCCAGTCTTCCTGGTATTGGGGTTTCTCAGAGATGTTAGCAGAGCTCGAGGCGGCGCGCGGCGTGAAGGTCTGGTATGCCACGCCGCCAGCTACGGTCAGGCTGGCAATGATCAGTGCCCCAGAAACGGCTCTGTCGAGGCCGGTGCTCATTTCGAAGAAACTCCCGCGATTGGGTGAGGAGCTACAAGGGGCTGCGAGGCTGCGTTGGTGTCAGGCCCGCGGTCGAATCTGCAATCCTGATTCGAAGTGGAGTTCTGGCGGTCGAGTGGAGCGTTCATCCGTGTGATCTCAGCCTACGCCTGCCCTCTGAGCTCGTCAAGACTGGCGCCTTGGGCGCCCTGATTGGCGGTGATCTTGAGATTTTCCTTCACCTGTCAACTATGCAGGGCTTTGTCCGATGTGGTGGCCTACCACACCCTTCATCTCCGCACTCCTGCGGAGCGGGTGGAGTCTCTCTCGTTGGCGGGAGATGGGGGCGGAGCGTTTGTTCGAGAATGAATGGTCCCCCCCCCCGACCGTTTCTAGCTGTGTTGCGCGCTATGAATTCTCCGCCTTCGCTTCCACCCCACCAGGAACGCCGGCATCAGGAACATCGCCCCGATCGTCCCGGCCACCGTGCCGCCGGCGGTGGCGAGGGCGATCGCGCCGAAGAGCGTCGTGGCCGCCGCGCCCCACGCCATCGGGATCAGCGACGCGAGGGTCGTGAGCGTGACCAGCACGATCATGCCTGCGCGGTCGAGCGCCGCGCGCATCACATCGGCACCCGTCGCCGGCGTTTCGCCGTGGCGCCGCTTGGCGGCCAGCACCGCGTCGATGAGAAGGATCGACTGGTTGACCGCGAGGCCGACTACCAGAATGACGCCGACCGCCGCCTCGCGGGTGAAGGCCGAGTTGGTGGCCCAGAACGCCGCCACGACGCCGCCCAGGGCGATCGGCAGCGAGAGGAAGACCATCCAGGCCGCCCAGACCGAGTCGAAGACCAGCGCCACCGAAAGCAGTACCAGCACGACACCGATGCCGAAGACGTACCAGAGACCCTTGGCGCTCTCATCCTCGCCCCAGTTGCCGGTCTCATCCTCGACCACGTAGCCCGGCGGGACCGAGATGGTGCTCATGAAGGTCTTGTGGGTCCGGTCGGCGAGCTTCTGCGGGCCGCGGAAGTCGTACGAGAGAATCCGGATGTACTGCTGGTCCTCCCGCCGGATCTCGGCCAGCCCCTCCATCTCGGAGACCGTCGAGACGTCGTTGATGCGGACCGGCGCGCCGTTCTTGTTGGAGACCAGCCCCTCGCCAAGTTGCGTCATGGTGCGCTCCTGCGTCCCGACCGAGCGCACCGCGACGTCGACCGTCTCGTCGCCGATTTCGAGCGAGGTGTTGCCGCTGGCACCGCGCACCTGCCGCGCCACCGAGCCGGCGTAGTCCTGCGCCGTGGCGCCGATCCGCCCGAGCGCCCCACGATCGGGCGCCATCGCGATCGCGATCGACTTGTCACCGCCCCAGCCGAGGGCCGCGTTCACGTTGATCTCGTCCTTCCGGACCCGCGGGAAATTCATCAGGTTGCGCTTGAGGTTGAGCGCCAGCTGCAGCACGCCGTCGAACGAATAGCCGAGGATCCGCACTCGGCGCGACGGACTCATGCTTCCCGAGGAGTTTGAGTATCCCTGCATTCCCTTCGGGGCTTGGACGTAAACGGATTTGGTGCCCCCAATCATCACCGCGCGCTGCGTCAGCTCCTCGTAGACCACGTAGGGTGCATCGGTGAGCGACCCTTTCGGCGAGAACTCGACCACCACCTGCCCACCGCTGGGACTCACGTTGGCAGTCACCAGCGCGACCCCGTCATGGCCCAAGGCCACGCGCTCGAGCTCACTGACGAGCCGGGCCACCTCGGCCGGATCGGAGCCGCCCGGGAAGGAGACGCTGGCCTGGATCGAGGTGCGCTCGTTGCCGCCCCAGCCGCCCCAGTTGTTGCGTGGCACCTTGGTGATGAAGCCCCAGGTCAGCACGCCGATCATCGCCACGGTCACGCCGATGGTTGCCCAGCGCCAGCGCAAGAACCGGCTGACCACGCGCTCGTAGAGGCGCATCATCCGCGGCCAGCCGTGGGCGCGCCGGTCACCGCCCTGCCCAACGGCTGGAATAAGCACCAGCGCGGTGCCGACCGACCAGAAGAGTGCCAGCAGGAACGCGGCCGCAAAGGGGACGAACGCCGCGCGCGTGTTCCCTTGCAGATAGAGGAAGGGGAAGAGCACCACGGCGGTCGTCAGCGTCGACCCAAGGACCGCGGGCGCGATCGCGGAGCTGGCCTCCGCGCGCGCGTCGGCGGTGTCAGGCACGTGGCGCAGTCGCTCGACCACCACCAGGCCATTCTGCACCAGGATGCCAATCCCCATCGCCAGGCCGGCGAGGGTGAGCATGTTCGCCGGAATCTTGAAGAGGTAGAGCCCCAGCGCGGTGCCGGCGATCGCCACTGCCGCGCTGCCGAGCACCAGCGACGCCCCCGGCATCGAGCGCATCGTCACGATCAGCACCAGGAAGACCGCGCCGAAGGCGATCGCGCCGCGCAGCATCAGGTCGTTGAGTTGCTTGGCGAGGTCTTCGCTTTCGTCGCGCGCAATCGTGAGCCGCACCCCCGGTGGAAGGGTCTTCGTGAGCGACGAGATCACCGCACGCGCCGCCGAGGCCGTCTTGATTGCGTCGGCGCCGGCCTCGCGCTGGAGCGAGATGCCGACGGCGGTCTTGCCGTTGAGCCGGAAGGCGCGCCCCTGGTTGTCTTCTTCCGGGGTGATGAACGCCAACTGCCCCAGCGAGTAAACAATCCCACCGCGGCCGCGAATCGGCAGCCGACCGAGATCCTCGATGGCCCTTGGCTGGTCGCGGACCGAGACGCTGAGCACCGACGGGCCGCTGGTGATCTCGCCGACCGGCTGCGAGATCCGCGCGCTGCTGACCGCCGAGGTGAGCAGCGCAGGGTCGATGCCGAGCTGCTGCAACCGATCGGCGTCATAGGCGACGACCACACCGTTCCGGGCGCCGCCGTTCACCGACACCGACGAAATGCCCGACAGCGACCCGAGATAGGGAACGACCCGATCCTCGGCGATCTTCTGCAGCGCACCCGGCGTGTAGTTGCCGACGACATTGAGCAGGATCAGCGGCTGTTCGCTGAGGTCCTCGGGGACCCAGTTGCCGACGCGCACCGAATTGCGGGCGTTCGACGGCAGGTCGTTGCGCAGCGTCTCCATCCGCTCGAGGATGCTGAGCCGGGCGATCGCGACGTCGGTGTTCGGGTCGAGCTCGACGGTGATGTTGGCGCCGCCCTCACGGGAGCGCGACGAGGTCTTTCGCACGCCGCGCACGCCCTGGATCGCCGACTCGATCGGCGAGGTGAGATACATCTCGACCAGTTCGGGGGAGGCACCGCCCCAGCCTGCGCTGACCGAGAGTCGCGGCAACTCCACCGTCGTCTTCGTGGCGAGCGGCAGCTTGGTGAACGCCACACCCCCGGAGATCAGCAGGCCGGCGGCGATGGCCCACATCACCGAGGGGCGGGTGGCGGCCCAGCGGATCACGCCGTCACCTCACTCGCTGCGCGCACCGACGCCTTACGCTCCGTCCGCCGTTCCACGAGCGCGTAGCAGGAGGGCAACAGGAAGAAGGTCACCAGCAGCGCCGAGACGGAGCCGCCGATGATGCCCGAGGCGAGCGGCTGGTAGAGTGCGCCGCCGCTGCCCCAGTTGAACACCAGCGGCAGGACGCCGGTGATCGTGGTGAGCAGCGTCATCGCGATGGCGCGGAGCCGCTGCAGCCCGCCCTTGATCACTGCCTCGTCGATCGAGCAGCCCTGCTCGCGGAAGCGACGGATGGCGTCGAGCTTGACGACCGCTTCGTTGTCGGCCATGCCGATCATCACGACGATGCCGATCAGGGAGACGGCGTTGATCGACTGCCCCATGATCCAGAGCGCGATGATGCCGCCGGCGCCGGCGAGCGGCACCGTGGTGAGCACCAGCAGCGGCGTGGTGAAGGAGGCAAATTCGCCCGCCAGCACCAGGAACATCAGGGCAACGGCCAGCACCGCGACGAGCGCGAGTTCCTTCGAGGTGCGCTGCTGCTCCTCGTCGGCGCCGGTGATCTGCCAGTTGGCGCCCGGCGTGAGTGTCAGGGCCGAGACGGCCTTGCGGACATCTTCGGTGGCTCGGGCGGTGCCGCCCTTCTCGACCACCGCCTCGACCACCGAGACCGGACGCTGGTTGGCACGCACCACTTCCACCGGCGCGCGCACCTCGTTGACGGTCACGAACTGCGAGACCGGATAGCCGCCGATCGTCGAGGCGAGGGCCGTCTCGAGATTCTCGTTGGCGATCCCGGCGTAGCGGACCTGGATCGGCGTGCGGCGGTCGGTCTCGCGCAGTTCGCTCGCCTCGACACCCCCGAGCGCGCCGCGGAGGGCGTTGATCACCGGCTGGATCTGGAGCCCTCGCTGGGCAATCTGGTCGCGTTGCAGGGTGATCTCGACCACCGGCTGCGTGCCGGAGAAGCCGTCACGCACGTCGGCCAGCGTGGTGAGGCCGGTGAGCGCGGCGCGCACCTGATCCGCGGACCGTGCCGCATCGACCGGACGCGGCGCCGAGACTTCGACGCGCACCGTGCGGCCCTCGCGGCCGATCAGCGAGCCGAATTCCGACTGCCCGGCGAGGTCGATCGCCAGGGAGCCGGCGGCGAGGTCCGGCACCGCCTTGCGCAGCGAATCGGCAAAGACGGAGGCGGACATCGTGGTCGGCACCGGAATCACGAACACCGCCGTACCCGGCGTGCCCGGCTCCGAGCCCGAGAGAATTTCTTCGTCGGTCGCCACGCCGATGCGCTCATACACACCGACGCTGCCGAGGCGCTTGGCGGCGGCCTCGATGCGCGCCGCCTGACGGACCGTCTCCTCGATCGCGGTCCCGGGAGGGAGGCGAAGTTCGGCCACGGCGGTTCCTTCGTCGACCTGCGGCAGGACTTCGCGCGGCAGTGTCGTCGACAGCCAGATGGTGAAGGCGGTGATCACTGCCGCGATGCCGATGACCTTGCCGGAGTTCGCGAGCGACCAGAGCATCCCGTGCTCGTACCAGGCGGTGAACTTCCCGCCCCACTGGGCGAGCCGATCATTCGCCGCGCGCGGCACCACGGCGACGACTCCCTTCTTCTTTCCCCACGTGAGCATCACCGGCATCAGCGTCAACGCCATCACCAGCGACGCGAGCAGCGAGGTCACGACCGAGAGGGAGAGGTCACGGAAGAGGGCCGCCGAGAGGCCCTGCACGAAGACGATCGGCCCGAAGACCAGCACCGTCGTGAGCGTGCCGGCGACCAGCGGCGCCGAGACTTCCTCGGCCGCCTGCTTCGCCGAATCCCAGCCGTCGAGCCCTTCTTCGCGGAGTCGTCCCGTCGCCTCGGCAACGACGATCGCGTTGTCGACGAGAAGGCCGACCGCGAGCGCCAGGCCGCCGAGCGAGAGGATGTTGATGGTGACATCGAGCAACTGCAGCAGCGTCAGCGAGACCAGCACCGAGAGCGGCACCATCACGCCGATCGCTACCGACATCCGCCAGTCGCGGAGGAAGACGAGGATCAGCAGGATCGAGAGGAGGCCACCGGCAATGATCTCCTGGGTGAGGTTCGAGAGCGCGTCCTCGACGAACTGGGCCTGCGCCGCCACGAGGTGAATCCGCACCGTCGGAAAGTCGGCGCGCAGCCGGTCGAGGGTCTTCATGAGCTCGCGAGTCACCGAGACGGTGTTCGATCCGCCGTCCTTGTAAACCACCAGGCCAACGGCCGCGCCGCCGTCGAGACGCACCAGCGTGCGCGGGTCGGCCGAGGCGGGCGTGACGGTGGCGATCTGCCCGAGCGTGATCCCGGCGTTGGTGGGGCCGACCGGGATCGCGCGGATCTGGTCGGGGTCCTTGAGTTCCGTGAGCGTGCGCACCGAGAAGCGGAACTGGCCGCGCTTGATGGTGCCACCGGTCGCGGACGGGTTGGCCGTCTTGATGGCGGAGGCGACGTCATCCGGCGTGATGCCGAGGGCGCGGACGCGCTCGGGGTCGATATCGACACGGATCTCGTCGTCGGGGTCGCCGACGACGGCCACCGAGGCCACGCCGGCAATCTGCTCGAGTTGCCGCGAGTGCACGTCGTTGGCGGTCCGCGCAATCGCCCGGAGGTCGCCCGGCCCGGTGAGGCCGAGGATGGCGATCGGCCGCTCACCCGGGTCGGAGGTGAGCAGTGTCGGCCGGGAGGCGGTGCTCGGCAAGCGGCCGCGCAGGTTGTCGAGCTTCTCGCGAACGGTCAGCACCGTCTTCTGCATGTCGGTGCCCCACGCAAAGCGTAGCGTGGTGCTCCCCTCGCCGTTGCGGCTGACCGATCGCATGTCGACGAGGCCAGGGGTGTTACCGACCCCTTGCTCGATCTCTTCGGCTACGAAGCGTGACACTTCCTCGGCCGCGGCGCCCGGGAACGCCGTGCGCACCGTGAGGACCGGCAGCGTCACGTCGGGCAGCAGCGAGACCGGCATCTGCTTCAGCGAGACGGCGCCGAGCAGCACCAGCGCGAGAATCGCCGAGAAGGTCGAAACTGGGCGGCGCAGGGCCGCAGCGCTCAACGACACGTCGGCCGCCGGGTCAGTTCTGGTCGCCGTCACGCTTCGCCACCAGGCGCACGCGCGCCTGATGGGTCAGCGTGAGGTGGCCGTCGACGAGGACGATGTCTCCCTTCTTGACCGGAATGAGTCCACTCGTCGTGTCGGGCAGCACTTCCATCTCGCGACCGTTGCTCTCGCCGCGCTGGATGTACTCCCACATCGCGACGCCGTCGCGGACCACGAAGACCAGCGGACGGCCTTCGCGCTCGATCACCGCGCGCTGTGGCACGATCGTGCGGTTGGTCAGGCGATTCGCCTCGAGGCGGAGCGCGGCATACATCCCTGGCCGCAGCATCCCGTCGCCACGCACGCGGATGACTGCCTTGCCGGCGCGGGTGACGCTGTCGACCATCGGCAGGACTGCGGCGATGGTGCCGCGGATCGGCTTGTCACTCGTGGCGGCCACGGTGATGAAGGCATCGCCACCGACACGCAGCTTGGCGAGGTCCTGTTCCTGCACCTGCGCTTCGACGCGCAGATTCATCAAGTCCACGACGATGGCGACTTCGGCGCCGGCGCCGATCCGCTCGCCAAGCGCGATCGAGACCCGCTCGACCATGCCGTCGAACGGCGCGAGCACCATAGCGCGTTCCCGCTCGAGCTTCGCCTTCTCGAGGCCGACCATCGCGCCGTCGATGCCGGCCTTGGAGCGCATGTAGGCGCGGCGCTCGGGGCGGACGCTTCCCTCGACGCTTGAGTCGGCCACGACCTCGGAGCTGTAGGTGATTTCCGCCTGCCGCAGCCGAGCCTCCGCCTCCTGCACCGCGAGGTCCAGTGGCTTCGGATCGAGGCGGACGAGGACTTGCCCCTTCTTCACGCGATCCCCCGCGCGCACCGTCACGGCCTCGACGGTCCCGCCGGTTTCTGCCTTGATCGTCGCCGCCGCATCAGTCCGCACGAGACCGGTGGCGCTCACGGTGAGGATCAGGTCGCCGACCCGCACTTCCTCGCCGACCACCGGGAGGGTCAGCGTGGAGGCCTGTGCCGACGAGTCCTGCGGGATGGAATCGGTCGACTTCGCGTCACCGTCTTTCTTTCCGCACGCCCCCAGAACGAGGGCGGCGAGGAGGAAGGGGGCGGGACGGGCATGGCGCATGACGAGCCTCAGGGTGCTGGTTCGGTGGCGTGAAGGTGCCGGCGCAGAGATGATGCGTGGAGTGTCGGAAGGGACGCAGTCCTAACGCTAACGATGGAGGGGAAGATTCGGCGGGGGTGGCGGGAATCGATGATCGATCATCGATGATCGATCATCGAAAACGGGCTCAGTGAGAGACGGCGCCGGTTGTGTCAATTCGAAACACCCGTACCCTCGGCAGCCCGGCCGCGTCTTCATCGAGCACTGCCACCCGCTTTCCAGCCCAGACCGATTGCCAGAGGTGCTCGAATGGGGCGGGCACTTCGCCGAGGAAACGGCCCTCGGGGTCGAAGACATCAAAACGGTGGCTGCCCCCGGTATAGTCACCGCGTTGGACCCAGAGGTTGCCGTCGCCGTCGATTTCGACCCCTGACCAGAGTGGCCGGACGCTGGGGACGTCGGAGCGGTGGGCCACTGCCGCGAGACCGGGGTTGCCCTTGGTCCAGACGCCGAGGATCGAATCGAGCGCACCGCTCGGGACGGGGTCGCCGGTGACGCCGGTCCGCCGGATGATGCGGGCGGTGTCCTTCCCCGACGAGGTGATCAGCAGCTCGTAGCGATCGGTCATCCCGTAGACGATCCGGCCATCGGGGAGGAAGGCCTGGCTGTTCTGCCCGGCAAACGGGACGGTGTAGCGACTCCGCCCTCCTTTGGTGGCGACATTCCAGTACTTCTGCTTCCCCGCTTCGGGCGGGATCATCGAGTCGACGCGCCGGCCGTCGACGGTGAAGTAGAGCCACTGATTGGTGAAGGCGGAGTCGCTGACCCGTTGGCCGGTCACCCGGATGCGCCCCTTGGTGTCGACCCCGATCGGGGGCCCCTCGTGGCAGCAGATCCCGGGGAAGGTGCTGATCAGCGTGCCGTCGAGGGCAAAGAGCGAGATGCGGGACTGTCCCGGGTCGTGGACCACCAGGGTGTCGCCGAGCCATGCGGGGTAGGAACGGGTGAACTCGCCAGGACCGGCGCCCTCACGGCCGAAGCGGCGAATGAGCGTGCCCGCGCTGGTGTAGAACGCCAGCGCCGGGTCACTGCCATCCCGAAGCAGGAAGGAGCCGTCGGGGCGCAAGACGATGTCATAGGGGTCACCGAACGCCGCCGAATCGCCTTCCGGCGGCAGCACCGTCCGCTCCAGCACCAGCTTCCAGCCGTTGGTGTCCGCCCACGCCGTCGGCGCGCTGTTGGTGACCACGACGGTGCCGCTCGGCAGGGTGTCGAACCCCGCGGCCGGCGCGGATTCGCCGCCACAGGCCGCGAGCAACAGGAGAACTGACAGACGGCGCATGAGCTACTCGGTCGGGGAGGGGATGATTGATGATGGAAGATCGATGATGGTTCATGCACGACGGATCGCCGACCCGCGTCCCGGACATCGGAAGCGAAGTATGCATCATCCATCATCTCTTTCCAGTCGTATCAATCCGGAATACGCGAATCCTCGGCAGTACTTCGGCGTGCTCGTCTTCCAGGTAGACACGGCTCGAGGTCCAGCATCCCTTGAGGATCTTCGGGTCCGGGGCCGGGAGGCCAGTATCGCGGTGAGTAGCATTGACCGAAAGGAAGCGGTGCGCAAGGACCTACGCGCAGGAAGTTATGGGCCACGATGGAGTAGATGCTCGAATTGTGTTGAGCGTTGCCCAGGGCCGAGTCCCTGGGCAATGCTCAACACTTTCGCCCGATTGCGGAGCGCCTTGGATGACCAGCAATACTTTCTGCGCCTGAAAGGATGGCGGCCAACGAGGAGCCATCTGTCGAAGTCGACTCGTACATCAGCAGACTGGCGTGTTCACAAACGACGGAGGGGGGCTGACATACCCTTGGCATACCAGCAACCTCTCACGTATGGGAGCCTTCAAGACTCTCGGGACGATTCAAATGCGTCAGGGCATGAGAATATGTCAGCGCAGAACTGAGAGAGCTTCTTCAGCACTAAACCGTCCAATCAACAACTTTCTTCGATTCAGGAGCACCGGAGTACCGAGCGGATTAAGGCTCGCGATGCGGACGCTGTCCCGTGAAATCCGTGCGGAGGCAGCAATGGTTGTGAGGCAGCTCTTCAGGTGAGTGGCCGCTGAGGAGCCGATCATTTCCCATAACCTTGTAGTGTTTGTGTCGCTCAGCCAATCTGTTTGCGAAATGAGATAGCGATGGACGACTGGAAACGCGCCTTGGGAGGCGCTACAACCTGCGACACGCGCCGCCCAGTCGGAGCGGGCCCCTCGACCTCGCTTCGCAACGAGAATCGCAACTCGAACGCTGGTGCGCGCGATTGCTGTGTCGAGAGCCGTTGCTGAGGCCCGACAGTAATCGCACTCATAGTCGAGGACCTCGATCGCGACGATCGGGTCGCTGGGCGATCCGAGGCTACTAGTTCCGTCTGTAACGTATGCCCAGTGCCGATTCGTATATGCGATAGTATTGCGATTGCGCCGCCAATTAGAAATTCGAGAACCAAGTGGACCGCTCGGCGAGAGCAAGAGATACGCGGCGACAAGTGCCAGGATCAAATCTAGGGATCGTTTAGCTCGAGGTGTGCCGCTCGTTTTCCGTGGTGTTGCCGCAGGCTCGGGTGAAGTCAACAGCGGCCCCTCTAACGAAGTGGATGGCGGTGGGCTAGCATTGCTCGTTGAGACTTGGTAGCGAGGGATCATCCAGGGCACTTTGCCAAAGGCTCTGACTCATCCGGAATCAGAGCCTTTGAAAAGCGCTTCCCAAGCGAGACAACTTGGAGCCAATAGCGTCTCGCGAGTTTGGCTGCTAAACACGAATCTTCTGGCAGATTGCCGCGCCGCCTTCCGTCCCGCAGAAACATCGATACCCATTGTTGAATTCCGCTTCCGTCGTGTAGCAGTCGCAGGATGAGGTCTCCAGCAACAACACGCAGTATGGTGCGTATGTAATCAACCATGTTACTTGTTGCCTAGCCCAAGCGGTCCTAGAAACAAGCGAGACGGCAATCACTGCGAGGAGGGCGGCCCGAAGAAAAGTCCGATACTTCATTGGTGGCTCCGTTGTGAAATGTCCGAAGACTCAAATGCAGAGATTCCGAGCGTAGGCTACAACCACGGTGGCCGATGGAAGCTGTTGTCACTAGCCACCACATGAATGTGGTACACCGTAAACGCTGTGAAGGAGGATCTGGGGAGTGGCAGGATCCCTACAGCCGAGCGTGTTGCCTCAAAGTGCTTTCAGGGTCTGTTCCATCGTACGGCACTGTTGGTTGCTGCGGGAGGGTGCCACGACGGCACCAGTACAGTAGAGCTACGCGCACGGGGCAAATCTGTCAATAGTGACCGACGTGACACCCTTCTCTGATCCTGGAGTTCCCAGTGTTTAGTGGAGACCACGCCGTACCGATACGTGGGCCGCTTCAAACTGGACCGGACTGACGCCCCCGAGGTGAGTGTGGTGGCGGAGCGGGTTGTAGAAGCGGTCCACGTAGTCGACGATGTCTGCCGTGGCCGTGGCTCGATCTCTGTAGATCTGTTTCTTGATCCGCTCTTTCTTAAAGCTGCCGAAGAAGGACTCGATCACGGCGTTGTCCCAGCAGTTTCCCTTCCGGCTCATACTCGGCTCCAGGTGGTGCGAGTGGCAGAAGCGGCGCCAGGCGTCGCTTCCGAACTGTACGCCTTGGTCCGAGTGAATGAGGGTACCGCGCGGGCGGCGGTGTCGGACGGCCATCAGCAGGGCATCCAGGACCAGCTCTCGGTGAATCGTCGGCCGGGTGGCCCAGCCAATGATGCGTCGGGAGAAGAGATCCATCACGACCGCGAGATAGAGCCAACCCTCCCATGTGCGGATGTAGGTGATGTCTGTGACCCACGCGACATTCGGATGAGTGGTCGTGAATTGGCGTTTCAAGAGATTGGGAATTAGCACGGCAGGGGTCCCGATCGTCCACTTGCGAGTTCGGTAGCCATGGAGGGCGCGGATCCCATTCTCTCGCATGATTCGCGCGACCCGGTGTTTACTGCACGTCTCGCCCGCCTCGCGAAGGTCGAGCAGGATCCGAGGGGCCCCATACACTCCCTTGCTCGCGGTGTATGAGGCGCGAATCAGACGGAGCAGTCGTGCATCTTCCTGGGCGCGCAGGGACTGTGGCTCCTTCAACCAGTCGTAATAGCCACTCGGTGCGACACTGAGGACACGGCAGAGGACTTCCACGGGATACTGCCGCCGGTGATCCTTGATAAACTTGTAGGCCTGGCGGACCCGGCTGAACTGCTTCACGACCAGCCTCGGTGTGGAGGAGTAGCCTAGATCTACGCTCTCCACCAAAGGCTGGGAACTCCATGTTTCTGGGGCGACGATCACCGCTGAATCATTCGATACACCTTGATCGCCGGCCGCCCCTCGGCATCGGTCACCAGGACCGCCACTCGCTCCGAGGCCCAGAAGACCGGATGCCAGGATTGGCGACTCCATCCCGATTGCGGGACACTGACAAGATCGAGCCAGCGGCCGTTTCGATCAAAGAGGTCGAAGCGCACGGTGGTGGTGTCGCTGCTCGAGAGCCGGACCCATCGCCGGCCACTCCGGTCCACGGCGAGCTGGTCGAAGGCCGGCCGCTCATCCGGGATCGCCGACGCGAGCAGCGACGCACGAAGCACGGGCTCGGGGGTGTACTGCTTGTTGGCACTGATCCGTTCGTCCACGATCGCCTGCTTCTCGGCCGCCGACACCGCGCCAGTCGGCCTCGGTCGGGAGAACAGCATCGTGGTGTCCTGACCGTTGCGTGTCGCGCGCAACTGGTACTCGCCGCTCCATCCGACCACGAAGCCGCCGATCGGATCGGCGACGCTCAGGTCCTGCGGTTGCAGTGGCACCAGCATCTCCATCCGCACCAGGCCGGCCTCGCGCACCAGCCAGCGCTTGTCGCTTTTCGGGTGTTCGGGAAGGAAGGCGGTGTCGAGCGCCGCGCCGTCGAGCGAAAAACGGATGAAGCCGCGCCGTGGCGGCTTGGTGGAATCCGGGGGCAGCATCACCGGCACGACGGCGCGTCCGTCGCCGTCCAGTCCAATACGTGAGAAGTATCTCGGCGTGGTCGGGCGTTGACCGAGCGGGGCGTTGGTGGACATCAAGAAGGTCCCGGCCCGCGCGGCCGACGGGTCGTGGACCACCAGCGTGTCGCCACGGTAGGTGAGCCACGCCGAGCGGTACTCGCCAGGGCCCTCGCCCTCGCGGCCAATCGAGCCGATGTAGCGCCCGTCCGGGCCGAAGCGCATTACCTCCATCGGCTTCTCATCGGCGACGAAGACGCTGCCGTCGTCGAGGAGGATCAGGTCGGCCGGATCGCGCAGCGCGCCCGCGCTGTCGTCCGCCGGCTGGATGGTCCGCTCCAGGACCAGCGACCACTTCCCGCTGTCGGCGGGGCTGTGGTTGGTCACCGAGACGATCCCACCCGGGAGCGTGTCGATGGTGGCGCCGCCGTTCGCGGCGTCCGGCGTGGCGGCGCTGCAGGCGGTGAGAATCGTCGCGAGGGCAGCGAGGGAGGCGGGACGAATGGGCATGCCCGGTAGATGCCCGGTGTCGGCGAAAGGTTGGTTCCTCCCGGGCACCCGAGCCGTCGGGCCGCAACCCGCCACCCCTCCCGATCCACCCTTGGCGCGGTTTCCTTCCGGAACCCCTCCTCATACACCGGAGTCACCGCGCCATGTCCGCTGACCGTCATAGCATTGACCTCGCCACCGCCGTCGACCTGACCAGCCGTTGGCGCAAGCATCACCCCGACGCGCTCAAGGGCGGGATGTTCCCGCGTGCCTCGTTTGAGCGGTTGTTGCGCGATCCCGAGGCGGCCGGGATCAGGATCTACCTGGCCGAGAAGCCGGACGGTGCCTGGACCTTTGTCATGGTCGGCACGACGGCCGACGGCAAGGACATCATCAAGAAGGAAGGGACACGCAACGAGGTCGGTGAGGGGACAGGCTATGAGGAAGAGTCCGACCCATGCCCGAGCATCTGTGACTGCGAAAGTCCGCTGAACGGTGAGTGCCCCCCGCCGTGACGCCCTTCGCGGTGGCGGTCGCCCTCGTACTCAGGGACGCGGTCGTCGGCGTGGCCCTTGCCGTGGCCCTGATCGGCGTCGCCTACCGTCGACTGCTCGACCCTCCGAGCCGTTGGCTGGTGGTGTGGAGCGTCGTGGATGCGGCGGCAAGCCTGGCCGGCTCGTTCGCCCGTATCGTGTACCAGAACAACCAATACGTGGCGCAGTGCTGGTACCCCTTGAGTGCCGGGCTCGCCATCGGTGTGCTCGCGAGCACCGTGACGGGGGCACGGACACGTCGAGCCGTCTTCGTGCTGGCGGCGGTCGTCGCGCTCGCGATCATCGCACTGACGGTCTGGGTGGAGAAGTTTGGCGCCTTCGCCCGATTCACCGGAGCGATCCACGGGGTGACATTGTTGCTGGTCGGCTCGACGCTCGTCCTCCAGCGAGCCCGAAGGGCGCGTGGCGACATGTTCTCCGACCCGACCTTCTTCGTCGGTGCGGCCTTCGTCATGATGGGGGTGCCCAGTTCATTCCTGGCGATCGGCGTGCGCTTTCTTGGCCAAGAGCAGCGCGAGCTGCACAGGTTCCTGTACGCGCTCAAGAATGTCCTCGCGATCGGCTCCTATGGCATGATGGTCATGTCCTTCCATCTGGCTGCACGGCGCGGCCGGTTGCGCACGGCGAGGGCACAGCCGTGACGGTCATCGTGACGCTGGCGCTCGTCTTCGCGATCCTGATCGGCACCATCGTCGGCGCCGTCGTCATCCAGCAGCGCCGGTTGCTGCGGGCGCATTCCTCGTTCGCCGGGCGCTTGATTGCGGCGCAGGACCGGGAACAGGCGCGGATCGCGCGAGAATTGCACGACGAGTTGGTCGTGCGCCTGCACATGGCGACCCACGTGTTGCGGGAACAGAATGGGCGCATCACCGAATCGCAGGCCCACGAACTTGACGAGATCGCCGAGGAGATTCGGCTGGTGGCGCGAGCGCTGCATCCGACCGCCGTCGACTACCACGGCCTCGAACCGGCGATGCGCACGATGATTGCCGCCAAGGCACGGCAATCCGGCGTCACGATCGAAGCGGCATTCAGCGGGCCACTGGACACGCTCGATGGACCGCGCCGCCTGACGATTTACCGCGTGGCCCAGGAGGCGCTCTCCAACGCGATCCGGCATTCGGGAGCGAACGTCGTGCATCTGATGCTCTCGGCCGACCCCGGCATGGCACACCTGGTGGTGCGTGACGAAGGGCGCGGCTTTGACCTCGGGGCGGACGCGCAGGGCCTCGGGTTGACGTCGATGGAGGAGCGCGTGAAGCTGTTGCGCGGCCGATTGGAGTTCAGGTCGAGCCCCGGCCGCGGCACCGAGGTTCGGGTGGAGCTTCCGCTCCCGACGCTCGCGCCAGCGTGACCCTCCCCCGCGTGCTCATCGCCGAAGACTTTGTGCCGATGGCGGATGCGCTGGGGAGTTGGCTCGCCCCGTGGTTCGAAATCGTGGGGAAGGTCTCGGATCTGGACATGCTCGCGGGGGCGATCCGCCAGACTGCACCGGACGCTGTCCTGCTGGATCTCGCCTTCAAGACCCGCAGCGCCCTCCACGAGCTCCCGGCGCTCCGGCAACTCCCCAACGCGCCGCGCTTCCTGATCCTCACCGCCTACCGCGACCACGGCCTGATGACCGGCGCGATCGCCGCCGGGGCCTCGGGCTACGTCGTGAAGGCATCGGATTTCACGGAGGTGAAGGTCGCGCTCGACGAAGTGCTGGCCGGTCGACTCTACCTCTCACCGCACGTGCACCTCGATGTCCCCAAGCGCGTGAAGCCGGTGCCGCGCGCCGACGATGGCACGTGGCCCCCAGGTGCCTTCGACATCGAGCTGACCGACCGTCAGATCGAGATCCTGACGCAGTTGCAGGCGGGGCACTCGGTTCGGCGAATCGGCCTGTCGCTCGACGCGCACCATCAGACGATCGGCGACGAGCTCGGCCGGATCGGCGACCGCATCGACTGGCAGAAGGATCGCGAGTATCTGGTGCGGTGGTTCCAGGCGTACCGAGGGCGGTAGCCGGCACGACACATTGTCATCCTGAGCGAAGCGGCGGCGCAGCCGCCGCGAAGTCGAAGGACCTCTTTCCGGTGTACTCGGAAGGAGGTCCTTCGACTTCGCATCCCTTCGGGCTGCTTCGCTCAGGATGACATTGCCTGCGTGCTGCCCTAGAACCGGATCGCCAACCCCAGCGAGATCACCGGATACACCTTCAGGTACTTGTCGACGTCTGCCTGGATCTTGACCCGCTCATCCTCGACATCCTGCGCCAGCGCGGAGCCCGGCGTCGCGGCCGATGCGCTCAGGCCGATCGTCGGCTTGCCGATGCCGACGCCGAGGTCGAACATCATCGTGATCCCGCCCTTCTTCGACGCCGGCGTGCCCCAGCCCAGGCCGGCATACGGCATCGTCTTCGGCCAGCGGCCCGTGCCGCTCACCGTGCCGACCTGGGCCGACGTGTACTCGGTGCCGTCAAAGGTGTAAGTGCCGCCCGACGGCCTCCCGGTGGCGTCCACCTCGGCCGGCGTGCTCATGATCCCGCCGGTGAAGTGGAATGAGCCCCGCGGCGACAGGTAGAGATCCACCAATCCGGTCATCCCCTTGAACTTGAGGTCGGCGTCGAATTCGACATCCGATTCGGTGCGCTTGACCGTGTGCGAGAAGCGATAGACACCGCCGCGCAGGCCGATGTTCGGCGTCAGCAGCTTGGCGACCTCGACCCCCAGCCCGAGCGAGCCGGCTCGACCGGCGATCAGGAAGTCCGCCTGGGCGCTCAGTGGCAGGGCCAGAAAGGTCATTCCGATCAACGGCATCAGGATTCGGCTACGCATGGGGCAAGACTCCGGGAGAGTGGGACCTGCCCCAGTAATATCGACGCAATGGCTCGGATATCGAGTCTCCACCCTGAAACGGGGGAGCCTTCGATGATCGATCATCGATCATCGATCATCGATTATCTTTGCCGTCTGACCCATTCCCGGACCGTTTCCGTGCTCAAGACTGCTCTCCTCGACCGTCACATTGCCCTCGGCGCCAAGATGGTTCCTTTCGCCGGCTGGGAAATGCCCGTCCAGTATCAGGGGCTGGTCGAGGAGCACAAGGCAGTGCGGAGCGCGGCCGGGCTCTTCGACCTCTCCCACATGGGCGAGCTCTGGATCAAGGGCGCCGAGGCTGACCGGGCGCTCGACTACGCCCTCGTCACCCAGCCGTCGAAGCTGGCGATCGGCAAGGCGCACTACTCGATGATCTGCGCGGCCGACGGTTCGGTCATGGACGATCTGATTGTCTATCGCCTCGGCGAGACGCGTTACCTCGTCGTGGCCAACGGCGCCAACGCCGACGTCGTCTCGGCCGCGCTTCGTGAGCGGCTCGATGGCTTCGACGCCTCGCTCGACGACGCCTCGATGCGGACCTCGCTGGTCGCGATCCAGGGGCCGAAGGCCGCCGAGATCCTCCAGCCGTTCATCGATGTCGACCTGAGCACCGTCAAGTACTACAGCGGCCGCGAAGCGACGGCGTTTGGCCTCCCGGTTCTGCTCGCCCGCACCGGCTACACCGGCGAGGACGGCTTCGAGCTCTTCACACTGTGGGACGATGCGATCCCGGTGTGGGATGGCCTGCTCGCGGCGGGAAAGGATGCGGGGTTGGTGCCGGTCGGGCTCGGCGCCCGCGACACGCTCCGGCTCGAGGCCGGTATGCCGCTCTACGGGCAGGAGCTGGACCGCGCCACGACGCCGTTCGAGGCCAACCTCGGCCGGGTGGTCAAGTTTGAGAAGGAAGGGGACTTCGTCGGCCGTGCTGCGCTGGCGGCCGCCAAGGAAGCGCCCACCAAGACGCTGGTGGCTCTCAAGCTGACCGGGCGCGGCATCGCCCGGACGGGGTACCCCGTCTATCTTCCCGCCGCGGCAGAACCGGTGGGGATCGTCACCAGCGGGACCGCCTCACCCACCCTCGGCTACGCGATCGCCATGGCCTACCTCCCGCTCGCCCACGCGGCGCTCGGGACCACGGTCGAGATCGGGGTTCGCGCGCAGCGGGTGACTGCCGAAGTGATCGCCCTGCCGTTCTATCGTCGTTCGACCTGAGCCCTGGAGTCAGCCGTGGAGTATCCGGACAACCTCAAGTATTCGGTTGAGCACGAGTGGCTCGCCGCTGATGGCACCGTCGGCATCACCGCCTTCGCGGTCGAGCAGATCGGCGACATCGTCTTCGTCGAGTTGCCGGCCGTCGGGACGGTGGTGAGTGCCGGCAAGCCGTTTGGCGTGATCGAGTCCGTCAAGGCGGTGAGCGAGCTGTTCGCCCCGGCCTCGGGCAAGATCGTCGCGATCAACGACGCGCTCGGCGATGCGCCCGAAATCGTCGCCAGTGACTGCTACGGCGCCGGATGGCTCGTCAAGATCGAGCCGAGCAATCCCGACGAGCTCACTGCGCTGCGCAACTCGGCCGACTACCAGGCGATGATCGCCGCGAGCTGACACGCTGAATGCATCCGACAGGGCCCCATCGGGCCCTGTCGCTTTTTCAACCCGAGAGCATGCCTCTGATGACGACCGCATCCGCACCACGCGAAGTCCGCAGCGCCCATGGCGGCGAGTCTGCGCCCCATTCGTCGTGCCTCGCACCGAATGAGTTCTCGACCCGGCACGTCGGGCCCCGCCCCGACGAGATCCAGGCGATGCTCGGTGTGCTCGGCTACGACTCGCTCGACGCCTTCATCGACGACGTCGTCCCGGAGACGATCCGCCTCCGCCGCCCGCTCGACCTCGCGCCGGGCCTCGACGAGCGCGCGGTGCTCACGACGGCGCAACAACTTGCCGAACGGAACCAGGTGTTCCGTTCCTACCTCGGCATGGGCTACCACGGCACCTTCACGCCGCCGGTGATCCAGCGCAACATCCTCGAGAACCCGGGCTGGTACACGGCCTACACCCCGTACCAGGCCGAGATCGCGCAGGGGCGGCTCGAGGCGTTGCTGAATTTCCAGACGGTGGTGAGCGATCTCACCGGCCTCGAGATCGCCAACGCGTCGCTGCTCGACGAAGGGACCGCCGCGGCCGAAGCGATGGCGATGACGATTGCGATCGTGAAGCACGAGGGGACGCCGATCTTCCTGATCGACGCGGCCTGCCACCCGCAAACCATCGCGGTGGTGGAGACGCGCGCTGAGGCGCGAGGGGTCAAGATCGTGGTCGGCGACCCGTCGACCTTTGCGTTCGGCGTGGGGAGCGAGGGGACGGTCGTGGGCTGCCTGTTGCAGTACCCGGCGACGGACGGTCTGGTGCGTGACTTCCGCGCGGTCGCCGAGGCGGCACACGCCGCCGGTGCGCTGGTGACGGTCGCGACCGACCTGCTGGCGCTGGCGCTGCTGGCGCCGCCGGGGGAGTGGGGCGCCGACGTGGCGGTGGGCAACACGCAGCGCTTCGGGGTGCCGATGGGTTACGGCGGCCCGCACGCGGCGTTCTACGCCACGCGTGACGCCTACAAGCGCCACATCCCGGGCCGGATCATCGGACTCTCGAAGGACAGCCGCGGTGAACCCGCGCTCCGGATGGCGCTGCAGACGCGCGAGCAGCATATCCGCCGCGACAAGGCCACCAGCAACGTCTGCACGGCGCAGGTGCTCCTCGCGGTGATGGCGTCGATGTATGCCGTCTACCACGGGCCGGAGGGGATTCGCCGGATCGCCACGCAGGTGCACAGCCGCGCGCTGCTGCTCGCACACGCGCTGCATCGCCTCGGCTACACCGTCGAGCATCAGCACTTCTTCGACACCGTCTCCGTCAAGGTCGAAAGCTGGAAGCAGGAGCGGATCATCGAGGCCGCCGCCGCGCGCCGCATCAACCTGCGCCGGATCGGGACGCATCGCGTCGTCGTCTCGCTCGACGAGACGGTGACGCTCGCCGACCTGGGCGATCTGATCTCCTGCTTCGCCCTTGACGGCGCGTTGCCGTTCATGCTCGACGCGGCGATGGTCTCCGATGAGTCGATCCCGGCCACGCTCAAGCGGAGCAGCGGCTACCTGGCGCATCCGGTCTTCCATCGGCACCGCTCGGAGACCGAGATGCTGCGCTACATGCGCGGCCTCGAGGCGAAGGACCTCTCGCTGACGGCGGCGATGATCCCGCTCGGGTCGTGCACCATGAAGCTCAACGCCACCAGCGAGATGATGCCGGTGTCGTTCCCGGGCTTCGGTGCACTGCACCCGTTCGCCCCGCGCGAGCAGGCGCAGGGGTACACCGAGATGTTCCGGCAGCTCGAGGCGCAGTTGGCCGAGATCACCGGCTTTGCGCGGGTCTCGCTGCAGCCGAACGCCGGGTCGCAAGGGGAGTTCGCTGGCCTGATGGTCATTCGCGCCTACCACCACGCGCGGGGCGACCAGCACCGCGACGTCTGCCTCATTCCCACCTCCGCGCACGGGACCAATCCGGCGAGCGCGGTGATGGCGGGGATGAAGGTCGTGGTCGTGGCGGCCGACAGCCATGGCAATATTGATGTGGCCGACCTGAAGGCGAAGGCCGCACAGCATTCGGCGAACCTCGCGGCGCTGATGGTCACCTACCCGTCGACCCACGGCGTCTTCGAATCGTCGATCAAGGAGATCTGCGAGGTCATTCACTCGCACGGCGGCCAGGTCTACATGGACGGCGCGAACATGAACGCGCAGGTCGGCCTCTGCCGCCCGGGCGACATCGGCGCCGACGTCTGCCACCTGAACCTCCACAAGACCTTCTGCATTCCGCACGGCGGCGGCGGCCCGGGGATGGGGCCGATCGGCGTGGCGCCGCAGCTGGCGCCGTTCCTCCCGGGGCACCCGGTGATCGATCTCGGGCATGCGCATCCGGCCGGCACGATCTCGGCAGGACCCTGGGGCTCCCCGAGCATCCTGCCGATCTCCTGGACCTACATCCAGCTGATGGGATCGGAGGGACTCGCCTACGCGACGAAGGTGGCGATTCTCTCGGCCAACTACATCGCCAAGCGGCTCGAAGGGGCGTTCGAGTTGCTATACGCCGCGAAGAACGGATTGGTGGCGCATGAATGCATCATCGACATGCGCCCGTTCAAGGCGACGGCGGCGATCGAGGTCGAGGACATCGCCAAGCGGATCATCGACTTCGGCTTCCACCCGCCGACGGTCTCCTTTCCGGTGGCCGGCACGCTGATGGTCGAGCCGACCGAATCGGAGCCGAAGAGCGAGCTCGACCGCTTCGTCGATGCACTGCTCGCCATCCGCGAGGAGATCCGCGAGATCGAGCAGGGGAACGCGAGCCGTGAGGTCAATGTCCTCAAGGGATCGCCGCACACCCTGAGCGAGGTCACCGCGAACGAGTGGAACCGGCCCTATAGCCGCGAGCAGGCCGCCTTCCCTGTGGCGGCGCTCCGGCAGCGGAAGTCGTGGCCGACCGTGGGCCGGATCGATTCGGCGTATGGCGATCGGAACCTGGTGTGCACCTGCCCGCCGGTTGAGGACTACGCGTAGGGGCGACGGCAGGGGCGACGGCAGGGGCGACGCATGCGTCGCCCTCCCAAGAGTGGAGATCAGCGCGAAGGGGCGACGGCAACGTCGCCCCTTTCGCGTTTCGGGACCGACCGTAGGTTATCGGAACGGGGTTCCCCCGAGTTCCCTTCGCCCTGTTTCTGGAGGTTCCCATGGACCATGGGTCTACGCCCTGGACGCCACGTCGTGGTTTTCTGGGCCAAGTCGCGGCCGCAGCGGTCGGCGCCGGCGCCGCCTCGCTGCTGCCGATGACGGCGCACGCCGCCGCCATGACCTCACCCGCCGTCGATCCGCAGCTGGAAGCGTGGTTCGGCAAGCTCACCGGCAAGCACAAGACTGTCTTCGACGCGACCGAGCCGAACGATGGCATGCCGGCGATCTGGCCGCGGATCTATCTGAACACCACTGAAGCCACGTATCCGGGGGAGAAGGCGTCGGCGATGGTGATCCTCCGCCATGGCGGCCTCGGCATGGGATTCAATGATGCCGTCTGGGCCAAGTATGGCATCGGCGAGATGTTCAAGGTGATGGTCGACGGCAAGCCGGCCATCAAGAACCCGTATGCCACCATCACCGGCCTGCCGATCCCGGGCCTCGGCATCGCCGAGCTGCTCAAGGGCGGCGTGCTGGTCGGGGCATGCGACGTCGCGCTGACGGTCTACAGCAGCGCCGCGGCGACAAGGATGAAGCTAGACCCGGCCGCAGTGCGGAAGGAGTGGGTCGCCGGGCTCTTCCCGGGGATCCAGATCGTGCCATCGGGGGTGTTCGCGGTGGCGCGGGCGCAGGAGTTCGGGGCGAATTACATCTTCGCGGGGTAGGGCGATGGCAGGGGCGACGCGGGCAGGGGCGACGCATGCGTCGCCCTCGCAAAAGGGGACATCCGTGCGCACCACCTGGCGTTGGCGGTAGCTTTTGGGATGCATCCCATCCGCCTGCTCCCGCTCCTGCTGCTCCCTGCCGCGCTCCCGGCGCAGCGTCCCGTCCCCTTCACGCCAGGGATGACGATCACCGCCTCGACGCGCATCGCGCCGGGGCGGTATCGCATTCCCGCCACCGACTCGGTCGGCATCATTGTGCGCGGGCGAGGCATCACGCTCGATCTGCGCGGCGTGGAACTGGTGGGCGACACGATGCAGAGCCAGCCCGACCGCTTCACCGGCGATGGCATCGTGATCGATGGCGGATCGAACATCACTGTGCGTGGCGTGACGGTGCGCGGCGTCAAGCACGGCCTCGTGGCGCGCGGGACTCGCGGGCTCCGGATCTTCGACAGCGACTTCTCCTACAACCAGAAGCCGCGACTCTACTCGGGGATCGAGAAGGAGTCGCTGGTCGATTGGCTCTCCTTCCACCAGAACGAGAAGCGGGAATGGCTCCGCCACGGCGCCGGCGTCTATCTCGAATCTGTCGTGGGCGGCGAGATTCGCAACGTGACAGTGCGGCAGGGGATGAACGGGCTGATGCTGACCCGCTCGGATTCCCTCCTCATCTGGAACAACGACTTCTCCTACAACTCCGGCCTCGGCGTCGGGATGTATCGCTCGTCCTACAATCGGATCCTGCACAATCGGATCGACTACGACGTGCGCGGCTATTCCCACCGCTTCTACAACCGCGGGCAGGACTCGGCCGGCCTGCTGATGTACGAGCAGAGCTGCTTCAATGTCGTCGCCCACAATTCGGTCACGCACGGTGGCGACGGCCTCTTCCTCTGGGCTGGCCAGTCCACCATGGACACGGGGAAGGGCGGGGCGAACGACAATCTCTTCTATGCCAATGATTTCTCGCACGCGCCCACCAACGGCATCGAGGCGACCTTCTCGCGCAATGCCTTCGTGGGCAATCGCGTCGAGGAAAACTGGCATGGCATCTGGGGTGGCTATTCCTACCAGTCGGTGATCCTCGGCAACACCTTCCGCCGAAACGTCGAGGCGATCGCCATTGAGCACGGCCAGGACATCCGGATCGTCGGGAACACGTTCGAAGGCGACACCACCGCGATCCGCCTCTGGTGGAACAAGATCGAGCCGAGCGACTGGGGCTACCCGAAGTACCGCAACACGAAGTCGCAGGACTACACCGTGCTGGCGAACACCTTCGATGGCACCCGCCTGGCGATTCGGGTCGACAACACCCAGCGCTTCCGCGCCGATGGCAACAGCTTCCTTAGGGTCGACTCGCTGCTGCGCGTGAGCGGCGACACGACCGGCTGGACGATGGTGGCGAATCCGGGCGAGGTGACGGCGACGCCGATCCCTGCGCGGTATGTGGTGCCGAAGCTGCGGGGTGGCCAGGTGGCATTGATGCTCGAGGGCGCTCGCCGCGGTCGGGCGACGATCATCGTCGACGAGTGGGGGCCCTACGACTACCAGAGCCCGAAGTTGTGGCCGGTCGGTCGCAGCGATGCCACGCCGCAGAGGCTCCGCGTCCTCGGGCCTGCCGGCAACTGGCGCGTGGTGGGCAAGGACGGCGTGGCTGCACTCTCGGCGCAGGCAGGTCGCGTGGGCGACACGCTGGTCGTGACGCCCGCCGCCGGCCGCGAAGGGGACTACCGAGTGGACCTGGAGTATCGCGGCGCGGCGGTGACTTCACCGTTCGGTGTGCGGACCGCGGCGGGCGTCCCGGTCCGCTTCGCGTGGGTGCGCTATCTCCTCCCGGTGAAGTGGGCGGTGACCTTTGCCCGCACCGACTCGACCGGCAACGCGCCGGCGAGCACGTCGGCCGCGCCGCTCCAGGGGATCGTCGCGCAGCGTGACACCACGCGGCTCGACTTCACCTGGTATGGCCCGCCCAAGGGGATTCCATCGAGCTGGCTGCTCACGCGCGCGGAGGCGTCGACCACGCTCACGCCGGGGCGGTACCGGATCCGCACCATCGCCGACGATGCGGTCCGCATCTACCTCGACGGCAAGCTCCTCCTTGACGACTGGGTGCCCGGCGAATCGCACGTGAAAGAAGCCGAGTTCACGGCGACCGGCACGCATCAGCTGGTGGTGCTGCACTGGCAGAAGGACGGCTGGTACGAGCTGAGGGTGGATGTGGAGCGGGTTCTTCAGCCGCGCATGTGAATGCGCGGCGGCGAACGGGGAGTGCTCCCGGTCATCCCGAGCGGAGCGAGGGACCTGCGTGATCGTGAATGGGCGAGCGGTCAGTGCATCCGGGGCCACGTAGGTCCCTCGCTGCGCTCGGGATGACATAGCTCCGACCCCTCACCCCTCACCCCTTACCTTTTGCTGGACACTGTTCACCCCACCTTCGGAGCTCCCCGTGCCAACAGCCGCTCGCCCCCGCCCCCTGATCATCGGCGTCGTCGGTGGGTCCGGCTCCGGGAAGACCACGGTGGCACGGGCGATCCATGAGGCGACCGGCATCGATGCCGCCTTCGTCGACCAAGATGCCTACTACAAGGACCTCGGCCATCTCTCGATGGACGACAGGCGCCGAGTCAACTTCGATCACCCCGATGCCCTCGACAACGACCTGATGGTCGAGCAGCTCGAGGCGCTCGCGGCCTGGCAACCGATCCAGAAGCCGACCTACGACTACGCCGCGCACACCCGCGCGGCCGCCGTCGTCACGGTGCAGCCCAGCCCGATCGTGATCGTCGACGGCATCCTGCTGTTCACCGATGCCCGGCTGCGGAAGCATTTCGACATCAAGCTCTACGTTGACGTGGCCGACGATATCCGCTTCATCCGCCGGTTGCAGCGTGATGTCGAGGAACGCGGCCGCACCATGGGCGACGTGATCCGGCAATACCTCACCACCGTCCGCCCGATGCACTTGGAGTTCGTCGAGCCCTCCAAGCGCTACGCCGACGTGATCCTCCCCGAGGGGGGCCACAACAAGATCGGCGTCGAGATGGTGATCGCCCGGGTGATCCTCGAGCTGCAGCGACGCGTCACGTGAGGGTCGCCGTCGCCGCGTTGTGGCTCGCTTCGGCCGCGCCGGCCCAGGCGCAGGGCACCTTCACGCTCGATCGCTTCCTCGAGCTCGAACGGGTCGCCTCGCCCGCCATCTCCCCCGATGGCAAGTCGATCGTGTACACGCGCATCCAGGTGAACCGGATCGCCGATCGCTACGAGTCGATGCTGTGGCAGGTCGACGACAACGGCGCCAATCCCCGACAGGTCGCGCCCGGACACCATGCGGCGTGGTCGCCGGACGGGAAGCGGATCGCCTGGCTGGCTGACGTGGACGGCACCACGCAGCTCGTCATCCGCACCGTCGGGAGCGGCGACGCGACGCTCACGACCGGGCCCACGCCGCCGATCGCGTTTCGCTGGTCGCCGGATGGCCAGCAGATCGCCTTCACGCGGCTGGTGCCGTTTGCACCGCCCATTCGGCTGACCTCGCCGATTCCCGCCGAGGGCGGCAACTGGGCCGCCGACCCGAGCATCACCACCCGCCTCCGCTCGGCTGAGGGGTGGGTGCAGCTCTTCGTCGTGAGCGCGAATGGCGGCGAGGCACGCCAGGTGACCGCCGGTGGCTTCGACGTCGGTGCACGCGACACGGGAGTCAGTGGGGCCATCCCCTTCGATTGGCTGCTCGATGGCGGGACGATCGTTTTCGATGGCCTGATCGAACCCGATGCCGAGCGGCGCTATCAACAGTCTCAACTGTACGTCGTCGACGTCGCGAGTGGTGCGCTCCGTCGGCTCACTGGCACGGAAGGCTTCTGGCACACGCCGGTGGTGTCGCCCGATGGCAAGTCGATCGCCTTCAGCGGCTTCGGCGAGGGGACGGCCAGCTACCGCGCCCAGCCGTTGCACCTGATCCGCCCCGACGGTGGTGGCTTCCGCACCCTGACCGCCGGCCTCGATCGCGACGCGGTCGGAGCCACCTGGGATCCCGACAACCAGACGCTCTGGTTCGCGGCCGAGGATCGCGGCGCAATCAACAGCTACTCGGTGTCGCTCAAGGACGGCAAGGTGAAGCCGGGATCGAATGGCCTGCACCGGATGGAGTTGGCTGGCATCGCCCGGAAGGGAGGCTTTGGACTTGCGATCAGGAGCACGGCGTCGCTCCCGTGGGAGCTGGTGCGCTTCCCGCTCAAGAAGCCATGGGAGATTCAGCCGATCACCCACCACAACGATGCCCTCGCCAAGGCGGTGCGCTTCGGCGAGGTCGAGGAGGTCGAGTACCACTCCGGTGATGCGCTGGTGCAGGGATGGCTCGTGAAGCCCCCCGACTTCGTCATCGGGAGCAAGCGCCCGCTCCACGTGGAGCTGCACGGCGGGCCGCACGCGATGCAACACCTTGGCTTCTCGCCCACGGCGCAACAGATGGCCGCGGCCGGCTACCTCGTGCTGCTGCTCAATCCGCGCGGCTCCACCGGTTACGGCAGCGACTTCGGCGCCGCACTCGGCACTCGCTACCCCGGAGTCGACCTCGACGACGTGATCGCCGGCGTCGACGAGGTCATCAGTCGGGGCTGGGTCGACACGACCAAGGTCTTCGTCGGTGGCTGCGGCGGCGGCGGGATGCTCGCGTCGTGGGTCGTCGGCCGCAGCACACGCTTTGCCGCGGCGGCGGTGCGCTGCCCCGGCAACGACTGGCTCGCCACGCTGCCGGGGCCGCTCGGCGCGGAGGAGGACGCCTTCTTCTCACGTCCGTGGCGTCAGGATCGGCTCGATTGGAGCGAGCGCTCTCCACTGCATGTCGTCGGTGCGGTCCGCGCCCCGGTGCTCGTCATCGCCGGCGATTGCCGCCGCGCCGTCCCGATCGACGAAGGCGGCGAGTGGTTCACGGCGCTGCAGCGTCGCGGTGTGTCATCGGCGCTGGTGCGCCTCAGCGATGAATGTGGTGCCGCCACGCGCCACCCCTCGAACTGGATCCGCACCCGGCAACTCATTCTCGACTGGTACACCCGGTCCACCGCAGCATCACGATAACGATCCATCATCCATCATCCATCATCCATCATCCCTACCGAAATCTGATCGCCACCCGGTGCGTTGCCCCCGCCCCCTTCAACTGCTGGAACGCATAGTCCACGCTGAGCCGATCGGCATTGACGCTGGCGCCGAGGGTCAGCGCTGAGGCACCATCGTGCTCGGGTTGGATCGCGGCCTGGGCGCCGACCCGACCCGTGAAGCTCCAGCCGCTGACCGGGACGTAGCTGAGTTCGACCCCGCCAGCGGGAACGAGTCTACCGCGCTTGTCCGTCATCACCGAGGCGGCGATGCCGCCATCGAACCAACTGCTGACGGGGAGACCGGTGGCCATGGCGCCCAGCGTCACTTTGGTGGGGAGCCGGAGCGCCGGGGTGGAATTGTTCTCGAACACGCCGTCGGGGTCGGAGAGGACGAGGCCAACGGTCACGAAGGAGATGTCCTTCGCGAAGCCGACGTCGAACGACGGCGTGCTCTGGCGGCCGAGCGCGACCTGCTGCGCCAGATACTTCGCCGTGACGCCGAAGCGGACGCCGTTCTGCTGCTTCGAGAGGCTCATCAGGCCGAGGACGCTGGAGGCAGCGAAGTCGCCGCCCTGCGCGAGCTTGCCGATCGTGGTGGCGCCGTCCTCGCGCTCGGCGCCGTACTCGATGTATTGCACGCCGAAGCCGACGGTCCAGCCGAGAGCGGTGGTGTTGGTGGCGAGAGCGGCCAGCGAAGCACGCGATCCGAAACGCTGGTGCGACACCACGGTGCCGCGCGAGTCGCCGACCTGGGCCGGATTGTAGAAGATCACGTCCGGGGTGTCGCCGGCGGCGTAGGCGTTGCCGAGCGCCATGCCGCGGGTCGAGCCCGGGAGGAGCAGGAGTGGCGGCGGCTGGGTCGGGCTCTGGGCGGCTCCGGTGCCAACGAACAGCGCGATCAGTGCGAGGGGGAGCAACCGCTTCATGGAGCCCGTCCAACGAAGAAGGTCGGGGCGATGTTCGAGAGCCCGATGTCGGTGAGGATCACGGTGCCGGCCGTGGTCTTGTCGAACACCCAGCGCAACGACGTGAGTTGCGACGGGTCGAAGCGCGGATCCTTGTCGCGGAAGTCCGTCAGCCGGATCACGTAGGTCTGCGGCACCAGCTCGGCGAGCGATCCGAAGCTCGTCTTGTCGGAGCCGGCGCGCCGATAGACGGTCACCTCCAGCGGACGGCGGGCGACGCCGTACTTCGACAGCGGCAGCGAGACCCGATTGCCGGCGGCATCCATTGCCTCGATCGAAAGCTCGATCGGCGTCGAGTCCTTCACCTCCTTCTTCGGCTTCTCCTTCTTCTCCTTGTCGGCCTTGGCCTTCTCCTCCTTCGCCTTGGCAGCCTTCTCGGCCTTCTCCTTGGCGAGTTGTTCCTTGCTCTTTGGCGGTGCCTTTGCCGTCGAATCGCCCTTGGCCTTGCTCGAGTCGGCCTTCGCCTTGGTGCTGTCCTTGGAGAGCGCCCGGGGGCCCGGTTTCTCGTCGGTCACCGCCAGCGAGAACTCCAGCGCGCTCGCGCTCCCCACGGCCCATGCCTTCCGGATGGAGTCGGTGACGGTGACGGTGTAGGCCGCGGGCGGTCCCATCTTGGTGGTGTCCTTCCCGGCGAGCCGATTGTTCCACCCGAGCCAGACCGCGAAGCGGCCGACCTGCCCACCGCGTGAGCGGAGCGGCATCACCGATTCCTTCCACGTTGCGAGCGAGTCGCCGGTGATCGTCACGCCCGGCACGCTGCCGGTGAGCACGTCGACGTCCTCGTCGAAATTGGCGAGGGCGCGGTAGCCCGCATCCTGGAAGCGGGTCGCGTACATCGTCTTCGGCAGCCAGCTCCCCATCACCCGGTGGTCGCGGAAGATCGGCAGGTACTCGCTCTTCCCGCGCAGCGACGCGTCGAGGAAGGCCGAGAGGTAGAGCTGTGCCATCGCGCGCTGTTCCTCGGGCGGCAGCAGCCCCCGCAGGTCGAGGAATCGTTCGCCGCGCGGGCCGGCGTCGCTGCTGCCCCACTCGGTGTTCCACTGGCCATGGTTGGCGCGGTACATCCAGACCGCCGCCTTGAAATGCGGCCAGCCGTCGGTGAAGCGGATGCGCGAGTACTGGCGCAGCCCCATGAACGACGAGACGTCGCCATCGTGGGAGCCGTGGATGACGAGGTAGTTGACGTTGTCGAGTGGGGTGGGCTTGCTGGAGGGCTGGTACTGGCCATCGACCGGCGCGATCGCGGCGATCGCCTTGATGCTGAAATTGAAATCGAAGGTCAGCGCCGCATTGTCGGGGTAGCGCTTCAGCGTGTTGAACGCGGCCGCGATCGCCACGGCTTCGCCGCCGCGCGAGTGGCCCATCAACCCGATGTTGTTCATGTCGACCCGGTGGTGGAACGGGCTCCCGACCGAGTCATTGAAGGTCTTCCACACCTTCAGGTGCTGCAGCAGCATCCAGCCGCGCGCGTCGTTCTCGCCGCCGATGCCGCCGTTGAGGAAGTTTTCGTCGACCGAGACCAGGATGTAGCCCCGGCTGGCGAGCAATTGGCCGAGGTAGGCGTAGCCCGGGTCGGAGTAGTCTTCCATGCTGTGGTTGCCGTGGACGATCAGCACCAGCGGAAACGGCCCCGCTCCTTCCGGATACCAGATGCGGCCGTTGACCGGCATCGAGTCGAAACCGAAGCCCCAGTACTTCTTCCGTTCGGGCGTGGCGGTGGCCAGCTTGGTCCCGTCCACCGGCTTCGTCTTGAACGTCACCGAGTCGCGATACTCAGCGCGGTGCTTGTCGGTGCCGCTGCCGTAATACATCGTGTGGACCGGATAGCTGCCTGGCAGCGCAGGGCTTGGTGCCATCACCTCCTGGTGCGCGAGGACCGTCGGCGCATCATTGCGCGCGAGGCGCAGGGGTTGGACGCAGGCGGTGCCGAGCAGGGGCACGAGCAGCAGCAATCGACGCATGGTCGCTCTACGAGATAGGGGAACACGGCTGGCGAAGGGATGGGGCAACGATGAAATAAAACACGATGCCCCACCTCCGGGGGGGAAGGCGGGGCATCGTCGCAGGCCTGCAACGTCAGGCGTTGCTAGCGCGCGTACTTCTCGAGGTAGCGGAGGTCGTCCTCGGGGTCCTGGCGCGCCACGTAGACTGCGCCGGCACCAAACCCCACCACCGTCGAGTTCGGCTTCAACGTCGCCTTGCCGGTGAGCTGGCCGGCACTGTTGAAGATGTCGTAGGTCGGAATCTTGTCGCTCGCCGGGCGGGTCCGGAGGACCCAGATCTCGCCGTCGGGGGAAATCTGCACCGAATTCAGGCCGCTGAACGGTGGCATCACCGCCGGGAAATCTTCGTCCGGGATCTCCCGCGCCGCCGGGCCCTGCGCGGTCGTCGAGACGTTGGTGCCACCCCCCGGGCCACCACTCGTCCGCGTGATGCCGATCGGACTGGAGGACTTCAACGCCGTGCGATATGCGTTCCGCTCGGCGGCAGTCATCTTGATGGGGGTGTACGCCTGCACGGGGCCGCGTGAGACTGACTTGTTGGTGCCCAGGACATCAACCCGATAGGGCGATGGCTGGACGATGACGACGCGGCCGTCCGGAAGGGCTGTCCAGACCGGCACCGCCGCGAGCGGCTTGCTGGAGATCATCACGCGCATGTTGTTGCCCGACGAACCGCTGGTGTTGACGCTCATTCCCGACGGCACCTTGCCGAGGGTGTCGATCCGCTTCGCCACGCGGTCCCAGCGCAGGATCGACATCGAGTCGGCATTCGGGGTCTTGCCCGGTTCGGCTCGGGGGAACGACTGGTAATACAGCCGTCCGGTGACGTCGACTGCGCGCGGGACGAGGAGCGACATCCCTCCTTCTCCTTCGGGCGGGAGGATCCCATCCACGACCTTCCCGTCGCCCTTCACGACATGGATCTTCCCCGCCTGCGGGTCGCCGACCCAGGTGTCGGTCCCCGGGCCAGCGAACAGACTCACGGGGTACTCGTATTCACCCGGCCCGCTTCCGTTTCGACCGATCGGTGTGACGCTCCCGGTGACGAAATTGGCCATCATCACCTTCTTCTCCTGACGATCGACGACGACGACCTTGTTCCCCGGCAACTCGCGAACACCCGCGATGACCGTGAACGGCTCGGTGATCGCCTTGATCGGTGCGCCAGTCAGGTTGATGTTCCGCATCTGCGCCGGCGCCGGCAGTGCGATCGTGAGTGCCAATCCAGCCACCATCCAGGACGCATGAGCCACGGACCTACCCCCGGTGAGTTGAGTTCGCTCCTGCAACGCCTCAATGATGCGCGGCCGGGCGGAAGGGTCGCGGCGGGGCTTCCCGACGGCGAACTCGTCACCCGCTTTGCCCCGTCGCCAACCGGGGAGCTCCATTTGGGCCATGTGCTGCACGCGGCCTGGGTCTGGGGCGTCGCCGAGGCCGCCGGAGCGCGCATTGTGGTGAGAATGGAGGATCACGACCGAGGCCGATGCAGCCCGGGTTTCGAACGGAGTATCCTCGACGATCTCGCCTGGCTTGGCTATTCCACCACGGATCCGTCGCTCGCATCGCTGGCACGGCGCCCCTCGCCGTACCGGCAGAGCGACGTCCCACACCTCTATCAGGCCGCCTTCGACCAGCTCGCCGCCCGCGGCCTGCTCTACGGCTGCACCTGCACCCGGGCCGATCTGGGCGCTGCCGGCCCCGACGGCGAACGCCACTACCCCGGCACCTGCCGAGGCCAGCCGATCGATCGCCCAGGCCGGACCGCCGTCCGCGTGGCGCTGCCAGACGTCGAAACCACGGTCAACGACCTGCGCCTCGGCGAGATTCATCAGCATCCCGCAAGCGAACACGGTGACCCCGTCATCCGCGACGCGCAAGGTCAGTGGACCTACCAGTTCTGCGTGGTGGTGGATGACCTGCGACACGGGGTCAACCTGATCGTGCGGGGTGAAGACCTGGTCACTTCGACCGGACGGCAGTTGCTCCTCGGCCAACTCCTCGGGCGTACGACACCGTTTGTCACCGTGCATCATCCGCTGCGTTACGCCGCCGACGGCACCAAGCTCAGCAAGCGCGACCGGAGCGAAACGGTGCGGGCGATGCGGGAGCGCGGGATGACGGCGGAGGAAGTGCGGGGGGAACAACGGTGACGAGTGACCTGTAACCTGTGACCTGTAACCTGTAACCTGTGACCTGTGACCTGTGACCTGTAACGAGGTGACTGGTCACTGGTTACCGGTTACCGGTTACCGTTCACCGTTCACCGTCCATAGATCATCCGATACATCGCAAGATTCCTCACCACCGCCCGCACATACCCGCGCGTCTCATCATACGGAATTCGCTCCACGAAGATCTCGGCGTCCGCAATTGGCGCGCGGAGTTGGTCCTTGGCGATGATGCCGCGGAGCGTCGCCTGGCTCCATCGGTCGACGCGCGTGCCGCCGGCGTTGTATGCCGCGAGGGCGCGTTCCGGCTCGGGATAGCGGCCCAGGGCGCCAGCGAAGTGACGCATTCCGAAGGCGAGGTTCACGTCCGGCACCCAGAGCAGCGCGGCGTCGAACTCCGGGAAGCCGAGCGCGCGTCCAAGTGAGGGGGCATTGGCAGGCATCATCTGCATCAGGCCGCGTGCGCCCGCGCCAGAAGTGGCGCGCGGTTCGAAACCACTCTCCTGACGGATCACCGAGGCGGCGAGGAGCGGATCGACGCGTTCGCTCATCGCCGTCTCGCGCAGTCGGCTCTCGTAGGGGAGCGGGTAGATCAGTTGCCAAAGTGTGCCGTCGCGCGGTGCACCGGCGGTGAGGGCGCGCGAGGCGAGTTGCGCCGCTCGCTGCGCGTAGCCATAGGCGGCGAAGGCCTCCGCCGCGCGCAACAGACCCTCGGCGCCCGACGCGTTGGCGGAGAGCCTGTCGAGCTCGAACCCCGCCTCGCTGCCCATGCCGAGCGTGTCCAGGAGTGCGGCACGTTCGAAGGCCGCCCGAGTCGCCGAGTCGATGGGTGTGGCCTCGTGCACTGGCGCTTCCCAAGGCAGCGTGTCGAGGCGTTCGGCGGCGCGCACTGCGTAGTAACTCTCGGGGCCGCGATCGAGCAACTCGCGGAGCGCGGCCTTGCCGCCATTGGTGTCGCCGGCCTGCATCAGCGCGCGGCCGCGCCAATAGCGCAGCGCATCACCGTTGACGCCCGTTGGCTTTCGTTCGGAGAGTGCCGTCCCGAGGTCCCGCGCCGCGGTGGTCGCATCGCCCGCCTCGAGTGCCATCAACGACGCGAGGATCAGCGAGCGCGTGAATTGCGCGCTTGACGGATACCGTGTCACCAGGCGGCGGAAGAGGGACCGGGCCGAGTCGATCGCGCCCCGGTCGAGGGCAAGGTCGCCGAGGAGATAGAGCGCGTTGCTCGCGGCGAGCGTGTCACCCGGGAAGTCACGAATGGTGCGCTCGAGTGCCGGCGTGGCCCCACCGTCATTGCTGCGGAGCAGCGCGCGGGCACCATAGTACGCCGCATGGCCGGCCAGCGAAGGCTCGGTGACGCCGCGAAATTGTTCGGCCGCTTCGGGCCAGCGCCCAATGTCGCCGAGGGCAGTACCGAAGCGGAGTCGGTCGGCGGAGCCGAGCGCTCCATCCTTGGCAGCCGCGAGATAGTGCGTGACCGACTGTGTGGCTCGTCCGAGCGCCGCCGCACGCCGGGCGGCGAGCAGCCGGTGGTCGCGGTCCAGCGGTGGCTTGAGCAGGTCGAGGACGTCGAGCGCTTCTCGGCTCGTGGCTGTCGTGGCGTCGCCGCCCAGCATCGCCAGCAACTCCTCGCGCACTGCCAGTTTCGCACGATTGTCGCTGGCCACCTGCCAGCGCAGCCGGAGCGCCGTCCCTCGGGCCCCGAGCCGCGTGTAGGCGATGATGGCCGCAACGGTGTCGCCGCTGCGCTCCCGCGCGATCGCTTCGGCGCGTGGCGCTCGACCGGCGGCGCCGGGCAAGGTGAGGGCAGCGTAGATGCGCTTCCGGTCGGTCGAGTCGGTCGTCACTGCGGCCGCACGCAGTGCCAACCAATCGCGCAGGGTGGGGAAGCGTTGTGCGGCGTCGAGGTACCGGGCCGCCGCCGAGTCGAGGACATTCAACCGATCGTAGGCACGCGCCAACACGAGGAGCCGCCGACCCTGCTCGTCAACGGTGCGCTGGTTCGAATTGCCGGCGGCGGAGACCAGGCCGTGATTCACCGCGTCGCGCGCACGTCCCTCGCCGACCGCCGCTTCCGCGAGCAGCCGACGGCCGAGCCGATCATACTGCGTGTCGAGCCACGGCTCGCGCGCCAACAGCCGGGTCACCGTGCCCCAGCCTTGCCACGCCGCGGCGGCCTGCGCCGCGAGGATCACGGCGTCGGGGGTCCGCGTCTTCGGATTGGCCAGGACCGGTGCCAACAGCTGCGTCGTGCGCCATGGCCGTCCGGCACGCAACGCCGCCTCCGCATCAGTCAGTGGTGACTGTGCGGAGGCGGAGGTTGCGAGCAGAAACGTCAGCAGGAAACGGCGCATGCAGGAAGATACGATGATCGATGATCGATCATCGATGGACGATCATCGATTAGCCCTGCTTTTCGGCCATTCCCTTCAACGCCTCGCGGATCCGCGGTTCATCAATCCGTCCGAGGATCGAGATCACGCGCCGGCGTCGCGCGACCGGCTCCGTCGGCGATTCGGCCACCGCGAGCAACCAGGAGACGTTGTCACGCCCGCCAGCATTGCCGAGCGCGCTGATGAGCGCATCGCGTTCGCGGTCGGTGGTCAGCGACGGATAGAGCTCACGAAGGAGGCGGTAGTCGGCGCCGGTGGCGTAGTCCCCGCCGAGGCCCTGAATCGCAAGCACCCGCAGTTCGTCCGTGAGCTCGGTGCGCCGGACCGCCTCACGGGTGAATTGCCGCGCGCGCGGATCGCCCGATCGCGTCAGGGACGCGAAGGCCTGCCGGGCCAGCCAGCTGTCGCTCTCGCGAGAGAAGGCGATCATCGTGGTGACGCCTTCGCCCCGGTCCATCGAGGCGAGCGCGGAAAGCGCCGAGCTGCGCAGCGATTCATTCTCGCTCCGGTTCCGCACCAGCTCTTCGAGCAGCCGGGTGGTGGCGGCGGCGCCGATGCCACCCGCCTCCTCTCGCCGCCGGCTCAGCCAGGAGAGTGCGCTTCGTCGGAGGTCGCGCGAGCGTTCTGCGTCGCGGACGATCGCGGCCAGTGCCGGCGTCACGACGCTGCTGTCCGCGATCATCGCGGGAAGGAGTGCATCGCGTGCCGGGCGGCCTTCGAGCGAGGTCGCAAGGCTGAGCAGCCACTTGCTCGCGTCGCCGCTGGCGACCAGCCCAAGATCGCTGCCGTCGGCCGCGTCAGTTGCGAGTGGCCCGGCATGCGTCTCGATCTTGACGATCTCCTTCCCGATGCGAGCGACGACCACGCGCACCGGGCCGGCAGCGCACTGCTCGCGATTCATGTCGCTGCCGGAGGAGAAGTAGTACCCGCCGCCATCATCGACGCGGAGCAGCGTGGTGCCGTTGCCACAGACGCCGGTCCGGGCGGCGAAATGGAATTGCACGTTGCCATCCTTCGCTCCGGCGACGCGTCGGTCCAGTGCCTGCCCCGACAGCGGGAGGGTCGTGGTGCCCAGCACCAGCAGGAGTCCCCCGAGGCGGCGGCTCACTTGTCCACCAACTCGAGCAGGAGCTTGGTAGCGCGCGGATCCTTGCTGCTCGACAGCTCCGAGATCGCCAGTCGGCGAGCACTCGGATCGGTGCCGCTCCGGGCGATCTCGATCAACTTCTCCAGGGCACCGGGTTCCTTGCGATCGCCAAGGGCACTGATGAGCACGCCGCGAAGGCGCTGATGCGTGGCGGCGTCGTAGAGCCGGATGAGGGTCGGGACGTCCGCGGTGCTGCCGATGCTCCGCATGGCCGCGAGCCGGGAATCGAGCGGTTCATCCTCGTTCCGCGCGAGCGCGGTGAGCCACTGCACGTTGCTCTCGCCGCCCACGCGCGCGATCGCCGACGCGATCCGCGCTTGGACGCGGGGCGAGGTGGTCTTGGCGTAGACGCCGCGCAGCCACGCGGCATCCTCGGCGCTGGTGCGCTCGCTCGTCAGGGCGTCCACCAGCGACGCACGGAGCGATTCATCCGCATCGTTGCGTTCGATCACGGAACGCACCGCGGCCCTGGCACGCGGCGAGGGATTCGCGGCGAGGGCGCGGGCTGCCGCCCGCTGGACCGAACCGTCGGTGCTCCGCGTCAGCTCTTCCAGCGTGGCGACCGCCTCGTCGCCGGGCATCGAGCCGAGCCAGTCGATCGCCTGCAACCGCATCGAGGTCGACGGGTCGTTCCGCGCCACGGCGATCAGCGTGGTCGTCGCCGCCGCGTCCTTCTTGCCGGCGAGCACGAAGAGTGCCGTCCGGCGGAGCGGAACGCTGCATTCATCCTTCCGCGCCAGCGTACGCGTGGCGACGCCGCGGGCTGCGTCGGGGTCGCTCTGGAGCAGCGCGTTGAGCGCCTCGCTCCGGACGGCCTGTTCCTCCTGGTCGCAGGCATCGGCACCTCGGGCCGTAAGCGCGCGCTTCACGAGCGGATCGTTTGACAGGCCCCGCGTCGAGAGCACGCCGGCGATCCGCGCGGCGAGTGCGTCGCCGTCCGGGCGGCTGTTGCTGCTGGCCCAGGTGATGCCGTTGCTGTTTGTGGTGTAGACCTTGGTTGCCTCGGCATCGCGGGGCACCAGCACCGTGGTGCCATTGCGGAAGGTCGTGCTCGGCGCGCTGGCGGAAGCACTCCCACCCTTCGCGGCCTCGGGTGCCGACTGCGCCGCCCGCCAACGGTCGAGGATGCCCAACGCCTCCTGCAGTTCGGGGGTGCCGCCAATGCGGTAGAGCGCGAACGACTGCCAGTACGGGACATCCCGCGAGTACACCGACGTCGGGAAGCGACGGCTGATGTCACCGAAGAGCGTGGCGGCCCGACGATAGTCGCCGCGATTGAGCGTCTCGCGCGCCAGGCGGTAGAGCGAGTCCGCCGGGTCGTCCTTGGCCCAGGCTGAAGGCGGCTGGTGGCCAAAGGCGGAGCCGCCGAGCGACCCGAAGGCGTCGAGGGTCGAGCTGAGTCGATCGACGGTGAAGGCGTACCGGTCCAGCGCTTCGGCGTAATGGAGCCGTGCATCGCCGAAGTGGTCGAGACTGTAGAGCGAGGTGAGTGGGTCGAGGTTGAGGCTCGTCGTGAGTCCGGAATACGATCCGAAGGGCGTGGACGGCACGGTCGTCATGATCGGCACGGGGGCCCGCGGCGCGACTGGTGACGTGGCCACCTGGGCCGCGACGGCAATCGGCATGAGGAGCAATGTGAAGAGGGCACGGAATCGCATGGGATCTCTCAGTTCAGCTGGAGGGAATGGGCCACGACGGCCGACCGGAGGCGAGGCAACAGGTCGCGCTGATGGACGGCGTCGCGAATCAGCGTCAATTCGTCGGCACGGCGCGGCTCGAGCCCTGCCACCTGCGCCAAGACCAGTTCGAGGTCCTCGAGTAGCGCGCGCATCCGTGGATCGGTGGCGACGGGCGAATCGAGGAGCAAGCGGGTACTGCGCAACAACTCGACCCCTTGGGTCACCAGCTGGGCGTTGGCGGCGGCCGGCGCCCCCTGCTCGGGGAGGGCGACCAGCAAGACCGCCGTCTGGCCGAGGAGCTCTTCCGTGGCGCGCTGGTAGGGATCGGGCGCCGCCGCCGCGGTTCCGGTGGCCGCCACGGTGCCGGCCGCCGGGGTGAACCCCTGTCGACCGATCGCGACGCCGATCAGGAGGGCGGCGGCAACTGCGGCCGAGAGCAGGCCCCACCCCGGCGTCAGCCCGCGGCGCACCGGCCGTGCCGGCGCGTCGAGTTCGGCGGTCACGGCGGCCCAGATGGCGTCACGAGGCACCTCGGTCGGCGCGCGCCATTCGCGCGCGGCGTCCCGCAACAGGGTGTCCAGCGGATCGTGGTGGTTCATCGTCGGTCCTCCAAGTGCGGCGCCAACATCGCCCGCAATCGTGCCCGCGCCTCGGAAAGCCGGGCCTTGCTGGTGCCTTCTGCGATGCCGAGCGCGTTGCCGATCTCGGCGTGGGTGTAGCCTTCCATCGTGTACATCACCAGGGCGATCCGCAGGTTCGGCGGCAGCGCATCAATCGCCTCGCTCAGCGCGTCCCGCAGATCCGGCGCGATGCCGCCATCCATCGCCGGCAACTGGTGATAGTCCTCGAGGTCATGCTCGCGCTGGCGAAACCGCTTCACCCGGCGCATGGCGTTGAGGCAGGTCGTGGTCGCCACGCGGTGCAGCCAGGTGGCGAACGATGACTCACCACGGAACTGCCCGATCACCCGGAAGAGCTGGACGAAGACATCCTGGGTGAGTTCGCTGGCCAGATGCCGGTCGCCGGCGATCCGGTAGGCGATACGATAGACCCGGTCCACGTGCGCCTCGTACAGGCGACGCGCCGCCTCCCGGTCGCCCGAGACTGCCTGGGCCACCAGCCACCGCTCTTCCTCGCCGGTCCCCGGCGCCGGGGCGGCATGCAGTGCGTCAGTCATCGTCTGGGGGTTGGACACCGGGTGGCGGAAAAGCGTTGGGGGCAACCATCATTGGCCTGAGGGCATCCATTCCTCGTCCCCTGGCCTGGCGGAGTGCCCATGTTCGTCCTCATCTGTGCGTTGGGTGCGCTGCTCACGGCGCCACGCTTGGCACCAATCGATACGGTGCGGGCCAGGGTCGTGGCCGCCATCGGCGAGGATGCGCCTCGGACCCCATTCCTGCTCGGCGAGGTGAGTGGTCTTGCCTTTGATGCCTCGGGAAGGCTCTACGTCGCCGACGTGCAGGAGCCTCGCGTCGTGATCTTCGACTCGACGGGCCGCCACCTCGCCACCGTTGGTCGGAAAGGGGAGGGGCCAGGCGAGTTCACGGCGCCCACGGGGCCGATCGTCGCCGGCGACGGCACGCTCTATGTCCGAAACATGAGTCGGGTGCAGCACTTCGTGAAGGATCCGAAAAGCGGACTCCCGACCAAGTTCGATCGCCACTTCGAAGGGCCGCTCTACGCGCCGTGGCGCTCGAAGCTGCCATCCCAGATCGACGGCCAGGGTCGCTTCCATTTCCCGCGGGAGGCGATGCCGGCTGGTGACATGCGGACACGCTATGCCTTCCAGCGCTTTCGGCTCGACGGCACGCCCCTCGATTCCCTCGGCGTGCCCCTGCACCCGACCATGCGGGCCAGCTGGGCCTCGGTGCCGATCAGCTTGCACAGCGGTCGGATGGTCCCCGGCCTGAACGTGGTTCCCTTCCACCCCGTCCCCGTCTTCGCCGTCTCGGCCATTGGCACCGTGTTCAGCAGCGCGGCTGATCGGTATCTGATCATCGAGACCGATGCGACCGGCCGCGTCGTGCGACAAGTCTCCCGCTCCGATGTGCCGCAGTCGATCCCGGCGCCGGAACGTGCCGAGAGCACCAAGGCACTCTCACGGCGGATCGACACGCTCAAGGTGCCACTCGCCCAGGTCGAGGGTGCCAGCGAGGAGGTCCGCGCCCGCCGGCTCCCCCTGACCTATCCGGCGATCGTCGGACTGGCGGTGGCGTCCGACGGCGCGCTTTGGGTGCGGCGGTGGGCGCTGCCCACGAGCGCGCCGGCCACTGTCTTCGACGTCTTCGGGGCAGACGGCCGATTCCGCGAGACCATCCGCCTCCCGATGCGATGCGCCCCGCAGCCGAGTGTCATCGTCCGCGGGGCGCTCGTGGCGTGCGTGGTGCTCGACCCCGCGAGCGGGGCCGAACAGGTGGTGATCTTCAGCTCTCGGCCGGCTTGAACTCCCCTTCCCATCGCGCCATCACGACCGAGGCGAGACAATTGCCGAGCAGGTTCACGGAGGTCCGCATCATGTCCATGATGGCGTCGACGCCGAGAATCACGGCCACGCCCTCGAGTGGCAACCCGAAGGAGGTCAGCGTCCCGGAGAGGATGACCAGCGAGGCGCGCGGCACCGCGGCGACGCCCTTCGACGTCAGCATCAGCGTCAGCATCATCAGGAGCTGCGTGCCTAGCGTGAGCTCGATCCCGGCGGCCTGCGAGACGAACACCGAGGCGACTGCGAGGTACAGCGTCGAGCCATCGAGGTTGAACGAGTAGCCGGTCGGCAACACGAAGGCGACGATCCGCTTCGGCACGCCCATCTTCTCGAGATTCTCCATCGCGAGCGGCAGCGCCGCTTCCGACGAGGCCGTGGAGAAGGCAATCAGGTACGGCTGCTTGACGTACTTCCAGAAGAGTCGGAGCGGCACCTTCGCGATCAGCGCGATCGGCAGCAGCACCACCAGCACGAAGACCACCAGCGCGCCGAAGAGCGTCAAGACCAGGGCGGCCAGGTTGCCAAGGACGCCGAGCCCGCTGTTGCCAATGGTCACCGCGATTGCGGCCGCGATGCCGAAGGGCGCGAACATCATCACGATGCCGGTGAACTTGAACATCACTTCGGTCAGCGACTCGCAGAACGCCAGCATCGTTTCCTTCGCCTTCCCCTTGACCTGCGCCAGCCCGATCCCGAAGAGCAGCGCGAAGAAGACGATCTGCAACACCTCGTTGTCGGCCGCCGCCTTGAAAAACGACGCCGGCACCGTGTGGTCAAGCACGCCGGCAAAGGTCGTCTTCGTCTCGGCGAGCTTCGTCCCGGCCTCGGCGCTGGCGGTGAGCGTGATGCCGTCTCCCGGGCGCACCAGGTTCACCGCCCCGAGGCCGATGAAGAGCGCCAGCGTGGTGGCGACCTCGAAATAGATGATACTCCGCAGCGCGAGGCGACCGACCTGCTTGAGGTCATCGCCGTGCCCCGCGATGCCCACGACCAGCGAGCCGAAGATCAGCGGGACGACGATCGACTTAATCATCTTGATGAAGATCGAGGAGACCGGCTGGAGGTACGGCGTCAGGGAGACGCCCGTCCAGACCGCATTGTCGAGATAGCCGATCACGATGCCGATCACCATCGAGATCCCGATCCACCAGGTGAGCGGGATCTTGCGCAGGGCAGCGAACATCAGGACTCCGGGGGAGGAGGAGGGTCAGTCGGCCACAGGTCGGCCGGCCAGCGTGCCGGCCTTCAATTCGACGCGCTCGAGCAACTGCTGCCAGCTCTCGGCGAACTTCGCCACGCCATCGGCTTCGAGGAACGCGGTCCGCTCGGCCAGCGTCCCGACACCGAGGGCATCATAGGCGGCGAGCGTGCGCGCCGCGGTGGCTTCCGCTGACGGCGTGATCCGGAGCTGCGGATCGCCGTGATCGGCATAGGCGCGGAAGGTCTCGGGCGGGAGCGTGTTCACGGTGTCCGGCGCGATCAACGCCTCGACGTAGAGCACGTCGGAAAGCGACGGGTCCTTGGTACTCGTGGACGCCCACAACGTGCGCTGCGGCTTCGCGCCCTTGGCCGCCAGTGCCTGCCAGCGTGGCGTGCGTCGGGTCTCGCCGAAGGCGGCGTAGGCGGCAACGGCATTCGCGATCGCCACCTGGTCCTTCAACGCCGCCCCGCCTGCGCCTGCCTTTGCAATCGCGGCGTTGGCCTGACCATCGACTCGACTCACGAAGAATGATGCCACGGAGTGGATGCCGTCGATCGGCAGGCCGGCCGCCGCGCGCGCTTCCAGGCCGCGGCAGAAGGCGTCGACCACCTCGCGATAGCGTGCCACCGAAAAGAGCAACGTCACGTTGACGTTGATGCCCTTCGCGAGGCAGTGCGTGATCGCCGGCAGCCCCTCGCGGGTGCCGGGGATCTTGATCATCGCGTTCGGCCGGTCGACACGCGCCCAGAGGCGCTCCGCCTGCACGATCGTGCCGTCGGTGTCGTGGGCCAGCGTCGGCGCCACCTCGAGCGAGACGGTGCCGTCCCCATGGCCGCTCGCATCGTACACCGCGCGGAAGACGTCACAGGCGGCCTGCACGTCGGCGACCATCAGCGACTCGACAATCTCGGCCGCCGTGGCGCCGCGCGCCGCGAGGACGCGGATGTCGGCGTCGTAGTCGCTGCTGCCCGTGATCGCCTTCTCGAAGATCGTGGGGTTGGACGTCATCCCCAGCAGGCCGTCGTCGCGGATGAGTCGGGCGAGCTCGCCCGAGCGGACCAGGTCTCGCGTGATGAAGTCGTACCAGGGGCTCTGGCCGAGGGCGCCGAGGCGCACGAGAGGATGGGTCACGACGGGCTCGTGGTGAAGAGGGAACGGACGGTATCGACAACGCGCGCCGGCGTGAATCCGAATTCCTGGAAGAGGCGCTCGCCCGGGGCCGAGGCGCCGAAGTGATCGAGGCCGAGCGATCGGCCGCGGTCACCGACCCAGCGTGACCAGCCGAAGGTGAGGCCCGCCTCGATCGACACGCGGGCCGTGATCGCCTGCGGCAGGACGCGCTCCTTCCACGCCGGATCCTGGGCCGCGAAGAGTTCCCACGACGGCATCGACACGACCCGCGTCGGCATCCCTTCCGCCTCGAGGGTGGCAGCGGCGGCCACGGCCACGTTCACCTCCGAGCCGGTCGAGATCAGGATCGCCTGCGGCGGTGCCGCCGGTTCGTGCAGGATGTAGCCGCCACGCGCCGTGTCGGCCGACATGTCGGCGCGCCGCGCCAGTGCCGGGAGCTTCTGTCGGGTGAGGATCAGGGCGGTCGGGCCGGTGCTGCGGCCGATCGCCGTGCGCCACGCGGCCACGGTCTCCGCCGCATCGGCGGGGCGGAGCGTCACCAGGTTCGGGATGCCACGAAGCATCGCGAGATGCTCGATCGGCTGGTGCGTCGGGCCATCCTCGCCCACGCCGATCGAGTCGTGCGTGAAGATGTAGATCACCGGCAGGCCCATCAGGCCGGCGAGTCGAATGGATGGTTTGCAGTAGTCGGCGAAGACGAGGAACGTCGCACCGTACGGCCGCACGCCGCCGTGGCACGCCATGCCGTTGAGCGTCGCCGCCATCCCGTGCTCGCGAATGCCCCAATGGAAGCGCGGTCCGGTACTCGTCGCCGAGAAGACATCGCCGAAGGTGATATTGGTGCCGTTGCTGCCACCGAGATCGGCGGAGCCGCCCGCCAACCCTGGAATCACCGGTGCCAAGGCGGCCAGCGCCTTCTGCGAGGCCTGGCGCGAGGCGACCGACTCGTCGTGCAGGTCGGGAAGGTGAGCCACCCAGTCATCCGGAAGCGTCCCGGCCAGCTGCGCGCGGTATGCGGCCGCCTTGGGGCTCGCCGCCATCCGGGCCTCCCAGTCGCGCACGAGAGCGCGACCGCGCTCGACGACCGGTGCCATCTCCGTGTAGGCCTCGGGGGCCACGTGGAACGGTTCGCTGGGCCAATCGAGCAGCGCCTTGGTGCGGGTGATCTCGTCGGCGCCCAACGGTTCACCGTGCGCCTTCGAGGAATCCCGCTTGCTCGGGGCGGGATCGCCGATGATCGTGCGCAGGACGATCAGTGTGGGCGCGCTCTGATGCGCGGCCGCCTGCGACAAGGCCATGTCGATGTCGTCGAGATCGTTGCCGTCGCGAACATGCAGCACGTGCCAGCCGTATGCCGCAAAGCGGGCGCCGACATCCTCCGAGAAGGAGAGATCCGTGCGCCCGTCGATGGTGATCTTGTTGTCGTCCCAGATGAGCGTGAGGCGGTCGAGCTTGAGATGCCCGGCGAGCGAGGCGGCCTCGCTCGCCACACCTTCCATCAGGTCCCCGTCGGAGCAGAGGACCCAGGTGCGGTGGTCACAGAGCTCCGGGCCGTATTGCTCGCGCAGCATGCGCTCCGCGATCGCCATCCCGACGCCGTTGCCGATCCCCTGCCCGAGCGGACCGGTGGTGGTCTCGACCCCGACCGTGTGCCCCCGCTCCGGGTGGCCGGGAGTCTTCGACCCCCACTGCCGGAAACGCTTGATCTCGTCGAGCGGCAGGTCGTAGCCGCTGAGGTGCAGTGCCCCGTACAACAGCATCGAGGCGTGCCCGCACGAGAGGACGAAGCGATCACGGTCGGCCCACGCTGGCGCATGCGGGGCATGCTTGAGATGCCGGCGATACAGCACATAGGCCACCGGCGCGAGCGCCATCGGCGTCCCCGGGTGGCCCGAGTTGGCCTGCTGCACGGCATCCATGGCCAGGACGCGAAGCGAATTGATGGTCTTCCAGGCGGCGTCAGTGGCCAGGGTGGGGATGGTCACGGCGTGTCGGGCTCGCAAGTCTGAGGAACGGGGAATTGTCAGGCCCAAAGATAACGTCCCCCCGCCGCGACCGAGGCCCCCGGGCACGGCTACTTGCGCTTGCGCGCTCTCGCCATCCCGACCCCCGCCGCCACCACGGCCGCTGCGCCGAGCACGGCCGCCGCGACCTTCTTCCGCTTGGCGACCTTGGCCTCCTTCCCCGAGACCTTGTCGGCGAGCTTTTTGACCGCCGCCTTGGCCGCCGCCCCGGACTTCGCGACGTCCTTCTTCGCCTCCGCCACCGCGTTCTTCATTGCCTTCGAGGCCGCCTTCTTGGTCGCCTTCGAGATCGCCATGGTGCACTCCGATCGTGAAATGTTCAGGGGGACTGGATCACCAAGGGTGACGACTCAACCCGCTCCGCTGACACCAACACCATCGATCATCGATGATCGATGGTCGATAGTGGTTCCACCGCCGTCCGGCACGCCGGCAAATCCCGACCGAGCACCTGGGCCAGTTGATCCACCGCCTCCTCCGCCATGGCGCGATGCGTCGTCAACTTGCCGCCGGCAATAGTGAGGACATTGCCCTCACGCAGGACCAGGTGCTCCCGGCTGCGCGTGCTCTCGCGACCTTGCTGACGGAGCAGCGGCCGGACGCCCGCCCAGCGGTCCCGGATGTCCGCCGCTGTCAGGTGCAAGGCAGGGAAGAGATGCTGCACGGCGCGGAGCAAGTACGCGACGTCTGCCATGCCGACCGTCAAGGCATCGGGCGATTCGTCCGTCTCGGTATCGGTGGTGCCGATCACGACGCGCTGGTGCTCGGGCTCGGGGATGCAGAACATCACCCGCTGGTCGTCGGGATGTCGCAGCGCCAGCGCCTGGGTGAGTGGCAGGCGCTCGGCGGGCATCGTGATGTGGATGCCCTTGGTTCCGCCCACCAATCCGCGGGCGGGCAGTCCGACGGCCGCACGGACCGCGTCAGTCCACGGGCCGGTGGCGATCACCAGGCTGCGAGCCTCGATCCGCTGACCCCCGGGAAGCATCGCGACCACGCCCTGCTCGCTGATCGACACCGTCGCGTCGCACTCCTCGACGAGGCGCACGCCGCGACGCTGCGCATCCAGGATCGTGGCCCAGACCAGTCCGATGTCGTCGCAGCGGGCGTCCTGATACACTGCGCCGCCGAGGAGCGGCGCGTCGGCGAGCAGCGGTTCGTGGCGGAGCAGCGCCGCGCGGGAGAGCGGATGATGGGGCCCGAGCGCGTGCTTCGACGCGAGCAGTCGATACAGGACGACGCCGATGCCGATCCGGACCCACTGCCACCACGCGCCGCGGTCGAGTACGAAATAGAAGGCGATCGGGTGCACCAGCGTCGGCGCGATCGTAAGCAACGTCGCCCGCTCTGCCAGCGCCTCGTGGACCAGGTGAATGTCCCCCAGTTCCAGGTACCGGATCCCGCCATGAATCAGCCGGCTCGAGCGGGATGACGTTCCCCAGCCAACGGTGCGCCGCTCCAGCAGGGTCACCGAGAGCCCCCGCATCACCGCATCACGCGCCACGGCCGCGCCGACGATGCCACCACCGAGAATGAGCAGATCTTGCATGCGGGAAGCTCCCGGGATCGATGATCGATGATCGATCATCGATGATCGACGGATGATCATCGGCGTCCGGGGACCCCTCCCCCGGATCCGGGGTAACTTATCCCACTATCGTCTTCCGTCGGGGCCCCGTGAATCCAGCGTCTCGCATCTATGCAATCCAGGAGGTGTCCGGGCTGACCGGGCTCTCTCGGGATCGGTTGCGTGCCTGGGAACGTCGCTACGAGGTGGTCCGGCCGGTGCGTCAAGCCAATGGGTACCGGGCCTACACGGCCGATCAGGTGGCCCTGCTCCGAGCCTATGGTCGGTTGATAGCCGCGGGGGGGAGGATTGGCGATCTTGTTGGGCGCCCGGCCACCGAGGTCATCGAGCGTGCCTGGCGCGAACTGCCCGACGGCACGCCGCTCGGCCCGCTCCTGGTGCCGATCCGCGGGCTCGATCGAGAAGGACTGGAGTCCGTGGTTGCCGAGCAGGTCGCCGTGCGGGGACTGGTGGGTTTCGTCGACGACATCGTGTTGCCGTTGGCCACGGTGATCGGCGATCTCTGGAGCGTCGGCGACCTGCCGGTCGCCGCCGAGCACCTCGCCAGCGAAGTGATCGTCCATGCGCTCAAGGAAGGGCTGCGATTTCACCGATCGCAGGGAAAGGGGCCCCTGACGCTCGCCGCCTGCCTCCCTGGCGAGCGCCACGAATGGGGGTTCCTCGCAATGCTCTGCCATCTCCAGGCTGGAGGGTGGCAGATCGGTTACCTCGGGGCGGACCTGCCGCTCGAAGAGGTGGTGCAGTCGGCATGGCGGCTGACACCGGCCGCGATTGCGCTTTCGGTGAGCGACCCCGCCATTTGTGCCTCGGTGCTGGACGAGCTGGTCCGGCTCCCCCCTCGGCTGCCAGCGCATTGCGTCGTCTCGATCGGCGGCGCGGGTATCGCGGGCCGTGACCTGTTGCTCGTCGGCGCGGGCTTTCGACTCGAGGCTCCCGGGTCCCTCCCCATCGTGCGCTGATGACCGTGGAATACAGAGCGCGGGTGCGGCCAGTGGCCGCACCCGCGCATCGGGACCTGCTCGCCAACGCCTAGCCGTTGGCGGCCTGCTGCTTCCGCCGACGGCGACTCGCAGCGGCCATCCCCGCAAGGCCCGTGGCAAGCAGCGTCATCGTGGCCGGCTCGGGAACGACTTCCTGCGGCGGCGACGGCTGGCGATAGAGGAACTCCTGCGCGCCGCAGTTTGGATTGGTCGCCAGGTCACAGGTGATCAGCGCCCAGTCGGAATAACTTCCGAGGGCCGGTGCCGACGTATAGAAGCCGGTGGTCAGGCCGAGGAATGCGCCGTAGTTGGTGACGAGGTTGTTGAGCCGCGTCGTGGTGTTGGTGCCGTACCCGAGCAGCGCCCACATCGCGTCCTGGATCGCGCCATCGCGCGCCTTGGTCGCGTTGGTCGGTGCCACCTGATCCTGCCAGAGCATCTGGTCGGCGAGGAAGGCAGCCCAACGGTATGAGTCCGGAGAGAAGGCGCCCGTCGCACCGTTCCGGGCGTGCGAGAAATCGGTCCCGTCGAGCGGGGTGATCCAGGCGTTATATGCCTGGCCGCCGCTGATCCAGTGGTTGTAGTCCACGCACCAGACGTAGAAGGTTGAGCTGTAGACGCTGGGTGCGGTGTCGAACTGGCCGAGGTACGGCCCGCCGACGACGTTGCCAATCACCGGCGCGCCGGCAATTGAACCGGCGAATCGGAAGCCATCCTGATACGGGTCGTTCTGCGCCTGGAGTGGAGCGGCGATCAGGACGGCCACAGAAAGGAGCTTCAACAGGCGAGCATTCATGGCTGGGTCTCGACAACGGGGAACCAAGGGACTCGATCTCTTGGCTCCTGGTAGGGCAACGGTGGGGCCACGACCGAGCATTGACCTCGTCGGCACTGGTCGAAATGCCGGTAAACTATTGTTGGTATTGATGTTGCAGTAATTCCTATTCACCATCCCCGTGTGGCTCTGGTGCCGCAAGTCCATCAGAAATGTCACCGGCACGCCACGAAATGTGGCGGCTGTCCATCAGCGACACGCCAAATTGTTGGATCAAGCCAACGGGTCCGGAGGGCGTTCTGCACTATTCGACGTGGAAGGCGCTGCACCCGATGCGCGCCCGGCTCCTCCCGGGTGGTTGGTCATGACCGACCCCCTGACCCGACGTCTCCGCCTTGCCGTTGCTTCCTCTGCCGAACTCGGCGAGGAGGAGGCCGCGACCGGCGGCCGCCGGGTCTTCCTGGCGCGGTCACGGAGCGACACCCCCGACGCCGGACCTTCGCGTCGGGTGGTGCTCCATCCGCTGCCCCCCGAGGGGCCCAGCCGAGACGCGCTGGTCCGGCGCACCGATCAGCTCCTCGTCCTGACCCACCCTGCCATCGCTGCGCCGATCGCGACCGGCGAGCTGGACGGGCGTGCCTGGATCATCGATCCGATTCCGCCCGGGATCCCGCTGCTGCAGCGACTCGCTGACCGCGGAACGCTGCCCCTCCGTGAGGCGATCACCATCCTTCGCGAGGTCGCCCGGGCGCTCGCGGCGCTGCACCGGCGCGAGCTCACCCACGGGCGCATCTGGGCGGGTACCGTCATGCTCGACCGGCGTGGTACCGTGCTGACCTCGTTCGGCCTGGTCGCGGACGCCTCGCCCAAGGACGACTTGCATGCGCTGGGCGCCCTCGCGTGGGAAATGCTCGTTGGCTTGCCGCCGCGGACGTCCGGCGGCTTCCCGCTCAGAACCTATCGCCCGTCAGCGCCGGCAGCCCTCGAGCGGCTCGTCGGCGGCCTGCTCTCCCCGGATGGAGACCCCAGGCCTGGTCGGGCGGAAGACGTGCTCGATATCCTCGACCACTTTCCGCCACTGACCCCCGCCCCGATCGCCGATTTTCTCGATGGTGTGGCAGCTGGCGGCGGTCGCCGGAGCCGGCGTCGGCGCGGGATCATGGTGACCCTCGGCTCCCTGCTCGGACGACTCCGGGGCGCCTGAGGGGCCACACGCTTTGCCGTCACCAGACACTCGGCTATTTTACGGAGATGTTCATAAACGATTCTCAGAAGGAAGCAGATTAGTGGCACGTACCAGACGTCGCGGCGGAACCAACGTCGCCCCCTTGTCCGAAGCGGCGGTACTTCCAGGTCCCGTCGGCAGCACCGTTGCTCGCCCCGCTGGACGCACGTATGGCTCGCATCGTGAATGGCTTCTCGCCAGGCACGGCTCAGTGTGCGCGTACTGCGGCGCCAAGGTGCCGCCGGAAACCATCACCCTCGACCATGTCCGTCCGCGCCGCGGACAGTCGGCCTACGACCGGCCCGACAACCTCGTCCTCGCCTGCCGCCCCTGCAACGCCGCCAAGGCCGACATGCCGTTGCTGGCGTTCCTGATGGCGCGCCGCGCCCGCGGCGTCTTCCTGCTCCACTACGGCGACCATCTCTCGGATCCGCTGAAGGAGCTGGTGCGGAAGTCGAGTGAGCGGCCGTTGTTGCCGCCGGAGAGTCGTTAGTCGTTGGTCGTTAGTCCTTAGGGCATAACGGAATGAGGGTCGCGCATCACGGCAACTTGCTCGTGACTCGCGACCGTCTCCGCCTTTCACTCTAACGACTAACGACTAACGACTAACGACTCCAGCACCCTTCCCACCCAACGCCTCACCCACAATCCGCGCCTGCTCCGCCTTGTGCGCCGAGATGTATCCCTCGGCTGGCGAGGCCCGCTCGGGACGACCGATGTAGCGCAGCGTCACGCCACTCGGCAGGATGGTGCGCATCCGCGGTTCGATGAACGACCACGCACCCATGTTCCGCGGCTCTTCCTGCACCCACGCCACATCGGTCAGCGACGGGTAGCGCGAGAGCAACTCCTTCACTTCGCGCTCGGGGAACGGATACAGCTGCTCGATGCGGGCGATCGGCGGGCGGTCGTCACCGAGCTTGGCGGCTTCCTCGACCAGGTCGTAGTAGACCTTGCCGGTGCAGAGTAGCAGCGTCCGCGCCGCGGCCCGCCGTCCGTTGGTCGCGGGATCGTCGAGCACGGTTTCGAAGCGGCCCGACGAGAGGTCGGCGAGCGAGCAGCTTGCGGCCGTCGCGCGGAGCAGCGACTTCGGCGTCATCACCACCAGCGGGCGACGGATCGCCCACTTCGCCTGGCGCCGGAGCACATGGAAGTACTGCCCCGAGGTGGAGCAGTTGACCACGCGAATGTTGCCTTCGGCGGCCGACTGCAGGAAGCGCTCGACCCGGCCGCTGGAATGCTCCGGACCCTGGCCCTCATAGCCGTGCGGCAGCAGCAGCGTGAGGCGCGAGGTGACGCCCCACTTGGAGAGGCTCGACGCCAGGAACTGGTCGAGCATCACTTGCGCCCCGTTGACGAAGTCGCCGAACTGCGCCTCCCACACCACCAGCGCCTCGGGTGCCGCGGTGGCGTAGCCGTACTCGAAACCGATGGCCGCCAGCTCGGAGAGCGGCGAATTGTGGACCTCAAGGGGCGCGGAGGCGCCGGGCAGCGCCTGCACCGGCGCGAAGACCGCGCCGTTCACGGCGTCGTGCAACACCAGGTGGCGATGCGAGAAGGTGCCGCGCCCGACATCCTGGCCCGTGAGGCGGATCGGCGTCCCCTCGACCAGCAACGACGCGAACGCCAGTGATTCGGCCTGGCCCCAGTCGATGCCATGCGGCTCAATCAGCGCACTGCGACGCTTCTCGAGCTGCTTGACCAGTTTCGGATGCACGGTGAAGCCGGCCGGCCACGAGAGCAGCTGCTCGTTCAGCGAGGCGATCATCTCGGCCGGGAGTGCGGTCTCGAGTTCGCCCGCCACGCCGGCATCGCGCGCCGGTTCGGCCACCGCCGCCGGCCGACCGATCGACGACTTGAACGACGTCTGGATCTCGACAAAGCGGTCGTAGGTCTTGGTGACGAGTGCGTCGGCATCGCCGGCAGCGAGGACACCGGCCGCCGCCAGCTGCTCGGCGTAGCGCGCACGCACCGTCGGCATCCCCTTGATCCGCGCGTACATCACCGGCTGCGTGTAGCCCGGCTCATCGGTCTCGTTGTGGCCGTGCCGGCGGTAGCCCACCAAGTCGATCAGCACGTCGTCCTCGAACTTCACCCGATACGCCATCGCCAGACGGACCGCGGCAAGGCACGCCTCCGGGTCGTCGGCGTTGACGTGGATGATCGGGATGTCGAAGCCCTTGGCGAGATCGGACGCCCAGCGGGTCGATCGGCCATCTCGCGGGTCGGTCGTGAAGCCGACCTGGTTGTTCGCGATCAAGTGGATCGTGCCGCCGGTGTGGTAGCCGGCGAGATCGCCGAGGTTGAGCGTCTCGGCCACCACGCCCTGACCCGGGAAGGCGGCATCGCCGTGGATGATCACCGGCAGCGCAGCCGTCGTGTCCACGACTGCCTCGCGTCCGCGGCGGTTGGTCTGCGCCGCGCGCGCCCGCCCGTCCACGACCGGTCCGATGAACTCGAGGTGACTCGGGTTCGAGAGCAGCGCGACACTGATGGCCTTGCCGCCCTTCGTGACGAACGCGCCCTCGGCACCATGATGGTACTTCACGTCGCCGGTGCCGCCATCGGGAGTCATGCTGCCGGTCAATTCCTTCGCGCCCTCGAATTCGGCAAACAGCGCCTCATAGGGGCGCCCGACGGTGTGCACCAGGACGTTGAGGCGGCCGCGGTGCGCCATGCCGAGCACGACGTCGCGTGCGCCGGCATCGGCGGCGAGTTCGATGGTGAGGTCGAGCATCGGCACCATGATGTCGAGCCCCTCGATCGAGAAGCGCTTGGCGCCGAGATACGCCTTGCCGAGGAAACGCTCGAGTCCCTCGACCTGGGTCAGCCGTTCGAGCAGGGCGTGCTGCGCTGCCGCCGGGATGGGCTGGCGGTGCGCGCCCGACTCGATCTGTTGGCGCAACCAGACACGCTGTTCGTGCGAGGCGATGTGTTCGACCTCGTACGCAATCGTGCCGCAGTAGGTCGACTGCAGGTGCGGCAGCGCCTCGGCGAGCGTCTTGCCCGGCACGGCGATGCGCAACACGTCGGTCGGGATCGTCGTCATCGTGGCGTCATCGAGGCCGACGGTGACGGGCTCGAGGGCCGGGTCGCCGACCGGCGGCGTCCCGAGCGGGTCGAGCTGCGCGGCCAGGTGGCCATGGGTGCGAAATGCCTTGATCAGCGCCATCCCGGCGGCGACGTGCTGCAGCTGGACCGGCGACGTCATTGTGGCGGCGCCGGCGATCGGCATCATGCCCGTCCAGCCGGCAGAGGCGGGGGTGGCACTTGCCGGCGCCGCAGGTACCGAGGCGGTGAGGGGTGCGGAGGCGACAAGGGTGAACGCCGCGAAGATCCCTTCGTAGAAGCCGTGCTCGCCCTGAAGGAACTGGTCCACCAGCTTGAGGAAATTCCCCGATTCGGCGCCCTGGATGACACGATGGTCGTACGTCGAGGTGATCATCATCACCTTGGCGATCCCGAGCCCGGCGATCTGCTCCTTCGACATCCCGGTGAATTCCGGCGGATAGGCGATCGCGCCGGTGGCGAAGATCGTCCCCTGGCCGGGCATGAGCCGCGGCACCGACGCGACCGTCCCGATGCCACCCGGGTTGGTGAGCGTCATGGTGGCGCCGGCGAAGTCATCGGGCATCAGCTTGTTGGTGCGCGCCTTCTCGACCAGCCCCTCGTAGGTCGCGAGGAACTCGGCGAACGACATCGTGTCGGCACCCTTGAGCACCGGCACCATCAGGCCGCGGCTGCCATCCTTCCGCTCCACATCGACTGCCAGCCCGAGATGGACGTGCTCGGGAACGAGCTTGTAGGCGTCGGCGCCGCTCTTCAGGACGCCGGTTCCCATCACGGGGAACTGCTTCGCGCCCTGAACCAGCGCCCAGGCGATTAGGTGCGTGAACGACAGCTTCTCGCTGCGGCCGGCGGCCTTCAGCTGGGTGTTGAGCTCAGCACGCCGCGCCTCGAGCACCCGGACCGGGAGTTCGCGGAAGGTCGTGGCCGTCGGGATCGCGAGGGAAGCGTCCATGTTGCGCGCCAGCGCCGCGGCCGGGCCCTTCAGCTGCACGGCGTGGGCGGGGACAGGCACGTCGGGGGCCGTCGGCGGGGGTGCGGCAGGGCCCGTCGCACTCGAGGCAGCCAGCGGCCGCTCGAACGGGACAGGGGTCTGGGCTTCGAGCTGGGCCTCGAAAATGGCCTCGGCCGGAAGGCCGATTTCAGGCTGCTCGGAATCGTTCAGGGACACGGCTTCTCCGGCTTGGAGTCAACCTGACAAGATAATCGAGGGGGGGGCGCGGCCTCCGGCCGCGTGAGTAACCCGTGACCCGTGACCAGTGAACGGGTCACAGGTGACAGGTCACAGGTCACTCATAGCCCCTGTCGGCTAGATTTCCGGCCATGCTTCCTCCCGCCCCAGGCCGCCGTGCGGTCGTCATCGCCGGACTACGGACCCCATTCGCCAAGGCGGGGACGGCGCTGCAGGATGTCACTGCCGCCGAACTTGCCCGACACTGCACCCGCGAATTGCTCTATCGCACCGAACTCCCCGGCGACGAAGTCGACGAGGTGATCTACGGGCAGGTCGTCCCCTCGCCGTTGCTGCCGAATGTCGGTCGTGAGGTTTCGCTCCTGCCCCAACTGCCGAGGACGGTGCCCGCCTACACGCTCAATCGTGCCTGTGCCTCGGGCGCGCAGGCGATCTGCAATGCCACCGACCAGATCATGGCGGGGCACGCCGACGTGATCCTGGCGGGTGGCGTCGAGACGCTGTCCGACGTGCCCATCCTGCACACCCGCAAGTTCTCGCAGATCCTCGTCTCGGCCTCGAAGGCGCGCTCGCTGGGCGATCGACTCGGCCTCTTCGCGCAGGTGCGCGGGCGCGACCTCGTCCCGGTCTCGCCGGCGATCGCCGAGCCGAGCACCGGACAGACCATGGGGCAATCGGCCGAGAAGATGGCGAAGGAGAACCGGATCAGCCGCGAAGCACAGGACGAGCTCGCGGTGATGAGCCATCAGCGCGCGGCGGCGGCAACCGCCGATGGTCGCCTCGCCATGGAGATCGCGCCGTGGTTCGGCGGGCGCGGCATGGATCAGGTGGTCGAGAGCGACAACCTCATCCGCCCCGAGACCTCGCTCGATGCACTCGCCAAGCTGAAGCCCGTGTTCGACCGGAAGTACGGCTCCGTCACCGCCGGCAACGCCTCGGCTCTCACCGACGGCGCCGCCACCACGTTGCTGATGAGCGAGGAGAAGGCGCACGCGCTCGGCTACCGCCCGTTGACCGCGATCCGGGCCTACGCCGTCGCCGCCGTCGATCCCGGTTGGCAGTTGCTGATGGGCCCCGCGTACGCCGTGCCGATTGCGCTGAAGCGCGCCGGCATCTCCTGGAACGATCTCGGACTGGTTGAAATCCATGAGGCATTTGCGTCTCAGGTCCTCTCGAATGTGCAGGCGTGGGCCTCGGCGGATTGGGCGCGCCGCCTCGGTTTGCCGGGCGTCGTGGGCGAGGTTGATTGGAGCCGCACCAACGTGATGGGCGGGTCGCTCGCGATCGGACACCCGTTCGCGGCCACCGGGGCACGACTCGTCACGTCGCTGTCGAACGAGATGGCACGGCGCGATGTGCAGTTCGGTCTCATCTCCATCTGCGCGCAAGGTGGGATGGGCTTTGCCATGGTCCTGGAGCGGGTGGGATGAGCGCCTTTTCGGTGGAGCGGCGCGGCGGCGTGGCGATCGTCACCTTCGACACGCCCAATGAAAGCGTCAACAAGATCAGCAAGGCGGTCGGCTGGGAGTTCGAGGATCTGCTCGGACGGCTCGCCAACGACGAGCCCGTCAAGGCGATCGTCCTCAGGTCGGGGAAACCCGACACCTTCATCGCCGGTGCCGACATCGAGGAGTTCGTCGCCCTTCGGAGCGTGGAGGAGGCGCAGCGCCTCTCCCGCGACGGCCAGCTGCTGATGCAGAAGGTGGCCGACTCGCCGAAGCCGATCGTCGCCGCGATCCACGGTGCGTGCGTCGGTGGCGGGATGGAACTGGTGCTCGCCTGCCGCTATCGCGTCGCGTCGGACCACCCGAAGACGATGCTCGGGCTTCCGGAAGTGCAGCTGGGTCTGCTCCCCGGCGCGGGCGGCTCGAATCGCCTGCCACGATTGATCGGCGTGCGCGCGGCGCTCGACATCATCCTCGCCGGCAAGAATGAGCGCGCCAAGAAGGCGTTCACGCTCGGGATGGTGGACGAGCTCGTGCCCGAGGCGATCCTGCTCGATACGGCGATCGCCGCTGCCGAACGGTTGGCGCGCGGCTGGAAGCCGTCGCGCGGCGGCCGCGGCATCGGCGGCGCCCTCCTCGATGGCACCCCGTTCGGGCGACTGATCGTCTACGGCAAGGCGAAGGACGCCGTGACCAAGAAGACCGGCGGCAACTACCCGGCGCCGCTCCGCGCCCTCGAGGTGGTGCGGACGTCGCTCGAGCACGGCATGACGCGCGGCCTCGAGGCCGAGGCGCAGGCATTCGGCGAGCTGGCGATGACCGATGTCTCGCGTCGGCTGGTCGAGATCTTCTTCGCGACGACGGCGCTGAAGAAGGACGATGGCGTCCCGGTCGGCGCGGGTCGCGCGACCAAGGTGCGTCGCATCGGCGTCGTCGGGAGCGGCTTCATGGGTGCGGGGATCGCCGGCACCGCCGCCCTCACCGCCAACGTCGAGGCGCGGCTCAAGGACGCCGACCTGGCGCGTGTGGGGAAGGGCATCAAGGCGGCCACCGACGTGATGACGGCGCAGCTGAAGCGCCGCCGGATGACCTCGCACGAGTACCAGCGCACCCGCGCCCTGCTCTCGGGCACCGGCGATTTCTCCGGCTTCGGTGGCGCGCAGGTCGTGATCGAGGCCGTCTACGAGGACCTCGGCGTGAAGCGGCAGGTGATCGCCGACATCGAGGCCGCCGTGCCGCCGCACGTGATCATCGCCACCAACACCTCGACCATCCCGATTCAGGATATCGCAGCCGGGTCGCAGTATCCCGAGCGGATCCTCGGCATGCACTTCTTCTCACCCGTCGAGAAGATGCCGCTCCTCGAGGTGATTCCGACTGCGCAGACGTCTGCCGACGCCGTCGTCACCGCGGTGCAGTTTGGGCGGGCGATGGGCAAGACGGTGATCGTCGTCGCCGACTCGCCGGGCTTCTGGGTGAATCGCATTCTCTCGCCCTACCTCAACGAGGCCGGCTTCCTGCTCGAGGAGGGGGTGCCCATCGAGACGATCGATGAGGCGATGACCTCGTGGGGCTTCCCGGTCGGACCAGTGGCGCTACTCGACGAAGTCGGCCTCGACGTCGGCGAGAAGGCGGGCAAGGTGATGTACCAGGCCTTCGGCGATCGACTTGCCCCGTCGAAAGTCATTGCGGCGATGCGCGGCGACGATCGCCTTGGTCGCAAGAACGGCCGCGGTTTCTACTTCTACAAAGATGGCCACAAGACCGGAGCCGACGGCTCGGTCTTCCAGTTGCTCGGGGTGCGACCTGTCGGTGAGGTCGATGCCGAGCGGGTTCAGGATCGACTCGTGTACGCCATGCTGAACGAGGCGGCGATGGCGATGAGCGAAGGCGTGGTGCGGGTCCCGCGCGACGCGGATATCGGCGCCATCTTCGGCATCGGCTTCCCGCCGTTTCGGGGTGGCCCACTGCGCACGCTCGACGCGATCGGTGCCGCCGAGGTGGTCGGCAAGCTCGAACGGTTGGAAGCCGCCCACGGCCCGCGGTTCCGCGCAGCGCCCGTGCTCGAGGAGATGGCCCGCATCGGCGGCCGTTGGTACCCGGCCGACGGCCGCTGACCCCGCTTCGGCGTAGAGCCATCCTCGCGCTGCTGGCGGCCGGCGCGATCGTCTGGCTGCTGGCCCGCCAGGACAGTCACCTCTCGATCGTGGGACTCGAGGGGCCCGCCTCCTCCGCCCTCGGGCCCTTGCTCCCGGCCCTCTCCGCAGGACTCACCATCGCGATGACGCTGGTGATTGTCGACGTCGTCGGCGGTCCGGTCGTCGCGGTGCTCGCCGCGCTCTGCGTCCTCCTGCTTCCCGACTTCCTCGCCGTGCATCGCGCATCACTGATCGGCCCACCGCTGCTGGCGACGACCATTGGCATGCTGGCCGTGATGCTCGCCGCACCGCGCTTCTCACTCGCCTACGGTGCGGTGGCCGCGATCGGTGCGGTCTGGGTGTCGCCCCAGGCGGTCGGATTGGTGCCCGCGGCAGTGGCCTGGGCCTTGATGCAGCCGAACGGGAAGCGGGGGCGACTCCCACGGGCCGCGCTCGCGCTGCTGCCTTTGGCTCTCGCCATCCTCCTGACCCTCGCCGTCGGCAGCGCTTGGCCCTCACCGATCCACCTCGGCTGGCGCGGCGGGCTCGATACCGTGCTCCGTGCCATCGGCCATGTGCTCGGGACGCAGCAAGTGCCCGCCATCACGTCGCCAGCGCTCCGGTGGGTCATGGTGGCCGACACGACGCTGATCCTGCTCGCGCTGGGCGTGATGGGGTGGCGCCGGGCCGTCGCGACGGCCGCGCCAGATCGGCCACGGCGCTTCTATCCGGCGGTGGTGGTCCTGGCAATGGCCCTCTCGGTGGGGCTCGTGGCGCATGCGATGCTCCTGCCGGATGCGCCCCTCCCGAATATCGAGACGGCCATTTCGCTGGCGGTGCTGGCGACGTTGGCCACCGCCGTCTCGGTCTCGGTGCTGTGGCCCCGGTGGCCGTGGTGGGGCAAGGCGATCGCCGCGCTGCTGCTGGCCGGCTGGATCGGCGGCGCGGTCATCGGCTAGAATCCTCCATGACTCCCGCCACGCTCCGCCCCGCGACCGCTGCCGATGTCCCGCTGATCCTCGACCTGATTCGCGGCCTGGCCGACTACGAACGACTCCCCGACGCCGTCGTCGCCACCGAAGAGGGGCTGCGCAGCTCGCTCTTCGGTCCTGTCCCGGCAGCGGAAGTCGTGATTGCCGAGGTCGATGGACTCGCCGCCGGCTTCGCGCTCTTCTGCCACAACTACTCGACCTTCCTCGGCCGTCGCGGTCTTTGGCTCGAGGACCTCTTCGTGCGACCAGCTTTCCGTGGCCAGGGGATCGGACGCGCGCTGCTCGTCCATCTCGCCGAGGTGGCGGTGGCGCGCGGCTGCGGTCGGCTCGAATGGTCGGTGCTCGACTGGAACGAATCGGCGATCGGCTTCTATCGCTCGCTCGGCGCCATCCCGATGGACGAATGGACGACGTTTCGCGTCACGGGCGATGCGCTGAGCAAGCTGGCTGGCCAGTGAGCAATCGTCCCCGTTGGGATGATGCGTCCTGGCCCGGGCTGACACGGCTTGACGGTCCTGTCGCCGCCGATGTCTGCGTCGTCGGGCTCGGTGGCAGCGGACTCGCGGCCGTGCACGAGTTGCTGGACCTCGGGCAGCGGGTGGTCGGCATCGATGCGGGAATCGTCGCCGGGGGCGCCGCCGGGCGGAACGGCGGCTTCCTGCTCGCCGGTCCCGCCGATTTCCATCACGACGCGGTGGCCGCCAACGGCCGCGAGCGGGCGACGGCACTCTACCGGCGGACCTTGGCCGAAATGGACCGGATGACGGCCGAAACGCCCGGGGCGATTCGGCGTGATGGCTCGCTGCGAGTCGCCGAGAGCGCGGAGGAGATCGAGGACTGTCGGGCGCAGCTCGCGGCGATGCAGGCGGATGGCTTGCCCGCCGAGTGGTACGTCGGTCCCGAAGGAACCGGGTTGTTGATTCCCACCGATGGCGTCTTCCATCCGCTGCGGCGCTGCCGCACGCTCGCCCAGCAGGCCGTGGCGCGCGGCGCCCGACTATACGAGCAGTCGGCTGCCGTCGAGATCGGTGGACAGGGCGTGCTCACCAGCGAGGGCAGCATCCTCTGCAGCGCCGTGATCGTGGCCGTGGACGGTCGGCTCGAGCGGGTGCTGCCCGAACTCGCCGGCCGGGTGCGTACCGCCCGACTGCAGATGATTGCCACCGCACCCACTGACGAGATTCGAACCCGATTGGCCGTCTATTCGCGCTATGGTTACGAGTACTGGCAGCAACTTGACGATGGATCGGTCCTGCTCGGCGGCATGCGCGATCGCGGTGGCGAAGGGGAGTGGACCGACGTGGCCGAACCGGCGGAGCCGGTGCAATCGCTGCTCGAGCGACACTTGCGGGAACGGCTCGGCGTGCAGGCGCCGATCACCCATCGCTGGGCCGGGGCGGTCGGCTACACCCCGAACGGTCTCCCCATCTTCGAGGAAGTGCGGCCACGGGTCTGGGCCATCGGAGGCTATTGCGGCACGGGGAACGTCGTTGGCGCGATCTGCGGCCGGGCCGTGGCTCGGATGGTGGTGCATGGGAGCGCGTCCGATGCGGCGCTCTTCCGCGCATGAAGAAGCGCACCGGCGGCCTGGTCTACTCGACGGATACGGGCCGCACCTGCCCGACCTGTCGTCGCAGCGTCGGCGACTGCCGCTGCCGTGTAAACGGTCCGGCCCCGAAGAGCGATGGCGTGGTCCGGGTCGGTCGCGAAACCAAGGGACGGAAGGGCGCCGGCGTGACGCTCATCACCGGGGTACCGCTGGCCGGCGATGCTCTGGAGGCGCTCGCAAAGGCCCTGAAACAACGGGTCGGGTCGGGTGGTACGGTGAAGGACGGCGTGATCGAGTTGCAGGGCGATCACCGTGATGTGGTCGTCGCAGAGCTCGCGAAGAAAGGTTGGACCGTCAAACGCGTCGGTGGCTGAGCCTTGTCCACGGCGCCAATCAGCAGCATCCTCTGATATCCCCCATTCAGGAGTTCCCGCATGATCAAGCGCTTGGTCACTTCCCTCGCCCTGCTGGCGACGCTGGCCACCCCCGTGGTCGCGCAAGACAAGATGATGCACACCGAGCCGCCCAGCGACTTGATGCCGTTGCTGCATCAATACCTGGACTGGTTCGTCAAGGGCGCCGAGCAAATGCCGGAAGCGAACTACAGCTTCAAGCCGACGCCGGAGATCCGCTCCTTCGGTGAATTGGTCGGCCACATGGCGAACAGCAACTTCATGATCTGCGCCGGCATCCGGGGCGAGAAGAGTCCCGCCACGGCCGACTTCGAGAAGGTCATGGGCAAGGCCGCCCTCGTGAAGGGCGTCAAGGACGCGCTGGCCTATTGCCACACGGTGCAGGCCTGGGCCAAGGACCATGCCCATGACAACGTCGATCTCTTCGGCATGAAGGGGAGCGTGACGTGGGCCCTGGCGTTCAACATCGCCCACAATGCCGAGCACTACGGCAACATGGTGTCCTACATGCGGATGAAGGGCATGACGCCGCCGTCGAGCCAGGGCAACTGAACTGGCCTCCCGGCGGATGCCCCATCCGCTGGTACTGATGCTGGGGGGCGTGGCCGTCGCGGCTGCGCTCACCTGGCTGGTGCCGGCCGGCGAGTATGAACGGGTGGTGGACGCCGCCACCGGGCGGACCATCGCCGTCGCCGGTACCTACCACACCGTTCCCGCTGCTCCGGTCGGCCCCTTTGCCGCCGTCATGGCCGTCCCCCGCGGGATCGCCGACGGCATCGAAGTGATCCTCACGATCTTCCTGGTGGGTGGCGCCTGGTATCTGGTCGACAAGATCGGGACGCTCGGGCGCGCCGTAAACGCCCTCGCCTCGCGCTTTCAGGAGGGGAGCCTCCTCGCCCTTCCGATCCTGATCCTCTTCTTCTCGATGATGGGTGCCGCGGAGAACATGCAGGAGGAGATCATCGCGCTGATCCCCGTGCTGTTGGTGCTCGGTCGCCGGCTTGGCGTCGATCCGCTCGCCATGGTGGCGGCGAGCGCAGGCGCGGCGATGATCGGCAGTGCCTTCGGCCCGACCAACCCCTTCCAGGCCGGCATCGCGATCAAGCTCGCCGAGCTGCCGACGCTTTCGGGTGGAGCGCTCCGCTCGGCGATGTGGGTCGCGGGGACGGCGCTGTGGGCGGTATGGACGCTGCGCTGGGCTTCGCAGCACCGCGTGCCGGTGGCGAGCGAGCAGGTCAACCACGCGCCGCTGAGCGCGCGCGACGGGCTCATCCTCGCCTGCGTCACGGTGCCGCTCGCGATCTACATCTACGGCGCCCTCGAGCTCGACTGGGGCTTCAACGAGCTCTCCTCGGCGTACTTCATCGGCGCCATCCTCGCCGGAGTGATCGCTCGCCTCAAGCTCGATGACACCATCATCAGCTATCTCGAGGGGATGCAGTTGCTGCTCCCCGCCGCGCTCCTCGTCGGCGTGGCGCGCAGCATTACGGTGGTGCTGCAGGACGGGCACATCATTGATTCCATCCTCCACGCCATGGCGACGCCGCTCGCGACCGTCCCGACGACGGCCGCGGCGCTGCTCATGGTGCCACTGCACGCGCTGCTGCACGTCCCCGTGTCGAGTGTCAGCGGCCAGGCGGCGCTCACCATGCCGATCATGGTCCCGCTCTCGGACCTGCTGGGCATCTCGCGTCAGGCCACCGTCCTGGCCTATCAGGTCGGCGCCGGTCTCTGCGAGCTGCTGACCCCCACCAACGGGGCCCTAATGGCGATCCTGCTGGCCGCGAAGGTACCCTTCGGCGACTGGCTCCGCTTCGCGCTCCGCGGCTACGCGCTGATGCTGGTGATCGGTGTGATTGGGATATTGGTGGCAGTAGGATGATGGATCATCCATCATCCATCATCCATCATCCGTCATCCCGTTCGCTTCTCGCTTCTCGCTTCTCGCTTCTCGCTTCTCGCTTCTCGCTTCTCGCTTCTCGCTTCTCGCTTCTCGCTTCTCGAGTCTCCCCGCATGCACTTTAGTTTCAACCGTGACATCCGCTTCGCCCAGACGCTCCCGGCGCGCCTCTACGTCGACCCGACGTACCTGGCCCTCGAGGAAGAGAAGATCTTCGGGCGCACCTGGCAGCTGGTGGGACGCGTCGCCGATCTGACGGCATCGGGGAGCTTCATCACCGCCCAGATCGGCGACGAAGCGGTCGTCATCGTGCAGGATCGCGGGACGCTGCGCGGCTTCCATAACATCTGCCTCCATCGCGCGGGGCCAGTCGCCTCGGGATGCGGCACGCGGCAGACGCTGCAGTGCCGCTACCACGGCTGGACCTATCGGCTCGATGGCACGCTGTTGCGCGCGCCCGAGATGGAGGGCACGGAGGGGTTCGATCCGGAGGCGATGCGCCTGCTCCCCGTGCAGGTAGCGACGTGGGGGCCGCTGGTTTTCGCGAACCTCGACCTCAAGGCGCCGCCGCTGGAGCACTTCCTCGAGGGGATCGGCGAGCGCACCGCGCGCTTCCACCCCGAGGCGATGCGCTTCGTGATGCAGAGGCGCTGGACCATCGCCTGCAATTGGAAGGTGTACGTCGACAACTATCTCGAGGGATACCACCTCCCCGCGGTGCATCCCGGGCTCTACAAGGAGCTCGACTACGACGCCTACCGGGTGGAGCCGCACCGCTACTGGTCGCTGCAGCACGCACCGTTGCGCGCCGGACACGGGCCCGAGCGGAAATATGTGGCGCAGGGCGAGGGCGATGACGCGCAGTACTATTGGTGCTTCCCCAACGTGATGCTCAACGTCTATCAGGGGCAGATGCAGACCAACGTCGTGCTCCCCGTCGGCCACGACCGTTGCGAGGTGGTGTTCGAGTGGTATGCCGTCGATCCGCCCGCCGATGCGGCGACGGACCCGAAATGGACGTCGCTGATTGCCTTCAGCGACGAGATCCAGGACGAGGACATTGAAATTTGCGAGCGGGTGCAGCAGAATCTCCGCTCGCGCGTGTACGACCGCGGCCGCTATTCCGCCCTGCGCGAGAACGGCGTCCACCACTTCCATGCCTTGCTGCACGAGTTCCTGACATGAGCCGACTGACCCGATCGACCGTCCTGCTTGCCGCCACCCTGCTCGCCTCGACCGGTTGCGCCCGCCAGGGGGCGATGACCTCCGACCCGGCCGCCCCCGATTCCTTCGATGTCGCCATGGAGACCAGCGTCGGGACGATCACGCTGCGAAGCCACCGGGCCTGGGCGCCGCACGGCGTCGACCGCTTCCATCGCCTGGTGAGCGAGGGGTTCTACGACGACGTCCGATTCTTCCGGGTGGTACCCGGCTTCATCATCCAGTTCGGCCTCTCGGGCGACCCCAAGGCTACTGCCAAGTGGGAGGCCGCGCCGATCGTCGACGACACCGTCAAGGTGACCAACAAGCGGGGGACGGTGGTCTTTGCCCGCGCCGGCCAGAACAGCCGCACCTCGCAGCTCTTCTTCAACACCGTCGACAACGGCCTGATACTCGACGCGACCGACGGCTTCGGCTTCCCGCCGTTCGCCGAGATCACCAGCGGGATCGAGGTGCTGGACAAGATCTTTCAAGGGTACGGCGAGGCACCCGACCAGGGGCAGCTGATGCGGGCGGGGAATGCCTACCTGCTGGAGAACTTCCCGAAGCTCGACTTCATCAAGTCGGCCAAGGTCACCAGCCACTGGCCGTAGGGCGCCACGGTTGCGCCGCCCGGCCCCACCCCGCTAGACCTTCAGCGCCGCCCAGCGCCTGGGCGGCACCACCACCGCGAGGGAACGATGAAGGACAAGCAGCTCGACAAGCTCGTCAAGAAGGTGACCGGCGTGGCGCGGACCGAGAAGGACAAGCAGAAGCGCTTCGTGGACCCCACCTTGGAGGCCACGAAGCGCCCGGAGGAAGCGGCCGATTCCGATCGGCAGTTCCTCTTCAAGGAGATGAAGAAGCGGGAGTTCTAGATCCCCCGCTGCAACAGCTCGCGGACCACCTCGATCTGCTTGCTGGTCGGGAGGTCGGCCGTGGCCTGACGCAGCGCGTGCGCGCGCTCCAGTGACTTCGGATCGAGCAGCAGCTCCTCGCGGCGCGTCCCGCTCGCCGCCACATCGATCGCCGGGAAGATCCGCCGCTCCGCCAGCTCGCGGCTCAGCACGATCTCGGCATTGCCCGTCCCCTTGAACTCCTCGAAAATCACTTCGTCGGCCTTCGACCCGGTGTCGATCAGCGCCGTCGCGATGATCGTCAGCGATCCCTTGCCGACCCGTGGATCGACGGCGCGCGCGCTGCCGAAGAAGCGCTTGGGGCGCTCCATCGCCTCGGCCCCGATGCCGCCGGACAGGGTGCGCCCCGACCCGCGATCGATGTTGTTGTAGGCGCGTGCCAGTCGGGTGAGCGAGTCGAGAATGATCACCACGTCCTCGCCGAGCTCCACCCGGCGCCGCGCGCGTTCCAGCGTCATCTCCGCCACGGCCACGTGCCGAGCCGCTCCGTGGTCGAACGACGAGGCGATCACCTCGCCCGCGTTCGCCATCTCCATCTCGGTCACTTCCTCCGGCCGTTCGTCGGCGAGCAGGATGTAGACCGTGGCGTCGGGCTGGTTGGTGATGATGCCGCGGGCGATGGCGGTGAGCAGTGTGGTCTTGCCGGCTTTGGCCGGAGCAACCACCAGCGCGCGTTGCCCTTTGCCGAGCGGGCAGAGCAGGTCGACCATCGCCGCCGTGATGTCGGCGCCGCGGCCGACTGGGCCGAGTGCGGAGAGCCGGAGCCGTTCCTTCGGGTGCGACGCGGTCAGGCGATTGAAGTCCGGTCGGCTCAGGCAGTCGGCCGGGTCACGGCCGAAGAGCGAGGCAACCTTCTCGAGGGCAGGGCCCTTGCCGTTCCGCTGGGCAATGGCCTCGCCGGCAATCTCGTCGCCCGGCCGGAGCTTGTGCTTGGCGATCAGCGATTGGGGAACGAAGACATCCTGACCCGTCGGCAGATAGCTCGATGCCCGGGAGCGGAGGAAGCCACCACCGCGTTCGGTCAGTTCGAGGACACCCTCGACCTGCCGGGTTCCGCTACCACCGATCGGCGCCTCCTCGAGCGCCGTGCCGCCGTCACCATCACCCTGCCCCTCGAGCCGCGGGGTGCCACCACCACCACCGCCCCCACCCGGTCGACGTCCCCGGCCGCGCCCACCGCGTCGCCGCGGCTTGCCCCCTTGTCCACCGCCGTTGCCTCCGCGCGGATCGCTCACGAGGCGCTCCGCCCGAGGGCGGCTCGCACCAGCGCCGCGCCGTCGTCGAAGCCGTTGGTCTCGGCGATCGCCAACGGCGTGTATCCGGCGCAGACCAACGTGGGGTCAGCGCCGGCGTCGAGGAGGAGTGCCACCAGCGGGAGGCGCTTGGCGGCCAGGGCAGCATGCAGCGGGGTGTTGGTCATCGCATTCTGGGAAAGGGGGTGGAGACTGGCGCCGTGCGCCAGGAGCATCGTCGCGGCGCGCGGGGCGCCGAAGAAGGCAGCGAGGTGTAGCGGCGTCCAGCCATCGGCCGAATAGGTATCGGCCAGCGTTGCGTCAGCGTCGAGGAGCGCCTCGAGTCGAACCACGTCATCGACCGCCGCCGCCTCATGAACGCTGCGTGGCCACGACTGGCCGGTCAGCCAGCACGCAACCTCGCCCGCGCGGTGGTACAGCGCAGCCAGGAGGGGCGTTTCACCAGTGGGAGCCCGCTGTAGCAGCAGGGCGGGGTCGGCTTGAACGAGCGAGCGAACCTGCTCGAGGTCGTTCCGCCGACAGGCATCAAACAACGTGTCGGTCACGTACCCTGGGGGTGTGGGCGGCGGGAGGCGCGCCCGCGGGCGCAGCCAGCCCGACAAATCACGCACCGAGGCCGCCATTTCGCCAGTCCCCACCGGGTCACGCCGGGAAGATGCTCCCGTGAGCCGGCGCGAGATGCGCCGAGAAGTGCCGCAAGGCTGGCGGCTGTGCCGTGATCCGCATCCCCCGAATCCGGTCCCGCCGCTCCCCCACGTAGCTCAACACCTCGGCGAGGTAATCCACGTGGCTCTGGGTGTAGACGCGTCGCGGGAAGGCCAGCCGCACAAGCTCCATCGCCGCTGGCTGCTCCGTGCCATCTGGCTGCTGTCCGAACATCACCGACCCGATCTCCACCGAGCGAATCCCGCCGACGAGGTAGAGCGCGCAGGAGAGTGCCCAGGCCGGATACTCGCTCTGCGGGATCTGCGGCAGCATCGCCTTGGCATCGATGTAGAGCGCATGGCCGCCCGGCGGTGTCACCATCGGGATCCCGGCCGCGGTCATCCGGTCGGCGAGGTAGGCCACGGAGCGGACACGGTAGCGGAGATAATCCTCGTTGAGCGCCTCGTCGAGGCCGATCGCGATCGCCTCGAGGTCGTAGCCGGCCAGGCCGCCATAGGTCGGGAACCCTTCCGTCAGGATCAGGTTGTCGCGGCAGCGCCGGGCGAGATCATCGTCGTTGACCGCGAGGAAGCCGCCGATGTTCGCCATGCCGTCCTTCTTGGCGCTCATCGTCGCGCCATCGACCTCGGCGAACATCGCCTGGGCAATCTCGGTCGGCGTCTCGTGGGCATGCCCGGGTTCGCGCTCCTTGATGAACCAGGCGTTCTCCGCGAATCGGCAGGCGTCGAGAAAGAGCGGGACTCCGTGGCGATTACAGACGGCCCGCACAGCGCGCAGGTTCTCGAGTGACGCCGGCTGACCGCCGCCGGAATTGTTCGTCACGGTGTACATCACCAGCGGCACCTTCCCGGCCTGCTCGGTGAGCACCCGGTCGAGCGCCTCGACGTCCATGTTCCCCTTGAACGGGTGCCAGACCGACGGCTGCCGCCCCTCGGCGATCGGCAGGTCAAGCGCCGTCGCGCCACGCGCCTCGATATTGGCGCGGGTGGTATCGAAGTGGGTGTTGTTCGGTACGACCTGCCCTGCGTGCACCACGGTCCCGAAGAGGATCCGCTCCGCCGCCCGCCCCTGGTGGGTCGGGATCACGTGCCGGAGCCCGGTGATCCGTTGGACGGCCGCCTCGAATCGGTAGAACGAGTCGGCGCCGGCGTACGATTCGTCGCCGATCATCATCCCCGCCCATTGCCGCGACGACATCGCGCCGGTTCCCGAGTCGGTCAGCAGGTCGATCAGGACATCGCGCGCCCGCAGCAGGAAGAGGTTGTGGTGGGCGGTGTCGAGGGCGACGCGCCGCTCCTCCGCCGTGGTCTGGCGGATCGGTTCGACGCTTTTGATGCGGAACGGCTCGATGATCGTGCGGGGCGCGAATGTCATGAGGTCACGGCGCGCTGGCGCCAGTAGAGGAAGACGGGGATGCCGAGCAGCAGCAGGCCGCCGCCGCGCAGGGCGTTGCCGGGATTCGAGGCGAGCGATCCGAAGACGACGTAGGCCGCAGCCGCGACGAAGGCGATCGTGGTCCACGGGTGCAGCGGTACCAGGAACGGCACCACGCGCTCGCCGTCGGCGCGTCGCAACGCGAACAGTGTTGCCGCCGTGAGTCCGAAGAAGATCCAGTCGGCGAAGACGACGTAGTCGAGCAGCGCGCCGTAGGTCCCGGAGAAGAGCAGCAGGATCGCCCAGGCGCCCTGCACCACGATCGCGGCGACCGGCGTCCGCCAGGTCGGGTGCAGCGTCGCGAATGACTTGAAGAAGAGGCCATCGCGCGCCATCGCCTGATAGACCCGCGGCGAAACGAGGATCACCAGGTTCAGGAAGCCGAAGGTCGACGCCACGATCCCCGCCGCGATCAACCGTCGTCCGCTCTCGCCGGCGATCCCGGCCATCGTCTCGGCTGCCGGCGCGCTGCTCGCCGCCAGACCACCCGGGCCGAGCACGCGCAGGTAGGCGACGTTCACGAGCAAGTACGCCACGACCACGCCGATCACGCCGAGAATCAACGCGCGGGGCAGGTCACGCTCCGGATCGCGCAGCTCCTCGGCAATGAAGTTCGTCTGTTGCCACCCACCGAAGGCGAAGAGCACCGGGACCAGCGCCGCGCCGACCTTGAGCAGCGTCGAGCCTGCCTCGATCGGCGCCTCGGCCTGATTGACCGCAGCGGGTGCAGAGAACGCCGCGATGACCAGCACCGCGATGGCCAGCAGCTTGAGCAGCGTGAACACATTCTGCGTCCAGGCCGCCGGCTTGACCCCGAGCACGTTTACCGCGGTCAACAGCAGAATCGCCCCCGCTGCGAGATAGGGCTGCTGGCCGCCCGGGAGGCCGAAGAGATCGGTCGCATACCCGGCGAAGGTCATCGCCACCGCGGCGATCGCGCCGGTCGCCATGATCAGCAACAGCGCCCAGCCGTAGAGGAACCCCGCCAGCGGCCCGAACGCCTCGCGCAGATAGGCGTAACCTCCGCCGGCCAGCGGGCGGCGTCGGCCCAGTTCGGCAAAGACGAAGGCGCCGAGCAGGGCGATCACCGCCCCCAACAGCCAGACCAGCAGGGTGCCGTTCCGGCTCCCCATCCGAGCGGCCACCACCGAGGGATTGAGGAAGATCCCGGAGCCGATGATCCCACCGATCACCATCATGGTGGCCGAAAAGAGGCCGAGGGTCCGGGCATAGCCGACGGGGGGTGGTGTCGTCACGATGGCGGGAGGCTCCCGGCGCGCGGGTCAGGGTGAGGAGTGGGGAGGGCGCGGAGCAAGGCCGGAGGATGGCGCAGTGGGGCCCCCGGCACAAGGCGACCCCCTGCGGCTACTTTTCCGCCGCTCGCGGTCGCTCGGCGACCCCCCACTTCCCGATTCGAGGCACGCGCCTGCGATGATGCGTTCTGGCCTGCTCTGGCTCTCCGAGCGGAAATCCATTTTCAACTTCGTCCGCAGCAATGGGCTGGCGAAGAAGTTCGCCTCCCGCTTTGTCGCCGGCGAGACGCTTGCCAGCGGCGAGGCCGCCGCCAAGGAGCTTCAGGCCCGCGCCATCACCTCGTCGCTGGACCTGCTCGGCGAGAGCGTGCATGTCGAGGCCGAAGCGAACGCGGCCCGCGACGCCTACATCGCCATCCTGCGCGGGATGCAGGCGGCCGGGCTCGAGGTCAACGCCTCGCTCAAGCCGACCCAGATGGGGCTCGACATCGACGAAGGCGTGGCGGCCCGCAACATCACCGCCATCCTCGAAGTCGCGAAGGAGACTGGCGGCTTCGTGCGGATGGACATGGAAGGCTCGGCATACACCCAACGCACCATCGACTTCTACGAAAAACAGGTCCCCGAGGCGCTCCGCTCCAACACCGGCCTGGTCATCCAGGCGGCGCTCCGGCGGTCCACCGAGGACATCGAGCACCTGATCCGGAATGGCACGCGCGTTCGACTCTGCAAGGGCGCCTACATGGAACCTGCCGAGGTCGCCTATCCCGTGAAGGCCGACGTCGATGCGCACTACGTGCGGCTGATGCACCGCCTGCTCACCGACGGCAACTACCCGGCGATCGCGACCCACGACGAGGCGATGCTGACCGAGGCGAAACGGTTCGTCGACGAGAAGGGGATCGCCCGGGACCGCTTCGAATTCCAGATGCTGTACGGCGTCCGGCGCGACCTCCAGGAGGCGCTGGTGCGCGACGGCTACCGGATCCGCGTCTACATCCCGTTCGGCACGCAGTGGTATCCGTACCTGATGCGCCGGTTGGCCGAGCGTCCCGCCAACATCGCCTTCATCCTGGGCAACGTCGTCAAGGAGGGGTTGGGACGCTCGTGACGGAGTTCACCCTTGGGGGCTACATGGCCGCGCATGATCGCGCGGCGGCGTTCACCGGCAGTGACGGTCGCGCCTATTCGGTGGCCCTCTGGGTGGACGACGATCCCGATGCCCGAGGCCGCTTCGGCGGCGCCCTGCTGTTCGTGCGCTGGGCGCCTGGTGGTGATGCCCCTGATGGCCACTTCGAGTCCGGCTACCTCGTCTGGGGCGACACTCCCGACGACGCACGCACGCGCCTCGGCGCCCTCTCCCTCTACGACGTGAAGGCGCAGCTCGATGAGCTGATCGCCATCGGCCGCCCGGAGGAGTTCTGAACGCGCCGATCGGGACCGTCCTCGCGCGCGAGGGAGGTAGCTACCGGCTGCTCGTCGACGGCCGTGAATACGTCGCGATCCTCCGCGGCAAGGCGAAGCGTGCCGAAGACCGCGCCATCGCCGGCGACATCGTCACCATCGATCCCGCCACCCTGCACGAGGAGACGCTGGCGATCACCGGCGTCGAACCGCGCAGGTCGCTGCTCGCCCGTCGCGTGCCCGATGGTCGGGGCACGCGGCCGGTCGCCGCGAACGTCGATCAGGTCGTCGTGGTGATTGCCGCGGCCGATCCCGATCCGATCCCGCAGTTGATGGACCGGCTGCTGGTCGTGGCAGAGGCCAACGAGATCCCCTGCTGGGTGGTGGTCAACAAGACCGACCTCGGCCCCGCCGCACCGATCGAGGCGCACCTCAAGGCGTCGGGCTACCGCGTCCTGCCCACCGCCGCCCGCGCCGGCGAGGGCGTCGAAGCACTGCGCACGGCGCTGTTCGGCCGGACCTCGGTCCTCACCGGCCCCAGCGGTGCCGGGAAGTCCTCGCTGCTCAATGCGCTCGAGCCGGGGCTGGGCCTCCGGGTCGGCGCGGTGTCCGCCAAAGTCGGCCGCGGGACCCACACGACGGTCACCGCCACGATGATCCCGATGGCCGGTGGCGGCTTCGTGGTGGACACGCCGGGCTTCAGTGAGGTGGGGGTGTGGGACCTGGCGCGCGGCGAACTCGATTCGTGCTTCCCGGAGTTCCGCGAGTTCGTCGGCAGCTGCAAATACGGTGATTGCCTCCACCGCATCGAACCGGGCTGCGCCATTCGTGCGGCCGTGGCGCGCGGCGACATTCCCGCCGCGCGTCACGATTCCTACCTCGCCATTCTCGCAGAACTCGAGGGACTCCCCGAGTCCTGGGAGTAACCCCTACCTCGGCGCCAGCGCCGCCCCTCGCCGGCACTCCGCCACGCCATCCAACCCGGCTTCCGAGCAGAGCGACTCGCGCACCGCGACGTCGGTCGGGTGGAGCACGACGATCTGTTCACCGACCGCGACGAAGCACTGCGAACGATTCTTCCCGGGCGGAACATCCTTGCAGAAGGCGATCCCGTCGGCCGGCCTCGCCGTGACGTCGATGTAGTTCTTCACCACGCCCACGAAGCAATACGGCTGGTAGTCCGGATCGCCGTTGGTGCAGTAGGCGATCGCCTTGGAGTTCTTCTGCACCGCCATCCCGCTCGCGTTGGTGCCCAGACTTTGATAACAGTAGGAACGCCACTGACTGCCGACCTTGTCGCACGCGGCCGTGGCCAGGCCGAATCGCCCGCCGGTATTGGCCAGGATGATGCCGCCCTGCAACTGGTAACAAGCGCTCCGGTACTTCGGTTCGGTCACCGAGCAGGGATAGAGGGCGTCGGTGGAATCGCGCATTTTGAAGGTGATCGCGGCCACCGAAGGGGCATGGTTCATTCCCGGCATGTCACCATGGGCGGAATGGTCGGCCTTGGCGTTCGCCTCGCTCGCCTTCTCGAGCGCGCGCACCGAGACGTGGTGGTGGCCGCCACTCATCGACGCGATCGCGTTCTCCATGAAGGCGCCGCCATAGCAGGCCTGCCGATCCCAACCGTTCGCAAGCCAGTCACACCGCGTCAGCGCCGCGGGCAGCTCCCAGTTGAGCGCCATCTCGAAGCCGTGCCCGAGGCCGTGGACGCATTGGAAGCGGAGCCAGAGATCCTTCACGTCCGAGGCGATCGCGTCGCAGATCGTCACCGCCTTGACCGAATCGAGTGAGCCCTCGGCGGTGAGGTAGGACTGGATCACGCCGTGGTAGCAGCCGGACTGGTAGAGGCCGTTGCAGCTCCGGAAGACCTTCGCCACGTCATCTCCCGGCTGCCACGCGCGGATCCCGATCACATGGGTGTAGCCATGCCCCTCGCGCTCGACGTCCTCATGCACTTTCCCAAGTTGGGCCAGGGCGCCCAATGCCATCGCCGTGCGGCCATTCGCCGCGAGCCCGACGAAAAAATCTTCGAGACAGGTGCGCCGTACCTCGGTCGAGTCCGATCGACACTGCCGGTGGGCGAGCGTGGCGAGCCCGCTGCTGTCGCCACGCGTGGCCAGGGTGTCGATCGTGGCGCTCAGCGCTGTCGGTGTCAACGGCGTCTGGGCGGCACAGGCCGCGCCCACGAGGCAGGTGACGACCGCGACCCCCACCGTCCACGCCCCTCGCTTCTCGCTTCTCGCTTCTCGCTTCTCGTCGCTCGCTTCTCGCCTCACGCGCCTCGCTCCCCGTTGGTCTTCCTCGTCCACCGATCCGCATCTCGCCGTTCCACCTTCTGCATCATCGCGTCGAACGCGTCCTGCAGGTCGATGCCCTCGCGGTTGGCCATGCAGATCAGCACGAAGAGGATGTCGGCCATCTCCATGCCCAGCTCGCCATCCGGCTCATCCCGCTTCTTGGTCTTCTGCCCGAAGCGATGGTTCACCTCGCGCGCCAACTCGCCCACCTCTTCGCTGAGGCGGGCCATGTTGGTCAGCGGATGAAAATAGCCTTCCTCGAACTGGGCGATCCAGGCGTCAACCCGGCGCTGGGAGTCGGTCAGGGACATGGGGGGAGAGGGGGTGTGAGGAGCGAACGGCGACCGGTGACCAGTAAACGACGACGCGGAGAAAGCTAATCTCCCGTGCTTCTCGCTTCTCGCTTCTCGCCTAATACACCGGCCAGTTGTCCATCCAGCCATTCTTGACCCGCTGCCAGCCGCCGAACTGCGCCATCGCCGAGGTCAGGTGACAGGAGTTGTAGCGAATGACCGGCCAGTCGTCGTGGATGTCCTGTTCGCCCACGTTTTGGCCCAATTTGATGTTCAGTCCCGCCACCAGCGCCCCGTTGATCTCCGTCTGCTCGCCCGGGTCGTAGGTCCCCCCGACCAACACCAGTCCCTTCCAGGTCAGATCCTCGTCGAAGTGCAGGTTTCCGGTCACGATCAGGATACCCTGCCCGCTATTGGGGAGGTCGGCGTTGCCTTCCACGAAGACGATCGGCCAGTTGGTGCCATTCATCTGCGCGGAGGTTGGCCACGCGCCGCTCCTCGGAGAGGTGTTCTTCCGGTAGTAATTCGGCGTGATCGAAGTCCGGGCCACGATGCCCGCCCAGTCGATGTCCACCGCATCCTTTCCGGTGCCACTCGTTCCTGGGGATCCGATGGCGATGAGCTGGTTGGCGCCATTCGGGGCGAGGAGATTCTGCGGACCGTGCCAGTCCGGGTTGTTGTTGTTGGTCTTCGACACCACGGCCGCGCCGGCGATCGACGGCGCCGGAGCAGGGGCCGTCGAGCAGCCGTCGATCCCGCTGATGGTCCCGGTGTTGTCGTCCTTGTCGATCGGCGTGAGCGAGGTGAACGCCCCCTGAGGCGTATAGGCCCCGCCGCTGCGTCGCATGAACTGGGCGACGGTGCGCACCGCCGTGGCCGCGCTGGCGTCATAGCGGTCCTGGGTCGTATTCTCGCCGCGCGAGACCAGCACCAGGAGGGTGTCGCCGCCCGAGGCACGGAACCGATACAGCGTCGCCACCGCCCGGCCACCGGGGACGGTGTAGGTCGCCGAGTCGGGCAGGCTCCCCGGCAGCGTGGTGTGCGCCTCGAGGTAGCGGTCGATACCGCTCTGCGCCAGCGCGAAGGCATCGACCTGGGCCGCGAGGTCCATCGCGCTTCGACGCTCGGCCGAAGTGCGCATCGCCGCGCCGGTCACCGCGACCAGCAGCAAGAGGATCAGCAGGAGCGTCAGGAGCAGCGATACGCCGCGTTGATCGGAGTGGCGCGTGGTGGGCATGGGAGGCAACTCAGTTCAGACGGTTGACGAAGAACACCGCGGTCCTGAGCGATGCTTGCTCGGGCGCCGTGCGTCGCCGCGCAGTGCGGTCGCTTTCACCCGGGAGGAATAGTTCGATGCCGCGCGTGTCGGTGAGGGGCGAGGGGACCCCGCTCTGGGCCGTGGTGTTGGTCAGTTCGTAGAACTGGAACGCAGCACTCTGATCGTACGGGGCGGCGAGTTCGACGGCGCCACTGTTGCTGTTCAGGTAGTGGCGCCAGAGGGCGGTCCGACCCGACAGGCCGCTCTGCGCCGAGGCGCCGAAGTAATACCGGGTCCGGCGGTAGAGGGCGATCACAGCACCTGCGGTCAGCGCGGGCCCGGTGAAGCTGCTGGATCCCACCGTGTAGGCGCGCGTCTTCTGGTTGGGTGCCCCGGAAGGCGCGGTCATCTGGACCACCCCCGCCGTGGTGCATGCGCTCGGCCAGCTGCCGCTCGCCGTGAGGGCGCCGTCCGTCGATGGACTCCAGGTCCCGTCGCTCGCGCGGACGGCGATGCCGGAGTGCCCAGGAGTGGCCAGCACGACACTGTCGGCCGGAAGGATCACGATCGTGCTCGCGTTGCAGGCCACACCCATCGCGTACGGCACTCGGAAGGTGAGCGAGCTGGCCGAGGCGGCCTCGATCCCCCAGGAAGGATCCACCATCCGGAAGTCGTTGCTCAGTGCCGCGATGCCCGCGCGACTCACCCGGCGCGCCGCCCGCATCGACTCGGCCGTCTCCTCGAACCGGTTGGACGACAGCAGCAACGAGGTGACGCCGGCGGCGAGGATGGTGCCCACCACGATGGTGATCAGCAGTTCGACCAGGGTGACGCCGCGACGCAGGGATGGGCTCACGGGCCGAAGGGGGAAGAGCCGCCGCCGCTGCCGGCGAGGCGCTCGATCGTGCGAGTCACGGCCGGGATGGCGCGCGGACCGGTCGGCGTCACGGTGATGGTCACCGTCTGCCGCGTGCCGGACGTCGCCGCGACGGTGGTCACGGTGTATGGGAAGGGCTGCGTCGTGAGCGTCTGGGTGGTGGTGCCGTTGGCCAGCGTGCCGGCGGGGAGTGCCGTGATTCTCGACACTTCGGTGTTGAGCGCCGCCGTCCGGTAGCCAATTGCACCAGCCGCCGTCGCCCGGCGCGCCCCCTGCGCCAACGAATTTGCCAGTGCGACCCCGAGCGTCCCGAGGATCACCACCGCGATCAGGACCTCCATCAGGGTGAAACCGCCGCGCGAGCCGGCTCCCGGTCGGGTCATGGCGTGGCCCTCACCTGACCGGCCGCGGACAACGTCACCGTCCGGCTGTTGCCGCGGCCTGTCAGCGTGACCGTCAACGCCGCGCTGACCAGCCCGTTCGGGAAGATCGAGACAGTGGCCGGCGCGAACGTCAGCGTGGTCACCCCGGCGTCGGCCCCGACCGCGAGGTTTCGCCGCAGGCGCAGGGTATCCGCACCGGATGCCGCCCGGTCGCGGATCGTGTAGGTTCCCGCCGACTCGATGGTGAGCACCACTGGCCGGCGCCGGCGGGCGGCCATGGTGACCGCCTGCTCGAGGTCGGCCGCCACGACCCCGGCCGCTTGGTTCACCTTGTTGCGGCCCACCAGCAGGGACACCCTCGGCGCCGCCATGGCGATCAGAATGCCGACAAAGACGATCACCACCAGCAGTTCGATCATGGTGACGCCGGCGGGGCGTGGGCGGGTGCGGAGGCAGGGAGTCGTCATACTTGACTAGTGAATCATAGCAAAATCCGTGCGGAGTAGAGACCAACCTTGGAGACGAAAGATGCGTTCTCGGGATCGAATTCTCAGTAACCTCGAGCAGATCTATCGGGAGTCGTACGACCTCGCCAAAGGGGCCGAGGCGACCACCCGGATGGCCGACCTCGACAATGCCTATATGCGTGACCAGCTGATGCTCGAGATCCTGCTCGACATCCGCGATCTCTTTGCCGTCACCCCGGCCGCCCCCGCCTCCTCTGGGCAGACCGCCCTGGAGAAGCTCGCGGCGCTCAAGCGGCTGGCGGGACGGTAGGCGGTGGGGCGATCTTTCCCCCCCATGGCCACTCGAACCCCCGCCCGCTCCCGGTCCGCCAGCAAGCTCGACAAGGCCGACCTGCTTGAGTTCTACCGCCTGATGCTGCTCTCCCGGCGGCTCGACGACAAGGAAATCCAGCTCAAGCGCCAGAACCGGATCTTCTTCCAGATCTCCGGCGCCGGGCACGAGGCCGTGCTGGTCGCTGCGGCCAAGGTGTTCCGCGCTGCCCACGACTGGTTCTATCTCTACTACCGCGACCGCGCCTTCTGCCTCGGCCTCGGCATGACCGCCACCGAGCAGCTGCTGTCGGCCGTCGCGGCCGCGGAGGATCCGAACTCCGGTGGCCGCCAGATGCCGTCGCACTGGGGCCACAAGGAACTCAACATTGTCTCGACCTCCTCGCCGACCGGGACCCAGTTCCTGCAGGCGGTCGGGGCGGCCGAAACCTGGCTGCGCGCCTCGGCCGACGAGCGGCTGGCCGAGTTGACCCGCGGCGATGAAGTGGTCCTCTGCACTACCGGCGACGGCACCACCAGCGAGGGTGAGTTCTGGGAGGCGATGAATTCCGCCTGCAACTTGAAGCTGCCGGTGGTCTTTCTGGTCGAGGACAACGGCTACGCCATCTCCGTTCCGGTCTCGGTGCAGACCGCCGGCGGGTCCATCTCCAAGCTGTTCGCCGCCTTCCCGAACCTGCTCACGATCGAGGTCGACGGCTGCGACCCGATCGCGTCCCATGAGGCGATGCAGAAGGCGCATGACTACTGCCGGCAACGGAAGGGTCCGGCGCTCGTGCACGCGCACGTGATCCGGCCCTACTCGCACTCGCTCTCGGACGACGAGGTCCACTATCGGACCACCGCCGAACGCGAGGCTGACGCGCTCCGCGATCCGGTCATCGTTTTCCCGAGGCAGCTGCTCGAGCAGGGCGTGGCCACCGAGGCGGAGCTTGCGCTGATCCAGCAGCAGGTCGAGGAAGAGATCACCGTCGCGACCGACATCGCCCTCGTCGCGCCGCAACCGGCCCTCTCGACGATCTACGATTACGTCTACTCGCCCGACGTCGATCCGACCGCCGAGCAATTCGACACCGAGGACGATCCGCAAAGCAGCGGCGAGCCCACCACGATGGTGGATCTGCTGAACAGCTGCCTCCGGGACGAGATGACCCGCGATCCGCGGATCCTGGTCTTCGGCGAGGACGTCGCCGACGCGTCGAAGCCCGAAGCGCTCGGCGATGTGAAGGGGAAGGGCGGGGTCTTCAAGGTCACCTGGGGGCTGCAGAAGCTCTTCGGCTCCGACCGCGTCTACAACTCGCCGCTCGCCGAGGCCAACATCGTGGGCCGCGCGATCGGCCTGGCCACGCGCGGGATGAAGCCGGTGGTCGAGATCCAGTTCTTCGACTACATCTGGCCCGCCTACATGCAGATCCGCGACGAGCTGGCGTTGATGCGGTGGCGCTCGAACAACACCTTCGCCTCGCCGGTGGTGATCCGCGTGACCTACGGCGGCTACCTCAAGGGTGGCGCGGTGTATCACTCCCAGACCGGCGCGGCAATCTTCACCGGCGTCCCCGGCCTGCGGGTGATCTGCCCGAGCACCGCGCTCGATGCCAATGGTCTCCTCCGCACCGCGATTCGCTGCGAAGACCCCGTGCTCTTCCTCGAGCACAAGCATCTCTATCGGCAGGCGTACAACAAGGGCGTCTATCCGGGCCCGAATTTCATGATCCCGTTCGGCAAGGCGAAGGTGGTCAAGGAGGGCAGCGATGCCACCCTGATCACCTACGGCGCCGTCGTCCAACGCGCGGTGCAGGCCGCCAAGGATCTCGAGGAGGCGACCGGCCAGCGGGTCGAGGTGATCGACCTCCGCTCGCTCAACCCGGTGGACTGGGACACGATCGCAGCCTCGGTCAGGAAGACCTCGCGCGTGATCGTCGCCTACGAGGATTCGCTCTCGTGGGGCTACGGCTCGGAGATCGCCGCGAAGATCGCCGACGACATGTTCGAGTGGCTCGATGCCCCGGTGCGCCGCGTCGCCGCCACCGACACCTTCGTCGCCTACGCGCCGGAGCTGGAAGACGTGATCCTGCCCCAGGTGGAGAGCCTCGGGTCGGCGATGCGGGAGATTTTGGCGTACTGAGGTCGTAAGTCGTTAGTCGTTAGTCGTTGGTCGTTAGTCGTTAGTCGTTAGGCGTTGGTCGTTAGAAGTGGCATCACCAAGAGGCCGGCCTCCCAGTTGGGAAGCCGGCCTCTGACTCTAACGACTAACGACCAACGCCTAACGACTAATGCCTACAACCCCTTCACCTCTGCCGCTGCGCTGATCGCATTGTCGATGTCCCGGGTGATCGCGCGCGCCTGCTGGGTGGCCAGGGCCAGGTTGTCGCTCATCGCGCCGACGCCACGCTCCTTGATGCGCAGCAGCTCGAGCCGCAGTCCCTGCATCATGAGCACGCTGCTCTCGAGCTTGTCGGTGATCTCGGTGCGCCGGTTCTGCAGGTCGAGGCACGCCTTCAGCTGGCGGTCGAGCATCGCCTGTTGACGGTCGCGCTCTTCGCCCTCCGGGCGCGCCTTCAATTCGGTCAGCCGCGCCTCGATCGTCGCGACATCCTGCACCCCGACCCGGTCCATGTCATTCAGCGTTCGGGAGAGCTGCCCCGCGCGGTCGTGCAGTCCCTCGACCGTCTGGATCATCTCGGGGAACATCGACCGATCGGTGTCGCTGAGCGATCCCCAGAGCGAGACGATCGCGCTGCGGTCGCCATAGACCTGCTGCATCTTCGGCAGCCACGGCCCGTACTCCTCGGCCTTCGGCGCCGCGATCTGGCGGATCCCCTTGAGGGCCTTGGTCTGGTTTGCCGGGATCGCATCGGGGGCATCCGGGCGGTTCAGCACGTCGCGCCACGAGTAGCCCGCCTGCCAGAGCTCGGAATAGCGCTTGAACAGCCCGATCGACATCCCGCCCGCGACGAAGAGAAACCATGGGCCGTCGAGGCCGGTCGCGACGTTGATCATGAAGCAGCCGCCGACGACGGCAGCGAACTTGGCAAATTCGGCACGCGCCTGCCGGACCAGCTTCGGCTCGCCCGTTTCTGGCAGCGCCGGTTCATTCGTCTTGATGCCTCGACGCGCCAGGCGACTCGCCTCGCGCGCGCTGCCGACGTCGCGCGCAATCGGGCGGCCCGGGAGGTTGCTGCGATTCCCCGCGGCATCGCCGAGCGGAGCCCGGGTCGGCCGCGCGGTGCCACGATCGCCGAGCGGCGGCCGTGCCAGTGGCCGCGGTGATGGTCGAGTCGGATTGCCGGCCCGGTTCGGCGAAGCGGTGCGATTGGGCGATGCGGCGCGCTCGGCGGCACGCATGCCGAGTCCGGTCGGTCGGTAGCCAGCGACCGAGCGGCTCTCCAATGCCCGACGCAGCGCCTCAGCCGAGGGCCAGCGATTCTCCGGGTCCTTTTCGAGGCACCGTGCCACCGTGAGCGAAAGGTCCTCCGGAATGTCCGGATATTTCTCGTGCAGCAGCGGAGCGACTTCCGTGATGTGCTTCATCAGGATGCCGGCCACCGTCGGCGCGTTGAACGGCAATTCCCCCGAGAGCATCTGGTAGGCGACGACGCCCACCGAGTACAGGTCGCTCCGGCCATCGATCTCGCGCTCGCCCGCGGCCTGCTCCGGGCTCATGTACGACGGAGTCCCGATCGCCATCCCCGCCGAGGTCAGCGTCGCGCTGCTGGTCGAGGACATCGCCTTCGCGATGCCGAAGTCGGTGACCATCACCCGGCCGCGGGTCCCTTCGAGGAGGATGTTGTCCGGCTTGATGTCGCGGTGGATGATCGAGACGGCGTGTGCGGCCGAGAGTGCGTCGGCCGTCTCACGAATGATGCGGCGCGTTTCCTCGACCGGGACCCGGCCACGTCGACGGATCCGGGCCGCCAGCGACTCGCCCTCGATCAGTCCCATGACGAAGTAGACGATGCCCTTCCCCTGGCCGACGTCGTGAATCGGCACGATGTGGGGATGGGCCAGCCGGGCCGCCGTCTGCGCCTCGCGCGTGAACCGCTCGCGAATCTCGCTGGAGAACGCCAGTTCAGGCGGGAGGGCCTTGATCGCCACCCGCCGCTGCAGCCGTTCGTCCCGCGCGCGGTACACCACCCCCATGCCGCCGCGACCGATCTCTCCCTCGATCGTATAGGCGTCGCCGAGCGCCTCCTTGAGGAGGGCCGGCAGAGGATGCGGTGTGGGATCGGTCATTCAGGATCCGGGCGGCGGGGTGACGGCACCATGGAAATGGGGATGCTAACCCCGGAATTTGTACCGAGATGCACCTGCGAGCAACGTGCCGCCCGACACCTGCCGTCGCGACAGGAGCCGAAGTTCCCTGCCTGAAACGTTTGTGCCCCTCTGGCGGAAGCGCGGGGGACCGATCGGCCACCCCGGCAGGTATCTTGGGGGCGGGGATGGCACGGCCGATGCCCCTTCGCTCGGCATCGCGCCGTGGACCGGTACACCGCCCCCCTGCGGTCGCTGTCCCGGCGCTGCGTCTCAAGGAGAATCCAGTGACCGAACGTCTGACCCTTCCCGTCCTCCCCCTGCGCGACGTGGTGCTCTTCCCGGGCGTCACGGCACCGATCGGGGCGGGGCGTCCGATGACCCTGAAGGCAATCGAGGCCGCCCTCGCCTCCCCCGAGAAGCTGGTCTTCGCCGTGGCCCAGAAGGAGAACATCGAGGCCGTCTCGGCCGATGGCCTCCACCTGATCGGCACGATCGCGAAGATCGGGCAGCTCCAGCGCGGAATGTCGGGAATGCAGCTGCTGTTGCACGGCGAGCGCCGCGCGATGGCCTTGCAGGTGACCGAGGAGAACGGCCATCTCGTCGCGGTGGTGCGCGAGATGGACGACCTCCCGCCGGTTGATGAGTCAGACCCCGGCTTCGTGGCGCTGCATCGCGAGCTGCGCGCCCGCGCCGCCGAGCTGGGCCAGAAGTCCGGCCTCCCCGACGAGGTGGTGCAGCAGGTGCTCAACGGCGTCGACGAACCGGGACGATTCGCCGACCTGGTGGCCGGCTACCTCGACCTCGATGCGCCCGGCCGGCAGGGGCTGCTGGAGACGCTCGCAGTCGACGAACGGCTCCGCCGCGTGCTGGTGCACGTGCAGCGGCAGATTGCCGTGCTCGACGCGCAGGAGGACATCAAGTCACAGGTGCAGGAGGAACTCGGCGATCGGCAGCGCGAGATCTACCTGCGCGAACAGCTCAAGACCATCCGGCGCGAACTCGGCGACGAGGACGACGGCACCGAGGTCGACGAACTCGAGCTGCGTCTCGAAGGGCTCGACCTCCCCGAGGAGGCCCGCAAGGAGGTCGATCGCGAGCTCGGCCGGTTGCGCCGGATCGGCCGCGAAACGATGGAGTCGCAGGTCATCCGGACCTTCCTCGAGCACGTGGCCGAACTGCCGTGGAATGATCGCAGCGAGGAACACCTCGAGATCGCCGAGGCGTCGAAGATCCTCGACGCCGACCACTACGCCTTGGGCGACGTGAAGGATCGCGTGCTCGAGTTCCTCGCAGTCCGCGCGATGCGCGCCAAGCGCGATGCCGCTCAGCTGTCACCGTCGGACGATGCCCCTCAGGCGTCGACGTCAGCCGACGCGGTGCGTCCGGCGCCCACGGGCGATGGCGCCAAGGAGAAAGACGACGAAGGCAGCAAGCGCTCGCCGATTCTGCTCTTCGTCGGCCCTCCGGGGGTCGGCAAGACCTCGGTGGCCAAGAGCATTGCCCGCGCCATGGGGCGGAAGTACGTCCGCATCTCGCTGGGTGGCGCGCGCGACGAGGCGGACATCCGCGGCCACCGGCGCACCTATGTCGGTGCGATGCCGGGCCGTATCATCCAGGGAATGAAGCAGGCGGGCACCCGCAACCCGGTCTTCCTCCTCGACGAGATCGACAAGCTCGGCGTCTCGTTCCAGGGCGACCCGGCGTCGGCGCTGCTTGAAGTGCTCGACCCGGCGCAGAACGACTCGTTCACCGACCACTATCTCGGGATGCCGTTCGACTTGAGCGAGGTGATGTTCATCGCGACGGCCAACGTCCTCCAGAACATCCCCGGGCCGTTGCTCGACCGGATGGAAGTGGTGGAGTTCTCGGGCTACATCGAGGTCGAGAAGGTCGCCATCGCCGAGCAGTACCTGGTGCCGCGCCAGATCGAGGCCAACGGCCTCACGGCCGAGCAGATCACCTTCGCCGGTCCTGCGCTGCTGGAGCTCGTGCAGCGCTACACCCGCGAGTCGGGCGTGCGACAGCTGGAGCGCGAAGTCGGACGCGTCGCCCGGAAGGCTGCCCGGAAGATCGCGGCGAGTGAAGTCGAGCGGATGGACGTCACGGCGGCTGTCGTGCGCGACCTCCTCGGCCGGCCCAAGCTGCATCCGGAGGAGAAGGCCGCCATCGACCAGATCGGTACGGCCACCGGGATGTACTACACGCCGCAGGGCGGCGACATCATGTTCGTCGAGGCCTCGACCATGCGCGGCAAGGGCGACCTTGTGCTCACCGGCCAGCTCGGCGACGTGATGAAGGAATCGGCGCGCGCGGCCTGGACCTACGCCCGCTCACATGCGGCCGGGTTGCACATCCCCGAGGAGATGTTCGACCGCGACGTCCACATTCACGTCCCGGCGGGCGCCGTCCCGAAGGACGGACCGTCGGCGGGCATCACCATGGCCACGGCGCTGGTCTCCGCGCTCTCGGGGCGCGAGGTGCGCCACGACATCGCGATGACCGGCGAGGTGACCCTCCGCGGCCGCGTCCTTCCGATCGGCGGCGTCAAGGAGAAGCTGCTCGGCGCCCTGCGCGCGGGGATCACCACGATCATCATCCCCAAGGCGAACGAGCCCGACCTCGACGACCTCCCCGAGGAGGCGCGCAAGCGGCTCGACATCCACCCCGTCGAAGAACTCGGTGAAGTACTCGCGATCGCCCTCCGCGACGTGCGCTACTCCGAAGGGAAGCTGCTCTTCGGCGACGAGAACCCGCGCGATGTGGTGGCGTTGCAGAGTCCGTTTAGACATTAGTCGTTAGTCGTTAGGCAACTACTCGAAAGGCCGGTCCCCTTGTATGGAGGCCGGCCTTTCACCCTAACGACCAACGACTAACGACTAACGACTCATGACTCTTCACCCCATCTCCACCCGATTCCGCCCCGAGCTCTTCGCCTTGTAGAGCGCGCGGTCGGCCGCCTCGGCGACCTGGGTCGCGGTGGTGCCGGAGCCCGGGAAGGCGCCGACGCCCACCGAGACGTGCAATGGTACCGGGTCATAGCCGGGCAGCACGATCGGCGCCTCGGCGAGCGCCTGCCGAAGTTTCTCGGCGGTGGCGCGGCCGTTCGCCGGCGGGCATTTCCGCAGGATGATGCCGAACTCCTCGCCGCCGTATCGGCCGAGCAAGTCGGAGCCGCGAATCACCTTCCGGAACACCCGGGCGACGTGCACCAGCACCTGGTCGCCGACCAGGTGGCCGTAGGTGTCGTTGATCCGCTTGAAGTGGTCCAGGTCGAGCATGAGGAAGCAGAGCGGCTCGCCATGGCGCTGCGCGAAGGCGATGGCATACTCGAGCTCTGCCATCAGCGTCGCGTGGTTCAGAATGCCGGTCAGGCCGTCCCGGTGGACCAGCTCGCGAATGCGGCGTCCGCGCTCCGTCCGCGTGAGCACCAATTGCAGCAGGTGGCTCCGCTCGACCGGCTTGGCGAGGAAATCGTCGCCACCGGCGCGCAGTCCCTCCATCTGGTCGGCGAGCGAGTCGCGCGCCGTCAGGAAGACGATCGGCACCAGGGCGAGGCGTGGATCCTGACGCATCAGTCGTGAGAGGGCATACCCGTCCACGTCCGGCAGGTCCACGTCGAGCAGCACCAGGTCCGGCGTCTCGTGGGCCAACGCGTCGCGGGCCACCTGCGCCGAGGCGGCGATCGTGACCCGCGCATTCATCTGCCCGAGCCAGGTCGCCACCAGCTGCGACTGCGCCGGATCGTCCTCGACGACGAGGATGTTGGCCGGTGGTGCGCCGATCTGTGCCAGTGCCCGGGCGTACTGTGCGAGGCCACGCGGCAAGGCGTTGGAACCGAAGACCGCGTCGAGACCCGCCGCGGCAGTGCGCAGCCGATCGAACTGGTCACTCGGGTCGGCCAGCACCACGGCGCGCGGCCGGTCGTTGGTCGCCGCCGACCAGTATCGCGCCAGCGAGAGTGGATCGGTTTCGGCATCGGTGCCGATGACGACCAGATCGGGACGCTCGGAGGGCGGCACCTCGAACGGGTCGACCTCGCCAGTCCGGACCGTCACCATGAAGCCCACTTCCTCGAGGGAAGAAACCAATGCGTCGCGACTTGGCGACGGGCGCATCATCAGCAGCGTGCGCCATCCGAAGCCCGGGATCTTCCCCAGGACGGCCGGGAGCCCGACATCGTTGGCGGCACTGTTGAAGGCGTCCTCGAGTTCGTGGATGGCCTTCGCGAAGATGTCGGCCTCGCGAATCGTCGGGGCCGGCGGCGTGAGGATCCGATGCTCCATCGCGCGGGAGACGTCGGTGACTCGCGGGAAACCGTAGGAGCCACCCGAGCCGGCCAGGCGATGGAAACGCTGTCGCAACGACTCCAGCGCATCGGGCTCGCCGGCACGGAACGCCGCCAGGTCCTTGCGCAGTTCCGAGAGCCGCGCCGGCGCCTCGCGGATGTACTCGTGCTGCAGCTCCAGCATGGGATCATCGGCGTCCAGCGGCAGGGTGTCGCTCATCGGCCGTCCCGAAGCGCGGCCAAGGCGGTGCGGGCGGCGGCCACGAAGGCCGCACCGCTTCCCCAATGCCCCGAGAAGCGTTCACCGTCGCGCGCCCCGACCAGCGCGGCGCGGTCGTCGACCACCAGAAGCACCGGGTCGCCGGGCCAGGCGGGCGCCGGGATCACGGACATCGGAATCGCCCCGAGCGGCACCGTTGCGGTCGAGGCCACATCGAGGGTCACCCCCGCGGCCGCCGCCCGACGCAAATGCGGCGCGAGCGTGAGGCAGCCATCGGGCGGCGCTAAAAGTTCGACCGAGCGCTCGGCCCGGGCAATTTCGTGCCCCATCAGTTGAACGGCGCCGCGCGACGACGCGAGTTCGACCAAGGTAGGGGTCGCCGGGACCGCGAGCGCGGCGAGCGCCTCGCCCAATCGATCCATCGCCTCGCCCTGCCGATCGCTCAGCCGCGCCAGCAACGTGCTCGGCGGCTCGGGGCGGAACTGCCTGGGCCGACCCTCCTCCACCCGCGCGGCACCCTTGGCCACCAGGCCCTCGAGCGCGGCATAGACGTTCGCGCGCGCGAGCCCGGCGGCCCGCGCGATCGTGTAGCCCGTCCCGGGTCCGCCGGTGAGGAGGACCTCGTAGATCAGGCTCTCGGTCGGCGTGAAGCCGAACGGCATCAAGTCGAGACGACCTGCCACTTCAGGAGTACTCGAGGTGCCAGGCCAACCGCTTGGCAATCTTCGCCAGACGGAAGGTGATGTCGGCCTGTCGCGAGGTCATCCCGCCATCGTCCGGCGACAGCGGCCAGCAATGGTACGTGACCGGGGTGCTGGGCTTCGGCTGCGATCGCAGGTTCTTCGGATGCCACACGCCATCGGCGTCGACGTCCTCGAGCAGACGGAGGAAGACCGAGGTGGCGCTGGCCGACGACGCCAGTTGCCCCATCCCGGCCAGCAGCTCGATGTAGTGGAGCGCCAGCGGGACGTCCTTGACCAAGCCCTTCGGATCGAGCTCGATCGGATCGCCCAGCAGCACATGGAGCGGCTTCATCGTCCGACTGCCGATCGGGATCATGTACGACTTGTCCGGCGTCGGCTGGGCGAGGTACTGCCCCAGACGGTCGAGGAAGCCGCCGCGTTCGCGCTGCAGCGAGGGCATCGCCGAGATCATCGCCAACGACCACCAGCTCGGCGGCGTGGCCTCGGGGTGCAACTGCCAACCGCCGCCGCGCTTGATGAACGGATCTTCGGAGAGCGGCGAGCGGAGAAAGGCCGACACCGCCGACACCACCTTGTGCGCCGCTCCGCGCAGGCGAGGATCGTCCTCGCGACCTGCCTCGGCGAGCGCCGCGCAGACGCCATCCCGGATCAGGTTCCGGTAGGTCTCTGCCGTCGCCGGCTCGTCCTCCGACGGATCCGCGAACTCGCCGTACAACAGGAGGTCATCGTCCCGGGAGAGCGTGCGGTACATCAGGCGATCGGCCAGCCGGAATGGGCGGGTGGTCGTCGGAACGCCGAGCTGCAACAGGCGGCGGTACTGGGCAACCGTCCCCACCTCGAGCGTCCCCTCCTTTTCGGAGGGGGTGTACGCGAGGTAGTTCGCACCCCAGAGGCCGGTCTCCTGCTGTCGGGTCGTGACCGCCGAGACCGGCTCGGAGAGCACCACCACCCGCAACGATTCCTGAAGGGTGGCCGGGGCGATGCTCCCGGCCGGGGCCAGTTCCGCTTGGGTCCGGAACCGGATGGAAGGCCCGCCGTGCTCAGCCAGCCACGTCAGCGGGATTCGATGGGTCGTAGGCAGATCCAGGGGACGACTCCTCGCATGAGACCTGATCGGAGGGCGTGAAAGACGGGGCAGAATATAGTAGTAGCCGAGCGTGAATGCTAGGCTGGCGACAGGATGTAGTCATTAGGACTACTATGGTCTCAGCCATGAGGATGATGGATGATGGATGATGGATGCGTGCTGTGGCCAGGGCAGGGGTGCGGCGACACGTTGAGTCATCCATCATCCATCATCCATCATCCATCATCCATCATCTATCATCGTAGTTTCAGATACTACAACGTACCACAAACACTGTCCCCACCTTCATCAGCCCGCGTTCACTCGTCAGCACCAGTATCGTCGGCGTGAGCCAGCTGATCCCTTCACCCAACGGTTCCTTGCCGAGGATGTCGCAGGCGGTCGGCTTCCCCATGGGGGTCAACTTGCCGGTGGGGAGGACCCTGAACGGGAAGAGGTCGCGGTAGCTGCGGACCATCAGCTCGCGGCCGTCTGGCGAGAGCGCCATCCCGGTGACCAACCGTCCCATGCCGGCGTTCGCCACGATCGGCAGCGAGTCGAGTCGCTCGGCTGTGGCGACCCCCTTCCCCCAGGCGGCAGCGGCGACCCGGAAGAGCCAGATCCCACCGCTCCGCCCCTTGGTCACCAGCAGCACATCGCCGGCGGCATTCACCGCCATCGCCTCGACGTCGTGGGCGCCGTCGGGGTAGCGAAAGGTCAGTGTCTCGCCGGGACGGGACGGTCGAACGCCAGCGAAGGCGGCGTCGAGGGTCGGTTCGGGCAGGCGGATAAGGGAGACGGCATCGCGTCGCTCCAGGTTGTCCCCGGTGTCGGCGATGTAGATGCAGCGACCCGACGGACAGGGGCCGAGCGCAACGTCTTCCCAGTCGGTGTTGGGGACACCGGTCAGTGGCAGGGTCGCGAGCAGCGTCCCGCTGGTGTCGATCAACAGCAGGTCGGGTGGATTCCCTGAATCATTGATGGTCCAGAGCACGCCAGGGCGCTGCGTCGAGACCGCGGCACCACTCGCCTCGGCGAGGCGGGGGTGGGCAAGCGTACCGCTCTGCCTGAGGATGGCAGGCGGAATCATCACCCAGCCGTTGTCGGTGCGGGGGACTTCGGCCGCCGGTGCGGGCTCGGGTCGGCATCCTGCCCCGGCGCCAACCAGCACGCCGAGCAGTGCCATCCGACGCCAGACCAGGGTCACTTGGCGGGTTTCTTCCGCGCCAGTTCCACGACGTACAGTGCGACGGCTTCGACCTCGCGATCGGTGATCCGGGAGCCGCCGCGTGCTGGCATCACTACGCCGCTCTTCGACGTCTTGGCGTCGAAGCCGGTCTTGATGATCGCGACCAGCTCCGGCCGGGTACCCTTGCTGTGCAGCCACTTCCCGTCGGCCAGGACGGTGTTGGTACTCACGGCAGGCATCCCCTCGCCCGCCTTGCCATGGCAGGAGAAGCAGAGGCCGCGCCCCTCGTAGGTCCGCTTGCCGAGGGCCAGCAGCACGGCCGTCGAGTCGGGCGCCTGCGCGGCCACGGCGGGCGGCGCGAGGAAGGCGAGTGTGAGCAACACAGGGGACAGGCGCATCGCGAGCGGCTTCCTATTGATACTGGATGTAGAGCGGCACTGGCTGCAGCGCCAAGACCTGCGCCAGCGTCATCATCGGCTTGTCATTCTTGTAGAAGAGCTTCAGCCCGGCGAACTGGACCGGTCGCCGTGACACGACGAGACCGAAAATATTCTGTTTCAGGGCCGGCGCGCCAAAGCCGTCCGCATCGATCACCACCTGGACCCGGGGATCCTGATGGATCTGGCGCTCCCCGGTCAGCATCCCTTCGGTGAACCGGTGGACCACCAGAATCTTGGGTGGGATCCCCAGCTCGTCCACCAGCTTGGCCAGCACGGCCTGGGCGTGATTGACGTCGGCGGCGTCGAGCGTCCCGATCCGCTTGCCGGGGACCTTGCCAGGCGGCATCGCAAACTCCGGGTCGATCCCCAAATGGACATTCGGGCGCCGGAGCCACGGGAGCAGCCGGGGAATCTCGGCGGCGATCGTCGAGCGGCCGACCTGAATGTCGAGGAAGAGAAGCCAGCCACGGGAATCTGCCCATGCCGCCACCTTCCCGATCAGCGCATCGCCGTGCTGCAGCCGGTAGAGACCACCATCGCCGGGCCGGGCCTGTGCCACGGTGACGATGAGGTGCAGCGCCCGGAGCACGGGTCGGGTCGAGTCGGCGGCTTCCCACCGTTTGGCGGTCTCTTCGAGACGGGCCATCATCTGTTCCGGAGGGATCTCGCCGAGGATCCCCATCCGGGTCGAGAGCGGATTCCCATAATAGGCGATGATCCGGTTCCCGGGCAGCAGCGCGTCTCGCCTTGCCACCAACTGGCGCGAGGCCAAGGGCGGCCGGACCGTATCGACCGTGGCGGCAGGTCGTCGGACAGGAGCCTGGGGGAGTTGGCTGGAGAGTGGCAGACCAACGGTCAACAGCATCGCGGCGAGCAAGGCGGGTCGCATCATGCGGAAGCATACACCTGCGCCACTCCCCTTGGACCACTCCGCGCGGACGGCTACGATTCAACGCGCACCAATGACCATAGGATTGCACATTCCGGAGCAGTGACCCCCTGTGAAGATTGCCATCTCGACCGGCGGCGGCGACGCTCCCGGCCTCAACGCCGTAATTCGTGCCGCCGTTCTCACCGCCCATGACCGAGGCTGGGAAACCGTCGGGATCCGTCGGGGATTCCATGGTCTCCTCGATGGCAGCGGGGTGGTTCCTCTCGGCGCCGCCGAGGTGAGCGGCATTACGCACCTGGGCGGGACCATCCTGGGCAGCACCAATCGGGGCAACCCGCTGCGCTGGCCGAAGCTGCAACCGGATGGTCGGGTGGTGGAGATCGATCGCGGCGACGAACTCATCGCGGCCTTCCGGGCCGAAGGGATCGACGCGCTCATCTCCATCGGCGGCGATGGCTCGCTGGCGATTGCCGGGACGTTGTGGGAGCGTGGCCTCCAGGTGGTCGGCGTGCCGAAGACGATCGACAACGACGTTGTCGGGACCGACACCACGTTCGGATTCGACACCGCCGTCTCGACCGCGACCGATGCGCTCGACAAGCTGCACACCACGGCCGAGTCGCATGATCGTGTGATGGTGGTCGAACTGATGGGGCGCGAGGCGGGGTGGATCGCGCTGCACAGCGGCATCTCCGGAACGGCCGACGTCATCCTGATCCCCGAGATTCCCTTCTCGCTCGAGAAGGTCTGCGAGAAAATTCGCGAGCGCGAGCGCCATGGCCGCCACTTTTCGATCGTGGTCGTCGCCGAAGGGGCGCAGACGGTTGATGGCGGTCCGGTGTTCCGCGAGCGACGCAGCGCGGGCACCGTCGATCGCTTTGGCGGCATCGGCGAACAGGTGGCCCACGGCATCGCGCAGGTGACGGGCAAGGAGACGCGTTCGCTCGTCCTGGGCCACCTGCAGCGCGGCGGCTCCCCGACCACCTTCGATCGGCTCCTCGCGCTGCGCTTCGGGTCGGCGGCGGTGCGCGCGATCGCCGACGGCGACTTCGGGACCATGGTGGCCTACACACCACCGGTGATCTCCCGCGTCCCGATCGCCGATGTCGTGGGTCGGATGAAGACGGTGCCGCTCGATTCAGGGATCATCCTGACCGCGCGGCACCTGGGGATTTCGTTCGGGGACTAAACAGCGAACGGCGAACGGCGAACGGCGAACGGCCTGCACTGCCGTTCGCCGTTCGCTGTTCGCCGCTCGCTTACTCCGGCATCAGATAGGTGATCACGTAGAACATCACGCCCTGCGGCGACGCGATCCCTGCCATCCGCCCGACCGCCGGAATGTCGACCGGCGGCAGGAAGACCGTCGCACCAAGCGAGGTCGCCTTCGCGGCGGCGGCATCGACATCGTCCACTGTCATGTACACGGCCCAGTGCGACGGAAAGCTGCCCATCTCGGGCGTGATCGCCATCATCCCGCCGACCATCCGATCGCCCGCATAGAAGACCGAATAATCCATCTCCGGCATTTCCATTTTCTTGACGGTCCAACCGAAGAGTGTGCTCCAGAACGCCCCGGCCTTGGCGGTCTCGTAGGTCGCGAGCTCGACCCAGCTCGGCACGCCGTGATGGGTCGAGTCGGCGGTCATGCCCGGCGACGCCCCTGCCTGCCAGACATCCATCTCCGCCTTGAACGGGTCGAAGGTCTCGGCCATCCGCCCGGTCGGGCCGATGTCGAACGCAGGTTTGCCGGATCCGCCCAGCTCGTTCGCGCGCGCCGAAATCGCGTCGGCGCTCTCGACCCGGATCATCAGGCCGATGCAGGGCGGCGTGTTCGCGGGCATGTTGGGACCGCTGGTGTCCCAGATCCCCCCCACATCATGGCCGCCCACCTTGATCAGGTGCCCGCCCATCTCGGGCAGCTCGGTGTACTCCCAGCCAAGCACTGCTGCAAAGAAGGCCCGCGCATCCGATGCCGCAGGGGTGAGCACATTGATCCAGCAGAATTCGCCGATGCGGCGCGGACCAGAGAGCATGAGGAGACTCGGGGTGGGGGTGAAACGTGAAAGGTGAGACGTGAAACGGGAAAGGTGACCAGTAACCTGTGACCAGTGATCAGGGACTGGTAAGGGGTAAGGGGTGAGGGGTGAGGGGGGATATCTCAGAGACGGACTTTTCACCTCTCACGTTTCACCCCTGGTCACTGGTCACGGGTTACTGGTCACCCGAGCAGAAACCGCCCAATCATCTCCCGCCCCATCGTCGTCAGCACCGACTCCGGATGGAACTGCACCCCTTCCACGGGGTGGGTCCGGTGGCGGATCCCCATCACTTCGCCGTCATTGGCCAGTGCCGTCAGGACCAGTTCCGGTGGCAGCGTCTCGGCCACCACGGAGAGCGAGTGGTAGCGTGTCGCGTCGAGGGGCGAGGGGAGGCCGGCAAAAATGCCCCTGCCATCGTGCGTGATCGGTGACGTGCGGCCGTGTCGAGGATGCGCGGCCCGTGCCACGGTCGCCCCGTAGGCGGTGGCAATCACCTGATGGCCGAGGCACACGCCCAGGATTGGCGTGGTGGGGCCGAGCGCGCGCACGATGTCGAGCGCGAGGGTGCATTCCTCGGGGCGGCCCGGTCCGGGCGAGAGGATGATGCGCCTCGGCGCCAGCGCGCGGATTTCCGCCAAGGAGATGGCGTCGTCGCGGCAGACCATCGGTGCCTCACCGAGTTCCTCGACATAGCGGGCCAGGGTGAAGACGAAGGAGTCCTCGTGGTCGAGCAGGAGGATCATACGCCCTCCGCCAGCGCCGCCATGAGGGCCGCCGCCTTGTCGAGCGTCTCCTGGTACTCTGCTTCGGGATCCGACAGCGCGGTGATCCCACCACCGGCGTGGAACGACGCGAGCCCGCGCGCGATCGTCACGGTGCGGATCGCGATCGAGAAGGAGCCACTGCCATCCCGGCCGATCCACCCGATGGCGCCACAGTAGGCGCCGCGCGTCACCGGTTCGAGCGAGGCAATCACTGCCATCGCGCGCAGCTTCGGGGCACCGGTGATCGAGCCGCCGGGAAACGTCGCCGCGAGCAGGTCGAGCACGTCGCGTCCCTCGCGCAGCGTGCCGGTCACCGTCGAGACCAGGTGGTGGACTGTCGGATGCGATTCCAGCGCACACAGCAACGGCACGGCGATCGTCCCCGGTGCGCAGACCCGCGCGAGGTCGTTCCGGAGCAGGTCGACGATCATCACGTTCTCGGCCCGATCCTTCTCGCTGGCCTCGAGCGCACGCGCGAGCGCCGCATCCTCCACCGGGTCATGGCCGCGCCGGCGCGTCCCCTTGATCGGCCGCGTCTCGACGGCACGCGTGGATGCCTCAAGCCGGAGGAACCGCTCCGGCGACGCACTCAGGAGCTGCACGTCGTCGTGATCGAGGTAGGCGGCGAGCGGCGCAGCACTGTGCCGGCGAATCTGCCGGTAGAGTGCCACCGGCCTCCCGGCAAATGGCGCGGCAAATCGCTGCGCGAGGTTGGCCTGGAAGATGTCGCCGGCCAGGACATGCTCGACGACCTCCGCGACAGCGCTTCGGTATGCAGCCGGAGTGAAGTCCGCGGCCGCGACCGTCGGCGCGAAACCAGACGCGTCGGGGCACTCGCCTGTGCTGAGTCGGGCCAGCACCTCGTCGGCGCGCCGTTGCGCACGGGAGGCGCTGAGTTCGCCGTGGGCGTCGATGCCGGTACTCACTAGCCAGGCCGTGCCGACAACGTGATCCCACGCGATCACCCAGTCGTGCAGCGCGAGCGAGACGTCGGGGAGCAGCAGGGGATCCTGCGCAGCGCGCGGCATCCGGTCGAAGGCCGCGCCGAGTTCGTAACCGAGCCACCCGATCCAGCCGCCCTGGAATGGGGGGAGGTCGGGGGCCATTGGCGGGCTGGAAGTGATCGTGGCGCGGAGTCGATCGCGCAGTGCGGGCCAGTCGGCTGCCGTGCCTCGCTGCGTCGCCACCGGATCGGCGGCGAGGTAGCTGAAGCGGCCAAGGTCGTGGTGGTCTGCGGCGCCGTCGAGCAACACGGGGTAGGGGAGATGCGCAAACCGCTCGAGCAGCTCGAGCGGTTCGGGGGGCGGATCGAGCGCGATGACCACCGGCATCATCACGGAGGAGGCCGTCACCCCGTGATCCAGCCCTTGGGTTGTCCTTCGAGTCCCGGGAAGCCGCCCGACGGGTGCCAGGACACCGTCGCCTCGATCCGCTCGGCGAGCTGGAGGTCCTTCTCGGTGATCCCGCCCGCGGAATGCGTCTGCAGCATCACCACGATCCGGCTCCAGTGCACTTCGAGGTCGGGATGGTGGTTTCCGGCCTCGGCCAGGAAGGCGATCGCATTGACCGCCAGCATCGTGCTGCGCCACCCGTCGGTCGTGAACTCACGGCGGAGCCAGCCATTGGCCGCCGTCCACCCGGGAAGCGCGGCGAGGCGTGCGGCGAGCTCGGGGCCATCGAACAGCGGTTCGTTGCTCTTCATCGCGTCAGTCCAATCGCTGTGAGTAGGTGGCCGACTGTCCGACCGATTCCTCCACCTCGATCTCGAGGAAGGTCAGCTTTGCCCCCTCCTTCGCGAGATCCGCGCGCACGTTCACGGCGACCCACTCCGCGATCATCTCGGCGGTGGTATTGGCGATCGGCAGCATGGCGCAGTCCTTCGTGGGGAACTGATAGGTCTGCTCGCCGAAGTACTCGACGAAGGTCATCGCCCCGTCGGTGCGGAACGCGAGCTTCGGATTGTTGGTCGGGAGCAGGACCCGGTGGTCCATCACGTCCACGTAGCGCCGCACGATCCGCTTGAGAATCGCGAAGTCGACCACGAAGAGGCATTCGTCGTCGATAGGCCCTTCCACCGCCACGCTGACCCGGTAGTTATGGCCGTGCAACGACTCGCACGTGTGCCCGCGAAAAGTGATGAAATGGGCCGACGAAAAGACCAGATAGTCCTTGCTGACCGTTACCCGAAAGGTGCCCACAGCTTGCTCCAGAATCATTGCCGCGCGGACGAGTGGTGCCGCCGCGGCACCAAGTTACCACCCCGCCCCCGGACTCACCACGGCACATCTGTCCAGCAGAGTGGACAGCACCCACCGAGCGGTTGCCAACCATCTCCTTGAATGGCAACGAGTTGCCGTGTGGCACAGGGCTGGCACTCCAGAGGATCGCCGAGGCCCCCGACGGGCCTTCGATCGATCATCGATCACCGATCGTCGATCCACCAGATTCCAAATTGTCCGGAGGTTCCTGTGCGCACCGCATTGTTCGTCTTCACCCCGATGGCCGCCCTGGCCCTTGCCGTCACCCCGCTCACGGCCCAGGTGCGCGCCAACGTCCACATCGACATCCCGATTCTGGGGGGTGGCCGCCCGGTCATCGTCGACCGTGACGATCGCTACGATGACCGCTATGACGATCGCCGGTACATCGTCGAGGTGCGCGACTATTCCTCGCGCAACTACGGCCAATGGAAGAAGGAGTATCGGAACTGGCGCCCGGTGACGCTCTACATCAGCAACGGCCGGTACTACCAGCGCCAGGTCCGCGGTGGCCGTCCGGTCTCGGTGTACTACTATCGGAACCAGTACTTCTTCGAGCCGCGCGACCGCGACTTCTATCGCTACCGGGACGACCATCGGAACGACCGTTGGGATGATCGTCGGGACGACCGGCGTGACGACCGGCGTGACGACCGACGCGATGACCGGCGCGACGACCGGTACGACAATCGCGACGATCGAAACGACCGTCGCGATCCCCCGCGCCCGAACACCAGGTACGAAGATCGGTCCCGCCCGCGCCAGTAACCGGCGGGCTGGCGCTCCGCCTAGTGGCTGATATGCTCGCCGGTGATTTCCACGGCCGGCAGCTGCCCGGTGAGCCGCAACGAGACATTCCAGAGCCGCGCCCCGACCACCGCGTCATGCGAAAGCAGCGACGATGTGGCGGGGCGCGAGCGCTTGAAGTACTTCCCGTTGACACCCTCGACATCCCGCGACGCCGCGAGATAGAGGACCGCGGTCGCGGCGTCTTCCGGCGAGATCGTGAAGCGCTTGACGATCGGCCAGAGCCACCGCGCCCACCAGCGGTCGTAGCCCGACTCGAGGATGTCGGTCCCGACCAGACCAGGATGGCAGGCGTTGATCGTCACGCCGCTCCCCTCGAGTCGATGGGCGAGGTCGTAGCAGAACATCACGTTCGCGAGCTTGGAGCGGCCATACGCGGTGAGGCCGTTGTAGCGCTTGGTACTTTCCCAGTCCTCCGGGTCGGTCACACGCTGGTGCGCCTCCGAGGCCACCATGATCACCCGGGCGGGGGCGCTCGCTTCGAGGAGGTCGAGGAGTCCGGTGGTCAGCAGGAAGGACGCCAGGTGGTTCGTCGCAAAGGTCGTCTCAATGCGGTCGGCGGTCTGCTGCCGGTGCATCTGGAAGGTGCCTGCGTTGTTGATCAGGACATCGAGGCGCGGCGTGGCGGCCTTGACCTCCCCGATCAGCCGGCGGACCTCGGCCTGGATGGAGAGGTCCGCGACCAGCAGCGTGATCCGCGAATTGCCGGTCGCGGCGATGATCTCCTGCCGGGCGGCCTCGCCCGCCTGCCGGTTGCGGCACGTCATCAGGACCGTCGCCCCGAGCCGTGCGAGCCCCTCGACCGTGGCGCGGCCGATGCCGCGACTCGCTCCCGTGACCAGGCACACCTTCCCGTCCATCGTTCCTCCCCAGACATGGCCAACCCAACGCCCATTCGGCGCGGCCCCAATTATAGCCACGGGGGATGTACTTTTCCCGCGTGGACCTCAAGCGCGACCATTTCCTCCCGCCAGACCCAGATGCCTACCACCGGGCCGAGCATCTCCGGGGTCGGGTCATCGTCATTGCCCCCACGCGCGCGTCGTGCGAGACCATCGAGCTCGCGCTCCATGCCCACGTGGAGACGCTGCTCCAGCGGAAGCACGGCGCCGAACTGGCCGAATGGGCCGCGACGGGCAAGGGCTTCGGCATCGTGGCCGGCACCGGCACCGGGAAGACCCTCGGCACCCGATTGATCGCCGAGGCGATCCTGCGGGAGCCGCTGCTGATCGGCGTCGTCAATCGCGAACGCGAGGCGACCCCGGAAACACCCACGTGGAACGTGATCGTCGTCACCACGGGGATCGCCCGTCGCTGGCTGACCGATGGTTTCGTGACCCCCCGCGACACGCTGATTGTCGACGAGATCCACCAGACCTCCGCCGAGCTCGAGCTCTGCCTCGCGCTTGGCAAGCGGACCGGCTGCCGGTTCATCTGGCTCTCGGCCACGGTCGATCCCGCGTTCTACCGCGAGTACCTCGACAGCGACGAGATGCTGGAGACTTCGGCGTTCGACCCGGCGCTCCGCGCCCACGTCACCGTCGAGCCGAAGCAGCCCGAGGCGTATCTGGACGACGCCACCATCCGACGCTTTGTGCGCGAGAATCGGGGCGTGGCGGTCTTCCTTCCGACGCGCGCCGAGGTCGAGCGGCTGGGCGAGGGGCTCGCGGCGCGCTTTCCCAAGCTCAACGCCGCCTTCTATCACGGCGGCGAACCGATCCGCATCATCCGCCCCTTCCTCGAGGGCGAGGTCAAGAAGCCCTACCTGCTCGCGATGACGGCCGCAGGACAGTCGGCGCTCAACCTTCCCGGTCTCGACACGGTGATCATTTACGACGCGCGCTACGGCAACGTCGTGGATCGCGGCCGCAACGTCCTCCATCGCCTCTACCTCGGCGCCAACGAGATCCTGCAGATGGCGGGGCGCGTGCACGGGCGCGTCGCCAACGGCCAGGTGGTGATTCTCTCCGATCGTGCGCTCGACTTTGCCACGCTGAAACCGGCGCCGCCCGAGTTCCAGTTGGCCGGTGACGCGGAACGGGTGGCGCTCACCTGTGCCGCGATCGGTGTCGATGCCAGCGGACTCGAGCTTCCCGTCCCGCTCGACCGGACCGCGTATCGTGAGGCGATGGCACGGCTCACCTCGCGCGGGCTGATCGCGGATGGCCGGCTGACGCGCTACGGCCGCGATGTCGAGGCGCTGCCCGTCGAGCGGCCCTGGGCCGAATTGCTGGTGCACGCCGACGAGGCACTGCTGCCGCTTGTCGCGGGCGCGAGCGGCATCGACTCGTTGCACCGGATGACCCGCGAGGAGCGCGACCTGCACGGCGCGCTGGTACCGGGCAGCGACCATCTCACCGCCTACAACCTGCTGGTCGAGGCGGTGAACAAGTGCAGCACCCTCGGCGAGGTGCACGGCCTGCGCCGGCATGTCTTCGATGAGAAGGCGCTGGGCGAATGGGCCGAGAAGCGCGGCGTGCTCCAGAAGGCGATCGAGGATGGGTCGCTCGCGATGGCATCCGTCTACCGGGCCCTCGACCTGGAGTTGCCGGCCACGATTCCGTTCGCCGATCGCGATCGGCGCGCGGCGTTCATCGACCTGCTGGCCCGCATCGCGCCGTTCGAGCTGGTACTCGACGAACGCACCGTCGACGGTCAGGATGCGCGCATCTCGAAGACGTCGGTGGCCGGCAGCTGGGGCGCCGTGGCCGGCACGCTGCGCTACTTCGCCGACCGCTTCGGCACCGCCCGCGCCAGCATCGAGGGCACGACCATCCCGTTCGAGCTGGTCCGCCGGTACGCCAGCTATGGTGCGCCCCAGGTGGTGCTCGCCGGGCACAAGCAGCGGCAAGGGCTCGGCATCTCGCGGCGACTGGCCTATTTCGGGTTCGAGCTCGAGCATGACCTGCAGCACATCGAGGGCGACATCCCCGAGGCGCTGCGACCCGAGGCCCGCGAGTTGTTGACCACGGCGCTGCTCGATGGATCCGTCGAGCATCCGGATCGTGGTCGCATCGTGCGCATGGTGCGCGACCTCGATGAGTACTGGCGGCGCAGTGGTGGGGCGCTCGCGGGCGTCGAGCCGGCGACGATTCGCGCGCTGATCCGCGCGCAACTCGAAGACGTCACCTCCTGGGCGGGGTTCCAGAAGACGCCGATCACGCTTGATGCCGAGGCGATGATTCCGATCGAGGCACGACGCCATCTCGATGCGCTGCCGACGTCGGTGCGCATCCACGGGGATGCGTCACCGATCGGGTATGAAGTCCGCAACAACCAGCCGATTGCACGGCTCTATCTTCGCGAGGGGCAGGCTCGCCGCTTCGCGAGCGCCGACATCCCCGTGCTCGATCGTCCGGTGGTCTTCGCGGTCAAGCGCGCCGACGACCTGCTGCAGGCGGAGGATCTGGCCGGGTTGCAGGCGGTCCTGTCGCGGCCGTTGCCGCGGCGCGCCGACCCGCCCGGACGTCGGGGCGCAGGGCACGGGCCGCAGGATCGCGAGCGCAACGCGCGAGGCCGTGGTGGACAAGGCGGCGGGCGCGGGCGCGATGATCGGCGGGGTGGTGGTGGGCGCGGTGGCAAGGGCGGAGGGAAGGGCGGCGGCAAGGGTGGACGCAGCGGAGGAAGGCGGCGGTGAGTCTCGGCGTCATCGTGGCGCTGGTGATGGTGCAGGTCCTCTTCGCGTCGCTGGCCATCACCGGCAAGTTCGTGCTGCCATTCGTGCCCGCCTTCGCACTGGTCGCCTTTCGACTCGCCGGCGGTGCCCTCGTCTTCGACGTGGTGCGTCGACGCCAGCCCGCCGTGGTCATCCCGCGCCGTGACCGCTGGCACCTCATCGGGTTGGGCCTGCTCGGCCTCGCCATCAACCAGACCCTCTTCCTCTACGGCCTCCGGCGCAGCACCGCGATCAATGCGACCATCCTCGTCGCGACGATTCCGGTCCTCACCGCCATCATCGGTGTCCTCACCGGGCGGGAACGGCCGGCGCCGCTCAAGCTGGTGGGGATGGCGTTCGCAATCGTTGGCACGATCTGGCTGATCGGCCCCGATCGCATCGCCTTCGATCATGAGACGGCGGTTGGCAACCTGGCGATCGAGCTCGGGATGGTGGCCTACGCGGCCTACCTCGTGTATTCGCGCGCACTGGTGCGGCGTCACGGATCGATCCCCTCGGTGGCACTGATCTTCACGTCGGCCGCGATCGGCTACTTCCCGATCGGCGCGTGGGCGCTCTGGCACCTCGATTGGACGACGGTGCCGCTCTCGGCGTGGTGGTGGACGCTCTGGATCGTGCTGGGCCCGACGGTGGGGACCTACTTCCTGAATCTGTGGGCGCTCAAGCGCACCTCGTCGAACGTCGTCGCCGGCTTCGTCTATCTGCAGCCGATGTTGACGGCCGTCGTGGCGCCGCTGGTACTGGCGGGCGAGCAGCTCACGCCGCGTGCGATCGGCGCGGGTCTCGCCATCTTCGTTGGGTTGGGCTGCATCCTGCGCGCGGAACAGGTGGCGCTGGAAGCGTCCGCGGCGGGCGCCGAGAGCTAGCGGGTGGCGCTGCGGCTGCGGCCGCGACCCGCGCGCACCAGTCGTTCCAGCCGTTCGCCGAGCCGGTCCACGGCATCGCGGTGTGCCGTGAGCGCTGCGGCGAGTTGCGCCCGCTCGGTCATGAAGGATTCCATCGTGGCGGTGAGATGCTCGTCGCGGGCCGAGCGGCGCGCCGCGACCATGTTCGCCTCCTCGATCGCCGGCCAGAGCGCGCGGGCCGAACTCTCCAGGCCACCGGCGAGTTCGGTGATCCGCTGTGCCGTCACTTCACTCGCCTCGGCTTCACGGATCGCTTCGGTCAATGCCCGGCGGAGCACATCCAGCTCCGACTGCAGCGCCTTGCCGTCGGTGGCGAGCGCGGCGGTCTGGGCCGCGATCGTGCGGGACGCATCCGCGGTGGCGTCGGCGAGTCGGCGGATTTCCTCCGCGAGCACCGTGAAGGTCCGTCCGGCGGCACCGGCGCGACTCGCTTCGAGCGCGGCGGTGTTGGCCAGCAGGTTGGTGCGGAACGCGACCCCACTCACGGTGTCGTTGCTCGTCGCGATTGCCTCGCCGTGGCGGTCGATGGCGGCGAGATCAACTCCAAGTGCGGCGAGGCCATCCACGGCGCGGGCGATCGCGTCCGTCGCGGAGCGGGTGTGCGCGCGCGCCTCGATCACCGCACGTTCAAGGCCGTCGCTTCGTGCGCCGATCGCCTTGCTGCCGTCGCTCAACTGGGTCAGTACCTCACTGGCATCGACCGGGAGGGGCAGGGCGCGGCCGTCGTCAGTTGCCAGCTCCGGCAGCAATCCGGTCGCGTGGGCCAGGCCCCGACTGACATCGCTGGCATCGCCGGCAAAGCCCGCCAGCTGCTGCTCCCGTTCGGCTTCGCGCCGGCGCACCCGGATCGTCGACGACACCGGGCCGAGAAAGGCGAGCAACCATTCGCGCTCGCGTCGGCCGAACGAGCCAGGGAAGCGACCCTCCAGATAGACCTCGCCGAGCGGGTCACCGCTCCGCCCGATCGGCGCCACCACCGAACGTCGCTCCTCGAACGTCTCAGCCTCCGGCACGAACGGTCCGTCGGGGCGCGTGCGTCGCGGCGTGCCGACCGTCACCTCGACCTCCGGTGTCCCGATCCGGATCACCACCGCCTCCGCCTCGAAAATCTGCCGCAGCTCCTCGGCGGCTCCGCGGATCCCCGCCTGCAAGTCAGCGTCGTCCAACAGTTGTTGAGCCAGCCGATAGGCGGCGAGGTCCCGCTTGCGCGGATTCACCATCGGCAAGGCGAGGATGCCACCAAGGCCGAAGATCGCGAGCAACGGCAGGGTGGTGAACACCGGCAGGGCGGGGAGGCCGATCGAGGCGAGCACCTCGGGCAGGAGCGACGCAACCACCGCAGGTACCAACCCGAACAGCACCGCAGCGAGGGTCCAGCTCACCGCCTGGCGCTGCGAGGCGCGCCGATTGGCCGAGGCGAGCGAGAGGAGCAGCGCGCCGAAGGCGAGGGTCGCCCCGATCGGCTCGAACGTCTGCCGGAGGAAGAAACCGTCGACCACCCGGAGGAGCGGCGCCTCGCCGAAGGCGATCCCGCCCGCCGTGGCGACGAACAGGGCGGCGTGGAGGGCATACCACCCCGTCACGATCCCGAACCAGAAGCGCTGCTGGTGGTTCCAGGCGACGGCGAGTGCGAAGTGGACCACCACGGGCGTCAACAGGTAACGCCAGGGGCCGATGATCAGGAATAGCCCCAACGGAGTTGCCTTGCTGACCGGGAGGTCGATGCTGAGCAGGGCGGTCAGGACCGCGGACGCCGCCACGAGGCCGATGAAGGGAGCAGTCGGTGGGGCGTCCGGTGTCTGGATCAGGGCCAGGACCCCCAGCCCGAGGAGCAACAGGGCAACCAGCCCGCACACGGCCACCACGGTCGAGTCCGGCGCGGGCGAGATCAACAGGGGGCCAACCACCAGCCCCGCACTGATGCAGGCGACCGCAGCGATGAGTGGCCAGCTCCCGAGGGGGCGGCGGAGTGACACGGCGGCGGTTGCTTGGGCATCAGTCATGGATGTATGGAGCAATATGGCCCGTCGGAGCGGGGAGTGGAAACCGCCCCACGTCACCAACTGAAACCCAGAGGGCGCCTTGGGCGTATCTACTGACATGACCCAGCCGATGATGACCCCGACCATTCCGTCGGTCTTCTCGCCGCTCGCGAAAGCGCTCCTCGATTCATTCAACGAGGGCGTGATCGTGTTCGACAAGGACGGGCGGATCCTGTATCTCAACGCCTCGGGGAGGGACTCCCTCTCCGAAGCCGGGCTCGACCCGGCTGGCGAGAAGGACGACCTCCTCCCGGAGCTGGCCGGCATGGGCGGACGGCTCGCCCCGATCCGGGTCGGCTCGCTCGAGCTTGGCGAGGCGATCTTCCTCCCCCGGCGCGAAGGCCCGACCACCCTGGCCGAGCGGGAAAAGGACGCCATCGTCCGCTCCCTCGAGGCGCACAACTGGCGGCTCGCCGAGACGGCGAAGACCCTTGGCATTTCGCGCACGACGCTGTGGCGTCGCCTGCGTGCCTACGGCCTCCATCGTGACGGGCGCACCAAGTGGGATCAGGCGTCGTAGCGCTGCTGGCCTTCGCCCTCGTCGGGCAACAGGCCTCCGACACCACCACGTACGCCGACCGAGCCACCAGAGACCTGGTGGCTCGCGCGGTTGCGCGCCATGCCACTGCCGATACCACCGTGCGGGATTACCAGGCACATCTGCGCTATCGCATCTCCTTCGGCATCGGGCAACGCCGATGGGCCAGCGTGCCGACTGCTGCGGTCGAGGAGCAGGATGGCACGGTGCACTGGTCACTCCCGAACGATCTCCGCGTGGACATCCTTGGACGGCGCGAGGCGTCGCGCCTCGATGGTGTGAATCTCGCCTCCTCATTCGACCGGCCCTGGTTTGTTCCCCGCACGCTCGGGGACTCGATCCGGATCCTCGGTGGCGATGCCTCCGCGCGGGCCGCGCCGCACCCGTTGTCGCGTGGTGCCGAGGCGATCTACCGTTACGCCGCCGGCGATTCGCTGGTCATCGCGATGCAGGGCCGGCGGTTCACCATCCGCTCGATCACCATCATGCCGCGCGAGACGGCAGCCGTCGCCGTCGCCGGCCGCATCTGGATCAACGTCGAGAGCGGCGACGTCGTCCGCTTTGCGTTCCGCTTCGTGGGCCGCGAGCTCTGGACCGACCTCGACGACGAGATGACGGGCGATACGGTCGGCGCGCGACGCACCGGGCGGATCGTACAGCAACTCGTCCAGGTTGACGCCGACCTTGAATATTCGTTGCAGGAGAACAAGTACTGGTTGCCCGCGAGACAGGTCCTCTCGGGGCGCGTGACGGTCCCGCTCGGCGGCGGACTCACCGTGCCGTTCGAGGCGACGACGACATTCGAGGACTACACCGTGAATAGCGGGAAGGCGGTCGCCTTCACCGCCCCGTTCCGCGATTCGACGTCGCAGCGCAGCCGTGAGGAGCGAGTCGCGGCGCGCGATTCGGTGCGTGCGGAGCGTCGCAAGCCGGGCCTCCCCGATTCGCTGCGCGCGCGCGACAACACCGGCTATCTCGCGCGGGGCGGGCGGTATCAGGTGCACCGGCCGCCGGTCGACTCGTTGCGGCAGTATGCCGCGTGGAGCGACTCCCTCGTCCTTGAGCAGGACCCCGTGGAGCGCGCGCGGTTGCGCGAGGCGATGGCCGACGTTGCGGGAATCGTCGAGGATCTCTCTCCCGAAATCAGCGGCAAGCCAGGGTTCGGCTTCGCATGGGAGAAGATCCCGGACATGGTGCGATTCAATCGTGTCCAGGGCACGACCTTCTCGTACGGGCAGCGATTCCGTGCCCCGTGGAACTTCACAACCCTCTACGCCACGGCTCGGTATGGCCTGGCCGACAGCCGGCTGATGGCGACCGGCGCAATCGTGCGCGATGCGCCGAGCGGACGCTTCACCATCTCGGGCGGTCGTGACCTGGCAGACATCGACGCGTGGGCGCGCGGCCTGACCTTTGGCAATTCCTTGCGCGGCATGCTGGTGGGTCGCGACGAGGGCGCCTACCTCCTGTCACAGGGGGTGCGGCTACAGCTTGAACGGAGCGCTGGCCTCGGCAAAGAGATGCTCTACGCAGCCTACGTGGCCGACCACTCCAGCGTCGGTGTCGAGGCGAAGGGCGGGCTCCTGCACGTCTTCGACAAGCAGTGGGGCTTTTCCGCCAATCCCTCGGTTCGCGAGGGGCTCGCGACTGGTGGCCTCGTTCGGTACACCGGGCAGCAGTACGGGAGCGCGTTGGGCCTCTCGGTCGAAGGCCTCGCAGTGGATGGGGAGGTCGCCGGACGGGTCACGGCCGATTGGCGGCAGAGCTGGTGGCGTGGTGCGGTGACGCTGCGGCTCAAGGGTGGGCTCGCCGAGGGCGCCGACGTGGTGCCGCAGATGGCGCTGCGTGCCGGCGGATTGAACACGGTACGCGGGTATGACTTCGGCGTCGCGACTGGCGATGCGTTGTGGTCGGCGCAGCTCGACCTGATGCGCGCCGGTCGTGGCGCGGTCAAGACAGTGCTCTTCGCCGATGCAGGCCAGGCCGGTCGTCGCGCCGACTTCGGCAGCGCCCCGTTTCTCTCCGGTGCGGGGGTCGGGGTCTCGGTGTTGGGCGGAATCATCCGGGCAGAGTTGAGCCACCCGATCACCGAACGGGCGGGACGCGGACTCCGCTTCGACCTGATCTTCGGCGGCGTGCGGTGACCCGCGGCCGCCTCGCGCTGATCGTCGTCGTGCTGCTTGCGGCCGGCGGTGGGGCACTCTGGTGGTGGCGCGGGCGCGATGGTGGCCTCCCGATCGGTGGTGCTGCGGCCAACAGCGTGGCCCTCACCTGGAAGGGGAAGTACCAGGGGCGTGCCACGCTGCCAGCGACGGTGAACTGGTGTCCGGGAAGCCGCGTCGCGATCGTCGAGGGGCTCTCGAATGACACCGGCTTCGTCCTGGTAGTCCACGCCGCCGACACTCTCGCCAAGGGGACCCTCGCCGTGCTTCCGGCGGAGTTCATCGCCGCGGCCGGTGGCCAGCGTCCGGCCGCCTCGAGTGCACTCCGCTGGCCCGCCGACACGGCCACCCTCGCCGGCTTCCGTGGCCAGAACGGCGTGGTCTCCCTGGTCCCCCAGGCGGGCACCCTCTCGGCGACCTTCACGATCCGGATGCAGCCGCCGATGTCGCTCGACACGATCAGCGTCACGGGGAGCTTCCGTGACCTGAAGATCGAGTCGCGCGCGGTGGGCTGCCCGTAGGGGTCGAGAAGCGAGAAGCGAGAAGCGTGGCCTGGCGGTGAGATCCTCCCGCGGCGCCACGCTTCTCGCTTCTCCCTTCTCGCTTCTCCAGTATCTTCCCTGCATGGAATCCACCTACTTCCGCCGCGGTTTCGGCCTCAAGGGCGAGATCGAGGCGCAGCGGTCTGCGGACTACGCCAGCGGGATTGTCGAGACGGTCCGGGCCAACGGGAATCGACTCGAGGTCGGGCCGCTGACCTTCCGCCTCGCCAAGGAATTCGGCTTCTGCTACGGCGTCGACCGGGCGGTCGACTACGCCTACGAGACTCGACGGAAGTTCCCCGATCGTCGGCTGCTCCTGGTTGGCGAGATCATCCACAACCCGCATGTGAACGAGAAGCTCGCCGCGATGGGCATCGTCTTCCTCCCCCACGATCCCGGCGCCGATTTCGACTTCTCGGCGATCACCCCAGAGGATGTGGTGATCATTCCGGCGTTCGGCGTGACGATGAAGGACTTCCAGCGGTTGCGAGCGCTCGGCTGCGTGCTGGTCGACACGACCTGCGGATCGGTGCTCAACGTCTGGAAGCGCGTCGACAGCTATGCGCGAGACGGTTTCACGGCAGTGATCCACGGCAAGCACTACCACGAGGAAACGCAGGCCACCGCCTCGCAGGTGACCAAGCACGCGGGTGGCAAGTACCTCGTGGTCTTCGACATGGCCGAAGCCCGCATGGTGTGCGACGTGATCGAGGGGAAGGGCGATCCCGCGGCACTGGCTGACCGCCTGGCGAAAGCCTGTTCACCCGGCTTCGACTTCACCGCCGATCTGCGGCGCATCGGCGTCGCCAACCAGACCACGATGTTGTCCGGTGAATCGCTCGCGATCGCGGCAGAGCTGCGGAGGTCGCTGATTGTCGCCTACGGCGAGGCCGCCGTGCATGACCATTTCCGCTCCTTCGATACCATCTGCTCGGCCACGCAGGAACGGCAGGATGCCGTGGTGGAGCTGCTGGAGGAGCCACTCGACTTGATGCTGGTCGTGGGCGGCTACAACTCCTCGAATACCTGTGCGCTGGCGGCGCTGGCCCAGAGCAAAGGGGTGCGCACCTACCACATCGAGGATGCCGAAGGGGTCGACCCGGAGGCGGGGACGCTCCGCCACCAACCGGTCCGCTCCAAGCACGAAGAGGTGCTCCGCGACTGGCTGGGAGACGCCAAGCGCATCGGCATCACCGCCGGCGCCTCGACGCCCAACAACAAGATCGGCGAGACGATCGCCCGGGTGGGGGCGATGATTGGGGTGAGGGTCGGGTAGCAGCGAGAAGCGAGAAGGGAGAAGCGAGAAGCGTGGCTCAGCGGGGGATCTCCCTGCCGGGCCACGCTTCTCACTTCTCCCTTCTCGCTTCTCGACCACAGCTTGACAATAAACCAGTCACTTGACTGCTTTATATATGCCAAAATCACCCGTTATCTCCGCCATCCACGATCCGATCTCCGCCATCCTGGGCACCCGAGGCAAGGTTGCGGTGATGCGAGTGCTCGCTTCGGCCGGAAACCCGCTCCAGCAGCGGGAAGTGGCCCGACGGACCGGCATGGCCCTCCGCACGGTGGAACTGGCCATCGATGACCTCATCGCCTCCGGGATCGTCGAACGGATGCCCGGGGGAAGGGAACGGCTGGTACAGATCCGCTCCGGACACCGCCTGACTCCAGCCATCCTGGCGGTGCTGCGGGCTGGAGCCGACCACTGGCCAGCCCTCCGGGGCGAGCTGCGCGCCGCCGCAGCCAGCTCCCAGGATCCCGCGCTGCTCGCCGTCGCCGTCGTCGGACGCGCCGCCACCCGAGACGAACGGCTCGGCGACCCCGTCGACTTGCTCATCATCACCACCGATAACCCATCCGCCAAACGCTGGGTGGACCGATATACCGCACTCGGCGATGGAATCGCCTCCCGATTCGGGGCAACCCTCCGGCCAATCGGCTACGACCTTGCGGAAGCGAAACAGGTGTGGGCAGTGCGTACATCAGCCGCGGAGCGCGCCGTCCTGCAGGCCGAGTTGATCCATGGAACAGAGGTGCGTTCGCTTCTCGACCCCTCGGACCGGTAGGTGGCAGCGCTGGCCAGTGGACCCAGAAGTACCGCAATGTGACCACGGCACACATTGGCGCGGCGTGGACAGCAAGTGTACATTGCTCACATATGACTAAATCGTTACCCCACAACACCAAACCGAAATCCGGCTACCACCATGGCGACCTCCGCTCGGAGCTCATCCGGGAGGGAATTCGGCAGCTGGAGTCGGTTGGCACGTCCGACCTCTCCCTCCGCGGCCTGGCGAAGGGTACGGGAGTCTCGGGGTCAGCTCCCTACCGTCATTTCGCCGACAAGGGGGCGCTCCTCGAGGCGATCGCCGCCGAGGGGTACCGACGGGTCGCGGCGACGGTGGCGCCATCGGGCGTGAGGGCCGTCGAGGCGGCGCGGCGGATGGCGGGCTTCGCGGAGCAGCACCCGGCGTGGTGGGAGCTCATGGTGGCGGGGAAGCCGCCGGTGGGTTCCGAGTTGGAGGAGGCGCGCGGCAGCTTCCTGGCGGAGCTGGTGGGTGCGGTGGAGCGATCTGGGGCCGCGGAGGAGCGCTCGCCGGAGGAGGCCATCAGGCTCGCCGTGGCGGTCTGGGCGGCGGTCGTTGGTTTGGTGCGCCTGGGGACCGGCGGCGGCCTGGCGATACTCGATGGCGGGATGGTGCCGGATGCTGCCGGCCTGGCCGAGGCGGTGGTCAGCGGCCGGCGGATGCCGCCAGTTGGCGAGCGACCGCGGTGATCGTGAGGGGGGCCGATCCTTCGGCACGGTTGTTCACGATGAGGTAGGCTGGCACCCGGAGTTCGAGCGCCGCCTTGGCGAGGGCGGCGAGGTCGCCACGAAGTTCGGGGTTCTCATCCTGCACCCGATCGTATGGCGCGAACGCATCGACCGCCGTTGAATAGGTGCGTCCGGGTCGGAGCAGTGCGCGGGCGACCAGGAAATCGGCGGTGATCGCGTCGTGGAGCAGGAACTGCTCGCCGATCGTCGGCATCCGCGTCCAGCTGTTGAAGAGGTGTGCCACCCCGTGGGTGCGCAGCACCGCGAAATACTCGGGGGTCAGGTACTCCTGGTTCCGGAGTTCCACTGCGTAGGGGACGCCGCGCGGGAGCTTGCCGAAGAAGGCATCGAGCCGCATCGCGAAGTCCACGGCAGATACCTTGGCGGAACGCGCGATGGTCTGGAACTCGAAGACGAAGGGGCCGATGTGGTCGGCGAAGTGCGCCTGCATCGGGCCCAGCACCTCGCTGAGGAAGAGGTCGGCGTTGAGCCAGTCGGGGTTCAGCTGCCCGAAGTGCGCCCGTTCCTTCGGATTCGCGAAGGTGTGCGCCGTGATCCGATCCCAGACCTTGCTGACGCAGCGGAAGTCGGCGGGGAGCGCCGCCGAATAACTCGCCAAGGTGCGTTCCGACGGCGGCGTGTAGAAGAAGGAATCGATGCCGACGGTGCGGAAGAGCGGCCAGCGCGCGTATTCCGCCAGCATTCTCGCCCCGGCGCCGGTGGCCGGATAGGGCTTCTCGTAGATCAGCCCGGTCCATCCGGGGTAGGTCCAGGAGGAACAGCCAAAGCGGATCAGCGGGGAGAGCTGATCCGCGAGGGCGGCAACTTCAGTGGGGAGGGGCCAGGACGGATCCATACCCAAACAATACCACCAGATCGATGATCGATGATCGATGATCGATCAGTTGGTGTCCTTCACGAAGTTGAAGTCCAGCTCCAGTTGAATTGGATCGTCCACGCGCGCGACGACCGGAACCCGCGGCACCGCCATGCCGAAGTCGGCGAAGGTCACCTTGGTCTTGGCCGTGCCGGTGAGGCCGGTTGCGGTGGCCGTGGCCGTGACGGTCCACGTCGTGGGCTTGGTGATTCCCTTGAGGGTCAGGTCACCGACGAGGGTGAAGCTCAGCGCGCCGGTGGTCGGCATCTTCGCCGGGAGGCCGGTGATCTCCTTCACCACGAGGACGGCGTACGGATAGGTCGCCGTCTCGAGGGTGTTGCGCTGGACGTAGCCGTCGCGACGATCGCGGTCGGTCTTCAGCAGCGTGAGGTCGATCGTGATCTTGGAGCCGGCGGAGACGACCTTGCCCGCCTTGTCGAGCGCGATGCCGCCGGTCACGCCCGCGGTCTTGCCGACGACGTCGTTCTCGATGGTATTGGCGGCCAGCAGCTCGCGGACCTGATACCGCGCCTCGGTGCCAGTGGGGTTCAGGGTATAGTGGCTCTGTGCGGCCAGGGGGGCACCGGCCAGGGTCAGGATAGCCAGGGTCGTGGCAATGCGGGTCATCGGGTCTGGGACTCCAGTTGGGGTGCTTCGCGGGTGACGGATTACTACGGCGGGAATGCACGCGGGGTTGGAAGGGGGTGACCAGTAACCTGTGACCCGTGACTCCCGGGTTACTGGTTACTGGTCACTGGTCACTGGTCACTGGTTACAGGTTACGCCACCCGTCACCCCTTCATTCGCGCCAGCATCCGCTCCAGTCGTTCCAGGTGGCTGATCGTCACGGTCAACGCACCAAACGACTCCTCGACCACGCCGCGGAAGATGAACGGCCCCTGGTCGAAGAGGACGTGGGCGCGCTCTCGGTAGACGGCGGGGAAGAGGACGCACTCGATCAGGCCGTCACCGTCGTCGAAGGTGACGAACTGCATCGGTTCGTGCGTGGCCGTGTGCACCGGCTTGCCGGTGGTGTACATCCCCGCCATCAGGACCCGCTGCCCGACATGGCGCTGCAACTGGCTGCTCTTCACCAGGCGGAAGCGGGTGAGTTCCTCCGCATGGAGCGCCATCGGGTGGGCATCGAGGCAGAATCCAAGCAGCGCCCAGGCATCCCGCCGCTTCCGTTCGACGTCGTAGTCGCGGAGGGCGGGGACGGGCGGTGGCGTCGTCAGCAACCCCCCGGCCGCGGGCGTCAGCCCGCGGTCGGTCGTATCCACCATCCACAGCAGTTGTGGCCGAGTCAACGCGCCGGCGATGGTGTCGAACGCGCCGACCTTCACCAGCAGGCGCAGGTCATCGGGCGTCAGGGTGGCGCGCGCGCGCACGTCGGTGAGCGAGGCGAAGGGACCACCGGCCTCGCGCGCGGCGAGGAGTCGATCGGCGCCGTCCCGCGACAGCCCCTTCACGAACATCAGCCCGACGCGCATCCCCTCGCGGTGGCCGGTGCAGCGCCAGGCACTCGCATTCACACAGGGGGGCAGGATGGCGACGCCCATGCGCCTCGCCTCGGCGACATAGGCGAAGCTGCGGTAGAAGCCGCCCTCGTTGGAGAGCACGGCGGCGATGAACTCCGCCGGATGGTTGGCCCGCAGGTAGGCACTCTGCTGCGCCACTTGGATGTAGGAGCAGGAGTGGCCCTTGCAAAAGGAGTAGCCCGAGAAGGAGAGGACCATCTCCCACACCGTGATGATGCTGGCCTCGTCGCGCCCGCGGGCCTGTGCCCCGCGCACGAACTCCTCGAAGTAGGCGGCGAGTTGCTTCCCAGGGCGCTTCTTGGCGAGTGCCTTGCGCAGCCCGTCGGCAGCCGACCAGTCGAGGCCGGCGAAGGCGTGCGCCACGTTCACCACGTCTTCCTGGTAGACCATCACGCCGAACGTCTCGGCGAGCACGTCGCGCAACGAGGAGTGGAGCGGCTCGTATTCCTTGCCGTGCAGCCGTTCCAGGTACTGCTGAATGAAGCGATTGGCTGCGGGGCGGATGATGCTGGTGTTGAGCACCAGCAGCTCGAACGATTCGGCCTGACTCTTCAGGTTGAGCATTCGGCTCGCGGGCGATTCGGTGTAGAAGACGCCGAGCGTGTCGCCGGTGCGGAAGAGCGCACGGGTGGCGGGGTCGTTGCCCGCCTGCTGCGAGGTGTAGTCGAGCTGCACGCCGGTGTTGACGTGGACCATCGCGATCGCATCGCGGATCACGGCCAGCGAGCGGTTGCCGAGGAGATCGATCTTCACCAGGCCCGCGTCCTCGGCGCCGTCCTTCTCGAACTGGATCACCGGGACGGTGAGGTCGGGGGCGTCGGCGAGCCGCTTGGCGGCGGGCTCGAGCGGGACCACGTCGGTGAGCGCACCCGGCACGATCACCACGCCGCCCGGATGCAACGAGAGATGTCGCGGCGTGCCGACCAGGCTGTCGGCCAGCGTGGTGATGCGGTCCCATCCCTGCGGCAGCCGCATGCCGCGGAAGTTGGGATGCGAGGCGAGCAGTTCCTCGACCGGTTCGCCGCTGCCGAAATGGGGGATGCGCCGGGTGATGTCGCGGATCTCGGCGGCGGGGCGGCCGAACACCTTGGCGACCTCGCGCAGCGCGCCGGCGAGGCGGAGACAGTTGTGGTTGGCGACCATCGCCGCGCGCGGCCGCGGATGCTTGCGAAACACCCACGCGAGGATCCGGTCGCGTTCGTCCCACGGAAAGTCGAGGTCGATGTCGGGGGGATCGCGGCGCGCCGGATTGAGAAAGCGCTCGAAGAGGAGCCCCGCGCTGAGCGGCTCGACATGCGTGATCCCGAGGCAGTAGGAGACGATCGAGTTCGCGACGGAGCCTCGGCCGCAATGCGTCGGACCGTGGAGCACGATGTCGCGCACCACCAGGAAATAGTCGGCGAAGCCCTTCATCCCGATGATGGCGAGCTCGTGCTCCAGTCGATCGCGCGTGACCGGGGCGATGGCGCCGTAGCGACGCAGCGCCCCCTCGTAGGCGAGTGAGCGCAGCTGCTGCAGCGCGTCGCTCGCCTCGGCGTGGCGCGGCGCGATCGTGCGGCCGATCGGGATGCGATACTGGCACCGTTCGGCGATCACCGCGGCGGCGGCGAAGGCTTCGGGGACGTCGGGGAAGTGGCGCTCGAGGTCGGCGGCGGGGCGGAGCCAGGCGTCGCGGGGGGACGGTGCCGACGCGGCCGGCCCGTGCGCGCGGGGCGACGCCTGTAGGGGCGCAGCATGCTGCGCCCCTACGACACGTCCTCCCGCGCCGTCGTCCGGCAGCGTCCCGTTGTGATGTATGGCCTGGATCAGCCGGTGCCGGTTCCAGTCCTCCGCGTGCGCCATCACCACGCCGCCGGTGACGACGGCGGGGACCCCGACGCGGCGGGCGGCGGCGAGGACGGCGTGGCGATCGGGGCCGGGACGCAGTTCGGCGCAGAGTCCGGCGGGGCCGGAGAGCTTCACCAACCGCTCGAGCAGCGCGATGTCCTGCGTGATGACGGTGAGCCCCTCGCGATCGACCGCGAGTTGCGCGGAGAGGGCGAGATCGGGCTCCCAGTGCACCGCACTCACCGCGCGGCCGAGGCTGCCCCAGCCGCGCGCGTCCTCGGCGAGGATCACCGCCTCCTGGCCATTCGCGACGAGGTGGGCGCCGAGAATCGGGCGGATGCCGGCGGCCTCGCAGGCCTTCTGGAATTCCACCGCGCCGTAGACGCCGTTGGTGTCGGTCAGTGTGAGGGTGCGATAGCCGCGCCGCGCGGCCGCCTCGACCAGCACCTCGGGGGAGGAGGGGCCGAGGCCAAAGGAGAACCAGGAGTGGACGTGGAGGTGGGTGAACATGAGTGCACGAGAAGCGAGAGGCGAGAAGCGAGAAGCGAGAAGCGGGATTAGCGGAGGGATCTTCCCGTCAGGCCTCGCTTCTCGCTTCTCGCTTCTCGATCAGCCGTTTCCCGACCGGACACCCCTCGACATGCGCCCCCGGCAATCGCCCGATGCTCATCAGGAATTCGCCGACGATCTCGCCGCCCATGAACTTGAACTCGCGCTTCATCAGCGTGACCCACTGCGCCTTGTCGAGGGACCCCTGGGCATCGAGCCACGCGGCAAAGGAGCCATGCTCGGCGATGAGGGCCACGACCCGCTGGGCGTTGTGGATGGCGGCGTCGACCTTGAGGCGATTGCGGATGATGCCGGCGTCGGCGAGGAGCCGGCTGCGATCGGCCTCGCCGTAGCCGGCGACCACGTGCGGGTCGAAGCCGTCGTAGGCGCGCCGGAAGCCCTCACGCTTCTTCAGGATGGTCTCCCACGACAACCCGGCCTGGTTGATCTCGAGGATCAGTCGCTCGAAGAGCCCCGCATCCTCGCGGAGCGGGAAGCCATATTCCGTGTCGTGGTAGGGGCCGTGGACCGGGTGACCCGGAGCGATGGTGCAGTAGGACATAGTGCATCCGGGGGTATTCGATGATCGATCATCGATCATCGATGGTTGATGGTTGATGGTTGATGGTTGATGGGCTTGACCCGAATATACCCCGAAGATAGGATTCTGCCAGATGCCTTCCGTTGCCTTCCTCCGCGCCATCAACGTTGGCGGCCGCCAGGTCGCCATGGCCCCGCTGCGGGCGCTGTTCGAGTCGCTCGGGTGCACCGGGGTCTCGACCTACATCGCCAGTGGCAACGTGCGCTTCAGCGCGCGGGGGCGGGGGGCGGCCCTCGAGGCCAAGATCGAGGCGGCACTCGAGGAAGAATTCGGCTTCGTGGTGGAGACCTTCGTCCGGAGCGAGGCGGAGTTGCGAGCGGTGCTCGATGCCGTGCCCTTCACCGCGGCGGAGGTGACCGCGGCGCACGCGCTGATGATCGCGTTCCTCAAGGCGCCGGTCGCCGCCGACGTGATCGCCGCGGTGGCCGCGCTGAGCACGCCCAACCAGCGATTTCGGGTGATCGGTCGGGAGCTGTACTGGTTGCGACTGTCGCGCGAGAACGAGCCGAAGGTGGAGCGCGCGGTGGACAAGCTCCTGAAACCGATGACCGGACGCAACGTGCGCACCATCGAGGCGCTGGCGACTTAACCGATGGTCGCGCCCCGCGTCCTCGGGGCATGCTGACCCACTCCACGATCCCTGCAGCGCTCCGCGCCTCCCTGCTGCCATTGCTCCTCGCCACCCTGGGTGGCTGTGGCAGCGACGGCCCCACCACGATTCCCGAATCGCCGGTGGTGGTGGTCACGCCGCCGCCCGCGGCAACGCCGCTCCCCTTTGCAGGGGTCACCGCCGCCCTCACGATCTCCCCGACGCAACTCCCCAACTACGCCGCGCCGACGTTGCCGGCGCACTACGCCGGGCTGATCGGCAGCAACACCGACAATGGCCGCAACGCGCCGATCACCGATGCCGGCGCGACGCTCGGCCGCGTGCTCTTCCACGACCGCCAGCTGAGCGTCAACAACACGAAGTCGTGTGCGTCGTGCCACGCGCAGGCGAGCGGCTTCAGCGACGAGGCCCAACTCTCCGTGGGCTTGGAGGGTGGCCTGACCGGAGCGCATTCGATGCGGCTCGCGAACGCGCGCTTCTACGGCCCCGGGAGCTTCTTCTGGGATCGCCGCGCTGCGACGCTCGAGGCGCAAGCGATCGAGCCGATCCAGAACGCGGTCGAGATGGGGTTCGATGTCACGCACGGCGGCCTGGCCGCGGTGACGGCCCGTTTGCAGGGATTCGCGTACTATCGCGAACTCTTCGCCCTCGTCTACGGCGACTCGACCGTAACCGTCGATCGGATGCAGCGTGCGATCGCGCAGTATGTCCGCAGCATCATCTCGACGTCGAGTCGCTGGGACACGGGCTATGCGCAGGTGTTCAACCCCGGGTTGCCGGATCGTGGCGTCAACACGCCGATCCCGACCTTCACCGCTCAGGAGAATCGCGGACGCGAGCTCTTCTTCACGGCGCCGCCGCAGGGCGGGGGAGGCTGTGCGGCCTGCCATGTGGCGCCGAGCTTCGCGCTCGCCGGCAACTCGCTGAGCAACGGACTCGACGCCGGCGAGACGCGGATCTTCAAGTCACCGTCGCTGAAGAATGGTGGCGTGCCGGGCCGCTTCATGCACGACGGACGATTCAGCACCCTCGACCAGGTGGTCGCGCACTACAACAACGGCGTGCAGGACGGACCGGCGCTCGATCAGCGGCTGCGCGGCCCCGGCGGCACCCCGCTGCGACTCAACCTCAATGCCGGTGACCGCGCCGCGCTGGTCGCCTTCCTGCAGACGTTGACCGATCCGCAACTGGCGGGGGATGCGAAGTTTGGGGATCCGTTTCGGAGATAGGGCGAGAAGCGAGAAGCGAGAAGCGAGAAGCGAGAAGCGAGAAGCGTGGTGTAGCGGAGAGATATTCCCGCAGCACCACGCTTCTCGCTTCTCGCCTCTCGCTTCTCGATCAGGGTCTCGCCGCCTCGTTCTGCTTCTGCAGTCCCGCATCGATCGCCTGATTCGGCGTGCGCAGGCCGCGGTGGCAGGTCATGCAGGTCACCTGGGCCGCACCCGACATCTGCATCTTCGGGATGTGCTCGCCGTTGATCGAGTTGACCATCGTCTGCATGATCCGCGCGCGCGACTTGTTCTGGCGCGACTCGTCGGCCCAGCTGCCGGCGACATGACAGGTGGTGCATTGCCCGGTCAGTGCGTTGGAGTAGGCCTCCATCGTCTGGAGCAACTCCGCCGCCGTCTTGCCCTTGAGCACCTGGATGTTCTTGAAGACGCTCTCGGCCGGTTGGTTCTCGCGTCCGGCGATCGTGGCCGCGACCGTCTTCAGCACACCGGCGCGCAGCTTGATCAGCGAATCGGGGGAGGGACGCGGACCACCGCGGCCACCACCACCGCCCGGCTGGCCGGGCTGGCCCGGTGCGGGGGCAGTCGCGGCGCCGGGCGCCGACGCGGCGGGGCGAGCCGGCACGGGAGCCGGGGTGGCGGCGGTTCCGCTGCCCGGGGTCGGTGTCGTGGCAGGCGTCTGGTAACAGGCCACGAGCAATGCGGCGACGGCGAGTCCGGCGAGGGTCGTGCGCGAAGAGACCATGGGGTGGCTCCGAAACAGGTGGCGATTGGACGGGGAAGCGGCGACCGCGAAATGTACCGCGCCGATGGTGGGGTACGCCCGACCACGACGCACGGTTGTGCGGGAGCGGCTTCCGGAGTCCGAGGGGCCGCACTAGCCTTGGGGATGACCTCCATGACTGCTGCCCGACGGGCCATCGCCGCCGACCTCCCTGAGATCCTCCGGGTCGTGAATCTCGCCTACCAGGTCGAGGCATTCTTCATCGACGGCGATCGGCTCACCCCCGCGGAACTGCAGGAGCGCTTCAGTCGCTCCGCTGCGGAGTTCCTGGTCGTCGAGGCAGCCGACGCATCGCGTCTCGCCGCTGCGGTGCATTTCGAGAATCGCGGTGATCACGGCTGGTTCGGCTTGCTCGCCGTCGATCCCGCCGCCCAGGGTGCCGGACATGCCCGCACGCTGCTCGCGGCGATGGAGTCGCGGTGCCGAGAACTCGTCCTCGCGACGCTGCAGCTCGAGATGGTCGACCTGCGGCGGGAATTGCCGGCGTTCTACGCCAGATTCGGCTTCAGCGAGCTGAGGCGGAAGCCATTCCCCGACCCGGAGAAGCTCAAGGAACAGGCAGAGATGGTCGTCCTGGAGAAGCGAGTGACCGAGGTAACCAGTGACCCGTAACCGGTAGGGGCATTGTCACTGGTCACTGGTCACTCGTCACTTGTCCGTTACATCCTGAAACCCATCTCCGCCCCTCGCCGTAGTCCCCGCATGACTCGGTTGCCCCTGAACCTCCGCTACCTGCTGCAGTTCGCCGCCCTCTCCTTCCTCTGTTTGGGGGCGCATGAACTCGTGCACCACCTGACGGTCCGGCTGACCTGCGGGGCGTGGGGGACGATGAGCTTCTGGCAGTTCCAGCGGCCGGCCGGCTGCGGCACCGAGGGTCTCGGGCTCCTCGCGACGCTCGTAGGGCCGCTCCTCACCTGGCTGCTGATCTGGGGTGGTCGGGCGATGATCCACCACGGTGAGGCCCGCGCCGGCGTCACGCTGATCCTCGCGAACCTGCCGTTGGCCCGCGTGGTCACGGTGCTGATGCGCGGCGGCGATGAAATGGTCGTCGCGCGCGCTTTCGCGCCGGGCAACGTGCTCTGGCTGCCGGTCCTCGCCGTGACGCTGCTCCTCTTCTGGTCGCCGGTGGTCACGGCCTACCGCGCGTTGCAGCATAGCAACCGGATGCAACTCCTCGCCGCGTTCATCGTGCTGCCGCTCTTCTGGGACATGCTGCTCAAGCGGGTCTGGCTGAGCGCAGTGTTGGCGAGCCACCCGGCGACGATCGGCGGCATCCCCGAGGTGTTCCTCGCATCGCTGGGCGTCGCGATCCTGCTCCTGGTGTTGCTTCGGCGACCGACGCCCGCACCGCAACTCGCCCGCGCGATGATCTCGCAGGAGACCTTCGCCATCTCGGGGGCGTGGAAGGTCAAGTAGTTTCCTGCATGCGCGTCCTCCTGCTTCCGGATCTCGCCCTCGTCGAGCGCCCCGCACCGCGCCCCGCCGAGGGCGAACTGTTGGTGGCGGTGCGTGCCGCCGGCCTCAATCGCGCCGACCTGTTGCAGCGGCGCGGCCGCTATCCCGCCCCACCCGGATGGCCCACGGATGTCCCGGGACTCGAGTATGCCGGTGTCGTGACCGCGGTTGGCACCGGCGTGACCCGATTCGCCGTCGGCGATCGGGTGATGGGGCTGGTCGGCGGTGGCGCGATGGCAGAACAGTTGACGGTGCACGAGGACGAGGCGCTCCTGGTGCCCGATCGACTCACCGACGCCGAGGCGGCTGCGATTCTTGAGGCGTTCCTCACCGCGTGGGATGCGCTGGTGCTGCGCGGGCGCGCGGAGCCCGGAGACCGCGTGCTCTTCCACGCGATCGGCAGCGGCGTCGGCACCGCAGCGCTGCAGTTCGCGCCGCTCCTTGGGGTGACGATGATCGGCACCTCGCGTACTCCGGCGAAGCTCGAACGATGCCTCGCGCTCGGGATGCACCACGGCGTGCTGACCACTGCCGAGGAGTGGCCCGCCGCGGTTGGCGCGCCGGTGCAGGTGATCATCGACACGCTCGGCGCGGGCGCCCTCGCGGCGAACCTCGGACTGCTTGCACCGCTCGGCCGGTTGGTGGTGCTGGGGACGATGACCGGCAACGAGGCAGCGATCGATCTCGGTGTGGTGCTTCGCAACCGACTCACCATTGTCGGGACCGCGATGCGGAATCGTGCTGCCGAGGAACGTCGTGGCCTCATGGCGCGCTTTCGGATGGAAGTGTTGCCACTGCTCGCCACCGGCGCGCTCTCGCCGCTCGTCGAGGCGGTCGTCCCGATGGCCGAGGCTGCGCGAGGCTACGACCTGCTGGCCGGCAACGGCACCTTCGGGAAGGTCGTGCTGGCCTGGTAGGCGCTCCGCTTGACTTGGTCGGCTCCTGACCACAGATTTCCCGAACAAACACCGAAGTACCTCCCTCCCCGTTTTGCCCTGGAGTTTGCCATGCTCGCCCCCGGCCTCGTCGCGCAGTTGGAATCCACCCGGAAGTTTTTCGGCACCACCACCTCGATCTTCGAGGAGGCCGACGCCGGCTATTCGCCCACGGCCGAGATGTATTCGGTGGCGGGGCAGGTGGCGCACGCCGCCGACGCGATCGACTGGTTCGTCGACGGCGCGCTGGGGAAGGGGTGGGACATGGACTTCGAGGCGGCGATCGAACGGGCCAAGACGCCGCGCACGCTGGCTGAATCGCGCGAGATGCTCGATCGTGCCTTCTCGCGCGCGATCTCGGTGGTCGGGGCGGCCTCCGACGCGACGCTGCTCGAGCCGATCCCCAATGACCCGATCCTCGATGGCGCACCGCGGATGGCGGTCATCAGTGCGATCGTCGATCACACGGCGCATCATCGCGGATCGCTGGCGGTGTATGCGCGGTTGTTGGGGAAGGTGCCGCCGATGCCGTACGCGTGATCGGGGGTCGTTAGTCGTTAGTTGTTAGTCGTTAGTCGTTAGGGGTCGTAGGTCACTGGTCACTGGTCACCGCTTTCACTCTATCCAGCGCGCGCTGCAACGCCGCCGCCTTCGGCGCGGCCACGAGTTCTTCGCTGGGCCAGAGTTCGAGTTGTCCGCCGCCGTCGTGCAGCCCCGTCGCCGTGAGCACCAGGCTGCGCACGGCGATGCGGCGGGTGAGGGCCGCATCGAGGGCGTGGCAGGCCGCGCGCCAGAGTTCGCTGTCGAGTGGTGAGGCCCCGACGGCCACCGTGCGCTCGGCGGTGGTGTCGTCGGCGTGGCGTACCGTGATCACCAGGCGGCCGGCCATCAGTCGGCGCGCACGCAGTCGGCGGCCGATCTCTTCGGCGAGTGGCCGGAGCATGCCCGCGAGCGCGTGACGGTCGTTGGTGTCGGTGGCGAGTTCGTGCGTGAGTCGGAGTTCCGCCTGGACCTCGGGCGAGAGCACCGGCCGCGGGTCGATGCCGTGCGCGTGCCGATGCAGCGTCCCTCCCGCCGCGCCGAACGCCACGCGCAACGGCGTCTCGCCGATCGCGGCGACCTCGCCGATGCGCTCGAGATGATAGTCGTCGAGCCGTCGCCGTACCGATTCGGGCACCTCCGGCAGCAACTGCACCGGCTCGGGCGCGAGGAAGGCGGCCTCGTAGCCCGCCGCCACTGCCCAGATGTCGGCGCCGGCCTCGCGCTTCACCACCGTCGCCGCGCTCTCGCTCACCAGCTTGTTGATCGCCACGCCGACCGCCATCGGGAGCGAGAGCCGCTCGCGCACGGTGCGCTCGAGCCGCCGCGCCACCTCGACCGCCGGACCGAAGAGCCGTTCGGTGCCGGTGAGGTCGAGATAGGCATGCCCCCATCCGCGCGGTTCGATCACCGGTGCCACCTCGGCGAGGATCGCGTGCAGCGCTGCGTGCGCCCGGGCGTAGCGGGCGGGGTTGGGTGGACGGACCACCAGGTCGGGGCAGATCCGCCGAGCCAGCGCCACCGCCATCCCCCGCGCCACCCCCGCCAGCCGCGCCTCGGCGCTGACCGCCAGGATCACCGCCCGGTCGGCCGCCAACGGGGCGATCGCCACGGGCCGGCGCCGCAATTGGGGGTCGCGGAGCACCTCCAGGGTGGTGCAGAAGGCGGGCGGGTCGACGAAGAGGATGGTGCGCATGGTGGATACCCGAATATACACCGAAACTGATGGTCGTTGGGCGTTGGTCATTAGTCATTAGGTCGTAGGTCGTAGGTCGTAGGTCATAGGTCGAAGGTGCGTCACGGCGCGGCCGGGACCGCTATTCTCTGGACTTACGACTTACGACTTACGACTTACGACTTACGACCCTAACGACCAACGACTAACGACTAAGGACTCAGCATCCTCGCCCCCCTCCTCGTCACCACCTTCTACCGCCTGCGGATTGCCGGCGGGGCGGTTCCTCGTCAGGGGCCGGTGTTGCTGGTGGCCAACCATCCCAATTCGCTGCTCGATCCGATGGTCGTGCTGACCGCGGCGCGTCGGCCGGTGCGCTTCCTCGCCAAGGCGCCGCTCTGGGATGATCCGAAGACGGCCTGGCTGGTGAAGCTGGGGCGGGCGATTCCGGTCTATCGGGCCAGCGATGATCCGGCGAAGCTGGCGCGCAATGCGGCGATGTTCGACGCGGTGCATGCCGCGCTCACCGCGGGCGATGCCGTCGGGCTCTTTCCCGAGGGGATCTCCCACAGCGAACCCTCGATCACGCCGCTCAAGACCGGTGCGGCGCGCATCGCGCTGGGCGCCGCGGCGCTGGTCGGCGGTGCCTTTCCGATCATCGCCGTTGGACTGGTCTTCCGCGAGAAGGAGGTCTTTCGCTCCGAGGGCCTCGCGCTGGTGGGCGAGCCCATCGCCTGGGACGACCTCGCGGCACGCGGCGCGCGCGACGGCGACGCCGTCCGAGAACTCACCGAACGCATCGACGCGGCGATCCGGCAACAGACGCTCAATCTCGCGCAGTGGGAAGACGCGCCGCTGGTCGACGGAGCGATGGAGATCTGGGAAGCGGAGCAGCAGGCGGTGCCGGAACCGGCCGCGCGGATCGCGCGACTGGGCGAGACGACGCGGATTCTCGCCGAGGTGCGCGCCGGGCCCGACGCGACGACGGACGCGCTGGCACGCGACGTCACCGCGCACGGGCGGCGTCTCACCCGACTCGGGCTGCGTCCCGCCGATCTCGGCATCGACACGACCGGGCGCGCGGCGGCGGGATGGGCCACGCTGCGGATTCCGCTGCTGTTGCCGCCGTGGGTGGCGGCGGCGCTCATCGGCTGGCTGCTCTTCGTGGTGCCGTACCAGCTCACCGGGGTGGTGGTCGATCGCTTCACGCTCGAGCGCGACACACGCTCCACCTGGAAGCTGTTGATCGGTGCGGCACTCTATGCCGTCTGGGTGGCGGGGTTGGCGATGGTGGTCGGCTGCTGGCTCGGTTGGTGGTTCGCGGGCGTGACGCTGGTGCTGGTGCCGGTGATCGGTCTCGCCGGCCTGTTGGTGCGCGAGCGGTGGCATGGGGCCTGGGCCGACGTCCGGCGGTGGGCGTTGCTCCGCTCACGCCGTAGATTGGTGGAGTCGCTCCGCCAGACGCAGCGCGATCTCGGTCGCCGCCTCGACCACCTCTTCACGCAGCATCCCCCGCGAGGTTCTCGATGACCGCAGCCACGGTGACCACGCCGGCCGGCCAGGATTCGCCCAAGGTCATCTGGTCATGGGCGCTCTACGATTGGGCCAATTCGGCGTTCACCACGCTGGTGGTCACCTTCATCTACGCGACGTATTTCACCAAGGCGATGGCGCCGGATGAAGTCACCGGCACCACCTGGTGGGGACGCGCCGTGGCCATCAGTGCGCTCACGACCGCGCTGATTTCACCACTGCTCGGGGCGGCGGCCGATCGGAGTGGATTGCGCAAGCGCTTCCTCGCCATCACGACCACCATCTGCATCATCGCCACCATCCTGCTCACGTTCGTGTCACCGGGAATGGCCAACAGCGCGATGATCGCGTTGACGCTCTTCATCGTGGCCGAAGTCGCCTTCGAGGCAGGGAATGTCTTCTACAACGCGTTCCTGCCGACCATTGCCTCCTCGGAACGGATCGGCCGCGTGTCCGGCTATGGCTGGGGTCTCGGGTATGTCGGCGGGCTCGTCTGTCTCGGTATCGCGTTGGTCGGTTTCGTGCAGCCCGAGATACCGTGGTTCGGGATGAGCAAGGAGGCGGGGTGGAACATTCGGGCCACCAACCTGCTGGCGGCCGGATGGTTCCTGCTCTTCTCGATTCCGATCTTCCTCCATGTGCCCGAGAAGCGGATTCCGAACGCGACGATCTCGCTGCGGGCGGCCCTCGGCGAGCTGGCGCAAACGGCACGGGACATCGCGCGGTACAAGGAGATCGTCCGCTTCCTGGTGGCACGCTTGATCTTCAACGATGGCCTGGTGACGGTATTCGCGTTCGGCGGGATCTACGCGGCCGGGACCTTCGGGATGACCTTCGCCGACGTGATTCTCTTCGGTGTCGCGCTGAATGTGGCCTCGGGGCTCGGCGCTTTCCTCTTCGGATTTGTCGACGACAAGATCGGCGGCAAGAAAACGGTGCTCTGGTCGCTGGTGGCGCTCACCATGGCCACGGCGCTCGCCGTGTGGGCCCCGACACGCGGTTGGTTCTGGGTCGCCGGCATCATGATCGGCATCTTCGTCGGGCCGAATCAGTCGGCGTCGAGGTCGCTGATGGCGCGTTTCGTTCCGTCGAAACATCAGGCGGAGTTCTTCGGCTTCTTCGCGTTCTCCGGCAAGGCGACCGCCTTCATGGGGCCGCTGCTCCTCTCCATCATGACCGACGCCTTCGATTCGCAGCGGGCCGGCGTCGCGACGGTCATCCTCTTCTTCGTGATCGGCGGGGTGATCCTCGCGTCGGTCAATGAGGCGAAGGGGATCGCGGCCGCGCGCACGAGCGATCAGGTCAACGCCGGATGATCCCGGGCCGTATCATTAGGTAGTACCCCCGCAGATGATTTCCCGTTCTCATTGGAGCACTCGCGTGTCCATTACACGTTGGTCGGCGCCTTCGCTGGCGCTTCTGCTGGTTCCCGCCGCGCTCTCCGCGCAGGCCAAGGTCAACCAATACGGCTACCCCGAGAAGCACGCGCCGGCACCGACGGCCGCGGCGATTTCGCCGGCCGACCTGATGACGCGCCTCTACATCTTCGCCGATGACTCGATGATGGGCCGCCAGGTCGGCCGCCCTGGCAACATGCAGGGGACCAACTACATCGCCGGCGAACTGAAGCGGCTCGGCATCAAGGCCGCCGGCGAGAACGGCAGCTACTTCCAGGTGCTGCCGTACATCCAGCGGAAGTTCAGCGAGCAGTCGGCCATGACGGTCGGCGGTTCGTCACTGCGCTTCGGTATCGACTTCGCCCCGGTCCCCGGCGCGCGCGCGCCGAAGGCGATCGACAACGCGTCGGTGATCTACGGCGGCGTGGCCGGTGACACGATGCAGCAGATCAGCGCGGCACAGGCAGCCGGCAAGGTCGTCGTGCTCGCCGCGGCCCGTCCACTCGCGGCGTCGCCGATTGCAGGCGGGCGCGGTGGCTTCGGTGGCGGTGCGGCGGGCGGGAATGCGCGCTTCGCTGGTGCCGTGGCGGTGATCACGGCCGACCTTGACCCCCTGTCGCCCGCGGCGCGCGCCATGATCAACGAACCCCCGGCGGCGTATTCGGCGGCCGACGCCAAGACCACCGTCGTGGCGGGCGATGTGATCGTCAACACCAAGGGCCAGCTCGGCGTGGTGCGCGGCGACAAGGTGATCGGTGGCACACTCCCGACGGGGATGACGACCGCGACAATCCGGGCCTGGAACGATTCCGTGGCGCGCGCCGACTCAGTTGCACGGGCGGGTCGCGCCGGTGCAGGTGGGGCGGCGGGTGGTCGTGGCGCGGCCGGTGGCCGTGGGGCGGCGGGTGGCCGTGGTGGTGCGGGCGGCTTTGGCCCTGGTGGGGCCGCGCCGAGCACCGAAGCGCAGGCTGCGAACATTCGCGTGACGATCGCTGCGGCCGAGAAGCTCCTCGGCGGCAAGGTGCTGGCGGGATTGCCGCTTGGCACCGCAGGCGCGATGGTTTCGGCGAAGCTCGACTTCTCCGAGAAGTGGACCGACTACGGCCGCAACGTGGTGGCGATCGTCCCCGGTTCCGATCCGAAGTTGAAGAACCAGTATGTGGTCATCGGCGCGCACAATGACCACGTCGGCTATCGCCAGGGCGGCCTCGACCACGACTCGCTCCGTGTCGCGGCACAGATCCGCCTGCGCGCCTCGATGGCAAGCGGCGACCTGCTCCCGCTGACGCCCGACCAGGCGTCGTCGTTGCCGAAGGTCAACGTCGATTCGCTTCGGAAGATCCGTCCGGCGCGCCCCGACTCGATCAACAACGGCGCCGATGACGATGGCTCCGGCTCGATGGCCCTGCTCGAAATCGCCGAGAACATCCAGGCGATGAAGGTCAAGCCGAAGCGGTCGATGGTCTTCGTCTGGCACGCCGCCGAAGAGGCCGGGATGTTCGGTTCGCGCGCCTTCTCGTCGAACCCGACGGTGCCGGTCGACTCGATTGCCGCGCACATCAACATCGACATGATCGGCCGCGGGCGGGCCGAGGACGTGATCGGCGGCGGCGATGCCTACACCGGCATCCTCGGCGCCTACCGGCTCTCGAAGGAGTTCGGTGATCTGGTCTACAGCACCAACAAGACCAGCACCAGCAAGCTGACCTTGGACGACCGCTTCGACGACCCGACCCTCGGTACGCTCGTCAACGGCGTCACCAAGTGGCCCGGGTACAACAACCTCTATGGCCGCAGCGACCACGCGCGTTACGCCGAAAAGTGCATCCCGATCGTCTTCTTCTTCACGGGCCTGCACGGCGACTACCACCAGGTCACCGACGAACCGCAGTACATCGACTATCCGCACTACTCGCGCATCGCCAACCTGATCCGCGACGTGGCAGTTGCCGCGGGCAATGTGAGCAAGCGGCCGTCGTTGGATGGGATCTGCGTGCGGAGGTAGTCGATTGTCGATGATCGATGATCGATGATCGATGATCGAAACGTGAGAGGTGAGACGGCCCCGAGAACGGGATTCGTCTCACCTCTTATGCTTTACCGGTCACTGGTCACTGGTCACTGGTCACTGGTCACTGGTCACTGCTCACCGGTCACCCCTCGAACAGACCCAACTGTCCGGCGCCGCCTCTCGGCGTCCGCAACTCCTCTTCGCGACGCATCCCTTCCCGCGGGTTGAAGCCGAGGGCATCCATGAGTGTCCGCAGCCGCGCATCGAGGGCGTCGGCATAGTCCTTGGTGACGCCGCGGCGGTCGCCGTAGTGCTCGCGGTAGCGGCGGGCGAGCAGCGGGCGGTGGCGCAGCAGCCAGGGGAAGAGGGTGTGGCGCGTGGCCGGACCGAGTCGGAGCGGTCCGCCACCAGCCCACTGCGCTCCGGCCTGCCGCGCGGCGGCGAGCAGCGTCCCCAGCGTGACGGAGTCGTCGGTGAGCCCAGGGAGAATCGGTGCAATCAGCAAGCCGACCGGGACGCCGGCGTCGGCGAGGCGGCGCATCGCGGAGAGGCGTGCCTTCGGGGTGGGAGTCCGCGGCTCGAGTTGACGGAGCAGTGCCGCATCGAGTGCGGCGAGTGAGATGTGGATCGAGACGCGATGGCGAGTGGCGAGGTCGGCCAAGAGTGCGGCGTCGCGAGCCACCAGTGCCGACTTGGTGATGATGGCCAGGTGGAGGCCGCGATGCTCGGCGAAGACCTTGAGCAGTGACCGTGTCAGCGTGAAGCGGCGTTCGGCCGGTTGGTACGGATCGGTGGCCGACCCAATCACGATCGGGAGGCCGTCGAGGCGCACTGGGTCGAGGTCGCGGCGGAGCAGCGCGACCGCGTCCTCCTTGACCAGGATGCGCCGCTCGAACGCCTCCGCCGAGGGGAGGGTGGCCGCCTCGCGGGCGGTGGGGAGCGGCGGCCGCTGGTTGGCGGCGCGGTCGATCGTCCAGCGATGCGTTTCCCGCGCATAGCAGTAGGCGCACCCGAATTCGCAACCGACATACGGATTCAGCGACCAGAATCGCATTCCGGTGGCCGCCGGCGGATTGAGGATGCCGCGTGCGTCGAGCGCGAGATAGCGGGTGGTGGCTCCGCGGGTGCCGATGGAGGCGAAGTGGGTGGGCATCGGGAGAGGTCGTAAGTCGTAGGTCGTAAGTCGTAAGTCGTAAGTCGTAAGTCGCAGGTCGGCAGGCTCATGTCGTGATGGGAGCTTCCCGGCTCACGACCTACGACCTACGACCTAGGACCTATGACCTACCACCCCGACTCAGACACACCGACTCCACCCGCACGCCACGCACGTCTGACATCGGGCGCTCCGGGCGACCGGCCCTTGGCACTCGGGGCAGCTCGGCGAGAGGGTGAGTTCGCCAGGCATCGATCCAGCGGCGGGCGGCGGCTGAAAGGTGGTGGGGGCCAAGGCGCCCCTGGCAATGGTGGCGAGGGGAACAGGAGAGTTCATGGCGGCCTCTGGCTTCGGTGTTTATTCGGCTTGGTGTACCGAATATACGCCGAAGAAATGTGGCGTCAATGGGGTCGGGGTGAGGGGTGAGGGGTGAGGGGTGTATTGTGACCAGTGCCCGGGGAATGGTGAACGATGAACAGGGGGTGCGTGTGAGTCGGATCGCATATCTAGGGACAGGACTGTTGGGCAGCGGCTTCGTCGAGGCCGCATTGGGGCGTGGCGATCAGGTGACGGTCTGGAACAGGACGGCCGCCAAGGCGGAGGCATTGGTGCCGTTCGGCGCCGTGGTGGCAGCGACGCCGGCCGAGGCGGTCACCGGGGCGGAACGCGTCCACCTGGTGTTGCCGGATGATGCCGTGGTGGAGGCGGTGATCGCATCGCTGCGTCCGGGATTGTCGCCAACCACGATCGTCCTCGACCATTCGACGACGCTGCCCGAGAAGACGGCCGCGCGCTCGGTGCGTCTCAACGCCGATGGCGTACGCTACCTCCACTGCCCCGTCTTCATCGGTCCCGCCGCAGCGCGGCAGTCGACCGGAACGATCATGGTCTCGGGACCAGAGGCCCTCTACGAGGCCGTCGCCGCCGCCCTCGCCGTGCAGGCAACCAAGGTCGAGTATTTCGGTGAGCGCCCCGACCTCGCGGCGGTCTACAAACTTTGTGGCAACGCGCTCATCCTGGGCATCACGGCAGTGATGGCCGACACCTACACCGTGGCACGCGGCGGTGACGTCGCCCCAGCCGACGTGCTCGCGAAGCTGCAGGAGTACTTCAATGCGGCGAACATCGTGGCCGGACGCGGGAAGTCGATGGCCGAGGCGAAGTACGCGCCGGGTTTCGAATTGACGATGGCACGGAAGGATGTGCAGTTGATGCTGGAGACCGCAGGCGATGCGCCGCTCACCTCGTTGCCGGGGATCGCGGCGCGCATGGATGCCTTGATTGCGCAGGGGTACGGACACGAGGACCTTGCGGCCCTCGGCCGTGATGCGATCACCCCCCGGACATCGCCCCCACGATGAGGTAGGGCTCGCGCCCCTCGGCCACGGACTCCGGCAGGGGCGTGTCGGGCGATTCGTTGGACAGGTCCTGCTCGCAGGCATGGAAGCGAATGAAGGCGCGCCGCCGCTGCGTGGCGTGGTCGCGCAGGGTGCCACGCAGCATGGGATAGGCGGCCTCGACGGCGTCGAGCACTCGGCGTTGGGTGACCGGCGCGTCAATGGGGAAGGCGAGTTCCCCATCGATGCGCGCCAGCGCGAGCAGCGGAGCCGGCAGGATCACCCGGATCATGGCAGCGTCTGCACCTCGACCGAGAGGACGGCCGGGAGGTCACGGACGATCGCCTCCCAATGATCGCCGCCGTCGGTCGAGGCATAGACCTGGCCACCGGTGGTGCCGAAGTACACCCCGCAATCGTCCAGCGTGTCGACCGCCATCGCGTCCCTGAGGACATTGACGTAGCAGTCCTGTTGCGGCAGCCCCTTGGTAAGCGCCTCCCACTCGTTGCCCCCGGTGCGGCTGCGATAGACGCGGAGCTTCCCCTCGAGCGGATAATGCTCGCCGTCGCTCTTGATCGGCACCACGTAGACCGTCTCCGGCTCGTGGGCGTGCACATCGATCGGGAAGCCGAAGTCGGTGGGGAGATTGCCGCTGATCTTGTGCCAATTCTCGCCGGCGTCGTCGCTACGCATCACGTCCCAGTGCTTCTGCATGAAGAGCGTGTCGGGGCGCGACGGATGCAGCGCGATCCGGTGCACGCAGTGCCCCACTTCGGCGGTGGGATCGGGGATGTACTTCGAGCTCAGGCCGCGATTGATCGGCTTCCACGTGGTGCCACCATCATCCGTGCGAAACGCCCCCGCGGCCGAGATCGCGACGAAGATCCGCTTCGGGTCGGTCGGGTGAATCAGGATCGTGTGGAGCCCCATCCCTCCCGCCCCGGGCGTCCACTGCTCACCCGAGCCGCAGCCGCGCAGCCCCGGCAGTTCGTGCCAGCTGGTCCCGCCATCGGTCGAGCGAAAGATCGCGGCATCCTCGGCACCGGCGTACACCGTGTCCGCGTCAGTCAGCGACGGCTCCAGGTGCCAGATCCGCTTGAACTCCCACGGGTGTGGTGTGCCGTCGTACCACATGTGGGTGCCGGTGACGCCGGCATAGGCGAACTCATTGCCAACCGGATTCCAACTGAGGCCGCCATCGTCAGACCGCTGGATCAGCTGGCCGAACCAGCCGCTGCTCTGTGATGCGTAGATGCGGTCCGGGTTCAACGGCGATCCCTTCAGGTGGTAGAGCTCCCATCCCGGGAGGTGCGGTTGGGAGACCTCCCATCGCTTGCGCGCGCCATCGGAGGTGAGAATGAAGGCACCCTTCTTGGTGCCGACCAGCACACGCACTCGACTCATGGGGGGTTGTCCGGGATGGGGAGGGTGGACCGTGACGTAGGGTGACCAGTGACCAGTGACCAGTGACCAGTGACCAGTGACCAGTGACGTGATAGGTGAAACGTGAGTCCTGATTCGGGAATCTGGAAGGGGTGAGGGGTGAGGGGGACCTACGACCTACGACCTACGACTTACGACCCTAACGACTAACGACTAACGACTAACCAATCCCCCAACGTTTCAAATGTTTCAACCAGAAACTTCCCACGGATTCGATGCGTCGGGCACCATGTCGTTTTCCCCCGAGTCCTCAAGATGACCAGGCAGGAGTTCGTCCAGCGGCTCCGTGATCGTGCCCTCGCCCTCCGCCCCTACCTCACGGTGCGACGGCTCGGGGCGGCGGTCGTCGTCTGCGGCACGGTCGGCACCCTCATCATCGGCACCGAGGCCGCCGTGCGGGCTCGGCTCGGGAGTCCGGAGAGCCGGTTGCCGACCGCCCTCTATTCGCGTCCGATCCCGTGGGGCATCGACGAGGCCTCGGAGCAGCGGCCGAGCGCGATCGCGCCACTCGAGGGGTCGGCGCTCGAGGCGAGGCTCCCCGTTCGCCTCGCCTCCATTCCGCCGTCGCTGGTGCAGGCGGTGCTCGCCGTCGAGGATCAGCGCTTCTACGACCATGACGGGCTCGACCTGCGGCGGATCGGCGGCGCCTTCGTCGCGAACGTGAAGGCGGGCGGGATCGCGCAGGGTGGCAGCACGATCACGCAGCAGCTCGCCAAGAACCTCTTTCTCTCCGCGAACCGCACGCCGGTGCGGAAGCTGCGCGAGGTGGCCTTCGCCACTGCGCTCGAGTTGCGCTACGACAAGGCGACCATTCTCGAGGCGTACCTGAACGAGATCTACCTCGGTCAGGACGGCAGCCGCGCGATCCATGGCGTCGGTGCCGCGGCGCGCGCGTACTTCGGCAAGGATGTGCGCAAGCTCTCGCTCGCCGAATCGGCGCTGCTCGCGGGGATGATCCACGCACCGAATCGCCATACGCCGACCCGACACGCCGACGCCGCACGGGAGCGCCGCAACCTGGTGCTCGAGTTGATGGCGGCACAGGGACGCATCTCGGAGGCCGCCAAGGAGCGTGCGCAGGGGAGCCGCGTCGTGGCTCGGCCCACCTCCGTGAGCCTCTCGGTGGATGGTCGGTACTTCCGTGACGCCGCGTTGGCCTCGCTGCCGACGTCGCTGCCGTCGCGTGGTGGCGCAGTGTACACCACCCTCGACGCGCGACTCCAGCAGGCGGCGCAGCGCGCGGTGCGTCGGGGCGTCTCGCGACTGTCGTTGCCCGGTGTCGAGGCGTCGCTGGTGGCGATCGACCCGCGCACCGGCGAAGTGCTCGCGCTCATTGGCGGCCGTGACTACGCCCTGTCGCAGTACAACCGGGCGACCGACGCGCGACGCCAGCCGGGGAGCGCCTTCAAGCCGATCGTCGCGCTGGCCGCGCTGGGTCGGCATGGCGACGAGGCACCTGCCTTCACGCTCGCCTCGATGGTCGACGACGTGCCGCTCTCCCTCAAGACGCCGCGCGGGCTGTGGCAGCCGTCCAACTACGACGGCGACTTCCGTGGCCCGGTCACGGTGCGCGCGGCGATGGAACAGTCGCTCAACGTGCCGTTCGTGCGGATCGGCATGGCGGTTGGTCCCGAGGCGATCGCCGCGACAGCGAAGCGGCTCGGGATCACCGCCCCGATGCCGTTGGTGCCGAGCCTCGCGCTCGGCAGCGCCGAGGTGTCACTGCTGGAATTGGTGCGCGCCTATGGCGTGCTGGCGAATGGCGGCTCGCTCGCGACGACACGGATGGTGCTCAGCACGACGAAGCGTGGTGATGCGCCCCTGACCGCGAACGCGCCGACGGTGACGGCGGTCGCCGATCCCGCGACCGCCTGGCTGGTGACCTCGGCGCTGCAGGGCGTGGTGGACCACGGTACGGGCGCGAGCTTGCAGGAACGGGTGGACGTGAGCAGGCTGGCGGGGAAGACCGGGACCTCAAGCGACTGGAAGGACGCCTGGTTTGTCGCGTACGCGCCGAACCTGGTGGTCGGCGTGTGGGTCGGCTACGACGATGGCCGCTCGTTGCACACGACAGGCGCCGGCGCAGCGCTTCCGATCGCCGGCGAGTTTCTCGAGGAGGCCTTCGCCGACACCGAGCCGATGGAGTTTGAGCGGCCGGACGGGATCACGGAAGGCCACGTGGCCTCGGCGCCCGGTGAGTGGAGCGACGGCTGCGGTACCACCGAGTACTTCCTCGAGGGTACCGAGCCGAGCGGACAGGACTGCCTCTACATCGACGTCCCGGAGTTGCCGGGTCTGGACGAGATCCGTGGTGCGTTGCGACAGCGTGCCGAACAGCTACTTGAAGCCTTGATCGCCCGGGGATTCGAGCAGCGACGCGGACGCCACTGACCGCGGCCTGACCGCGGCCTGACGGCGGACTACCCGCGGAATACCCGCGGAATACCCGCGGCCTGACGGCCGCGGCTGGGGATTCAACGGGTTGGCTTTAGCGCGCGGTCGAGCGCCTTCTTGCCGCCGACCACGGGGATCGTCACGCTGGTGTGATCGAGATCCACCGTGAGCTCCGTGCCCGCCGCCGGCCAGAGCGTGAAGTCGCGGTCGCTGGACATGATCATCACCGCGATCCGCTTGCCCGCGGGGATCACCTGATCATCGGGCTCGAGGTCGAAGGTCAGGTCGACGAACTGGCCAGGTACCAGCGGCATCCCGTGGTCGAGCGAGTGATAGTCCCCACCCTTCGTCAACTGCCGCCAGTTCTGCGGGTCGGCCCAGCCACGCGTGATCAGCGACTTGAGCGCGGTCGGCGCCTCGGCCCACGGCAGCGAGACCAACCACACCGAGAGATTCCCCGCCGGCTTGTTCAGCGCCATTCGGATACGCACCTGCGTGGTCCCCGAGAGGTGTACTGCTTCGCTCAGGATCGGGGTGGCGTAGATCAGCCGGTTCGGCGAATCGGCCGCCTTGGCCAGCACGCCGCCGCTGAACTCGACGTTGTCGACCAGCGACTCGCGCCCCTGCCCGCCGCCAGTGGCACCCAGCATCCCCGCCGTGCGCCCGCCGCGGCCGAGTCCGAGCGTGACCGCCTTCGCCTCGGGATTCGGGAAGTCGCGATACGGAGTGGGCGCCTGCGGTGACGCGCCCTCGCGCACGATGAACGCCTTCGGGTCGCGCTCGACGCCGTTCTCGATGCCGAAGAGGTACCGCGTGAACCAGCGGTTCATCAACACCATCGGCGGCTCGCCGCCGTGGCCGCCCTGATGGTAGTACTGCTGGAGCGGAACCTTGTTGGCCTTGAGCACCTCGACGATCCGCTGGCTGTGCTCGGGCACGACATTCCAGTCGTTGAAGGCGTGTGCCATCAGCGTCGCTGCGCGAATCTTGCCCGCCTTGGTGCGCAGGTCGCGGTTGGCCCAGAACGCGTTGTAGTCGCCGGTGGTGCGATCGCGGCCGGTGGCCATCATCCCATCGCGGTAGGTGGCATTGCAGTACGCGCGCGTGGCCGGGTTGCCGCTGTTGACGAAATCGTAGAGGAAATCGATGTCCTCACCAAGCCAACCGCCGGGATGGCGCACCAGGCCATTGGAGCGGTAGTAGTGCCAATACGAGGTGTTCGGCGCGACGGGGATGATCGCCTCGAGTCCCTCGACGCCGGTCGTCGCGGCCGCCACCGGGATGGTGCCGTTGTACGAGGTGCCGGTCATCCCGACCTTGCCGGTGGTCCAGGTGGCGCGGACCTCCTCGGTCCCGGTCGGGGTGGTGTAGCCCTTGGCGCGGCCGTTGAGCCAGTCGATCACGGCCTTCGGCGCCAGTTCTTCCGGCGGTCCGCCAACGGTGACGCAGCCCTGCGAGAGGCCGGTCCCCGGCGCCTCGGAGTGCACCACCGCGAAGCCGCGGGGGACCCAGTTCCTGACGAAGCTCTGCGAGATCATCGCCTTGCTCGGCACGTACTTGATCTCCGGCTGTGAAGCGCGCTTTGGAGGCGTCGCGCCGACTTCCTGCTTGACATCCCAGAGGAATTGCCGCGGTCCCGAGGTGCCGCTGAAGTACGGCGACGATTCGTAGATCACCGGGACCTTCAGTCCTTCCGTCTCGGTCTGCCGCTGGCGCGTCACGTCGACGAACATCCGGTCGCGCTTGCCGTCGCCGTCCGAGTCGAATTCGGTCTCGACCCAGAGCGTCTGGCGGATCCACTGGGTGGTATCGGCGAAGCCGGGGACCACCTGCGCCTGACCGCCGACGAAGAGCGGCACCGTCTTCGGCTGCTGGGCGGAGGCCGTGGCGGCGAGGGTGAGCGTGGCGGCGAGCAGCGTGATCGCGCGCAGGGCGGGAGGGCGAGGGGACATGGGCGTCACCGGGCGAAACGTGGGCCGAACGGGATTCGTACGGCGGGAGGTCCAACGGAGATAAGATAGGGGAGATTTTGCCGATGTCACCCGGAGCCACGGAGGGTCGCTGATGCTGCAGTTGTTGATCTGGGCTGGGCTCAGCGGACTCATCACCGTGGGCGTCGGCGCGACGATCGTGTTGGTGACCCGTCGCCGGGAACGCGAAGCACTCGAGCTCGCCTTGCTGGACGAGGTCGCCGACCGGGTCGAGGCGCTCGACGGCGTGGAGGATCGCCTTGCCCGCCTGAGCGATCGGCTGGATGCGGCCGAGCAGACCATGTTGCCCCCACCGGAGCGATGATGCCCCGCCCCCGCCTTGGATTCGTGATGACACTCCTGGTGCTGGCCGCGTGCAGCGACACCGGCACCAGCGCCACCTATCAGGTGGCCGACAGCTACGAATCGGTGCAGGTCGGCGCGGTGCGCCGCTGGTACCGGCTCCACATTCCCGACCATCCGGCCAAGGGGCCCAAGGCGCCGCTGATCCTCGCCTTCCACGGCTACGGCCAGACCTCCGAGAAGCTCGAACAGGTGACCGGGCTGAGTACCGCGGCGGACGCGGCCGGGGCGATCGTCGTCTATCCCGAGTCGTATTACAGCAGCTGGGACGTCACCGGCGAGGCCGAGGAGCTCTTCCAGGTCCGCGACATCGACTACGTCCGCGCCGTCATCGCCCAGGTGACGGCAGACCATGTCGTCGACCGGAGCAAGATTGTGGCGGTCGGGCTGTCGAACGGCGCGATGTTTGTCCAGCGTCTCGCCTGCGAGGCCTCCGACGCCATTGTCGGTTTTGTCGCCGTCGCCGGCATGCTGCTCCGACCCATGGCCGCGACCTGCGACCCGCCCAATCGTGTCTCGGCGATGTACGTCCTCGGCAGCGACGACGCCGACTTTCCGTCGGCCGGCAACGCGGCGCTGCTGTCGCTCGACAGCGGGCTGGAGTTCTGGGCCGGGCGGAACGGTTGCGGGGGGGTGCAGACGGCCGTCCTCCCGGACACGGCGCAGGACAGCACTCGGGCCACGCGCCGCAGCTACTCGGGCTGTGACGGTGGCACGTCGGTGTCACGGGTGCTGATCAGCGGGGCGGGGCACTCCTGGCCGGGGCAGAGCAGTCCGCCCAATCCGGAGGGGTGGGGGCGCACCTCGCGGAACTTCAACGCGACGCGCGCGGTGCTGGAGTTCGCCGCGAACGCCCGGCGCTAGCGGCCGCCCGCCAGGTCGCGCCGGACGGTCAGCTTCTTCCCCTTGATGGTGCTGGCACGGAGTGCCGCGATCACGTCGATGATCCGCTCCTCCGGCACCTCCACCAACGAGAAGCGATCGGTGATCTCGATCGCGCCGATGTCGGCCGCCGGCATCTTCGCCTCATTCACGATCGCGCCGACCAGATCGGCCGGACGCAGATTCTGCTTTCGGCCGGCACCGATGTAGATCCGCGACATCCCCGCCGCCTTCGCGCGCTTCTCGCGCGGCATCCCCTTCGGCGGCGTGGGCGGCGTCAGGTCCATCGCCTGGTCTTCCTTCGAGCCGGCACCGGGTCCGCGTTCGTGCGCCAACTGGATCGCAGCCATCGCGATCTCCATCAGGTCGTGGTTCTCGCTCAGGCTCTCCACCACCACGCGGTACGCCTCGCTCTCGCCGGCCGCGATCGCCTCGCTGATGGTCGTCGCGGTGAGGCCGATGCGCTTCGCCTGCACGTCAAGGAAGGTCGGCAACTGCGCCATCGTCACGCGCTGCCGCGTCGATGCCTCGATGTTGCGCAGCAGGCGATGCTCGCGCGGCTCGACCAGCGTGATCGCGACGCCTTCGCGGCCGGCGCGGCCGGTGCGCCCGATCCGGTGGATGTAGGCGGCCGGCGATTCCGGGACGTTGAAATTCACGACGTGCGAGAGCTGGTCGATGTCGAGCCCGCGCGCCGCGACATCGGTGGCCACGAGCAGGTCGACGGCGCCGCTGCGCGTCCGCTTCATGACGCGATCGCGCGCCTCCTGCGTCATCCCGCCATGGAGCGCCTCGGCGCGATAGCCGTGCCCCCCCAACGTCTCGTGCAGCGAGTCGACTTCGGTGCGCGTGCGGCAGAAGACCAGCGCCAGCGTCGGGGCCTCGAGGTCGAGGATGCGACCGAGTGCGGCGATCTTCTGCGGCCGCGCCACCAGGTAGGCGGTCTGCCGGACCTTCGGCGCCTCGCCGGCGACGGGCTCGGTGCGCGCCACGTTCACGCGCAGCGGGTTGCTGAGGTGCCGCTCGGCGATCTTCGCGATCCGCGGCGGAAGCGTCGCGGAGAAGAGTGCGGTCTGCCGCACCGCGGGCGCCGCGTCGAGGATTGCCTCGAGTTCATCGGCGAAGCCCATGTCGAGCATCTCGTCCGCTTCGTCGAGCACCACGGCGGTGAGGCCGCCAAGGTCGAGCGTGCCGCGCCGGATATGATCGAGCGCGCGTCCCGGCGTCGCGGCGACGACGTGCACGCCGCGGCGGAGGATGCGGATCTGCTGGTCAAACGCCTGGCCGCCGTAGATCGGAACCACCGACGTGCCGAGGGCCTTGCCGTAGCGATGGAACGCCTCGGCCACCTGCATGGCGAGCTCGCGCGTCGGCACCAACACCAGCAGCGCGGGACGATTCGCGACGGGCGCCGTGCTCGCGAGGCGCTGCAGCAGCGGGAGGGCGAACGCGGCCGTCTTGCCGGTGCCGGTCGCTGCCTGGCCGAGGAGGTCGCGCCCCGCGAGGAGGGCGGGAATCGATTCTGCCTGAATCGGGGTCGGCTCTTCGTAGCCGAGAGTGGTCAGTGCCTCGACCAGCGAAGCGGTGAGGCCGAGGTCCTTGAAAGTCGTCATCGCCAAAGATAGTCCCCGGGACCGACGGTGCCCCGGGTGGACCTGAGCGCGGCGACCGGGCATTCTTCGGAGTCAGCTTATCCCGTCCCCAGGAGTTTCGGATGCCTCGTCCTTTCGGACTGGTTGCGCTTGCTGCGTTGCTCGCCGTGCCACTCGCCGGGCAGACCCTGCCGACCCCCGCCGCCGTCCGACGGGTCGCCGACTCGCTCGCTGCCGCCTTCGTCACCTCAGGTGGTGCGCCCAGCGTCGCGGTGGCCATGGTCCGCGGAACGGACACGCTGACCTTTGGAGCGTGGGGCAAGGCCGACCTCGAAAACGGCGTCGCCGCGACGACGCGGTCCGTCTACGAGATCGGCTCGGTAACGAAGCAGTTCACGTCGGCGGCGGTGATGCAGCTGGTGGAACAGGGCCGCGTCGGGGTCGACGACTCGATCGGCCAACACCTCTCGACGCTGCCCGTGGCGTGGCGCGGTGTCACCGTGCGCCAACTCCTCAATCACACCTCCGGCATCCCCTCGTACACCGACCTCGGACAGCCCTGGTTCCGGCGCTTCGCCGAAGAGATGACACCCGACACGCTCGTGGCGCTGACCGCCGCGAAACCGCTCGACTTTGCGCCGGGTACCAAGTGGAAGTACAACAACACCGGCTACGTGATTCTCGGCATGCTGATCGAGAAGCTCACCGGCCATTCCTGGGCCGTGGACATCCGCGAGCGATTCGCTGTACCGCTTGGCCTCGACGACACCCGGGCCTGCCTCACGACTCCGATCATCTATCGTCGGGTGCACGGCTACGAGCGGGAGAAGACCGAGTGGGTCAACACCATCTTCCTCCACATGTCGCAGCCCTATTCGGCGGGCTCGCTCTGCTCCACGATCGGTGACCTCCTCCGTTGGAACCAGGCGCTGCACGAGGGGCATGTTGTCTCCGCGGCGTCCTACGAGATGATGACCACGCCAAGCGGAGCGGCAGCGACGGGAGCGCTCCCGTATGGTTTCGGCCTTGGCCGCGCCATGATGGGAGAACGGGTGGTGATCACCCATGGTGGGGGCATCCCAGGCTTCATCACCGCCAATGCCTGGATTCCGTCGCTCAAGCTCTCGATCACCGTGCTCACCAACTCCGGCTCCGCCAAGCCCGACGACTTGATGCGCATGCTGGCCCGTGCTGCCGTGGGGGCCCCGTTGGTGATGGCGGCGCCCCCAGCCGTCCCGAAGAAGCCCTGACGCGGAGGAGCTGACGATGCTCGGAGGTCGCAGCTGGGAAAGCTGGATCGGACAGTACGCCGAGAGCCATCAACACCCGGTCAATCGCTTCTGCCACACGGTCGGCATTCCGCTGATTGCGCTGTCGGTCCCGTTGGCGGTGATCGCGCTGTTTGTCGCGGGGTTCTGGAAGTGGCCGCTGGGGATGTTCCTGGTGGGATGGCTCTTCCAGTTCATCGGTCACGCCTTCGAGGGGAAGCCGCCGGAGTTCTTCCAGGATCGGCGCTTCCTGCTGGTGGGCCTGCGGTGGTGGGTGGCGAAGGTGCGAGGGAAGGCGTGAGGCGAACGTTGTTGCCGCTCCTCATGCCGCTGGTACCACTCGGGGCGCAGGGCGGGACGGCACCGCTGGTTCCCAGCGTGATCGCGCCGATCCGCACCCTGGAGCCGCTTCCGCTCCGGATGGCGGGCACCGGCTTGCCGGTGGAGGTGGCCCCGATCCTCGGCGTGCGCGAGGACTCGCTCCGGCGGACGCCGCGCGGCGTCTTCTACGACGAGGTGCTGGTCGGTGATGGGGCAGAGGTGCGCCCCGGCGACAGCGTCGCGGTGCACTTCATCGGCTATCTCGCCGACGGGACGCCGGTGACCAAGTCGCCGAAGGAACCGTTCCGGTTCCGGCTGGGAAGCGGGCGGGTGGTCGATGGCTGGGAGGACGGGCTTCCGGGGATGCGGGTCGGCGGGCGGCGGATGCTGATCATCCCGGCCGTGCTGGCCTATGGGGCGAAGGGCAGTGGGCCGATCCCGCCGAATGCGACGCTGGTCTTCGACGTGATGGTGGTCGAGCGGAAGTGACGAGGCGGCGGCGCGCCGGAGTTACTCCGGCGCGACCATGGCATGAATGGTCACCAGTTCGAGGACTCGGAGTGAGCGACGCATGGTGGGGAGCTGCAGCGTCACCTCCTCGCCGACCTCACGGTCCTTGAGGGCGCGACCGAGGGGCGAGGCCAGCGAGATGTGGCCGGCGTCGATGTCCATCATCTCGGCCAGCACGAGGGTGTATTCCTCGATTTCGCCGCTGCCGACGTCCTCGACCTTCACCTTCGACCCAAGCCCGACCTTGTTGAGCGGGGCCTCGGTGTCGGCCAGCTGCGAGAGCTGGTTGAGGCGCTGATGGAGCTGGCCGAGGCGCGCCTGGACAAATTGCTGCCGCTCGAGGGCCGACTTGTACTCGGAATTCTCGCGGAGGTCGCCCATTTCGACGGCCGTGGCGATGGCCTGCGGCAGGGTCACGGCGAGCTCGTGGCTGAGCTCCGTGATCTCCTTGCCGAGCTTCTCCCGCATTTCACGAATCATTCGGACGTCCGGGCAACAGTAGAACAGGCGGCCCACCCAGCGCGGAGCGCCGGGTGGACCGTAAAATCATCACCAAAGGTAGCCCCCTCTCCACCAAAGGGTAAGAACGGGGCCGCTCACCCCCACCACGAGGTCGCCATGCGTGTCGTGTTGCTACTCGTCGCCCTCGCCGGGTGCGCCCACGCCTCACCCCAGGCGACGCAACCCAACACCGCGGTCCAGGTCATTGCGGCCGATTCGGTGGCCCGCCGGCAGCTGGCGGCGGTCGCCAGCATCGCCCCCGGGATTCGGCAGGAGGTCCGGTATGCCACGACGAACAACTTCACCAGCGCGGTCTTGCCAGGGTACGGCGCCCCGGTGGTCCTGCTCCGCCGGGAGGTCGCCGAGGCGCTTGGGAGGGTTCAGGCCCGACTGGCCGCGAAGGGGATGGGGCTCAAGGTCTGGGACGGCTATCGACCAGTCCGAGCGACGCTGGCGATGGTGGCCTGGTGCGAACGGACGGGGCAGACGAAGCTGCTCGACAATGGCTACATCGCCAGGCGCTCCCGGCACAACCAAGGTGTCGCGGTCGACTTGACGTTGATCGAATTGGGCTCGGGCCGCGAATTCGATATGGGGACTCCATTTGACGAATTCTCGGCCCGCTCCCATACTGCCAATGCGGTTGGCGCGGTGGCCGCGAATCGACGACTCCTGGTCGAGGCGATGGCGGCGGAGGGATTCACGAATTACGTCGACGAATGGTGGCATTTTTCGTTCGTCGTGGCGGACCCGGTCCCCTACGATTTGCCGCTCGAGCGGTGGTAGGGGCACGAATTCCTTGATTCCGACCTACCCCGTAGGTATTCTGTCCCCGCTCCGCACACCCTCGTGACCGAGTTCACACGCTGGTTGGACCCGTATCCAGGATGCACCCTTGATCCGACACCTGCGCATCCCGTCGCGGCGTCATCTCCCCTTGCTGCTTCTCGGCGTCGTTGCCGTCACCCTCACCGGGTGCCTCGACGCGAGCCTCTATCCCCAGTCGACGTTGGCGCCCAAGGGCGACTACGCCGAAAAGGTGGATTGGCTCTTCCGGATCACCCTCTGGCTGGCGACCCTGGTGTTTATCGCGGTCGAAGGGGGGCTGCTCTGGGCGATCTACCGCTACCGCGGCAAGCCGGACGACGCTGAGCCCGAGCAGACCCACGGCAGCACGGTGGTCGAGATCATCTGGACGGTGGTCCCGGCGCTGGTGCTGGCGGTCGTGGCCGTCCCCACGGTGAAGACGATCTTCGAGACGGCGAAGGTGCCGGCGGCCTCCCCGGATGGCCAGGCGCCGATGCGGGTCGAGGTGATCGGCCACCAGTGGTGGTGGGAATTCCGCTACCCCGAGCTCGGGATCACCACGGCGAACCAGCTGCATGTGCCGGTCGGGCGCACGATCGACCTCCGGATGAAGACAGTCGACGTGCTCCACTCGTTCTGGATTCCGCAGTTCGCCGGCAAGCGCGACGTCTTCCCGAATCGCGAGACGCGGCTCTGGTTCACCGCCACGGCGACCGGGGCATATCCGGGGGCGTGCGCGGAGTTCTGCGGCCTCCAGCACGGCCGGATGGACTTCTACGTGATGGTGAACACGCCGGAGGAGTTCGCGGGCTGGGTGGCGACGCGGCAGGCCGACTCGCTGCTCGGGCCGACCGGCTTGCCGAAGCCGCCGGCGGTGCCAGCTGCGGACACCACGGCCAAGGGGAAGGGTGACGCGGCGATGGCCGCGATGCCGGGCATGGCGATGCCGGCGACCGATTCCGTGCATGCCAAGGGCGAGGCGCTGTTCGCGGCGAAGGGCTGCATCGGCTGCCACTCGCTCAACTCGGTCGGCACCCCGAAGGGGATGATCGGGCCGAACCTGGCGGGCATCGGCGTCCGGAAGAACATCGCCGGCGGCTGGCTGCCGAACACCGACGAGAATCTGCACCGCTGGATCAAGACCCCGCAGCTGGTGAAGACCGGGGTGTTGATGCAGGTGCCCGAGATGACCGACGCCGAGGTGGACGCGCTGGTCGCGTACCTCCGCACCAAGCAGTAGGAGCTGACCACCATGGCCTCATCCGTCCTCGAGCACAGCCACGTCGCGAAGCGGAGCACGCTCGTCGAGTGGCTCACGACCGTCGACCACAAGAAGATCGGCATCCTCTACGGGGCGTCGGCGTTCCTCTTCTTCCTGATCGGCGGCATTGAAGCGCTGATCATCCGCGCGCAGCTGGCCCGGCCCGACGCGACGCTCGTCTCGCCGGAGTTCTACAACCAGCTGTTCACGATGCACGGCACCACGATGATCTTCCTCGGGGTGATGCCGCTCAGCGCGATGTTCTTCAACTTCTTCATCCCGCTGCTGATCGGCGCGCGCGACGTCGCCTTCCCGCGCCTCAACGCGATGTCGCTCTGGGTGTTCATGCTCGGCGGCCTGTTCATGAACTTCTCGTTCCTGATGAACGCGGCGCCGAATGGCGGCTGGTTCGGCTACGCGCCGCTCTCCTCCCGGCAGTACTCGCCGGGGCTGAACATGGACTTCTGGGTCATCGGCCTGCAGATCCTCGGCATCGCGTCGCTGGCGGCCGGGGTGAACTTCTTCACCACGATCCTCAACATGCGCGCCCGCGGCATGACGCTGATGCGGATGCCGATGTTCGTCTGGACGACGCTCATCACGCAGATCCTGGTGCTGCTGTCGTTCCCGGTGATCACCGTGGCGCTGATCCTGTTGATGGTGGACCGGACCTTCGGCGCCTCGTTCTTCTCGGTGGGCGGCGGCGGCGACCCGATGCTCTGGCAGCACCTCTTCTGGGTCTTCGGCCACCCCGAGGTGTACATCCTGATCCTGCCGGCCTTCGGCATCATCTCCGAGATCCTGCCGGTCTTCTCGCGCAAGCCGCTCTTCGGCTACAGCGCGATGGTCTTCTCCAGCGCCTTCATCGCCTTCCTCGGCTTCGGGGTGTGGTCGCACCACATGTTCTCCACCGGGATGGGGCCGCTCGCGGACACCTTCTTCTCGCTGGCGACGATGCTGATCGCGATCCCCACCGGCGTGAAGATCTTCAACTGGATCGGCACGCTCTGGGGCGGTTCGCTCCAGTTCAAGACGCCGCTGCTGTTCGCCCTCGGCTTCATCGCGATGTTCATCACCGGCGGGCTCTCCGGCGTGATGCACTCGGTGGCGCCGGCCGACCTGCAGCAGACCGACACCTACTTCGTCGTGGCGCACTTCCACTACGTCCTCTTCGGCGGCTCGATCTTCGCCCTGACGGCCGGCGCGTACTACTGGTGGCCGAAGATGTTCGGGACGATGCTGAGCGAGTCGATCGGCAAGTGGCACTTCTGGCTGATGCTCGCCGGCTTCAACCTGACCTTCTTCCCGATGCACTTCGCCGGGCTGCTCGGCATGCCGCGCCGGATCTACACCTATCCGGCCGGGCTCGGCTTCGAGCTCTTCAACATGATGGCGACCGCCGGCGCGTTCCTGCTGGCCATCTCGATCCTGGTCTTCATGTACAACATGTGGGTCACGGTCCGTCGCAACGTGCCGGCACCGGCCGACCCGTGGGGCGGCGCCACCCTCGAGTGGACCATCCCGTCGCCGCCGCAGGAATGGAACTTCACCGTGGAGCCGGTGGTCGCCGAGCGCGATCCGGTCTGGGCGATGAAGCGGGCTGCCGGGGTGCGGACCCTGCCCGAGCCGACGCTCGACAGCGGCCAGGGGATCCACTTGCCGGGGCCGTCGTGGTGGCCGCTGGTGGTCGCGGTCGGCATCCTGGTCTTCTTCATCGGCTTCATGGTCAAGCACAGCTACGCGTTCCCGTTCGGGCCGATCACCATCGTCGGCTTCCTGCTCACCGCCATTGGCATCTTCAAGTGGGCGTATGAGGCCCCTGATGCCAACGCCCCCAAGCACTGAGGACGTGTCCACCATGAGCAGCGCGACGCTGGCCCACGACGAGACGCACGACAGCCATGAGGGGCACCACACGTCGTTTCCGATCGACAATCGGAAGCTGGCGATCTGGAGCTTCATCGGGTCGGAGTGCCTCTTCTTCGCGACCCTGATTTCGACCTTCCTGATCTACAAGGACAATCACCCGAAGGGGCCGGGCCCGAAGGACATCTTCGAGGTCCCCCTGGTGACCGGCGGCACTGCCGTCCTCCTCTTCTCGTCGTTCTTCGTCGTGATGGCGCTGAACGGGGCGCAGGAAGGGAATCGGAAGAAGATGCTCGGCTGGCTCGCCGCGACGATCGGGTGCGGCCTCTTCTTCATGGGAATGCAGGTCTACGAGTTCTCGCACTTCTACCACGAGGGGTTGGGCTACACCACCAACCTCTTCGGCACCTCGTTCTATACGTTGACCGGTTTCCACGGGACGCACGTCGCCATCGGCACGCTGTGGCTGATCACGGTGTTCAAGGACGCGGTCAAGGGCGACCTGCCACCGGCCAAGGCGCTCAACCTCGAGCTCGCCGCGCTGTACTGGCACTTCGTCGACGTGGTCTGGATCATCATCTTCCCGGTGGTCTATCTCATGAGCCTCAGGTCCTGAGCGATGGCATCCCACGCTGCTGCCGCCCATGACGGGCACGCGCCGACCAGCTCGGCGAAGTACGTCCAGATCGCCGTCATCCTCTTCACGTTGACCGCGCTGGAAGTGCTCCTGTACGAGGTCTCGTACGGCCACTTCAAGGAGTCGATGCCCGGGATCTCCGGCGCCGTCGCTCCCCTCTTTGTCGAGCTCCTCCTCGGGCTCTCGGCGCTGAAGTTCTGGTTCGTCGCGATGTTCTACATGCACCTGAAGCAGGACAGCAAAGTCCTCCAGGTGGTGTTCGGATTCTCGCTGGTGATCGCGGTGGTGGTGATCTCAGCGCTGTTCGTCCTCTTTGCCTACAACCGCGGACTCTGGTGGTTCAGCGGCGCCTGGTAGCGACCGGCGAAGCGCGCACGGCGAACAGCGAACGGCCGGCTTCCTTCGGGAGGCTGGCCGTTTTGTGTGTGTCATTGGCGCTGCACTGTTGTGGTCACACCACACCGAAAAATTTTGCGCGCCGGGCTGTTGCACGCGCGAATCAATCCGTAGGGACTAGTCCATAGATTGGATCTCGGGCCGCCTCGCTCATCTTATTCTATCTTCTTGATTGACATAGAGTTGGCCAAATGGCGCGCGCTTGGCACTACTTCTGCAAAGAGGATGGCACGAAGCCTCACCCCTCCCTCTGCTGCGGCTGGAGATCCCGATGCGCTTGACCACTGGTTTGTCACTGTTGGCCCTGACGGCGTTCGTTGCGCCGGCAACGGCACAGACGATCATCATGGACAATTCGTCGCCCGTCGTGGTGTCGTCGATCTCGGAGTTCCAGACCGACTTCAACACGGTCGGCGGGATGAAGGTGTCCTGGACGCTCTCCCCGAGCGGCGGGTCCACCGCCCTCTGGGGCGACATCTCCGGCGCGTCCAGCATCACCGGGGCATGGGGTATCTGGACCAACAACCTGAAGATCTGGGGCACCGGGACCACCGACACCTTTGGCGACAACGTCTGGAACTTCTGGGGCAATGGCGTCACCTCGGTGACCATGGAAGCCCTCTTCGGCAATAGCGTCTTCGACGTGCTGACCTGCAGCAACGCGCCGTGCAGCACCGAAAACAGCCAGTCGGGCAAGGTGTTCAAATGGAACGGCGGCGGTCCGTCGTCCCAGGTGACCTATTCCCAGCCCGTCGCGGTCTCGCCCAATGCGTTCATCGGCGACCTGTACGGCACGCTGAAGATCGAGTTCGGCTCCTATCAGAACAGCTGCCCCGCAGGATACTCGGCGTCCGGCAACAGCTGCAGGCAGAAGGTCTATGATGCCTGTAGCAGCGGTTATGCCTTCAATGGCGGCAACAACAAGTGCGTCAACACGCGGTACAACTGGCTCCAGTACACCCCGAACTTCAACTGGGTGTACGCCAATCCGATCTCGGCATGGGTTCCGGCCAGCGTCGGCAGCAACAAGTGCGACGGGAGCAAGGACCCGCGATACAACCAGCCGGGCAACAGCGGTGACAACACCAAGTGCCTGGAGCAGTTCTCCCAGGACATGGACAACCTCGGCATCGACCAGCCGGGCGGCCCTCAGGAAGTGGTTCCGGAACCGGCCACGATGACGCTCCTCGCCACGGGCCTGGTTGGCCTGGCGGCGGCCAGTCGTCGGAAGCGCGCCGCGAAGTAATCCTTCGCAGCTCCGCACAACCGAAGAGGCCGACTCCCGCAGGGGTCGGCCTCTTTCGTGGCATCTCGAGGGGCGCTGCTTCGTGACTGCGGCCTGACGGCTGCGGCTGAAACTCGCTCAGGGCAGGCGGCCCACGGCTGCACTATTTCCGCCCCGCCACCCCCGCCACCGTGGTCGTGACCCAGCCGTCCTCAGAAGCGGTCAGGTCGAACTCCTCGGCCATCGCCTCGAAGCGCTGCAGGTCGAACGGCACCGGTGGCAGCGCAGCGTATGCAGGGAACTCGCCCTGGATCGGGCAGACGTTCTCGAGCAGGTCGTCGCCGCGGGTGACCATCGCGAGCCCGGTGATCCGGCAGGTGGCTGGCCGATGGTCGTAGATGAGGCAGCCGCCCTCCGCGCCGAGCGCGGGACAGGGGAGCGAGCGCAACGCGTCGCAGAGGGCATCAAACGAGGCCTCGTCGACCCCGTCGACGTCCCACGGCGGACCCCATCCCTCGATCAACTTGCGGTACCTCGCCAGCTGTGTTTCGGCACGCTGCGCGACGTCTGCTTGAGTTTCCGGCGGCAACGTTGCCAGCCCCTCCGCCACGAGTGCTGCATCAGCCGGCGAAATGTCGAACGGTCCATGGCAGCACGCAGTGCAGCCGCTCCGGCACGGGACCACGCCGGCCCCGGCCGCGGCGACGCCGCGCACAAACCACTGATCGAGGATGGGGAGGAGCGCGCGGTACTGGGACGGGATCATCGTCGCGCTCCGTCGAGGAAGGGGGTGGTGCCTAACTGCGCGATGCGGCCCGGGCGACGAGAAGCCAGCCTGCCAGAAACGCGACGCCGCCGAGCGGCGTGACGGCACCGAGCCAGCGCTGTCCGGTGGCCACCATGACGTACAGCGACCCCGAGAAGAGCGCCACACCCACCAGGAAGCTCCACGCCGCCGCGCCGGCCCCGGGGGCCTCGCGGGAGATCAGCCAGGCCACCGCCAGCAGGGCGAGGCCGTGGTACATCTGGTAGCGCACCGCCGTCTCGAAGATCTCGAGGTCGCGGGGCTCGAGGCGTGCCCGCAGCGCATGCGCACCGAAGGCCCCGAGGGCCACCGCGACGCCAGCGAGCACCGCTCCCAGCGTTGCCGCGAGGCGGGAGGTCAACCCGGGTCGTCCGCGTCGGGCGTCAGTTGCGGCATTCCCATCGCGTGGTAGCCGTTGTCGACGTACACCACGGTGCCGGTGATCCCCCTCCCCAGCGGCGACGCCAGGAAGGCGGCGACATGCCCGACGTCTTCGGCATCGAGGTCGCGGACGATCGCCGAGTTCTCCCGGTAGTAGCGGAGCATGGTGCGGATGTAGCCGATCGCGGTGGCCGCGCGCGAGGCGTATGGTCCGGCCGAAATGGTGTTGACCCGAACGCCATGGCGTCGGCCTGCCTCGAAGGCGAGCGTCCGCGTGTCGGATTCGAGTGCCGCCTTGGCCGTGGACATCCCGCCGCCATACCCTGGCACCACGCGCTGACCCGCGAGGTAACTGAGCGAGACAAAGGAGCCGCCAGGCCGCATCAGCGGACCGAGCTCCCGCACGAGGGCGACGTGGCTGTACGCCGAGATCGAGATCGCATCGAGGTACCCGCGACGCGACGTATCCATCAGCTGCTTCCGCACCTCTGGACCATTGGCGAGCGAGTGCACCACGATGTCGAGCGGCTGCTCACCGAAGTCCTGCCGGAGCGACGCCACCAACCCGGCGATCGTGAAGTCGCCACGATCGCGATAGCGCTTGCCCTCGCGGACCTCGGCGGGGACATCGTCCATGGTGTCGTAGGCCGCATCGAGCGGGTAGACCCGCTCGAAGGCCATCGGGCGGCCATCGCGGAGGGTCATCGATTCGGCGAACTTGCCGCGTTCGAGCAGCGTCTCAAAGATCCCCAGCGCCGGCGGCCATGTCCCGATGCAGACGGTGGCACCGGCTTCGGCGAGGGCCTTGGCAATGGCGAATCCGAAGCCGCCATCATCGGCGACGCCGGCAACAAAGGCGCGCTTGCCACGGAGGTCGATCGGGAGCATCGGAAGCAGGACTCCAGTTGGGAATGGGGCAAAGATAACGGCGGACGGGGTGGGGATGAACCGCAAAAGAGGTGAGGGGTGAGGGGGCGGCACCGTTGCCGATCCCCCTCACCCCTCACCCCCCAAACGCAGTCAGCCTACTTCCGCGGTTCGAGGATCTCCTTGATCCGCATCGCGGCATCGGCGTAGTGCGCCCGCGTAATGGCGTCGCCCTTGCCGGCCGCCGCGGCCAACTGGCTGCGGACGGTCGCCAGTTCGACCCGGGCCAGGGCCTGGAGGTCGGACTGGGAGACCGACGGGCCAGCCGCGGCCGCCGGGAGCCCGGCCGGTGGAGCCGGCGGGTTCATGATGGAGCCGAGGCGGTCGATCCAGGCCCGCTGCAGGGTCCGACGGTAGGCATCCGGCGCCTTGCCGCTGCGGAGCTCGGTCCAGACCCCGCCCCGCACGTCGGCCATCAACTCGGCCGGAGAGTAGGTACCGGTACCGAGGGTCTGCAACTCGGCCAGACGGGTCAGGCGGCCGTTCTGGAGCAGCTGGTTCATGACGCCGGTCATGTACCCCTTGATCCGGTCGGTCGCGCCGAGGACGCCCACGCGGTCGAAGATCGCCTCATCAATCATCCAGGTCGGAGTCTGCAGCGCCTCAGCGGAGAGAAACCTGACCGCCTCGCGCTGCCGGGCCTCGGTGATCGGGGTGTACTGCCCGCCGACCTGGTCCATGTTCTTGCGGGTGTAGTCCACGCCGCCGACGATGGTCAGGACGTGGCCCATGTAGCGCTGCCACTGGGCGCCCACCTGTCCGTACATCTCGTTCAGCTGCGCGTAGTCGGCGCCCTTCTCGTAGCTCCACTCCATCAACTTCGGCATGATGCGCTTGAGGTTCATCAGGCCATACCGGCCCGCCTTCACGCCGTCGTCGCCCAAGTCTTCGGTCTGCGAGCCCGGGTCGGTGCCCGACGGATCGCCAAAGCGATACATCGGGTCGTTCTCGTGCAGCTTGATCCACTGGTCGAGCGTCGCCTTCTCCTCGTCCGGCGACTTGGCGCCGATGATCGGGCGGTAGCCCCACGAGATCGAGTACTTGTCGTACACGCCGATCCGCGGATTCATGGCGACTGCGCCGTCGCCCGGCTGCGCCACGTAGTTGAAGCGGGCGTAGTCCATGATCGACGGGGCCGTAGCGTACTTGGCCGTGAAGGTCGGCGAGCGGAGCGAGTCCACCGGGTACGACGACGACGCTTTCATGTTGTGCGGCAGGCCGAGCGTGTGGCCGACCTCGTGCGAGGAGACGAAGCGAATCAGCTCGCCCATCACCTTGTCGTCGAAGTCCACCATCCGGGCGTTCGGATTGATCGCCGCGGTCTGGATCAGGTACCAGTTCCGCAGGAGGTTCATGACGTTGTGGTACCACTGGATGTGCGACTCGAGAATCTCGCCGCTGCGCGGATCCGGGACGTGCGGGCCGCTGGCATTCTCGATGTCCGATGCGAGGTAGCGGATCACTGCGTACCGCGCGTCGTCAACCGAGAATTCCGGATCCTCCGCCGGCGTCGGCGCCCGCTTGGCGACGATCGCGTTCTTGAAGCCGGCGGCCTCGAATGCGGCCTGCCAGTCGTTGACGCCCTGGATCAGGTACGGCACCCACTTCTCGGGGGTGGCCGGGTCGATGTAGTAGACGATCTGTTTGACCGGCTCGACCAGTTCGCCGCGCAGGAAGGCGGCGGTGTCCTTCGGCTCCAGGCGCCAGCGCGAGATGAAGCGGCGACGGATGACGCGGTCTTCCTCGCGGCCGTAGTCGGTCTGCTGCACGCCGAAGTAGCCGACTCGGCTGTCCATCAGGCGCGCCATCATCGGCTTCACGGGGAGCAGCAACATCGAGTGGTTCATCACGATCGTAATCGAGCCGGCGGAGGGATTCGATGGCGCGGCGCCGGCGTCGTAGGTCATCACGACGCGGGTCTCGATGTTCTTCGGGAAGGAGTGCATCGACTCCAGGTAGGTCCGCGCCGGGTCGAGGCGGCGGATCTGGTACTGCGTCTTCATGAAGGACGGCAGGCCGAGCATCGCGACGTCGGTCGTGTAGAGCGGCGTCACGTCAACCACGAGCGTCGAGTCGGGGCCGTAGGAGGCCACGTCGAAGCCGGCGATGATCGGTTCGACATTGGAGTTGCGGACGGCCATCGCGATCGGCTTGGTGCTGTCGGCCACCGTGCCGAAGGAGACCTGGCGGAGGTACACCTTGTCGCCATTGCGGACCCAGCGCACGACGTTGCTGCCATTCATCGTGCCGCCGTATCCGAGGCCGCTCGCCGTCTCCGCGATCCGCGAGACGACGATGAACTCGCGGCCCAGCATCGCGCGCGGGATCTCGTAGTACCACTTGTCGGCCACCTGGTGGACCGTGAAGGCCCCCGGGTCGCTCTTCGCCTTGGCGGTGATGACGTCCTTGTACGGCTTCGGGCCGGTCCTGGGCGCGGCGGGGCCACCTGGCCGCGCGGCGGAATCGCCCGGTGTGGTGGCGGCACCAGCCGCACCGGCTGGCCGGGCGGCGGGAGTCGGCGCGGCCTTCGGTGGTGCCTTGGCGCAACCCGCCACGAGGGCGAGCAGGGCACCGAGAGTGGCAACGGATGAACGATGGCGCATCAGTGGGGATCCTCTACTGCTTGGGTGGCACGCGCCCTATTCGGCACGCAGGACCTCGAGCGGCGGACGCTCGAGTACATCGAGGGAATTCCAGAGCCCGACCAGCGTGGTCAGGCCGACCAATCCCGCCGCGAGGCCGAGCATCGGCCAGAGCGGTAGCGTGAAGCGCGACTCAAAGACGAATCGTGAGAGTGCCCAGCCGGCACCGCCCGCGAGGACTGCCGCAACCGTCGCCGCCCCCAGCCCGAGTGCCGCATACTCGACACTCAGGATCCGGAGCACCTGCCCCCGGGTGGCGCCGAGCGTCCGGAGGAGCGTCCCCTCGCGAACGCGCTGCCACCGCGACGTGGCGATGGCGCCGACCAGCACCACGGTGCCCGTGGCGAGGGAGAAGAGCGCCATGAAGCGGATCGCCAGGATGATCCGGTCCACCACCGACTCAAGTGCCCGCTGCACCTCGCCCAAGTCCACCGTCGTCACGTTCGGTGCGCCCTCGGCCAGTCGCCGTTGAATCCTGCCGCGCGCGGCCGCATCGGGCACGCGCGCCAACGTCACCAGCGAATGGGGAGCGCGCTCAAGCGCGCCCGGGGCGAAGACGACGAAGAAATTGGGTTCGAAACGGGCCCAGTTCACGATGCGGAGGGAAGTGATCACGCTGTGGACCGCTACGCCCTGCACATCCCAGGTGATCCGGTCGCCGAGGGTCACGCCCATCTCGCCAGCCAGGTCCGCTTCCATCGAGATCGCCACGGCGTTGCTGTCGGCCGTGCCGCGCTTCGTCGAATCGGTCCCGAACCACGCCCCCGAGGAGACCCGCTCGGCGGATCCCAGCCCTGAACGATACGTCGAGCGGTACTCCCTGCGAAATGCCCATGCCCCGCCGCCTGCCCCCGCCCGCCGCCCGCCCGGCCCGCGCCGCCCCTGCTCCCGGGCCTGCGCCGCCGTGTCCACCACCCCGGAATCCGGCGGAACCCCCTCCGCCCCAGCCAGTAGCGCGGTCACCGGCTTGCCCTTGACCGAGGTGCTCCGCATCGGGACGATTGGCTCGAATCCGCCGGCCGGCAGCCCCTCAGACGCCATGGCCGCGGTGACCGTGGCCCGTTGATCGGGCTGGATGTCAAAGAGGACCAGGTTGGGGCGGCCGGACTTCCCGCCGCCGTCGAGGGTGAGGTCCTGGAGGAGGTTGTGCTGGGCGGTGAAGAGGGTGGTGAGCAGGAAGGCCCCGAAGCCGAGCGCGAGCACCACCGTGACGGTCTGGTTGGCGGGCCGATGCAGGTTGGCGAGTCCCTGGCGCCAGAGGTAGGGCCATGAGGCTGGGGTAAAGCGGCGGGCGGCCCACATCAGCCCCAGCGAGGCAAGCCAGAGGACCAGCAGCGCCGCGCCGACCGCCGCCGCGAACCAGGCCCCCTGGCGGAGCGAGCCGACCTGGACCGCCGCGAGGCCGACGACACTGGCGACGAGCGCCAGCACGGCAAGGGCGCGAGCGAAGTCCCACCGGATGCGGAGCGGGGTCACGCTGCGCCGCAGCGTCGCCAACGGCGATATCTCGCGGATGCCGAGCAGCGGTAGCAGCGCGAAGACGGCCGCGGTCCAGACGCCGAGACTCATGCCGATCAGGATGGCGCGCGGCGACGGCAGCACGCGCACGTCGACCGGGAGAAAATCGGCGAGCACCAGCGGCATGACCTGCTGCAGCCCCACGCCGAACAGTGCCCCGAGCGCCGAACCGAGCAAGCCCATCCCGACCGCCTGCATCAGATAGACGGCGAAGATCTGGCCCGAGGTCGCGCCGAGGCAGCGGAGCACGGCGATGCTGTCGAGCCGCTGGCGGATGAAGACGTGCACGGCACTGGCCACGCCGAGACCGCCGAGGAGCAGCGCGGCCAGCGCGACGAGACCGAGATAGTTGCCGAGCCGCGTGAGGGCGTTGGTGAGGTTGTCGCGATCATCGGCGACGGTGCGCACGCCGACTCGCTCACCACGCAATTGCGGACGCGCCGCCTTGGCGATCGCCTGGGCATCGCGGCCGGGCGCGAGTTGCACGAAGTCTTCGTGCTCGACGCGCGCGCCGAAGCCGAGCAGCTTGGTCGATGGCAGTCGCGACGTCGCGATGAAGACGCGCGCACCAAAGGCCATCTGCAGGCCGACATCGCCGGGGACGTTCACCACGGTGCCGGCGATCGGGAAGCGACCTTCTCCCACAGAGAGCGTGTCGCCGATCTTGGCGCCGAGCGCCGGCAACAGCGACGGGTCGACCAGCGCGTCGCCCGTTTGCAGGCGCGGCCAGCTTCCGGCGGGCGCCGTTTCGACGGCGCCATAGAACGGCCAGCCCGGATCGACGGTGCGCAGCTGCACCAGCCTCGCGCCGCCATTTGCCGGCAAATAGGCCATCGCCGCGAGCGAGACCGATCGGGCGACCTTCGTGCCCGGCAGCTTCGCGAGCGAGTCAACCCACTTCGCTGCGGCCGGGATTTCGGCGAGGGGTTTCCGACCGGTGAAGGCGAGGTCGGCGCCGAGCAGCGCCTGCGCCTGTTCCGCAACCGACACCGTGAGATTATCGGTGAACGAATTGACGGCGACGAGTGCGCCCACGCCGGCCGTCACCGAGGCGGTGAGGAGCAACAGGCGCTTTCGTGCCGCGCGCGCCTCGCGCGAGGCGAGACGCAGGACGAAGCCGAGCGAAGTCATCGGCTGCTGTCCGAGACGATCGCGCCGTCGGCGAGCCGGATGGTGCGGCGCGCGAGGCCGGCGAGTTCGAGGTCGTGGGTCACCAGCACGAGGGTCGTGCCGAATTCGGCGTTGAGGGCGGTCATCAGTTCAACCACCGTCGCGCCGTTCGCGGCGTCGAGGTTGCCGGTCGGCTCGTCGGCGAAGAGAATCTTGGGCCGCGTCGAGAACGCGCGCGCCACGGCAACGCGTTGCTGCTCGCCGCCGGAGAGCTGGCTGGGGTAGTGATGCGCCCGAGCACCAAGGCCGACGCGGGCGAGGAGCGCATCGGCACGCGCCGCGGCGTCATCGGCGCCGGCCAGTTCGAGCGGCACCTGCACGTTCTCGCGGGCCGTCAGCGTCGGAATCAGCTGGAAGGACTGGAAGATGAAGCCGACCTTCTCGCGACGGAGTCGTGCCCGTGCGTCCTCGTCGAGCGTCCCCAGATCCACGCCGTCGAGCAGCACGCGCCCGCGCGAGGGACGGTCGAGTCCCGCCAGCAGGCCGAGCAGGGTGGTCTTCCCGCTCCCCGAGGGGCCGACGATGGCGAGGAAGTCACCAGCGTCGAGGTGGAAGTTGATATCCTTCAAGACATCGAGCGACTCGCCACCCGAGGGGTACTCGTGGCCGAGGGCTTCACAGGTCAGCATGAACGAACTCCGAAGGGGGCAGCGCCTGGTGCGGACAATTTTTTCTACTCGGGCCTGGGTCCGGCTCTGGTGGGCGACGGGCGCCCTCGCCGCCTGCAGCGGCGGCGCCACTGAGCGCCCGGCCGCTGCAGCCCCCAAGGATAGTGGTGTCGTGGCTCCGCCGGCCGCGCCGCCGCGCGCCACCCTGCTCCTCGTCGGGACGTCGTTGACGGCCGGTTATGGGCTCGACCCGGCAGAGGGGTGGGCAACCCTGCTCCAGGCGAGGGTCGACTCCCTCGAACTGCCGTTCCACGTCGTGAACGCCGGGGTCTCCGGCGAGACCTCGGCCGGGGCGCTCCGGCGCACCGACTGGCTTTTCGGCCAGGGGCCGATTCGCGTGCTAGTGGTCGAGACAGGCGCCAATGACGGACTCCGGGGGCAGCCGATTGACTCATTACGGTCCAACCTCGACCAGATCCTGACCCGTGCAGCTGCGTTGACTCCGAAGCCGATCCTCGTGGTGGCCGGGATGGAGGCGCCGCCAAACCTCGGGCGGCGATACGCCAATGACTTCCGCGCTGTCTACCCCGACGCAGCAAAGGCCCACGGCGCCGTCTTCCTTCCCTTTCTGCTCGACGGCGTCGCTGGTGTCGAGGCGCTCAACCAGGGGGACGGGATCCACCCCAATCCGCGCGGGTCGCGGCGGGTGCTCGACAACGTCTGGAAGACCTTGGGACCGCTCCTCGACAGCGTGGCTCGGGCGCCGTCGCAATGACGGCGAGCGGAGAGTGCCGGTTTCAGGGCGGAACGGCGACGCCCCCGATCATTGGATTGAGTCTCGATGATCGATCATCGATCATCGATGATCGATAGGTTACCCTTCCCGCCATGAGCTTCTTCGATACGAATCATCAGCGTGCCGCCTGGCTGGTCGCCATCCTCGGCGTCGGCATCTTCATCGCGCTCGTCCCCTATGCCTCGGGACTGCTGGGCGCCCCGATCCTCTTTGTCGTCTTCGGCGGCATCCACCAGTGGTTGGTGCCGCGCGTCCGGAGCCGGGCGCTGGCGAGTTCGCTGGTGATCGTGCTGGCGATCGTGCTGATCGTGGTGCCACTCGTCTGGATGGTGTCGCTCCTCGTCGGGCAGGCGCAGAGCGCTGTTCAGGGCGTCGTCAACTCGCCCGTGCTCGATCGGATCTCGACCTTTCAGATCGCCGGCTACCCGATCGGTCCTGACCTGAAGGCGGCCGGGTCGAAGGCCGCGACATTTGTCGGGGGCGGCGCCATCTCCTTCCTGGGTACTGCCACGCGACTCACGCTGAACCTGCTCTTCACCTTTTTCGGGCTCTACTACCTGTTGCAGGACCCGAAGGGAGCGTGGCGTGGATTGCGCCCGTACATCCCGTTCTCCGATGAGAACGTCGCGATCCTGCAGGACCGCTTCGTCGCGGTGACGAAGAGCACGATCATCGGCACCGGTTTTTCCTCGGTGGCCCAGGGCGTCCTGATCGCGCTCGCGTTCACGGTCACCGGCCTCGGCAACGGTGTCTTCTGGGGTGTGGTGACCGTGGTCTTCTCGATCCTCCCCGTGGTCGGCGGCGGATTGATCTGGGGGCCGGGGGCCCTCTATCTCTACACGACAGGGCGTCCGGGCGCCGCGATTGGCCTGGTGCTTTTCGGGGCCATCATCGTCGGCAACGTCGACAACCTGATCCGGCCGATGATCTCGAATCGCTATGCCCAGATCCACCCGTTGATCACGCTGGTCGGGGCGATCGCCGGCGTGAGTTACATCGGCCTGCTCGGCCTGCTGGTCGGCCCGCTCGCGCTGTCGTACTTCTTCGAACTGCTGACGATGTATCGGCGGGAGTATTTGCGGCCCGTGGCAGTGGCGGAGTCGGGAGTCGTTAGTCGTTAGTCGTTAGTCGTTAGTCGTTGGGCGTTGGGCGTTGGGCGTTGGGTCGTAAGTCGTAGGTCGTAGGTCGTAGGTCCAGTAGTTCCGTCATCCTGAACGAAGTGAGGGACCTGCGTAGCCGCCATCACGCAGGTCCCTCGTATGGCTCTGGATGACGTACGACCTACGAGTTATGACCCACGACAGCAAAGCAAACGGGCCCGGGGAAAATCCCCCGGGCCCGTTTGCTTTGCCTACGTCCTGCTTAGTTGCCGCCCTTGATCTCGACTCGGCGGTTCAGTGCGCGGCCGGCCGCGTCCTTGTTGTCCGCGATCGGCTCCTCTTCGCCACGCCACTTGACCGCAATCCGGTCTGCAGCGACGCCCTGCGAGATGAGGTACTTCTTGACGGTCTCGGCACGCGCCTGCGACAGCTTCATGTTGTAGGCGTTGGTGCTGATCCAGTCGGTGTGGCCGACGACGTCGACATTGACCTCAGCATGCTCCTTGAGGGTCGTGGCGACCGTGTTCAGCGTGTCCATGCCGCCCTTCGTCAGGTCCGAACGATCGAACTTGAAGTGCACCGACTGCAGTGCGAAGGCGTAGGCCGGCTTGACCGGCGGGGCCGGCGGCGGCGGCTGCACGACCGGCGGGGCCGGCGGCGGAGCAACGACCGGCGCGCGGACGGTCACGTTCGCGGTCGACATCAGCTTGCCCTTCTTGCTGTACGCCATGACCTGCGCGGTGCCCTCGCCGGCGGCGGTGTACATGCCGGTGAGCGAGTCGACCCGACCCGGGCCGCTGAGGCGATAGACCACGGCGTCCGGCTTGCCGCAGTAGGTCGCGTCGGCGGTGAACTGCTGCGTGCCGTTCGGCTGCAGCGTGGCGCTCATCGGCGTGATGCCGATCATGTCCTTGGCGTGATCGCAGCCACCGTTGCCGAACAGCAGCGAGATGCCGGCCTGGTGCCCAAGGTAGGTGTTCGAGTTGTCGCCGAAGCCGCTCGGGATGTAATCCGCGAGGGTCTCGAGGCGCAGGTTCAGCCAGCTCGTCGGCTTGACGCGCAGACCGACCAGGCCCCCGACGCCGAAGTAGCTCTCGTCAATTCCCTTGGTGAGCTTGGTGTAGCTCGGGCCCGCGCCGACCATCAGCGAGAAGAGGCCGGTCAGGGGGGCGTTGTAGACGAGGTGCGCGTTGATCGGCATGTGGCGCAACGGGCGCGAGATGGCGCCGATCGTCGACGGCACATTGGCCTGGTTACCGCGCAGGTCGGTCGGGTTGAGCGACGAGGAAAACTCAAGCGCGAGGTTGTTGCCGACGAAGAAGCCGAGCCGGCCGCCACCGCCGACCCGATTGTCGTCCGGACCGCGCGTCAAGTAAGCATTGGTGTAATCGGTGTAACGACCGAAGCCGCCGATTTCGAAGGTTCCCTTCGACTGGGCGGCAAGCGGTGCCACCGCGAGCAGCGAGATTGCCGCAACGTACCCTGTGAGACGCATTTCCTTCCTCCTGGTTGACAACCTGCCACGGGGTGGACCCCACCCGAAAAACTTCGTAACTCCTGACTGAACAACGGTGTAGCACCTGTACACAAACGAAACATCGGGTCCGGGCTGGCGCAAGAGTGGCGCCACGACTTCGCACCCCCGCAAAGGGTGGAGAAATCCCGCTGGGGCACCCTTGCCCGGCGTATGTGACCCCGTCGGATCAATAGAGATCCGGGGAATCCCTCGACGAGTCCTGCATCCACACGCCGGAGGGGGCTATTTTGGCGTTTCCCCATTCCCTGACCCACCGGTCGCCTGTCGATGCCTGCCTCTGCCCAACTCCGCCGAAGCCCTGTCCTGCTCCTAGCGGCCCTGACCCTCGGTGCCGTTCCGGTCGCCGCCCAATGGCGGGCGGAGGCCTGGTTCGGTGACGCATGGAACGCCCGCGCGCCCATCACCTTCCGTCAAGACGGACAAGCCGAGATAAAGCTCACACCGAACTGGAGTACCCGGCCGTGGCGCCCGACCTGGTACTACTCGGGACGGATCGCCAAATGGTCCGGCGAGCGGGGTTGGGCGTTCCACTACATGCACCACAAGCTGTACCTCGACAATCCTCCGGCGGAGATCACCGCCTTCCGGATCACGAACGGCGTGAACATGCTGTTGGCCGAGCGACTGTGGCGGAAGAACGGCTGGGAATTCGCGCTGGGCGCGGGTCCTACGCTGATCGTGCCCTTCAGCACCATCCGCGGGAAGACCTACGGGAGGGTGGAGGGGATCTTCGGATCGCGCTACGATCTGGGCGCTGCCTCGATCGAGGCCGGGGTGGCGCGTCGGCTCAAATTGCTCCCCTATACCTACGGTTCGTTGACCGCCGCGGTCACGGTGACCAGCATCAGCGCCAAGATCGCGGACGGCCGTGCGACGACCATGAACTATGCCCTGCACCTGCAGTACGGCCTCTCACTCCAGAGCGCCAAGTAGGCCTCGGGACAGTGGTGTCCCGAGAAGAGGACAGCCGCGGGCGGTCCGGATCTCGTGACAGAAGTGCAAGTGGTTATCTGGTAATAGTTTGGCCGCTCTCCATCGGGCGGCCTTTCCTTTGCTCAGGAGGGAGGGGACCCCTTCCGGAGCCAATCCGATGCTGCTTGCCGCCCTGATGGGATTCGCCGTCGCGATCCCGACATCGCCCGCCGCACCACATCACGCCACGACCGCCATCACCATTCCCTTGCAGGACTCGTCAGCTGTCCTCTTCTCGAAGGCCCGCGAGCTGGCCCGGGCCGGGCACCCCGATGAGGCGCTGGCTGCGTACCACTCGGCGGCTCTGCGTGCTGCCTCTGCCGACGATTGGGGACGATTCCGCCGCGACATCGCCTGGATCGCGACCCCAACGGAGCTCACCGTCTGGGACAAGGCGTCGCCGACCGAGCGGCCCTCCCAGCTGCTGGCCTTCTGGAACGAGCGGGATGCGCGGGACGGCCTCGTGACGGGAGGGCGCTTCGCGGAACACGTGCGCCGGCTCGACATCGCCCTCGCCAGCTATCGCGTTCAGCCGAAGCGCGGCAGGGCGCCGATCATCCGCACCGCGTCGGCGCAGCCGAGCGACGGCTACGAGGCGACCCTCGGCCTCGGGTCGCCACTGCGCGACTATCTGCCGGGGCAGGGTGAACTGGACGACCGCGGCGTGGTGTTCGTGCGCCAGGGTGAACCCGTGGCCCGCCGCTACACCTCGGATTCGCGCGTGGAGAGCTGGGTCTACGAGCGTGGTGGAAAGACCGTCGCGGTCTTCTTCACCGAGGCGCTGTTCGATGGCGCGTCGGGCAACACGATGCTGGTCGCGGCGCCGCCGGCAGGGGCGTACTTCGCGGTGTGCGATTTCGACCGCACCTTCTGCGGCAGCTCCGGGGCGATCGAGCAGCGCGAGAAGCTTCGCCAGCGGACCATCTCGGCGATCCGCACCCTGACGACGACCGACACGGCGAAGCCCGCCGAGCCGTGAGCGCCATGCAACCTGTGTCACGGCGGCGACGTACCTTTGGTGCGTCGTCGCCGAGTCGTGTCGGCCCATCATCGTGTGCAGCCCCCGAGGTTCTCATTCGCCCGCTCTCGACGTGCCGCGTTGCGTGCACCATGCTGCTCCTCGCGTCACCGCTTCGTGCGCAGGAGGCGAAGGATCGTCCGCTGCTCGATTCGCTCTTCGCCACGATGGCGCAGGCGACGGCCGCGAAGGATCTCCCCGACGTCGGTCGTTGCAGCGCGACGACCGGATCGCTGGCCCGGCTCTGCGAGGGCTTGCTGCTCACACGGCGCGCAGAACTCGCCGCGCAGGTTGGTGACGCGAATCGTGCAGAGGGACTGTTGCGCCGGACGGTCGAGGAGAAGCCCGACTGGGCGGTGGCGTGGTACGGCCTCGGCGTGGCGCGCTTCGAGTTGGCACGCCTCAAGGTCCTGGCCCGCGAGGGACCGCGCCAGGTCGCCGGATTGAGCTGGGTGGCCGGCGGCACCGCGGCGTTGGTGCGCGCGCTCGAACTCGATCCGACGCTGCTCGGCGCAGGGGAGGCACTCGCTCGGGCCCCGATGCCACGCGAAGGTGCGTCCCGAGTTGCCGAGCGACTCGCGATCCTCAAGCGGCTGCGCGGCTCGCTCGGGCTCACGCCGTCGTCGCGGCTGGCGCTCGGCCGTCTCGAGCGCGAGGCGGGCAACCCCGACACCGCGACCATGCTGCTGGGCGAGGCGATGGCCGCGGGCGCGGACAGCGGTGTCACGATGCTCGAGATGGCGCGCGCGCTGCACCAGGCCGGGCGCCCAGTCGAAGGACGCGGGCTGCTCTTCGCCGGCGCCGAGCGCACCACCACGGCGGAATCGAAGCGTCGCTACCGCGAGGAGCTGAGCTGGGTGGCGACACCGCAGGAAATGGCCTCGTGGGACTCCACGCCGGCACCGCAACGGACGGGATGGCTGGAGAATTTCTGGGGCGACCGCGATGTGCGTGAGGGGCGAGGCGAGGGCGAGCGGCTGATCGAGCACTACGTCCGCATGGACTTCGCGACGAAGAATTTCAAGGTCACCATCCCGCAGGTGGGGCGGCAGAAGACGCGCAGCGTGGCGTTGTCGACCGACACCGACTGGATTCCCGAGAACGGGAGTACCACCACTCCGCCCGCGCCAACCCTCGTCGCCTCGGGGGGCGATGCTGCCGCGGAGGCGTCCGCCGACCTGGCCACCGTCGAGGCATACTCGTCAGTGGTTGGCATCAAGGTGCCGTTCCGGATCTTCGATGTCACGCAGGACCTGATCGACGATCGGGGTATCGTCTGGATCCGACACGGCAAGCCGGACCTCAAGACGATGACCGTGGGTGGCACGGCCGGCGAGGCATGGCTCTATCGTCGCTCCGGCGAGCCGGCACTGGTGCTCTTCTTCGCCGAGGCGGACTTCGATGGCAGCACCGGAGCGAGCGTCCTGGTGCCCACCCCGGCGGGCGGCTCGCCCGAAGCGATCAATCAGCTCTGCGGCGGCGGGGTGGGGTTGTGTGACGGGCTGCAGGGGATCGCCGTCACGGCGGGTCGAGGGAGCAATATGAACGGCTCGCCGAACCGCACCGGGGCGTCGGGGATCCGGGTTTCCCCTGATCAAATCCGCCAGCAGCGCGATGAGGGAATCGCGCAGATCAAGCGCGCCGTGACGACCGATGCCTTCGCGCGCACCTTTGACGCGCCGCTTGATCCGATTGCGCAGGTGTACGGCCTCGATCGCGCGGCAGGCGGGTCACCGCGGCTGGTGGTCGCATTCGCATTGCCGGGCGAAAAGCTCAGCTACTCGACGCCGCCGGAAGCGGGTGGCCGCGCGGTGTATCCGGTGCGCGTCCGGCTCCTGTCGATCGACCAGGTGACAGGGGCGCGCTTCGAGCTCGACTCGTTGCGCCAGTTCGCCACGGCGACGCCGCTCAAGGAGGGGCAGTACCTGACTGGCGTGGCGGAGATGAAGGTCCCGGCCGGTCGCTACACGACCACGCTGGTGTTGACGCAGGATGGCGGGAAGGGGGCGCTCGCGCGGCTGGCCGCCGTCGAGGCGCCGGCCAACCAGGGGCTGCGGATCAGCGACGTGGTCCTCGGCCGCGAGGGAAGCGGGGTCACCTGGAATTCAGGCACCACGCGTGTCGCGATGAACCCCCTCAATGCCTACAGCAAGGGGATGACGGCCGAATTGTACTATCAACTGAGCGGACTCAAGTCGGGGCAGAGCTACGTCACCAAGCTCGAGTTCGTGCCGGCCGCCGACAAGGAGGGCAAGGCGAAGCTCTCGCTCTCGTTTCCGGCGACGGCCGACGCTGACCGCGCGGAAGTGGTCCGGTCGATCGGACTCGAAAACCTCGAGCCGGGGAGTTACCGACTTCGGGTGACGGTCACCGGGGCCGGGGCGAGCTCCTCCGCCACGGCCTGGTTGGTGATCGCCAAGAAGTAACTGCCCCCTTGCGGGCGCCGGGGATAACCTGCATACTTATGCACTATGCAGAAACCCATTCTGGCGCTCGCCTTCTCCGGCGGCCTCGACACCTCCTACTGCGTCCCCCGGCTCACCGAGCGGGGGTTCTCAGTCCATACGGTCTTCGTCAACACCGGCGGCACTACGCCCGAGCAGTGCGCCGCGATCCGCGCGCAGGCGATGGCGGTGGGTGCGGTGGCCCACCATGAGGTGGATGCCCGCGCGCTGGTGTTCAATCGCTTCGTCCGCTTCCTGATCCAGGCCAACGTGCTCCGGGGCGAGGTCTACCCGCTCTCCGTGGCCGCCGAGCGTACCCAGCAGGCGATCTCGGTGGTCGACGTCGCCCGCGAGATCGGCGCGGTCGCGGTGGCGCACGGATCGACCGGCGCCGGCAACGACCAGATCCGCTTCGACATCGCGCTCCGCGTGCTCGCGCCGGAGCTCGAGATCGTCACACCGATTCGTGAGGAGTCGCTCTCTCGCGAGGCATCGATTGCGTACCTCGAGGCGCGCGGCCTTCCGGTTCCACCGAAGTCCGGGGCCTTCTCGATCAATCGCGGCCTTTGGGGGACAACCTGGGGCGGTGGCTGGACGCACGACACCTGGGCCTCGCCGCCGGAGGAGCTGCTGGCGCCGCCCGCCGACGCCCCCGCGCCGCGCGACATCGTGATCAGCTGGGTGAACGGCGTGCCGGTGCTGGTCGACGGCACGTCGGGCCCTGGTCACGCGCTGGTGGACCAGCTGAGCGCGCTGGCCGCCGCCTATGGCATCGGCCACGGCATCCACGTGGGTGAGACCGCGCTCGGCATCAAGGGGCGCATCGGCTTCGAAGCGGGGAGCGCACTGATCCTGATCAGCGCCCATCGCGAGCTGGAAAAGCTGGTGCTGACCAAGTGGCAGTCGTTCTGGAAGGATCAGCTCGGGAAGTTCTACGGCGACCGCCTGCACGAGGGGCACTACTTCGACCCTGCCCTCCGCGACATCGAGGCGATGGTCGAGTCGTCGCAACAGAAGGTGACCGGCGAGACGCGCATCCGGCTTTCGCCGGGCCGCTTCCTCGTCACCGGTGCGCGCTCGCCGTGGTCGATGATGGACCGCGCCGTCGCGACGTACGGCGAGGAGAACGTCCTGTGGACCGGTGACGAGGCGAAGGCATTTGCCCGTGTCGGTGCCATTCCTGAGTTGCTGGCGATGCGGGCCGATGCACGTGCCCGCGGGGAGGAGTGAGATGGTGGTGACCACGCGCGTTCGGCTCGACCGGATCGCTTCGTCGACCCGCAATGCGGCGCTGACGACCGAAGTGATCCTGGGTGACGAAATCGTTGCCGCCGAGGGCTACATCCTCGCCGTGCGGATCCTCACCGACAAGAGCAGCTACAACACGGTCGAGGATCTCGGCGGCCGGATGGTCTCGCTCCGCTCGGGCGATGTGCTGGCCGGGACACTCGGCGTGCGCCGGGCGCTGCGCGGCTACGCGGGCGAAGTCCCCAAGACGATTGCCGTGGGCGACACCATCGAGGTCCTGAACCTCGGCGGCATTCTTGGCCGTTGCACCTCGGCGAATCCCGAGATCGGCCCGCCGTTCCAGGCCGAGGTGCTCGGCGCGGTGCTGGCGTTCCCGGAACTGGGCGATCGGATCGGTCGGCCGGCCCACATCCGCGACCGTGCGGTGCCGCCCGCGGAGACGCTCTCCTGCGACATCCCGGTGGTCTTCATTGCTGGGACCTGCATGAACGCGGGCAAGACGGTGGCGGCCACGGAGCTGGTGCGCGGCCTGGCGCGGGGCGGACTGCGCGTGGCGGCCACCAAGCTCACCGGTGTGTCGCTGATGCGCGATGCGCTCTCGATGCAGGACGCCGGTGCGGTCGCGGCGCTGACCTTCAATGATGCCGGCGCGGCGAGCACCCACGCCGGGATGACGGTGCCGATTGCGCGCGGAATTTTCAACCGGCTGGCCGATCCGCGCGGGCCCCGGCCCGACGTGATCGTCGCCGAGCTCGGCGACGGCATCCTTGGCGAATACGGCGTGCAGGACATCCTGCGCGCCAAGGACCTGATGGAACTTGGCGCCGCGTACGTCATGGCGGCGCCCGATCCGGTCGGCTGCTGGGGTGCGCGCGAGATCATGCGCGACGAGTTCAACCTGCCGATCACGGCGATCACCGGCCCGGCGACCGACAACGCAGTCGGCCGCGACTACATCACGGCGTCGCTTGGCCTGCCCGCGTTCAATTCACGTCGCGATCCGGAAGGGCTCGTGGCGGCGGTGCGGGTGGCGCTGGAGCAGTGGCACGCAACCCATGGAGTCCGCGCGTGAGGGTGGCAGTCCTTGGCGCGGCCGGCTACGTCGGCGGCGAACTGCTGCGGCTCGTCCTGCAGCACCCCGACGTGACCGAGGTCGTGGCAACGTCGCGTTCGCAGGCCGGCAAGCCGATTGCCGACCTCCATCCCGCGTTGGCGATGTTGACCGACGCGCGCTTCGCGGCGCATGCCCCTGGCGAGGTGTCGCGGGGAAAGGACGTGGTGTTTCTGGCGCTGGAGCATGGTGACTCCACCAAGTTCATGGGGGAGATCATTGACGCAGGGCCCGGGCTGATCGTCGATCTCGCCGCGGACTTCCGGATCCAGGATGGCTCGCTGCACGGGCGGCACTATGGTGCGCACGCGGCGCCCGAGCTGGTGCACCACTTCCGCTACGGTCTCGCCGACGTGCTCGGCACCGAGCTCCGTGGCGTGCGGGCAATCGCCGCGCCGGGGTGCTTCGCGACCGCCGCGCAGCTGGCACTGTATGCCATCGCCGACCTGCCGCTCGCCGCACCGCCGGTGATCTTCGCGGTGACGGGATCGAGCGGCGGAGGGCAGAGCCTGAAGGCGACCGCGCACCATCCGACGCGAGCGCACAACATGTTTGCCTATGGTGCGATGTCGCATCGTCACGAGGGCGAGATCCTCGAGCAGTGGCGCGGCTGGCGCGGTGATGCGACCGCGCATGCGCGATTGGTGCCGCATTCGGGGCCGTTCGTGCGGGGGATTTACGCGACGTTGCATGCGACGATCGACGTCGGCGCGGCGGGAATCGCGGCGGGCACGGGCAGGGCGCAGCATGCTGCGCCCCTACACACCGGCGCTGGCGCGGCTCCGTCGGGGATCACGGCGTGGGGCGCGGGGGCGGACATCGCGACGCATGTCCGCGCGCGGTTTGCGGGGCGGCCGTTCGTGCGGGTGGGCGATGCGCCACCCGAATTGACGCATGCGGTCGGCACCAACCTGGCACTGCTGCATGCGGTCGCGTCGCCGGACGGGCGCGAGGTGCAGGTGGAGTGCGCAATCGACAATCTGATCAAGGGCGCCGGCGGTCAGGCGATCCAGGCCATGAACCTCGCGCTCGGGCTTGATGAACGGGCCGGCCTGCTGGCCCCGGGACCCTTTCCATGCTGAATCGCACCGATGGACCGGCGCTGCTGCCGGTATACGCCACCTTCCCGCTGCGGGCGGTCTCGGGCCACGGCTCCTGGCTGGTCGACGAGCAGGGTCACGAGTGGCTCGATGCCTACGGCGGCCACGCCGTGGCGACCTGCGGTCACTCGCATCCCGACGTCGTGTCGGCGATCGCCGACCAGGCGGCGCGGCTGATCTTCTACTCGACGGCGGTGCCGCATGCCGGTCGCGAGCACCTCGCGGAGACGCTCGCGCGGCTCGCCCCGGGCGGGCTCGGCAAGGTCTTCTTCTGCAACTCGGGCGCCGAGGCGAACGAAAATCTCCTCGGGATGGCGCGGCGCAAGACCGGCCGCACCACGATCGTCACGATGCTCGGCGGCTGGCACGGTCGGACGGCGGCAACGCTCGCCTGCACCGACGGCGCGCGCTACGAGGCAGGGGCGCGGCGCGCCGGCGTGCCGCTCTCGCGGAAGGTGCCTTTCAATGACCTCGCGGCGCTGACTGCCGCGATGGATGAGACCGTGGCAGCGGTCCTGCTCGAGCCGGTGCAGGGCTTCAGCGGGGCGCGCACGGCGACGCTCGAATTTCTCGAAGGGGCCCGCGCCCTCTGCGACCAGTTCGGCGCCAAGCTGCTCTTCGACGAGGTGCAGTGCGGCACCGGCCGGCTCGGCACCTTCACCGCCGCCGAGAGTTTCGGCGTGATGCCAGACGCGCTCTCGATGGCGAAGGGGCTCGCCGCCGGCCTGCCGATCGGCGCGGTCGTGGCGCACCCCTCCTTGGTCGATGACATCACCATCGGCGATCTCGGCTCGACCTTTGGCGGCGGCCCGGTACCGTGCGCGGCGGCGCTGGCGAACATCGCCGTGATCGAGCGGGAGGGACTGCTCGAGAACGTGCGTCGGGTGAGCGCGCAGATTCGCAGCGTCGCCGAGACGCTGCCGCATGTGCTCACGGTGCATGGCCGGGGCTTTCTGCTCGGCCTCGAACTCGACATTCCGGCGGCCGGGGTGCAGCAGGCGCTCTGGTCGCGCCGGATCCTGACAGGGACGTCCACCGATCCGAAGACGTTGCGGTTGCTCCCACCGCTCTCGTTCAGCAGTGACGAGGCGGCCCTCTTGTTGGCGGGGCTCCGCGAGGTGTTGGCGTGAGCGGACGCGATTTCCTCGCCATGGAGGAATGGGAACCGGAGGCGATCGACGCGCTCCTGCTTCTGGCGGGACGCTGCAAGCGTGGCGAGATCACCGACGGGTTGACCCGCAAGGTGCTCGCGATGGTGTTCATGGACCCCTCGCTTCGGACGCGCTCGTCGATGGAGACCGCCATGTTCCTGCACGGCGGCCATGCCCTCGCGCTGGAGCCGGGGAAGGGGAGCTGGGCGCTGGAGACCGAACTCGACGTGGTGATGGACGGCACGACCGTGGAGCACATCATCGAGGCGGCGCGGGTGCTGTCGCGCTATGCCGATGCGCTCGCGGTGCGGTCCTTTCCCAAGGGGACCGACTGGGCCACCGAGCGGCTTGACCCGACGATCCGCAACTTCGCGCGCTTCTCGGAGAAGCCGGTGATCAACCTCGAATCGGCGCGGCGCCACCCCTGCCAGGGGCTGGCCGATGCGATGACGATGCGCGAGCACCTCGGCGAGACTACGGCCAAGCGCTTCGTGCTGATGTGGGCATGGCACCCCAAGGCGCTACCGACCGCGGTGCCGGCCAGTGCAGCGATCGCCGCGGCGCATCTTGGCATGGAGGTGACGATCGTGCGCCCTGCCGGCTACGACCTCGACCCCGACGACTACCTGGCAATCGAGACGCTGGCAGGGAAGCGGGGCGGCTCGCTCCAGGTCACGGAGGAACTCGACGGCGCGATCGAGGGCGCCCACGTGGTCTACCCGAAGTCGTGGGGCTCGCTGGCCCACTTCGGAAATCCCGAGGCCGAGCGCGCCGGACGCGAGGGGAAGCGCGACTGGCGCCTCACGCAGGCGCGGATGCGCACCACGGCGGGTGGGAAAGGGATCGCGATGCACTGCCTGCCGGTGCGCCGCAACGTCGAAATGGACGGCGAGGTACTCGACGGGCCGAACAGCGCGGTGATCGATCAGGCGGAGAACCGGCTGCATGCGCAGCGGGCGTTGTTGCTGGAGATATTGGGTCGTAGGTCGTAAGTCGTAAGTCGTAAGTTGTAAGTCGCCCCTGCGCCCGACCTATGACCTATGACCTACGACTTATGACCCCTAGCATGATTTCAACGAATGCACGGAGCTCCACATCATGACCATCGATCCATCCCAGGGCATTGTCGGCCTCAAGGGCGCCTTGCGCTATGTCCGCGCCTATCGCGACCATGTCTTCGTCGTCAAGCTCGGCGGCGATGTCCTCTCGGACAAGCACAGTCTCGACACGGTGGCCGGGCAGCTGGCGCTGCTCTCCTCGCTCTCGATCCGCCTGGTCGTGGTGCACGGCGGTGGGACGCAGGCGAGTGCGCTCGCGCGTCGGCTCGGTCAGGAACCGCAGATGATCGCGGGGCGGCGGGTGACCGACGATGCGGCGCTGGAGGTGACCAAGATGGTCTATCGCGGCTTGCTCAACACCGACCTGGTGGCTGCGTTGCGGCGCCACGGCGTGCAGGCCACCGGTCTCTCCGGCGTCGACGCCGACCTGATCACCGCGCATCGCCGCCTCCCGCTGCGGGTCGTGGATGACGCCGGTGTCGAGCGGACGGTGGACTACGGCCACGTCGGCGACATCGACAAGGTCGACCCGCGCGTGCTCGAGACGCTGATGAATGCGCGCTTCGTGCCGGTGATCTCCTCGCTGGCGGGAGACGCCGAGGGGAACGTCTACAACGTCAACGCCGATACGGTGGCGGAGTCGCTGGCGATTGCGCTGAAGGCGCAGAAGCTGATCTTCATGACTGGCGCGCCCGGCGTGTTGCGCGATCGCAATGATCCCTCGACACTGGTCGCGTTCGCCGATCCCGACGATCTCGCCGAGCTGATGGCGAGCGGCGCGCTGGCGGGCGGGATGCGCCCGAAGGTCGAGGCGTGCATCCGCGCCGCCACCGGCGGGGTGGAGCGGACGCACATCATCGATGGTCGGGCTCCGGATGCCCTCCTGCTCGAGGCGTTTACCGGCTCGGGCTGCGGCACCATGATCGTGGGTCGAAAGGAGAAGGCTACCTATCTTGGCGTCGACCTGGCCGACTGAAGTCACCACGCTCTGCGAGCTGGTGGCCATTCCCTCGATCAGCGGGAATGAGCTGCCGGCAGCGGAGTACGTGGAACACGTGGCACGGGGCCTTGGCCTCGACGTGGTGCGTGACGACAGCTCCGTCCGCGTCAGCGTCGGCGACGAGGCAGCCGGACCGACCCTCGCGCTCGCGTCGCATCTCGACGTGGTGCCGCCGGGCGAGGGCTGGAGCCGCGATCCGTTCACGCCGGTGATCGAGGGCGACCTCCTGTACGGCCGCGGCTCGGGCGACGCGAAGGCGTCGGTCGTCGCGATGCTCCACGCCCTCGGCGACGTGGCCGCCTCCGGCCGAACGCTCCGCGGCCGTGCGCTCGGGATCTTCTCCTACGGCGAGGAGACCCGGAACGCGACGATGCCGTTGGCGGTGGAGCGCGCCGGACGCCTCGACGCCGCGCTCGTGGGTGAGCCGACCAACCTGGAATTCTCGGTGGCGCAGCGGGGCCTGATGATGGTCGACCTGGTGGCCCACGGCGACCAGCGCCACGCCGGGTACGCGGCCTCAGAAGGGTTCACCAATGCGATCGCCGTGCTGGCGCGCAACCTGGCGCGGCTCGAGGGCATCGCCAACGCGCGCGTCCATCCGGTGCTCGGGGTCACCACGGTCACGCCGACGATGCTGGAGGCGGGCGTCTCGCGGAACGTGACGCCCCCCTCGGCGCGGGCCGTGCTCGATATCCGCTCGACGCCGGACTGGACACACGATGAGCTCGCGGTTCTTCTTCGGGAGCAACTCGACTGCGACGTGGTGGTGACTTCGACGCGACTGGTCCCCTGCGAGACGCCGGCCGGTTCGGCGCTGCTGGCGGCGGCGCGGCGGGCCCGGCCTGAATCGACGACGTATGGGTCGCCCACCTGCTCCGACTGGTGCTTCCTCCGCCACCTCGACGCGATCAAGGTCGGTCCAGGCACCTCGCGCCGCTCGCATACCCCGGATGAATCGGTGAATCTCTCCGAAGTGATCGCTGCACGGGCCTTCTACGCCCGGGTGATCGAGGAGTACCTCGCATGAGTCGCACCGAAACGCTCTGGTCGCCTGGGGCTGCCCCCGATGCGCAGATGCTGGCCTATACGGTTGCCGACGATCGCGAGGTCGACGCGCGGTTGCTGCGCTGGGACGTACTCGGATCACTCGGGCATGCGGCATCGCTCAAGGCCAGCAAGATCATCTCGCCGCGCGAGCATGCCACGATGCGTCGGGCGCTGCTTGCGGCGCTCCGCGCCATCGACGCCGGCGAGTTGCGCATCGGCCCCGAGCATGAGGATGGCCACAGTGCGGTCGAGTTCTGGCTCACCAAGCGCTTCGGCGATGTCGGAGAGCGGCTCCATACCGGACGCTCACGGAACGATCAGGTCGCCACCGACCTGCGGCTCTTCCTGAAGGATCAGGTGCTCACGCTGCATGCGCGAATGACCGACCTCGCGGAGGTGCTGCTCGCCTTTGCGGCAGCGCACCGCCGCGTGCTCTGGCCGGGGTACACGCATCAGCGGATCGCGATGCCGTCGTCGGCCGGGCTGTGGGCCGCCGGATATGCCGAGGGGCTGCTCGACGCGGCCACGAGCGTGCTTGGCTTCTGGCAGCGCCTCGATCGGTCACCCCTCGGCAGCGCGGCGGGTTATGGTGTGCCGCTCCCGCTGGTGCGCGAGGCGTCGGCCAAGGCACTCGGCTTCAGCGGGATCGATCTGGCCGTGACCTCGGTGCAGGGGAGTCGTGGCACGCTCGAGGCCGCCGCGCTCTTCTGGTGCGGCGAGGCGGGGCATCATCTGGCGAAGTTGTCGGCCGACGTGATCCTCTTTTCCGCTGACGAGTTCGGTTGGCTGACGCTGCCCACCGAGCTCTCGACGGGATCGTCGATCATGCCGCAGAAGCGGAACCCCGACCTCTTCGAATTGACGCGGGCCCGCGCGGCGGCGCTCGAGGGCGACCTCGCCACGGTGATGGCGCTCAAGGGCCGGCTCGCTGGCGGCTATCATCGTGACTTCCAGTTCCTCAAGGGGCCGCTCTTCCGGGGACTCGATCGGACCCACGAGATGCTGGCGATGCTGACCACCGCAATCCCGCGGCTCGGGGTCGACGCCGAGCGTGGCCGCGCGGCCCTCCGCGGCGAGGTGCTCGCCACCGACGAGGTGATGCGGCGAGTGCGCGAGGGGATGACATTCCGGGCGGCCTACCGCGAAGTCGCCGCCGAGGTGAAGCGCGGCGTGGCGATGCCGCCGATCGCGAGCGCCGCGCTGATCTCGGCCCGGCAGAGCACCGGTGGCATCGGGAATCTCCCTATTGCCGCGTTGCGCACGCGGCTCCGAGCTGCACGGCGTTGGCAACTCGCCGAACGCCGCCGCTTCACCAAGGCCATCGCGGCGCTGACGGCCCGGAGGGGACGATGAGCCTCGAGCGTCGCAAGCGGCACCTCAAGATCCTCGAGCTGGTCGCGACCCGTCCGATGCGGACGCAGGACGAACTTGCCGAGGCGCTGTCGCAGGAAGGCTGGGAGGTCACCCAGAGTTCGGTGTCGCGCGACATCTCGACGCTCGGCCTGATCAAGGTCGAAGGGATCTACCAGCGCGCGGCCGCGTCCCGGTTGCGCGAGATCGCCGATCCGAACGAGCGGCGCCTGGCCGAATCACTCCTCGCCGTTGATCCGGCAGGCGATGCCTTGCTCGTGCTGCACACGCCGCCCGGCGAGGCCCAGCGCGTGGGAAGCGCACTCGACCTGTTGGGATGGCCCGAGGTGGTTGGCACGCTCGCCGGCGACGACACGATCTTCGTCGCCACGCGAAATGCCGCCGCGCAGGGGACGATCCAGCGCCGGCTCGGCACCTTGATGGACGGGCGCAGCTGAGGCGCGCCGGCGCGGTTCGCGGCGCACCGGTCGTACTGGCACCTTGTCGTGGCGGGCTGCCGCGCCGGCGGTGCAGTGGGAACGCGCCGAGAGGAGGGCGGATCTGGATGATGTGGCCGTGAGCATGCAACTGCCCTCGCCGCTCGGCCTCCTTTTCCTCGCGTACATCCTGCTGGGACTTCCGTGGCTCGCCTATCGGAGCGCGGCACGGCTCGCGGGGCGCGATCCGACGCAGTCGGTTCCGTCGCGGCGCCAAGTCTGGCAATCGGTGGTGTTCATGCAGTTGCTGATGCTCGGCTTCGCCTGGCTGACGGGGCGCGAGTTCGGCTATCGGTTTCTGGCGTGGGAGGGATTCACCATCCGCGCCGTGGTCGCCACGATCCCGGCCCTCGCGGGATTGCTCGTGCTGCGCGTGGTGGTGCGGCGCTCCCGCACCGATGCGGAACGGCGGGAACTCGCCGTGTTCAAGTTCGCGCCCCGAACGTCGGCGGAATGGCGGGCGACGGTGCTGATGATCGGGGTGACGGCGGTGAGCGAGGAGATCGCCTATCGTGGCGTCGCTCATGCCCTGCTCTGGTGGATGTTCGGGAACGGCTATCTCGCCGCCGGGCTGGCGGCGGCAGGCTTTGCGGGAGCGCACGCCGTGCAGGGGCGGAAGAGCATGGCCATGGTCTTTGTCATTGCGTTGGTGATGCACGCGCTGGTGGCGGCCACCGGCACCTTGTTCCTCGCGATGGCGGTGCATGCCGCGTTCGACCTCTACGCTGGATGGCGGATCGCCCTCGAAGCGCCGACGCTGGTGCCGCAGGAGCCGTGAGCGGCGCTAGACGCCCAGCAGCGTGAGCAAGTCCGTCGGGGCATCGCAGTAGAAGTCAGGTGAGGACGCCTCGAGGTGCGCCCGATCGAACGGCCCCCAGGTCACCCCGACGGTGCCGACGCCCGCGGCACGCCCGCTGAAGACGTCATGATGCGAGTCCCCGACGAACAGACAGCCGGCGGTGGTCACGCCGAGTCGCGCCAGCGCCTGCTCGACCGGTTCGGCGTGCGGCTTGGGGTGGGTCACGTCGTCGGCCCCGACGATCACCTCGAAGGACTCGAGCAACCCGATGAGCGCGAGCCCGCGCTCGGCGCCGTAGCGGTTCTTGCTGGTGACCAGCGCCGTCCGATGCCCAGCCGTGCGGATGCGGCGCACCATGTCGACCACGCCCGGATACGCCGTGACCCGGGCATCGTGGTGGGTCAGGTTGTATTCGCGGTACGTGGCGATCCAGCGCTCCATCGTCGCGGGGTCGCTGGTCCACTCGCCAAAGATGCTGCGCAGCGGGCGCCCCATGCCGGCGAGAATGTCCTGGCGAGTCAGCGCAGGGAGGCCATGCACCGCGACGGTGTGCAGGTAGCTGTCGACGATGAGGTCGACGGAGTCAATCAGCGTCCCGTCGAGGTCGAAGAGGATGGTCTGGTAGGTCGGCATCCGCGCAACGTAGCGGCGGCCCGCCGGAACGGAAGAGGAGGATGCCCACCGCACGGGCGGTATAGGGGCCGACCGGCACAGCGGCGGGTGCCTCGTATCGGGTGACTGCGACGTCGTCGGCCGCGGCAAGCGCATCGACCCGCAGTCGCTCACCCAAGGTCGGTGCGGCCGTGCACCAGCGGAGGGTTGCCTCGAGCCGCGCGATCGCGGCGCCATCGCGATGCCAGGCCGCGAGTCTGGCCAGTCGATGGATGCGCGCGACGAGCCTGGGTGGGCCCCAACTGGCACGACGATGCGCCTCACGCACGGCCCAGCGCATTGCCGAATCGACGATCGCGTGGAGCGCCGCGGGCTCGACGGTTCCGGCGGTGCGGGTCGACTGCTCGACAGTTGGCATCCCCGCCGGCAATGCGGACCAGCCACCCTGCGGGGTACGATGGAGCACCATCGTGCCGCACCGCCCACTGCCCAGGTCGGTGAGCTCGACCACAACCATGTCGGCCGCGGCCTTGGCGTGCACCAGCGCGGTGGGGATCGCCGTTCCACGATCATCGGGCGCGGACACCGGCGCGCTCAACGCCGCGAGCCAGCGGGTGGCCAGCGCCCCCTTTCGGGCGACGCGGACGAGGTTCGCCAGCTCCGCTTCGATCGCGGGGGCCGGGGCGCGCAGCACGAGGGCCACTTCGGCGTGCAGCTGCCCGAGCCGAAGTAATCGCCCCTCGCGTTGAGCCATGCGCATGGCCGTCCAGGGGAGGTCGACATGCACCAGCCTTCCGGCCGCTTGCAGGTCGAGGCCTTCGGCCGCGACGTCGGTGGTGACCAACTGCATGGGAATGGTGCGCCGGAAGGTCCAGCCGACTCGGTCGGGGCCGAACGCCGCGAGGACGGCCTCGCGCCGCATCCGATGCGGACCGATGCCCGCGGCGTCGCCCGTCACCCACGCGGTCCCGTCGCCCCAGGCCGTGCGCAGGAGAGCTGCCGTCGCACGGTGACGCGTGAACCAGACGGCGGGGACGTCACCACTCGCGTGTGCTCGGAGGGGCTCCAGCCACGCGGCATCGGATGGCACAAGGCCCGCGAGAAGATCATCGAGTCGCGGCAGGTCCTCCACCGGCAGCGGCACGGCGTCGCCTGACGCGCCGACCAGTTCCCACCAGACCAACTGGTCGAGGGCCTCACCGGCGAAGCGCCGCAGCGTCACCCGATCGCCACCCCCGGCGTCGCGCGCCTGAGCGAGGAGCGCGCGATAGCGGCGGAGCGCATCGCGGAACGCGAGATCACTCGAGGCCGCCGCATCGAGCAGCACGACGGCCAGCAGCCTGCTCCACGCCGCGCGGTGGCGATCGCACAGTTGACGAACAATCGCCACGGCCCGTTCGCCACGCGCCACCTCGTCCGGCGTGGTGGCCGCCGCCTCGCCGCGCGACGGATGACTGTGGGTGGTATCGACCGAGGCACGGACGATGACAGCCCGCAGCGCCGGTGGGGGATCGGTGAGGGAGGGAAGCATCCCAAGCGCAGCGATCCCGTGGAGCCGAAATGCATCCTCGGGCAGGAAGAGCCGCAGCAACGTCACCACGTCGTCGAGACGATTGACGATCGGGGTCGCGGTGAGCAGCAGGAGGCGACGACCCCGCAGCCAGGGCGCGATGGTGGCGACGCGGCGCGTGGCCGGCTCGCGGAGTCGGTGGGCCTCGTCGATGATCACCAGCCCGGCATCGATCGCCGGCAACCGACCGCGCGACAGGCGTTCATGGGACCACCAGGTCATGGTGACCCCGGTGCGAAACGCCGCGGCGCGCCATTGCGACTCGAGAATTGCCGGCCCGATGACCAGCGTCGGGCGCGCTTTGGCAACCGCGACCGCGAGGGCGATCCACGTCTTCCCCGCACCGACCGATTCGGCGAGTACCGCGCCGTGCCACTCCGCCAGGGCCACCATCACCCTCCGGAACGACTCGCACTGTGCTGGCAGCAGGAACGGCGGGACGTCGAAGATCGTCGCGGTGCGGGCCGCCGAGGCACGCCACGCCTTCTCCACCTCGAGGAACGAGGCGGCGCGCATCCTCGTCCTCGCCATCGCGAGCGGACGGGACAGCTCGGCGAGCGCCTCAGCGACGACGCGCGGCCAGCGGTGCGAGTGCGGCGCGTTCATGGTGATCGAGTGTCAAGAGTTCGGCGACGATATCGTCGAGCGCCCCTGCCTGTTCCAAATCGGTGAGCGGGCGCTGCAGCATCTCGTGACCGAGTGCGGCCGCGACCCACGGGACCTGACCGACGGTGCGGGCCCCGAAGCGCGCGGCGCCTCCGGCGGCGGGTTCCGCGGCGAGTCGGGCGATCGCGCGGATCGGGCCGCTGTTGAGCCACGCCGTAATCGCGTGCGCGGTGCCTGCATCGGGAACTGCCAGGACATAACAGCTGTTGAGCGGGATGGCGGCGGGCTCGAGCAAGACCGCCGCCTCGAGACACGGCGCGAGGTCGCCCCAGACCACGCGGTGCGCAGCGGTCGCGGCGTGCACTCGATACAGCCGCCACCAGGGACCCTCGCGAAAATCGCTGCGGCGCCGGAGGCGATCGCTGAACGGGCGGAGGTACTCCGCCACGGGGTGGGGCAAGCGTGCCCACGGTTCACCCCGGGCATTGGCAGGCCAGAGCAGGCGATGCCTCGGCTTCACCAGAAAGGCGCGGACGTCCCGCCCACGCACGGCCGCGCGGCACCACTCGGCGAGTTCCGGCGGTGGGTCGAGGAAGGCGGCATTGACGCCGGTCTTGACGCCGAGTTGCGGCGTGAACCTCGCGGCTAGTGATTCGTGGCGATCGGCCAATCGGCGCGCAACGGCGTGCGCGTCCGGCGTCGTGAGCAGCCACGGCCCATCAGTGGCCCACGACGACTGCGTGTGGCGGGACGCGGCCTGATCGAGGCCGAGCCGCAGCGTGTGATCCGCCGGTGCCGGCCCCTTCGAGGCGATCAGCGCCAAGGGATAGGTGGTGGCGTCGAAGCCTGCCCGCGGATCCTCGCCGAGGTCGGCAACGACATGCAGGGTAGACTGGCGACCGAGGGCGGTTCGTGCGGCCGTGGCGTACGATGCGGTGGCGAGCTTGGCGGGAACCAGCAAAGCGAGCGTCCCTTCAGGCGCGAGGAGCGACATGCCGCGCTCGATGAACGCGACCGACAGGTCCGGCGCATGGGCATAGCCGCCCGTTCGTGTGGTGCGCCACCAGCGGTAGCGCGCCGCGAGTGCACGCCGCGTGTCCACGGGGATGCGCTCGGCGCGTACCCACGGCGGATTGCCAACCACCATGTCGAAGCCTCCCCGCCCGCCCAGGACCGGGGCGAAGGCGGTGGTGAGGGCGAAGGGGACCGACGCAGTGCCCGAGGCCACGCGCCGGAGTTCGCGCCGCACCGCGCGATGCGATTCATGCAGCGCAGCCAACTGCACGCGATCGGCCGCGCGGACGGGGGCCACGTCGCCAAAGAGCGTCGGGGCGCGCTGGGCGAGGACCAGGTCGCGAATGGCGCGATCGAGAGTCGCTTCGCGTTCGCCCAGCGCGTCCACGAGTGCGGCCACCTCCGCCCGCTGCAAGGCGCGTAATCGGGCGCGCTTCTCGCCGCCGTGAGCGGCGGCCACGCGTGCCTGTGCCAGTCGCAGGCGCTGCACCAGTCTGGTCCCCAACGCCGGGAGCTCGGGATCGAGGAGGGCATCGCCCGCACGGATCGCGGCGTCGAGATTCGGGAGTGGCCGGACGCGGTCGGCCGAGGCCCCCCGGGTCGCGCGCAAGACCTCGAGCCAGAGCCGCATTTCGGTGAGTCGCACGGCAGCGGGATTGCGGTCGACGCCGAAGAGGCGACGCGTGACCAGTCGGTGCACGATCCGACGATCGCGCGTCCCGGGGCCGTGCAACAGATCAAGTGCGCCGACGAGAAAGGCGCCCGAACCGACGGCCGGGTCGAGCACGGTGGTGTTGAGGAGCGCAGCGCGGAGTGCTGGGTCCGGAGCATCGAGCGCTCCGGCGACATCCGATTCGCGGCGCGCCAACCGCCGGGCGAGGTGGGGAATCAGCGCCTCGCGCAGCAGCGTGTGCACCAATGCCGGCGGAGTGAAGAAGGTGCCGTCGCGCTTTCGCTCGTCGGGGGCCATCACCCCTTCGAACACTCGGCCGAGCATCTCGGGCGTGATCCGGCCGTCGAGTTCGTCGTGAGCGAGGGTCACCTCCGTGCGGAGCACCAGTTGCTCCACGGCGCCACGCCAGAAATCGGCCGGAAGGTGCATCGCCAGCCGCTTCTCGAGTGGGTGCGGTTCGAAGAGGCCGCCGTTGAGGAAGGGGATCCGGCCGAAACTGCGCGCCAGGCGCGAGCGCATGGTCACCGGTCGATTCAGCGTCCCGAAGAAGAGCGGGGCCAGCAGCTGCCGTTGGGGGTCGCCGCCGTGCGCCAGGCACTGGTCGAAGTGATGGGCCAGGAAATCATCGTCGCCATCGAGCCACCCTTCACTCTCGACAAAGCGGAGGAAGAGGAGGCGGGTCAACTGCAGCAGCGCCCAGGCATGCCGCGATTCCGTGGCCACGCGCCCGGGGAGGCGCGCGATGGCATCGTCAAGCAGCGAGCGCATCGCCGCGAAGGTGCGTCGTCCGGCCGCATCGACGTCGAGGGCGTCGGCACAACGAAGCGCGGTCGAGAGCGCACCGGTGTCACCATGCGCGGCGAGGCGTGCCAGGCGACGGAACGGCAACGGGATGTCGGCACCGGCCGGCACCGCCACCACCCGGATCGGGTCGAGGGTGACGGTGGCAAACCGCGCCGTGCCTTCGGGATGGTCGGTGAACAGCAACCCGAGCGCGCCGCGTCGGGCGAGCAATCGAGCGAGTCGGCGACTCTCGGCCGCGTCGGCCGTACCGCTCCAGCACGGCAGCCCGGCAAACTCACCGACTTCGAGCAACGCCTCGTGGACGGCCGGAACAGGGAGCAGGCAGGCCGCTCCACCGAGTCGGTGGACCAGGGCCGCGTGCAGGCTGGCGGGGGAGGTGGTGGACATGCGGCGATGATTGCCGCCGTGGGACGCCGCGCGTGGCGTCGATGAGCGCAGCGCCCACCCGGGAAACGCAAACCGCCGCCGAGCTGGGCTCGGCGGCGGCGTGCACCGGAGCGTCTGGAATCAGGGGATCGGATCGATCGAAATCTTTGTCGTGCCCTTGATCGTCATCTGCATTGTCCCCATCGCCATGACCATGTCCGTGATGGTGTCGGAGTTCATCCGAACGAGCGGGCCCCGCGACCGGGTGACCAGATGCTGCTTGCCGCTCGTGGTGCCGGACATCTTCCCCATCGGGGTCTCGACCTCCATCAGGCCGGTTTGGTCGGCGTCGAGGACTCGGCCGCCGGCCTCCATGCTGCTCACCTTCCATTTGGAAATCGTCGTGACCTTGCTGCTGCCCTGCGCCATCGCGGTGTCGACCACCGTCGTGTCCGTCCAGCTGTCGCCGACCTTCGCGGTCGGCTTCGGCACGGTGAAGAGCGCCGCGACCGCGCCGGCAAGGCTGAGGACGGGAACCGAGCTGGCCGATGGGGTCATGTCGCTCGCCGGCTTGCCGTCCTTCACGAAGAAGTGAAAGAAGACGCCAGCCGGGACTTCGGTCATCTCGGGGCCAAGCATCGCCATCGCCTCGCCGCCATCCATGCCGGCCGAGTCAACGGTGATGTGGGCCACCTGGCCACCGGCACTGTCGGTGAGCCGGAGGGTGATCAGCGCCGTAGTGGTGATCGTCACCGTCTGACTCGGCTGGCCCTGGGCGGAGGCGTCCACTTCCTGATTGGAGATGGACACGATCCGGTAGCGGAACGAGTCTGCCGGGACGATCGTCGCCGGTGGGGCAGTGAACAACGTGAACAGCATCGGGAGCAGCATCGGCAGCCTCGGCAGCGGGACGGGCACGGTACGGGGTCGTCGGAAGGGTACCCCGGAGCGGGTCCGGGGGCCACTTGGTGGCGGCTACAGCGGCTCGTCCACTTGGTAGGTCCGACCCCGCCACTCGACCCGCCGGGAGCCGCCCCGGATCGACCGCAGCGTGATCCAGATGGCCACCGCCGCCCCGAGCGGGTAACCCAGCGCGTAGCGAACCGGGATCTGCATTCCGACGGAGATCACTGCCCAGAAGAGCAGCGAGAGGCCGAGGGCCACCTTCGCGGCCGCGGTGGCGATGCCAGCCGCCAGGGCGATGATCGGGACCAGCCAGAAAAGCAGTGCGAGCACCACCGTCCACGGTGCGAGCGTACGGAGCAGCGGATGTTGCCCGACCGACTGCCGGGCGCCCAGATAGAGGTTCTTCGACCACCCCTCGATCAGTTCGTCGAACGTGCGGTACATCCGGGTCGCGATCAACGTGCTGGCAAACATCAGTCGGACACGCTTGCCGTCGCGGAAGAAGGCCTGCGCCAACGCGAGATCCTCGACCACCTCACCGCGCACCGCAGTGTGCCCGCCAACGCCGTCATACGCCTCCCGGCGCACCAGAATGAACTGGCCGTTGGCGACCAGCTGTTGCGGCGTGGTCGCGCGGTTCACCCGCGAGGGTGGATAGCGGAAGCCGAGCGGTACCAAGATCTGGGGCATGACAATCCGCTCCCAGAAGGTGACGCAATGCTGGTGGGTGATCAGCGTGAGCAGGTCAGGCGTGTCGCGCTCCATCGCGCCGATCGCGTGGCCAAGGAGCGCCGGGGTGTGCTCGGTGTCGGCATCGGTGAAGAGGAGGTAGCGCCCGGTGGCCTCCTCGGCGCCCTGATGGCACGCCCACGGCTTGCCGAGCCAGCCGGCAGGGAGCTCGGCGCCTTCCACCAGACGCAGGCGCGCGTCGATGGCGGCGATCGCGGCGACCTTCGCCGCAGTGTCGTCGGTGGAGCGATCGTCAATGACGAGCAACTCGAACGTGGAATAGTTGCTGGCGAGGATCGAGCGGACGACCGTCTCGATGGTCGCCGATTCATTGCGGGCGGGGATGATGATCGACACCCCGATGTCGTCGGCGGGGGGCACACGCGCCAGATCGGGTGAGCGCTTCGCGAGCGGAATCATTCCCGCAAACGGGAGGGCCCACGCGAGGCCGGGCCACCACTCCCCGGTCATCGGGTCGGCCTAGCCGCGGGCGGTGACGGCGGCGAGTTCCTGTTCCAGCGCCTCGAGTTGCCGTGCGCTGTCGTCGCCGTTGGTCTCGGTGAGGGGCTGCGTGTTGCGGTCGGTCATCAGGAGCGAGGCGACGAGTGCGTCGGTATAGCCGACGACGGCCTGGGCGATGCCGCGATCGATGATCGCGTTCAGCCGCAGGAAGACCGCGACGGCCCGGCGCGGGCGCAGCGCCGCCACCAGGGCGCCGATGTACTTGATCAGGAGGAGCCGCAGCTGCTGGAGCTCCTCAACCACCTCACCGGCGGCCAGCCCGCGCGCCGCCGCGATCCGGCCGTAGTGTTCGGTCACATGTTGCCACACCGGCTTGGCTTCCCGGCGCAGGGGGCCTAGCATTGCAATCAGGGTATCGAGGATCAGGCGAGCCTGTCGTTCGACGACGGGTCGCGGGATGTTCGTGGAACCGGGGCGCTCGGTGAGCCAGTCGGCCCACTCGGGGATCATCGCGTCCCGGGCATCAAGAATCGCCTTGGCAGCGGCCAGCTGGGTCGGGTGGGACGAACGCAGGCGTCGTCTCCTCAAAAGGGTGCCACAATCGTAATCGGAGCACCAATGCAACAACAGCCGATCCTCCCCCCGCGGCTCGCGCCGGGCGCTCGCATCGCGCTGGTGGCTCCGTCCGGCCCGCTGCTCGAGCGCGATGATCGCACCCGTGCCGAGGCGCTCTGTCGTGCGCTCGGATTCACCCCGATCGTCCTGCCCCACGCAGAACGGGCCCACGGCTACCTCGCCGGCACCGACGCGGAACGCATCGCCGATCTCAACGCCGCCCTCACCGATCCGCAGTACGATGCGGTCTGGTGCCTGCGGGGTGGCGACGGCATGAATCGCATCATCGACGATGTCAACTTCGCCGGCTTCGCGCGCGCGCCGAAGGCCGTCATCGGCTTCTCCGACATCACCGTGCTGCTGCTCGCCCTGTGGCGGGAATGCGGCGTGGTGTCGTTTCATGGGCCGGTCGCACGCGAGCCGATGCCGGGGCTTGCGCGGCGCAGCTTCGAGGCGGTGTTGACGCGGGCCGTGCCTGCGGGCGCGCTCGAACTGCCCCGCGCGCCCGATGATGTGCTCCTCCCTCAAGACGGCCGCGTGGTGACGCTGGTGGGCGGCCGCGCCGAGGGTCGCCTCGTCGGCGGCAACCTGACGCTCCTGCAGTCGCTCATCGGGACGCGATTCGCTGCCGACCTCCGTGGCGCCATTCTCTTTCTCGAGGACGTCAACGAGGATCTCTACCGCATCGACCGCATGCTCGCGCATCTTCGTCTCGCGGGCGTGCTCGAGGGCGTCGCGGGGGTGGCAATCGGACAGTTCACCGACTGTCGTCGCTCGACGCCCGATGGTGGGCTCGGCCTCGACGCGGTGCTCGCGACGTACGTCGCACCCCTCGGCGTTCCGGTCGTGATGGGCTTGCCGATCGGTCACATCGCGGCACAGTGGACCATTCCCGTCGGCGTGCGCGCGGCGCTCGACGCCGACGCTGGCACGCTCGCGTTGCTCGAGCCCGCCGTTCGCTGATGGCCACGCCGACGCTCACGCATCACCAGCTCGACGGCGCCCTCGGCGACATTCTCGTCGATGTCCGTGCCGCTTCGCGAAACACCGCCCAGCCGGCAGTCTTGCTGCTCCACGGTTTCAAAGGCTTCAAGGACTACGCCTTTCTCCCGGTCTTCGCCGAGCGTCTGGCGCGGGCGGGCTTCGTGGCAATCACCGCGTCGGTGAGTGGGGCGGGGGTCGACGCGGCCGGCGACTTCACGCGGACGGAGCGCTTCGCCGCCAACACCTATTCGAAGGAACTCGACGATCTCCATCTCGTGGTGGCGGCACTGCAGCGGGGCGACCTTGGCGTGACACCGCCGACCTCGATCGGCTTGATCGGCCACTCGCGCGGTGGTGGCATGGCGCTGCTGCTGGCCCACGAGACGCCGGCCGTGGCGGCGGTGGTGACCTGGGCCGGGATCGGGAAGGTGCGGCGCCACACCGACGAAGAACTCGAGGTGTGGCAGCGTCTCGGTACGATCACCATCCTGCACCAGCGGCTGCGCATCCGGTTGCCGCTGCATTACGACGTGGTCGAGGACTGTCTCGCGCACGAGCACGGCCGCCTCAGTATTCCCGAGGCCGCACGGGAAATCGGGCGGCCGTGGCTGCAGGCGCACGGGACCGCGGACACCACCGTGACGCTCGCCGAAGCGAATGCCCTGGCCGAGACGGCGGGTGACGCCATTACCGAGCGACTGATCCTCGAAGGCGCCGATCATACCTTCGGCACCAGACATCCCTGGGGCGGTGCGTCCTTGGCGATGGACGAGGTGTTCGACGCCACCACCCGTTTCCTCGCGCGACATCTCCGCTAGTGTCCGCGCTGCTCGATCGACTCTTCGCGGAGTTGGCGACGCGACCCCCGGTACGCGCCGACTTTCCCGACCGTCCGCACGCCGCGGTCGCCCTGCTGCTCGCCCCCGATCCTGATCGCCTGTTGCTGATCCGCCGCGCGGAACGAGTCGGAGATCCCTGGTCGGGGCAGCTCGCGCTCCCGGGCGGGCGTCAGGAAGCGCACGACGACGACCTGCTGCACACGGCGATTCGCGAAACGGCGGAGGAGACGGGATTGCGGTTGGATCGCGGCTGGCATCGTGCCGACCTCGATGACCTCGCCCCGACCACACCGGTACTGCCCCCGATCGTGGTGCGACCCTTCGCCTTCCAACTCGCGGAGGCACTCGCCGCCGGCCTCAGCGACGAGGTGGCCGACGCCGCCTGGGTGCCGCTCGCCAGCTTGGCGGCGCCGGGCATCTATCGGTCCGCAACCCTCGAAGTGCGTGGTGTCGAGCGGGTCGTCCACGGCTACCACCTGGAGAGTGGCCTGCTGTGGGGAATGACCGAGCGGATTGTCACGCCGGTCCTCGAGCAGTGGCGCCTGCTCGCCGGCAGGTAAGCGTCCGAGACGAACTTGGCGTCGGCCGCAACCATTCACTACACGGGCGCATCCAACTCCAGATCCCCCTTCAGCCGTGGAGAGCGCCGTGTTGCTTCGTCCCGCCCTGCTGGTCTTGACCGTGCTCGCTGCCGCGTGTGGCAGTGACGGTGCGAAGACCGCCACCGATCCTGCCGGACTCGCCACCCTCATCGATTCCACGGCAGACACCGTCTCGGCGAACACGAACGGTGACGTTCCGGCGACCGCGGTGCGAACGCTCGTGCAGGAGATGGCGATCGCGCCGGGAGTCGACGACACCACGCTGTTCTCCGACGTCCGCGAACTCCGCGTCGACGGCACGGGCCGGATGTGGGTGTACGACCCGTCGCCGAAGCAGATCCTCCTCTTCAGCCCGACGGGCACGCTCCTCAAGCGGATCGGTCGCAGCGGCGCGGGTCCGGGCGAGTTCGCGAGCGACGGCGGGATGGTGGTCCTCGGCGACAGCGGACTGGCGATCTGGGATTCACAGAATGCGCGAATCACCTTCATCGACAGCAGTGGCAGCTACACGCATTCGTGGCCGACGCCCGGCGGCTTCAACACCTTCGCCGGCCTGATCACCGATCGTGCCGGCGCCCTCTTCATGAAGCGGCCCGTTACGCCGCCGCGCGAGGGCGAGATCCTGGGCCGCATGGGGCTGGTACGACTCAAGGACGGTGGCGCCTTTGCCGACTCGAGTGCTGCGCCTGACCTGATCGTCCCGCGCGAGAGCTACGTGGCGAGCAGCAAGGGCAACACGTCGTCGACCTCGTCGAATTACTCGCCGGCGTACTACTGGGCCTGGCATCCGGATGGCTACTTCCTCGCGGCCGACGGCGGGAAGTACCAGATCATCCTCGCGCGGCCCAACGCCAAGCCGCTGGTGATTCGTCGCAGCCTGACGTCGGTCTCGGTGGACGAGGAAGAGCGCTCGATCGAGAAGGCGGGCATCACGCACAACATGCGCAACACCGAGCCGGGGTGGAGTTGGCGCGGGCCGGCACTCCCCGCCGAGAAGGCGCCGATGATGGGGCTCACCATTGCACGCGATGGCCGGATCTGGGTCCGCGTCGCGGCGCCGTCGGAGGAGATCCCCGAGGCCGAGCGCGCCACCCCGCAGGATTCCCTCGCCCCGGTGATCAAGCATCGGACACCGACCGTCTATGAGGTCTTTGAAGCCACCGGTCGCTTCCTGGGCCGGGTCGCCTTCCCGCCACGCGCTCGCTTTGCCGAGGCGGAGGGAGACTTCGTGTGGGCGATCGTTCGCGATGCGGACGATGTGCCTGCGGTGGCGCGGTTCAGGGTGGTTCCAGGGTTCAAGTGACGTGACCCGTAAGCCGTAACCCGTAACCCGTAACCCGTAACCCGTAACCCGTAACCCGTAACCAGGATGCCACGGGTCACGGGTCACTCGTCACCGGTCACGGCGGCCGGACGGCCGCCTCGCCCCTCCTTGACATTCGGAAGTGTGTACTTGACGCACACACCCCCGATGTTCACTTCGCCGCCGAGTGACGCGCCGGAAGCCGCTTGCCGGTCGCACCACGAATCGCGGCCACGGCCCGGGCACCGTCTTCCAAGCCCCGGGTGTTGTGCTTGAAGGCGACTTCGGCCACATACCGATGCAGGTGGCGCGGGCTGACGGCGTGGTGCGTCCCGTACAGCTGGCGCTTCAACCGGGAGAAGAACGACTCCACCGAATTGGTGTGCGCGTCGCCCCGGACATACTCCCACATCGAATGCTTCACCGCCTGGTGATCCGCAAATGGCCGCCCGACCTTCGTGTACAGGCCACTTTCGTCGGTCATCAGGCGGGCCTCGGTTGACGCCACCGCCAACAGCATCTCCTTCACGTTCTTGGCGGTCACGACCGGCATGACCGACGCTCGGACCTGCCCACCACGCTCCAGCACGGCGACGACCGGCGTCTTCGGGATGCTCCGGCGCGGCATCTTGCTGTTCTTGTCTCCGGTGGCCCGCCGCACGGCCCGCCGTGCCCCCTGAGAGCGCTTCCGGGCCTTCCCGCCCACATACGTCTCGTCCATCTCGATCACGCCCGTCAGCATGGGCTCTGGGGCCGCGTCCGGGGTCATGGCATACCGGATACGGTGCATCAGGAACAGGGCCGACTTGTAGCTCAGGCCGGTCTGGCGCTTAATCTGGAGCGCCGAGACGCCCTTCTTCGACGCACAGGCCGCCCAGAAGGCATAGCACCAATGCCGAAGCGGGATCTTGCTGTCCCCGAAGACCGTGCCTACCCGCACCGTGAACTGCTTCTTACAGGCCGTGCAACGCCACAGGTACCGGGTGCCCCGGGTGCCGTCCTTCGCCATGATCTGCTTGGCCTCGTCCACCACGCCGCAATGCGGGCAGACCGGGGCGCCGCCCCACCGCTGCTGCTCGATGAACGCCACAGCGGCGGCCTCGTTGGCGCAGGCGGCTGGGAGGTCAGCAACCAGTGGGCTCTTGTCCTTGGCGATCTTCGGCGTGTTCGTCATGTATCATAATACCTAACGCACAGCCGGCGGTCAAGGGGGAGGGCTTTGCCTTCCCGAGATTTGGCGCGTTCCGCTGCCAGGGCTATCTTCCGCTCGGGTCATGGTTGGTGAACTGGGAGCTCTTACCTGCGTGCCGGTGTGGCGAAATGGTATACGCGGAGCCCCGTCAAGGTTCTGGGCGCAAGCCCGTGTGGGTTCGAGTCCCACCATCGGCACACCATGGCCCAATCCCCCGTTGAGGATTGACAGGTACGCGCCCTGTGCGTATTCTTGGAAACCTTGACGGGGCTCCGGCGATGAATAGTCGCCAGAGACAAGAGGGCCGACACCCTAGCGTGTCGGCCCTCTTCCTTTTGTGCCCTTGACAAAGTGGCGACCACTTCCCATTTTTTACACTCGTTTCAGGAATAGGCCTCCCCGTCAAGGAGCGTTACCGTGCGTGAACCGCTTTGGAACGACCCCGAATACATCCGTAGCCGACTGCCTGTCCGCTTCTTCGGCTTTACTGAGGCCGACCTTCACGACGCGTTGCGTGCAGGATACCTCGCCATGGACTTCTGCACCGCGAGCCACCCGCCGAGCTACAAGGGGGCAAAGGTGTGGGGTGAGGCCCACGCCTTTTTGCGGGAGCGGGGGCGGGTGCTCGGTGGCGCCTCCGTGGATCACAAGAACATCCCCCGCATTGAGTCGCCGGACCGCTCGACGGCGATCACCATTGTCGCGGGTAACGAACACACGGGAAGCTTGTTCCGCAGCCCAAGCACGAAACGTCCACGCAAGAAGGCCGGGGTGCGGATCATCATTTGTAACGCGCAGACGAGCCTCTTCATGGCGGAGGCGAAGTCCGTATCGCCTGCAACAATTCAGCAGTCAATTTGGTACCTGCTCCATCATCGGCACGGGAGTACCGTCACGTGCGAGCTTTCTCTCCCCGGCGCAGTTGATGAGCGTGGTTTCGTGGTAGAGTGGATTGAACGAATCATCTTGGCGTCATTCGACCTCGGCGATCAGTTGGAGGGAGGGGACGATAGCGACTCCGGCCCGCTGGTCGTTCCGGTAACCAGAAGGGGGTAACAGTGGCTTCAGCGTTCGTCCCGGCTCGTTTGACCCTGGCGCGGAAGCGCCGGGGGCTCACGAAGGGAGAGCTGGCAACGAACTGCATGCTCTCCTCGAAGAGCATTTCATTGTATGAAGGCGGCAAAACGGAGCCTGAGCCCGAGACGATTACTCGTCTTGCGGCGGCGCTGCGCTTTCCGGAGAACTTCTTCCGACTCCCGGAGCCGCCAAGTCTCGACCAGGAGCGCGTCAGCTTCCGTTCTCTCCGCTCAATGACGGCGTGGCAACGCGGGATGGTGATCTCTGCGGGCGAGATGGCCTTGGAGTTGGACCGATGGATAGACCGGCGGTTTGACCGCCCCAAACCGGACATTCCGGCCTTTCGGACATCCGAGCCAGAAGTTGCGGCGGAGGAGTTGCGGGCCGAATGGGGACTCGGATATCGGCGCATTCCGAACCTCATTCATCTACTCGAACTACATGGGGTCCGGGTCTATTCCCTTGTCCACGACTCTCGCTCCGTGGACGCCTTCTCCTTTTGGTGGGGGGAGGTGCCGTTCATGTTCTTGAACACAATGAAGACCGCAGAACACTCGCGCTTCGATGCGGCACACGAACTTGGGCACCTCCTGTTGCACCGACACGGGGGGCCGACGGGCCGCGAAGCGGAGGCAGAGGCGGACAAGTTCGCGGCGGCCTTCCTCATGCCGAGGTCCGATGTCATCGCCCGGGCGCCGCGTTGGCCCACCGAGGTCTCGATTATCAAGGCGAAGCACCTGTGGGGTGTTTCGGCGATGGCGTTGATATATCGGCTACACACGGTCGGCATTCTCGGTGACTATCACTACCAGCGGTTGTGTATCGCGTTCCGTAGTAAGTATCGGTCCACCGAGCCGGAAGAGATGCCGCGTGAATCATCCCAAATGCTTGCGAAAGTCCTAGAGTCGCTGCGCATGGAGGGAATGACTCGCCGGGACATCGCGAGGGACCTCAATATCAACCCGGAGGATGTCCGAGAGTCGCTGTTCGGGTTGGCACTCCAAACAATGGCAGGCGGTGCCAAAGACGCCCCGCGGTCTGCGGCACGCCTGAAGGCGATCTAGAAAGAAAAACACCCCCGGGCCTGTACAGCCCGAGGGTGGCGGTCGTGGCGGAACTGGTATACGCGGTAGCTTTGGAAGCTACTGGCTGGCTGGCCTTGCGGGTTCGACTCCCGCCGACCGCATGTAGTCGAACCCGTTTGGAAACTAGGAGGGAGGGAGCATGGCGACAAGCGACCCAAAGAAGCCACCCAAGAAGCGGGGGCCAAAACCGGAGACCCTGAAGTTGGAGGGGAAGTGGGAGGAGGTTGTCGCGAAGGCGATTAAGGCCTCGCCATCTACCACGACTCGGGGGAAGGATGCCCCGTAAACCTGCCTACATCGGCCTCACCTGTGGTGGGTGCAAGCGGACTCAGTCATTTGACGCATTCGTTGGCACCCAAGTTCGTCCGGAGACCCCTCCTGAGAAAATCCATCAATCCGGTAGCGATCCCAGGGTGCCCGGTGGGACCTACCTGTGCCCCTGCGGCCACTACACCGTCTACCCTGACATCAATCGCGGCGACCGGGTGATGCGCTGATCGGGCTTGGCTGAGGTCGCCCCGCCATCGGAGTTCCCATGAGCCCGCCATTGGTACTTTCAGCCCTAGGCCTTGGATTCGATCGCCAGGCGTTCGACTTCAAGCGCACACGCTGATGGGGATACCAATCCAAGAGGTCTACCTCTCTGACACTTACAAGGACAAGAGGGCCCCGCACTGCAGCTTTGACTTCGGCTGGGTGTCGCCGCTCGCCGACCATCTCGCAAGCATCGCCAGGGTCATCGCTGCGTATTCGTCCATCGACCTTGAGCTTGTACGGACAGCGGCGGAGTTCTGCGACGCCAACCCCCGCACGGTAGCGGCTATGTGGTCGAAGGTGAACGGTGCGGCCACAAGAGACGAGATGCTGATTGCAGCAGTGTGGGCATCGAAGCGGTCATTGGCCGACCGAGAGCTTTTCATGGACGTGGTCCGAACCACCATGAACGAAAACCGGGGAGTCAGGAATAAATTCGCCCACGGACTGTGGGGCCACACGTCATGGCTGCCGAAGTGCATTCTGTTGGTGGAGGCTGAGGACGTTATCGCCCCGGACGCAGAGACGCTCAGCAAGTTGAAGTGGATCAGCGAGACCCCTCGGGACGAGGTACATGCCTCGGGAATTTCGGTCCAGTTCAAGCAATACAACCCGGACTTCATCCGCGTCTTCACCTTGGATGACCTGAGCGACGAAGTGCTCGTTGCCGGACTCATCATGGATCGGATCCGCGCTCTCCAGACTGTCTTTCTCGACTCAGGACCAGAAGCCGCTGAAGCACGCACGATGCTATCCAGTCTGCCGGCACTTCGGTCTCGCCGTAACCCTCCGTCTGACTCGCCACGACACTCGCTACGACCTCAAAAACGTCGTCCTCAGAAACCGTAATTGTCCTAGTCATCTCGGCCCCCTCTCCCGTGCGTCAAGTACACACTGCCCTTGACATTCGCCTGCCCAACATCGAAAGTTAGGCATGACGAAATTCAATCCTCGTGACCTCACAATTTCCGGTGAGGATTATCTCAAGGCGATCTACCAGCTCTCCGAGGCCGGCTCGCCCGCCACCACGACTGGGATCGCCGAAGCGCTCGCGCTGACGGCCCCCTCGGTGAGCGGGATGGTCAAGCGGCTGGCCGATGCCGGGTTGCTGGAGCACCTCCCCTACAAGGGAGTGACCCTGACCGAAGCTGGCCGGCACGCGGCGCTCCGGATGCTGCGCCGGCACCGGCTGATCGAGGCCTACCTGGTCTCGTTCCTCGGTTACGGCTGGGATACCGTGCACGACGAGGCCGAGCGGCTGGAGCACGCCGTCTCCGATGACCTGGTGAACCGGATGGCTGAAGCGTTGGGGCACCCCTCCGTCGACCCGCACGGCGACCCGATCCCGACCGCCGACGGCCTGGTGGTCGAGGTCTCCTCGATGCCCCTCCCCGATGTCCCTGTGGGCACCACCGTCGTGATCGCCCGGGTTGATTCGGGCTCGGCGGAGCGACTCCGCTGGCTCGCCGACGCGGGATTGGTGCCTGGGGCGCAGATCACGGTGATCGCGCAACAACCGTTTGCCGGGCCGATCACGCTGCAACTTGGTGACGCCGACCGCATCGTCGGGCACGACCTCGCGAGTCACCTGCTCTGCAGCAGTGCGGGGGTGGCGTCGTGAGCGCGATTCCCGCACCGATCGAACCGACCATGCCGGGCCCCGATGACGGATGGCGCTTGCCGCGCACCGCGCGCTCGCTTCCCGAATCGCACCATACGGTGATCATCCCGGAAGGGGCGCCCTGGTGGCGCAAGGCGCTCGCCTTCGCCGGCCCCGGATACATGGTGGCCGTTGGCTACATGGACCCGGGCAACTGGGCCACCGACCTCGCCGGCGGCGCCCGCTTCGGCTACACGCTCCTCAGCGTCATCCTGCTGTCGAACCTGATGGCGATGCTGCTGCAGACCTTCGCGGTCAAGCTGGGCATCGTCACCGGACGCGACCTGGCGCAGGCCTGCCGCGATCACTTCTCGCGTCCCGTGTCGTTCGCGTTGTGGATCCTCTGCGAAATCGCGATTGCGGCCTGCGACCTCGCCGAGGTGATCGGATCGGCGATCGCGCTGAACCTCCTCTTCGGCATTCCGCTCATCTACGGCGTGGTGCTCACCGCGCTCGACGTGTTGCTGATCCTGATGCTGCAGCAGAAGGGCTTCCGCTGGCTGGAGGCGTTCGTGATCGCGATGGTCGCCACCGTCGGCATCTGCTTTGCGGCCGAGATGTGGTTCTCGCGGCCCGAAATGGCGGGCATCCTCAAGGGACTGGTGCCGACGACGCAGATCGTCACCAACCCGGCGATGCTCTACATCGCGATGGGGATCCTCGGCGCCACGGTCATGCCGCACAACCTCTACCTCCATTCCGCGATCGTGCAGACGCGGAAGGTCGCGAACACTCCGCAGGCGAAGCGCGAAGCGATCAAGTGGGGCACGATCGACTCGACGGTGGCGCTCTTCCTGGCGTTCCTGATCAACGCCGCCATCCTGATCCTCTCGTCGGCGACCTTCCATGGCACCGCCCACGAAAGCGTGGCCGACATCGGCGATGCGCACGCGCTGCTGTCCCCGCTCCTCGGCACCACGCTCGCCTCGACGCTCTTCGCGATCGCGCTGCTCGCGTCGGGGCAGAACTCGACCGTGACCGGGACGCTCGCCGGCCAGATCGTGATGGAGGGCTTCCTCGACATCCGCCTGCCGGCGTGGCTGCGACGGCTGATCACCCGGCTGATTGCGATCGTCCCCGCAGTGATCGTCACGGCGATGTACGGCGAGCATGGTGCCGGAAGCCTGCTCATCCTGTCGCAAGTGATTCTCTCGCTGCAGCTCTCGTTCGCGGTGATCCCGCTGGTCTGGTTCACGTCGTCGAAGGCGAAGATGGGCGGCTTCGTGAACCGACCGCTGACGATCATCGTCGGCTGGACGGTGGCGATCGTGATCGCCGTGCTCAACATCTGGTTGCTGATCGGCACGGTGAAAGAATGGGCTGCGTAGCCTGGCGGGTAGGCGGCGCACTCCTCCTGGGAGCGGCCCCGATCGCGGCGCAGGCCCGGGCGCCGATCGAGACTGATCGTCCCGACTTCACGGAATCGAGCGCGACGGTGCCGAAGGGGCGTTGGCAGCTCGAAACCGGCTACACCGTGCAGCGGGCCCAGGGGACGAGCCACTCGCTGCCGGAGTCGTTGCTGCGCGCCGGGGTCAGCTCACGCGTGGAGCTGCGCCTGTCGCAGAATCTCTCGGCAACCGGCGGCGCGCTCTCCTTCGAGGATGTCACCATCGGCACCAAGCTCTCCCTCGGCGGGCAACGGGGTGCGCGTCCTGAATTGGCGCTCTTGCTGCAGTCCACCTTGCCGACGGGCGGGTCGCGAGTGACTGCCTCGACGATGCTGCCAAGTGCGGTGCTGCTGGCGGGGTGGGAGCTGGGCGGTCGCTGGTCGCTCGGTGGAAGTGCGATCGCCGGGCGCGAGGTGGACGATCACCTCGAGCTGGCCGGGTCGGCGGTGGTGGGCTACACCTTGAGCGATCGGTGGCGCAGCTACGCCGAGGTGTTCACGATCCAGCCGGTGTCCGGGAACGGCGGCGAGCGGGGCGAATCGTACCTGAATGGCGGCGTGGCGCACCTCGTCACGCCGATGGTCCAGCTCGATCTTCGGATCGGGGCGGGGATCGGCGGTGGCTCCGCACGGTACTTCGGCGGGGTGGGACTGTCGCTCGGTTGGTGAGCAACTGAACTCCGCGGCGTCGAGCGGGTACCTTGCCATCATGCCCTGCCGCGTCGCCTGCCTCCTGATCCTCACCGTGGCCGCCTGGCCGCACAATGCGGCCGCCCAGCGCCTCGGCATCGCCATCGAGCAACGGCTTGCTGATGCGAGTGGGCTCGGCGTAGGCGACACCCTCTCCGTCTCCAGCCCGAATGGTGGCCTCCGCCGACCCGCCGTGGTGTCGGCGATCATCGAACCCCGCGCCGACCCGGCGACCATTCTCCGCAAGGAATATCGCGTTCGCTTCCATCTGGCCGATCTGGCCGAGCTGCTCGGGCAGCCGGATCGGATCGACCGGGCGGCGTTGTCGCTGCAGCCGGGGGTGAATCCTGATTCGGCCCGGCTGCTCCTCGGGCGAACCGCCTTCGGCTACGAACTGCATGGCACGTCCGCACTGGCCTCGAGTTCCTCGACGACGTTCCTGGTGGTGTCGCGATTCCATCAGGCGATCGCGATCATCTCGGTCCTCGCGTCGGCGATCTTCCTGCTCTGCCTGATGTTGCTCAAGGTCGATGCGCGCCGACAGGATGTGGCGATGCTCCGCTTCATCGGCATCTCGCGTCGCACCGTCTTCATCGCCTTGCTGATGGAAGCCGGGGTGATCGCGGCGGTCGGCGGGGTGCTGGGGATCGGCATCGCGGCCATCGCCAGTGCGGGGGTGAACGTCTTCTATCAGCAGACGTTCGCCACGACGCTGATCTTCTCGCTACTCACCTGGCGGACGATCGTCGAAGCGGCGCTCCTCGGCCTGGTGCTCGGCCTCGGCGCGGGCGCTCTCGCCGCCTGGCGGCTGGTGCGCCTGCCGCCGCTGGTGCTCTGGGGCAGGGCGGGATGATGACCTGGGGATGGGCCGTGCGTGACCTGCTCCGGCATCCGACGCGGAGCGCGCTCTCGTTGCTCGGCGTCGCGGTCGCGGCTGCGCTGCTGCTCGACATGGTGATGTTGAGCGGCGGCATCGAACGGTCCTTCGGTGAACTGCTCCGGAGTCGCGGCTACCAGCTGCGCATCTCGCCGCTCGGCACGCTGCCATTCGACACCGAGGCGACCCTGGGCGACGTGACCGTGCTCACGGCGGCGCTCCGCCGCGACCCTGCCGTGACGGAAATCGCGCCGGTGCTTGGCACCACGATGCAAGGAACGCACGGCGACGCTGCCGCCTCGCTGGTGACGTATGGCATCACCCCGGCGTCGCAGGGGATCTACGCGCTTGAATCGGGCCGCGACCTGCTCGGCACGGACACGCTCGGCATCCTGCTCGGCGCGCCGGCCGCGCTCCGACTCGGTGCGCTGGTCGGCGACACGATCGTGCTGCGTGGCCGGCTCGATCCGCAAATGGCCAGTGCGAGCGCCGAGCGCCGGCTCGTGGTGCGCGGCATGGTCCGCTTTCTGTACGATGCCCGCGACCAGCCCTCGGTGGCGGTGCCTCTCGTGGTGGCGCAGCGCCTCGCCGGTCCCGAGCTGGCCGATCGGGCGTCGGTGTTGATGGTCCGCGTTGCCGACGGCGACGACCTCGCCGCGGCGACCGCTCGACTGCGTGCCGCCCACACCGAGGTGGCCGTGAACAGCATCGACGACCTCGTGGCCCAGTTCCGGCTGCGGCTCACCTACTTCCGCCAACTCTCCCTGATCCTGGGGTCGATCTCTCTGGTGGTGACGGTGCTGCTCGTCGGCACGTTGCTGGCGATCACCGTGAACGAGCGGAGCGGCGAAATCGCCACGCTGCGCGCGATCGGCGTGGCACGCGAGCGGATCGCGGCCCAGGTCGTGGTGCAGGGGCTGCTGCTCACGATTCTCGGTGGTGCGCTCGGGATGGTGCTCGGCCTCGGCACCGCACGGTGGCTCGATGCCATCCTCACGTCGTTTCCCGGACTGCCGGCTGCGATCTCCTTCTTCGTGGCGGAACCCGCGCCGCTGGCGATCGCGGCAGCGACCCTGCTCGTGACCGGCGTGCTCGCGGGGCTGCCGTCGGCCTGGCGTGCCGCCTCGACCCCGATCGCCGCCGCCCTTCGGAGTGATGCCGTATGACGATCGTGCTCGATGCGCGCGACCTCGAACGCCGCCACCCCCTCGAGGGCGGCGAGGTCACGGCGCTCCGCGGCGTGTCGCTGCAAGTCGAGGCCGGCGAGTACGTGGCCATCGTCGGCCCCTCCGGGAGCGGGAAGTCGACGCTGCTCACGCTGCTCGGCGGCCTCGACATTCCGAGCGCCGGCTCGGTGGAGATTCTCGGGACCTCTCTCGGCTCACTTCCTGACCGCGCGTTGACGCGACTCCGGCTCGAGCGGATCGGCTTCGTCTTCCAGCGCTTTCACTTGCTGCCGGTGCTCACGGCGCGAGAGAACGTCGAGTTGCCGATGGCCGAGATGGGAGTGAGTCCCGCGTTGCGACGTGCACGCGCCGACGAGCTGCTCGCCTATGTCGGGTTGTCGGCACGTGCCGGCCATCGGCCCACGCAGCTCTCCGGCGGCGAGATGCAGCGGGTAGCGATCGCACGGGCGCTCGCGAATCGACCGGCGATCCTGCTCGCCGATGAACCGACCGGCGAACTCGATGCGGCTACGGGACGCGAGATCCTTGCGCTGTTCCGCCGCCTGCACGCCGACGGCACCACGCTGGTTGTGGTCACCCACGATGAGCGGGTGACCAGCGAGGCGAGCCGGGTGGTGCGCATGCTCGACGGGCGGATCGACGGCTGATGCGCTGGACACTGGCCCTCCGCCACCTGTTGGTCCGCCCGGGGCGCGCCGTGGTGCTGCTTGGCGGGTACGCCATCGGCGTGGCGGTGATGATCGTGCTGCTGTCGGTCGGGACGGCGATGCTCGAGCAATCGCGCGACGTGGCGCTCGTCGGTGGCGGCGACTTGACGGTCCTGCCCGAGGGCCTCGACCTCGAAGCGATGCGCACCGGCGGGATGACGGGCCTCTTCTTCGGCATCGATCGGGCGCGCTTCGTCAGCCGCGAACTGCTCGGCGGCGTCCGGCACCGGGCGGTGGTCGCCGCGGTGGCGCCGGTGCTCGAACGGAAGTGGGTACTGCTCCACATCGGCGATTCCACCTGGACGGTCCGGGCCGGCGGCGAGCTGCCCGACGCCATGCGGCGCGTGGGTGGTGCCGATTCCGTCGTGGCGGGGGAGTGGCGCGACGCACCGCAGGACTCGGCGTGGATGCGTCCGACGGCGCAGCAGTACTTCGATGAGCTTGATCGGTTCCACCGACCCGTCGGCCGCGATTCGACCTGGGCCGAGTGGCACTACGTCAATCTGGTGGTGAGCCGTGACGAGTGGTGGTACATCACGTATCTGGTAGGTGGTGACGTCAACGGCACCCGGTGGGGCGGCCAGCTGCTGATCACACGGCGAGGCCCCGATGGCGCGCATGAACGCTTCGTCGACGAGCAGCCGGGCGCTGCCGTTCGATTCGACACGACCCGTGCCGACGTCTCGATCGGGGCGAGCACCATCACGCAGCGCGACGGGGTCTACGAGCTGCGAGGCAGCGCGGGGTCGGCGCGCTTCCGAATCACACTCCGCCCCGATGCCCATCGCCAGTTCCCGGCGGTCGAGCTCAGTGGTGGCGAGTTCCGTTCCGGCTACGTTGTGCCTGCGGTCACGGGGCGGGCCGACGGCGAGCTGTGCACGGCGGCGGGATGCCGCGCGGTGCGCGACCTTCCGGCCTACCACGACCACAACTGGGGCAGTTGGCGCGAGGTCACGTGGGAATGGGGGACGGCCCGTGGCGCAGCGCACGCGCTGCTCTACGGTGGCGTGCGTCAGGGTGCGGCCCCCGCCGCTCGGGGAAGCGCCCCCTATTTCCTCGCCTTGCTCGATACCCTCGGCGTGGAGCAGGTCTACCGCTTCACTGAGGTGACCGGCTTCGGCGCACAGCCCGTCCCGACGTTTCCCGGCGTTGCTGCACCCGACTCGCTCCGGATCGTGGCGACGCGGCGCGACGATTCACTGGTCGTGCGGGTCAGCATCCTGGACGTGCACGCGACGCGGCCCCCGAATGGCGGGGGCCGGATCTTCCTGCAGATGCGGGGGGCGTGGTCGGTCGTGGGGCGGGCCGCCGGCGCGGTGGTCGCCGACAGTGGCCTCGGCTTCTTCGAGCGGTGGGTCGCCGCGCCCCCCTCGGCACCCACGCCGCAGTAGATTTCGGCATCCTCCTCCGGGGCCCCCCAACAATGTCCGACACGATCGAGCGGTTGCGCACCGCGTTGCGTGAGCAATACGCCGTTGACCGACAGGTGGGCGAGGGTGGCATGGCCACCGTCTACCTGGCCACCGACCTGAAGCACCATCGCAAGGTCGCGATCAAGGTGCTGCGGCCCGAGCTGGCGGCTTCGATCGGCGGCGAGCGTTTTCTGCGCGAGATCGAAGTCTCCGCGGGCCTTCAACATCCGCATATCGTCCCCCTGTACGACTCGGGGCAACGGGACGGCTTTCTCTACTACGTGATGCCCTTCCTGGAGGGCGAATCGTTGCGCGACCTGCTCCAGCGGAGCGGGCGGATGCCGCTGGCCCGCGCGGCGGAGATCGTCCGCGAGGCGGCCAGCGGCCTGTCGTATGCGCACCAGCAGGGAATCGTCCATCGCGACATCAAGCCCGAGAACATCATGCTCTCGGCAGGTCACGCCGTGGTGACCGACTTCGGCATCGCGCGCGCGATCGATGCCTCACGTCCCGACCACGCCAATATCACCGGCACCGGGATCGCCATCGGCACCCCGGCGTACATGAGTCCGGAACAGGCAACGGCCGATGAGGTGGATGCAAGGAGCGACCAGTACTCGCTGGCGTGCGTCTTCTACGAAATGGTGACTGGCAAGCAGGCGTTCACCGGCAAGACGATGCAGGCGATGCTGACTTCGATGCTCACCGGACCGCGGCCCAAGCTGACGCAGGTGGTCGCCACGACGCCGCCGGGCGTGGATGCCGCGACCCAGCGAGCGTTGTCTGCCGATCCATCCGGCCGCTTTCCTGACATCATGACCTTCGCGCACGCGGTCGGGCAGGAGAGCACCGGCGCTGCGGCGGCGACCCGCGAGAGCCGCCGGTGGAAGCGCCTTGCCATCGCCCTGCCGTTGGTCGTGGTCGCCGCAGGCGCAGTCTGGGTGGCGCTCTTCGGCGTGCCTGGTCGCGTGGTGCTCTCCGGGGCCGAGACGATCGCCGTGGTGCCGTTCTCGACCAGTGGTGCGGCCGCCGACGGGTTGGGCGAGGGGATCGTCGACTTGCTGGCGGGCAACCTCGACGGCGTCGGACCGATCCGCGCGATCGAGCCGCGGAGCATCCTGCGCGAGTGGCGTCGCCGCGTGAAGCCGGGCGAATCGTTCGACGTGGACGATGCCCTCAGTGTCGGCCGCACGTTGAAAGCCGGCTCGGTGCTCACCGGCTCGATCGTGGCCACAGGAACGACGGCCAGACTGCTCGCGCAGCTGCTCGACATGCATGGCAACCAGCTCGCAACCGCCCAGGTCGACGGGCCGGTCGACTCGGTGCTGGTCCTCACCGACCAACTCACGCTGCGACTGCTGCAGGGGATCTGGAAGTCGCGCGAGCCGCTGCCGTCCGCGAATGCCTCGGGTATCACCTCGACGTCGATGCCGGCGATCCGGGCATACCTCGACGGTGAACGGTTCCACCGCCGCGGGCAATGGGATTCCGCCCAGACGGCCTTTGAGCGCGCGGTCGCCGCCGATTCGACTTTCGCTCTCGCCTGGTACAAGCTCGCGAACACGATGGGGTGGATCGGTTCCTACAATGCACCGCTCGCGATCCAGTCAAGCCACAACGCCGTGCGCTATGCGGATCGACTGCCGCCGAGGACGCGGCGGATCGTCGTCGCCTATGAGCTCTTCCAGCAGGGTGACGTCGCCGCCATCGACTCAATGAAGAGCTACACGGCGAGTTTCCCGGATGACGCGGATGGCTGGTACCTGCTCGGCGAGGCGCAGTATCACTCGCGCCTCTATCGGCCGAGGCCGACTGACGAGCTGGCCGCGCCGTTCGATCGAGTCCTCGCAATCGACTCGACTCTCACCCCGGCGGCGATCCACCCGACCGAGATGGCGGTCGCCGAGCGCGACTCCGTCCGCGTGCAGCGGTACCTTCGGGTATTCACTAACGCCGGAGCGACGGGCGAGGCGGAGCGGGCGCGCGCGGCGCTCATCGTCGCGACCGGGCAAGATACGGTGGGGGTCGTGGCACTGGTCGGCAACGGCCGCGCGACGAGTGGCATGACGCTCGCCGCCCTCTCGGCGCGCAGTACCCGGGCGGATGCGGACCCGGCTGACCTCGAGGCGCTGATGCGGCAGATGGTCGGGGCGCTGTCGCCCCAGGCCAGGACCAACGGCCTGGTCGCGTGGGGAATGCTGGCGGGAGGACTGGGGCAGCAGGAGCGCACCCGCGCGATCGCCGACACGCTGCGTCCGTTCAACCCGGAACTGGCGCAATTCGTGACGATGGCACCGGTCTACGGTGCCTTCGCCTCGGACTCGGTGCTCGCGCGCTTCGCGATGGGACTCGCCGGCGCCCCGCCGGGCAATCCGTTCGTCTACTTCCTGCGCGCGCTCGTCGCGCTCGATCGGCGGTTGCCCGCCGAAGCGGTGGGCTATCTGCGCGCGGCGGCGGCCCTTCCGGACAGCGCGAAGCCACCGATGATCCGTGGGGCGCTGGTGGCGCTTGACGGTTTGCGCATGGTCGCCGAGGGCGACACGGTGCGCGGACTCGCGAAGGCCGATTCCGGCCTGCGGATCCCGGCCGGCCTCGGCAATTTCTCCTTCAGCGGTCCGGTGGCCCTGCGGGTCGCCTTGGCTCGGGCCGCGAGCCCGCGGACGCGCGATGCAGCGATCGTGAGCCTGCGCTACGGCTTCTCGGATCGGACTGACATGACGGGGATCCTGCCGTACTGGCTCGGCCGCGCCTACGAGGCCGACGGCGATACCGCCAACGCGGTCGCCTCGTACGCACGCTTCACGCGGCTCTGGTCGAAGGCCGACCAGGTCTATGCACCGCGCGTGGCGGAGGTGAAGAGCGTCCTGCAGCGCCTCACCGGCGAGAAGGTGCCCTAGACGTCGATCTGGGGCAGGTGACGATCGACATGCGTCGCGGCGAGCAGCAACCACTGGCCGATGTCGAGCGGACCGAGCAACGGGTGCGTCGCGTGATGGGCATCCCAGGGCACGTCGAGCGTGCGCGCCAGGTTGATCGTGGTGGTACGGCGCTCGCGGAACAACACGAGCGCCTCGTGCACCGACTGGAAGCGCCCGGTGGGGGCGACGATCTCCGGGGAGATCAGTGTGCGCGTGACCGTGCCAGCGCCGGCGATGAACGCATCCATCTGACGCGTGCGCAGCTCGGTCGCCTCGGCCCCGCTCGCCGCCGTGACCGACCGGTGAATGCCGCGTTCGACCACGACGAGGTGTTCAAGCGCTTCCATCGGTGACCAGCGATCGGGGGCCGGGCGGACCTTCGCCCTGGCGTCGTCGAGGCGAGCGGCGACCCGCTCGAGGTGGCGAAGATTCGCCTCCAAGGCGGCCACCACGGCAGTGCGATCCAACGGGTCCACGGCACGACTCCTGAAGACGAGGCTGTCGAAATCTAGTTCCCGGCGAGGAGTGTAGCTTTCCGGCATGTCCGACACGATCCCGAATGAGCCCGCCGATTTCCGCGCCGTGGCGCGCAATCTCACCGACACCCTCGCCAAGGGCTGGGAAAAAGGGCGGATCGACCAGATCATGACCGTCTTCAACGACGAGGCGGTCTTCGTCGAGACGCCGTTCTCGGCGCCGCTCACCGGTATCGTCGCGATCCGCCAGTGGATGAGCGACATCCCCTACGCCCAGTCGGAGACGACCTTCCGGACCGGAGAGATCTACACCGCCGGCCCGTGGTTCTCGACCGAGTTCACGCTGCGCTTCCGTCGTCGCAAGACCGGGCAGTGGGTCGAGGCGCGCGGGGCGTTCTTCGCCGAAACGGACGGGGATTTGATCACCGAGCTCCGGATGTTCTGGCACCGCTGGAACGGGGGGCAGGAGACGTCGCTCCCCTAGCAGCGTCCCATAGTGCGGCGAGCTGTCCAGAGAATCGGACACCTGATCGGCCCGGCTCGTCCTAAGTCGTTGTTTCACAAGGGGCTGGCCGTGGCACGGATCTGGAACATCGGGGCAGGGTCCAGTGGGTCATTGCTCGCCGTTTGTTTGGAGGTTCCATGCTCGCACTCTTCGCAGTCGCCGCCCTCATGGCTCCCCTCGGGGGATCCCCGGTTGTGGCCGCGCCGCCCGCTTCCGCTGCATCGCTCACTCAGGCACCGCTTCGCATCACGCTGAACAACGGCGGGGATTTCACCCCCGGCGATCGCGTGCGGGTGCAAGTCGAGTCTGCCGAAGACGGCTACCTGATCGTCTTCCGTGTGGATGGTGACGGCCGGGTTCGGGTCCTCTTCCCGATCGACCCCGATCTCGACCCGTTCATCCGCGGTGGCAAGCGCTACGAACTGCGCGGCCGGGCAGAGCGCGAGACGTTCCTCGCCGATGACCGCGGCGGCAACGGCATCATCTACGCCGCGCTTGCCCAGGAGCCGTACGACTTCCGTCGTTTCGCCAGCGGCGATCACTGGGACTACACCACGCTGCGTCTGAGCGCATGGGATGCCGACGCCGAGCCGGAACTGACCGATGTCGTCAAGCGGATGGCGGGCAGTGGCCGCTTCACCTACGACGTCCTCGGCTATCGCGTGCACGGCGAGTCCTACATTTCCGGCGGAGGTGGCATCGTCTCGCCGGCGATGTATGGCAGCCCCTTCTATGATCCGTACTGGTCGTGCCTCGCCTGCGGCTATGGCGTTCGCCGGAGTGGCGTGAATATCCGCGTCGGCATCGGTGGCGGCTGGGACTACGACCCGTGGGGCCGCTACGATCCCTGGTACTACGATCCCTATCGCTACGGCTATGGGTATGGCTACGGCGGCGGCTACTGGGATCCGTGGGATTGGCGCTACCCGGGGCAGTATCGGCCGATCACGGTGATCAATCTGCCGCGCCCGCAGGTTCCGAACACCGCGTATGGCTATCGTGCCCGTCCCCGGACGCCGGTCGCCGGTGGATTGGCGCCGGACCTGACACGGATCGTCCGCGGGACGACACGTCCCGATGCTCCGCCGCCATCGAACAATGGTCGGGCACGTGGTCGCGAGGACCAGCCCACCCGTGCGACGCCGCGGCCGAGTGAACCGCAGCGCCAGGATCGGGGGCAGGCGGGCGCAGGGTCACAACCGGATCGCGGCACCTCGCGTCCGACGTCGAATCCGCCGGCGAGCAGTTCGCCGCCGAGTTCGCCGCCGCCGAGCAGCGGTGGCACCCGTGCCCGTCCGCGTCCCGGTGGTGGCGATGAGCTGGTGACGGCGCCGACCCAGTCGATGGCGCCGCAGATGGACCGTCGGGGCGACGTGCGACCGGTCGTCGAACCGCTCCCCGCGACGACCCGCCGCGCGACCGAGGAGCCGACGCCGGTGTTCCGCGAGCCGTTCCGCTCCAGGCCCGAAGTGGCTGGCGGCCGGAACGAGCCGCAGCGCGCCGCGCCGCAGAGGACTGAGCCGAGTCGGAGCCAGCCGGTGTACCGTGAGCCGCCTCGTACAGAGCCGCAGCGGGTTGAGCGTCAGGCGCCGCCACAGCGGTCGGAGCCGCAGCGCGTGGAACGGCAGGCCCCGCCGCCGAGGAGTGAACCGGTGAGCCGGGCGGCACCGCCGTCGTCACCGCCGCCGGCTACTCCACCGGCCTCGACGTCTGGTCGGTCACGGCCCCGTCCGTAAGGGGAATTCACTGCTGAAAACAGATCAACCTCGGGTCGCCGTAATGGCCGCCCGAGGTTGATGCGTTGTACGCTCACGGCGCTTGTGGTCAGCCGTGCGCACGGGCGTAGGCGAGCCCCCATTCCATCAGCTCGGCACTCCGCAGTCCGACCGCCATCGCGGCGTCGATCGCGGCCTGCTCGTCCATTCCCTTGTCGATGATGAAATAGGGAATCAGCGCGCCGCCGACCCGATTGGCCGACGCGCAGTGAAGGATCGTCGGCGTGTCGGCGTGGGCCCGCACGGCAGCGAGAATCCGCTCGAGAAGTTCGGTGCTGAGCGCCCCCGAATTCACGGGAATGTTGATGTACTCGATCCCCAGCGCGGCGAGCGTCGCGGCCTCGTCGAAGGGGCGCGGTTCCATCGGGTCGCGGAGGTCGATCACGGCCGTGACCCCCGAGGCCTTCGCCGCGGTGAACATCTCGGCGGACGGCTGCCCGGCCGTCGCCAACCAGGGGAGGGGAAGGGCCGCGTTGGTTGCACCCTGGATTGCTGCCAGCATGGACATCGGTGTCGCTCCATCATCAGGGGGAATCGGACGTGCCGGGGAATATACCAAGCCCCGGGGCGCCTCCCGGCTCGGGGACCGGCTAGATTCCGGCATGTCCGCGATCACCGTCGCTCTGGCCCAGTTCCGCCCCACGAAGGGCGCCCCCGGTCCGAATCTCGACCGGATCGAGGCGCTCTTCCGCACGCTGGCGAGCTCGCCGGAGCCACCCGCCGTGGTGATCCTCCCCGAGGGGACCCTTACCGGCTATTTCCTCGAGGGCGGTGTCCACGAGCACGCCCTGACCGCCGACGCCCTGTTCGGGATGCTGCAGGAACGGCACGCCCGTTCCGATGCGCCGCCGATGGAGGTCTGTCTCGGCTTCTACGAGCGTGGCATCGACCGGCTCTACAACTCGGCGATCTGGGCCGCCCTCGGCGGCGACGATGCCGGCATCCGCCACGTGCATCGTAAGATCTTCCTGCCCACCTACGGCGTTTTCGACGAGGAGCGCTTCCTCGACGCGGGGCGCGACGTCCAGGCATTCGACGCGCGCATCGGCCGGGTGGCGATGCTGGTGTGCGAGGACGCGTGGCACTCGATCACGCCGACGATCGCTGCGGTGGATGGTGCGCAGTTCCTCGCAATCGTGGCCGCGAGCCCCGCGCGCGGGCTGGAGCCCGACCCGGTCCACCCCGGCACGCCCGGCTCGATGGGTCGCTGGGAGCGTCTCGCGCGCGACATCGCCGGCGAGCACGGGATCTACGTCGCGCTGGCGCAGTTGGTCGGCTTCGAAGGCGGCAAGGCGTTTCCCGGCGGATCGTTGCTCACCGCGCCGAATGGTGACGTCCTCGTGCGCGCCCCGCTCTTCGAGGACGCCACGATCCAGGTGACGTTGCCGCTCGACGAGATTGCGCGGGTGCGTTCCGGTGCACCGCTGCTGGCCGATCTCGAGGCGCGGTTACCGCACCTGATCGAGTCGCTGCAGCGCGCACGCGGTCGAGGTGGCGAAGCCGCTCCGATCGAACGTCTGGCAGTGACACAGCCAGTGCCCGCGAAGGGCACCGGGCTTCGGACCCACGGGACGCTCGAGATCGACCCGGCACTCACCACCCGCTGGCTGGTCGAGTTCCTCCGTGACGAAGTGCAGCGTCGACGCGGCTTTGGGCATGTCGTGCTCGGGCTCTCGGGTGGCGTCGACTCGGCGGTCGTCGCGTTTCTCGCGGCCGAGGCGTTCGGGCCGAAGCAGGTCACGGCGGTCCGGATGCCGTACCGAACGTCCAGCAGCGACTCGCTCGACCACGCGCGCGTGATCGTCGAGGCGCTGGGAATCAACGAGCGCACGGTCGACATTTCGAGCGCCGTGGATGGCTATGCAGCGGCATGTGGCGACGCCCCGACTGCCGCGCGTCTTGGCAACGTGATGGCGCGGACTCGGATGCTGGCGCTCTTCGACCTCTCGGCCGCGCTCAACGCGCTCCCGCTCGGCACCGGCAACAAGAGCGAACGGCTGCTCGGCTATTTCACCTGGCACGCCGACGACGCGCCGCCGGTGAACCCGATTGGCGACCTCTTCAAGACGCAGGTCTGGGCGCTGGCCCGCCACCTCGGTGTCCCCGACGCGATCGTCAACAAGCCGGCCTCCGCCGACCTGATCGTGGGGCAGACCGACGAGACGGACTTCGGCATCCGCTACGACCGCGCCGATGGCATCCTCGACCTGCTGCTCCACGGCCATACCGATGACACGGTGATCGCGGCCGGCTACACCGCCACCGAGATCGGACTGGTGCGGAAGCGCCTCGACGGCACGCATTGGAAGCGCAAGCTGCCGAGCGTGGCGATGCTGAGCCAGACGGCGATTGGGGAGTATTATTTGCGGCCCGTGGATTATTGAGGCGTTAGTCGTTGGTCGTTAGTCGTTAGAGGCTCCGCCACAGGCCCGGCGAGAACGGCTTCGCGACGCGTCCAGAACGACCAACGACTAACGACTAACGACTCAGGACTCGTCACGTGACCATCCCCGACTTCCGACCCATGTCCCACTCCCGCGGCGAGATCTCGACGCTGGTGATGCCGCACATGGCCAACATCCTCGGCGACCTCTTCGGCGGCAACCTGATGGCGATGGTCGACCAGGCGGCGGCGATCGCGGCGATCCGGCACGCCGGCGGCGCGGCGGTGACGGCGTCGATCCACCGGGTCGACTTTCGCGAGCGGATCCCGATGGGGTCGTTGGTGACCTGCCACGCCACGGTGGACTTCGTCGGCAATTCCTCGATGGATATCACGGTGGAGGTCATGTCGGAGAAGCCGAGCACCGGCGAGCGGCGGAACACCCATACAGCGCACGTCGTCTTCGTCGCGATCGACGACTATGGCCGTCCGCGCCGGGTCCCGCGGCTGGTGGCGGAGAGCGATGAGGAGAAGGCGCGGTACGCCGCTGCGGACACGTATCGCCGGGAACACGGCACCAAGTGAGTCCGCGGCGTGCGGTGGTGGTGCTGAGTGGTGGCGGCGCCAAGGGCGCGGCGCATATCGGCGCCGCGCGTGCCCTGGCGGAGCACGACATCGAGGTGGTGCACTGGATCGGGACGTCGATGGGGGCAGTGATCGCCGCGGCGCTCGCGTCGGGCACGCCGCACGAGGTGATACTCGAACGCTTCCTGGCGGTGAAGCGCGAGGACGTCCTTGCGCCGGACCGGGTGGCGCTCTTTCGGGGCATCTGGGCCAAGGCGCTGCTCAAGCCCGAGCCGTTCCGCCGGGCGATCGCCGAGTTCATGCCGGTGGCGACGTTCGCGGAATTGGTGACGCCGTGCACCATCACGGCCGTCGACGTGGAGACCGGCAAAGAGACGGCCTTCGGCACCGGCGGCATCGATGCGCCGCTGGTCGATGCCGTGGTCGCGTCGTGCGCGCTCCCGCCGTGGTTTCCACCGGCGATGGTCCATGGCCGCGGCTACTACGACGGTGGCCTCCGCGCGGTGATGCCGCTGCCGTTCGCCGCGGGGATTTCGTGCGACCTGGTGGTGGCGATTCACACCGGCCCGGGCTTCGACGAACAGGGCGAGGTGGTGTCGGTTCCGCCGCCGTTCGTCGCTGCGACCGATACTGCCATCGGCTGGCTGATGGCGAGCAATACCGAACTGATGCGCGAGCAGTGGCTCGCCACCCCGGGCGCCCCACCGCTGGTCTGGGTGCGCCCGACGTCGGACCGTGGCGCCACCTTCGCGATGGAGCGAATCCCGAAGTACGCCGAACTGGGCTACGTGGAAACCACGCGGGCGCTCGACGCACTGTGAGACCGCAGGCACCCCCCAACTGCTGACGGAGTGGTCATGACTGGATTCTGGCGCCTCGCACATTTCATCTCGTTCGTGATGTGGATCGGTGGGGGAATGGGCGTGATGGTCGCCGGCGCGGTGATGCGGCGACTCGAGCGCTCGCTCTGGGGCGGCGTCGCCGATGTGCAGGCGGGGATCTACCGCTATCTGATCGGGCCCGGCTCGATCATCGCCGTCGTCTCCGGGATGATTCTCACCCTGCGGATGTACAACGGCCTCGCGGTCCAGGTCGGGCCTTGGCTCGGCATGATGCAGCTCTTCGGCCTGCTCGGCGCGCTGGTCACGTTGCTCGGCGCGATGCCGGCGGCGAGCAAGTTGACGCGACTTGAGGCGGTGGGTGAGACGGCGGCGGCCTTCGACGCGGCCCGGAAGCGGATGATGTTGACCGGAATGGTCGGTGGCATCTTCTCCGCCATCGCCTTGATCGCCGGCGCCCTCTACAAGCTCGGATGACCATCACTCGACGCGACCTGCTGGCCCTCGCGGCCGCGGTGCCCGCCTTCCGCGGGCTCGCGCACGCGCCATTGCCGATGCGTTCCCATCGAGAGTTGCCGCATGACGCGGGGCCCGACGACGAGGCGGCCTGGGAGCGGATCGGGCAGGAATTCGTGATCGAGGGGACGCACCTCAACACCGGCACCATCGGTTCGTCGCCGCTGCCGGTGATCGAGGCGACGATCCACCACCTGCGCGCCTTCGAGCGGATGATCGGCCAGGAAGCGGTCGACGGCGTGGCGCTGCATGCCGAGCTCGAGGCGTTCCTTGGGGCGTGGCCGGGGTCGGTGGCGATTGTGCGGAACACGACCGAGGCGATGAGCATCGTCGCCGCCGGGATCGACCTGCAGGCCGGTGACGAGGTCGTCTCCACCACGCACGAGCACATTGGCGGGCGCTGTTGCTGGGAATTGCTGGCGAGTCGCCGCGGCGTGGTGTACAAGACGTTCACGCCGCCACTCAATCCAATGAGCGAGGCGGAGTTGGCCGCCGCGTGGATGGCGCAGGTCACGCCGCGCACCAGGGTATTTTCCATTTCGCACGTGCTCTTCTCGACGGGGATGATCCAGCCGGTGCGCGCGCTGGTGCGCATGGCGCGCGAGCGCGGGATCATCACCGTGATCGACGGGGCGCATCCTCCCGGCTTGCTCGAGCTCAACCTGCGTGACCTCGACGCCGATTTCTACGCGTCCTCGCCGCACAAATGGCTGCTGGCACCGAAGGGAACGGGGCTCTTGATTGTGCGGCCCGACCGGATGGCGACGACCTGGCCGCTGGTGGGTTCGGGCGATTGGGCGGCGACCGACATCAAGCGTTTCGAGCATGTCGGGACGAGCAACGACTCGCTGTTGGCCGGCCTTCGCGCGGCGGTGCAGTTCCAGCAGGCGATTGGCCGACGGGCGATCGAGCTCCGTGCTCGCGGGCTCGCGACGCAGTTGCATGCGATGCTCGCCAAGCTTCCGCGAGTGCAGGTCGTCTCGCCGACGCGGCCGGAGTTTCGGGCGGGGATGGTGGCGTTTCGGATGGAAGGGACGACCGCCACGGCGCTGCAGGGCTATCTGGGAGCGCAGCGAATCAGGACACGGCGCATCGCCGAGTCGAATCTGGAGTACCTGCGCCTCAGCACGCACATCTACACCTTCCCGCGCGACCTCGAGCGGACGGTGGCCTTGCTCAAGGAAGCGCCGCGCGGCTGAGCCGAACCGGTCAGGCAGGCGCTTCGGACCGGGCAGGCGTCGCAGCGGGCGATCCGGGCGGTGCAGATGAGGGCGCCGAGTTCCATCAGCGCCTGATTGGTGGCCCACGCGGAGGGGCCCCGGCGCGGGACGAGCAGCTTGGCGGTGTCCCAGAGGATGTGCTCGCCGGCGGCGCCCTTCGGCAAGTCGGGATGGAAGACGCGGCGCAGCACGCGCGCCACGTTGGTGTCGACGGCGGGTTCGGCCGACTCCCAGGCGAAGGAAGCCACTGCGCCCGCCGTGTAGCGCCCGACCCCTGGCAGCGCCCGCAGCGCGGCGGCCTCCTGTGGCAGATTGCCGTCGTGGTCCGTCACCACGGTGCGAGCAAGGGCGTGCAGGTTCGCCGCACGCCGGTAGTAGCCGAGACCGGCCCATGCGTCGCGGACTCGCTTCGGGCGAGCGGCGGCCAGGTCGTGGATCGTGGGAAAACGATCGAGGAAGCGATGCCAGTAGCCTTCGACCCGGGAGACCTGGGTCTGCTGGAGCATCACTTCCGAGACGAGCACCTGATAGGGGTCGCGGGTGCGGCGCCACGGGAGGTCCCGGCCATGCTGGCGGAACCATGCCACCAGGCGGCGTTTGAAGCGGAGCCGCTGGCTCTGCGCATCGGGGATAGACTTGAGGCTCACGAACGGACAAGATAAGGGGGATGATGCCGAGCCAGCCTGAGGGGAGGAGCCGTTGAGCGGAGTCGCCGCGCAGGTACAGCACCGTGCCGGGCGGATCGTGCTTGACACGCTCTCAGCGGTCGGTCGCTTTGCGCAGCTGGTCGCCGAGATGGTGCGCGGGCTGGCGGAGTGGCGGATCTGGCTGCCGCGCACTCGGGACGAGTGCTGGAGCATCGGCGTCGGCTCGCTCTTCATCGTGCTGCTGATCTCCTCGTTCGCCGGCGCGGTGACCGCACTGCAGGCCGGCTACCAGTTCACCGGCAACATCCCGATCTACGTGGTCGGCTCGTTGGTCACGGAGTCGATCGTACTGGAGCTGGGGCCGGTGCTGGTCGGACTGGTCCTCGCCGGACGCATCGGCGCCCGGTATGCCGCCGAACTCGGGACGATGCGGGTCACCGAGCAGATCGACGCGCTCGAATCGCTCGGCCGCGCGCCCTCGTCGCACTTGCTCGTGCCGCGCGTGATGGCGTGCCTGATCATGATCCCGATGCTGGTCATCATCGCCGACGTGACGGGCGTCCTCGCCGGCTGGGTGGCGGCCAAGCAGGCACTGCCGATCTCCGATCAGGATTTCATCTACGGCGCGCGCGTCTACTGGCGGCCGTTCGACGCCTACTACTCGGTGATCAAGGCCTTCTTCTTCGCGGGGGCCATCGGGCTCATCTCCTGCTATCGCGGCTTCACGACCCAGCAAGGGGCGGAGGGCGTCGGTCGCGCCACGACGGGCGCGGTGGTCACCATCTCGGTGGTGATCCTGCTGCTCGACACGCTCCTCGCCAAGCTGTTGTTGAATTAGATGATCGAGATCAAGAACCTCGCGAAGCGCTTCGGCGCCCAGGTGATCCTCGACGGCGTGGATCTCGTGGTGCAGGAAGGAGAGACCATGGCGCTGCTCGGTCCCTCCGGGACCGGCAAGAGCGTCCTGCTCAAGCACATCATCGGCCTGATCCGGCCCGACGACGGCGAAGTGATCGTCGACGGGCAGAACGTGGCCCTGCTGGGGCGGAAGGACCTCTCGGCGCTGCGCGGCACGATCGGGTACGTCTTCCAGAACGGGGCGTTGTTCGACTCCATGAACGTGTACGAGAACATCCGCCTCGGCCTCACCAAGCCGGAGGAGTTCGGCAACAAGGAGATCGCCGAGGCGCGGGTGGCCGAGTGCCTGCGGCTGGTGAACCTGGTGCCGGAGACGCTCAAGAAGATGCCGGCCGAATTGTCGGGCGGGATGAAGAAGCGGGTCGGCATTGCCCGGGCGATCGCCGGGAAGCCGAAATACCTGCTGTACGACGAACCGACGTCGGGGCTGGATCCGGTGAACTCCGACATCATCGACGCGCTGATCAAGCGCCTCGACACCGAGCTGGGCGTCACCTCGATCATGGTGACGCACGACGTGCGCGGTGCCTTCCGCACCGCCGACCGGATTGCCCTGCTCACGGCCGGGAAGGTCGTGGCGGTGGGTACGCCGGCCGAGTTCCGCGAATCGACGGTACCCGAAGTCCGCGCGTTCCTGGAGCGCGACTTCGACAACGAGCCTCTCTGACCATGAGCCACTGATGCACTCCTATCACAAGGAAGCCACCGTCGGCGCCGTCGTCCTCGTGGCCATCGCCGCGTTCGTCGGCGGAACGCTCTGGCTGCGCGGGAAGTCGATCGGCAAGCCCGAACTGAACGTGGTGTTCGCCGACATCGGCAACCTCAAGGAAGGGGCGCCGGTCCGCGTCTCCGGGGCGCCCGTGGGCCGGGTCGAGGAGATCGTCTTCGAAGGCGTCGGCAAGGTGCGTGTCGGCGTGGTCTTCTCGGTGGACAACATCACGCCCGCCGCGACGGCACGCGCGTCGATCGGCTCGATCGGGATGCTCGGCGATGCGGTGATCAACCTCGACCCGGGGCAGGGCGCCCCGCTCGCCCGCGGCGCCACGATTCAGGGGACGAGCGAGGTCGGCCTCTTCGACAAGGGCGCCGTCCTCGCCGACCAGGCCACGGTCGCGATGACGTCGCTCAACAAGATGCTCGACACCGCGCTGGTGGTGGAGCTGAAGCAGACGTTGGCCGCGAGCCAGAAGCTGCTGAGCTACTACTCCGACGCGAAGAACGGCCCGACGGCGGAGCTCGGCTCGACCATGCGGGCACTGCAGACGACCTCGGCGCGGCTCGACTCGACGCTCGCGGGCATCGATGCCCCGGCGATCCAGGCCCGGCTCGACACGACGATGCGCTCGGCCGGCAACCTCTCCGACCGGCTCGCGGCCACCTCGACCCGGGTCGATGCCATGCTGGCCCGGATCGAGCGCGGCGAGGGCACGCTCGGGAAGCTGGCGAGCGACACGCTGCTCTACAGCGACCTGCGCCGGACGATGAAGGCGACGGCCGACTTGATCGACGAGATCAAGAAGAATCCCGGGAAGCTGGGGATCACGATCCGGGTCTTCTAGGGAACCTCCCCCCGGGAGGTGGCGTATCCGAGGTTAGACTTTGGGGGCGGCCCATCCGGTCGCCCCGTTCGTTGCGCGCCAATTCCCGGGAGTTCCCGTGTCCGACATGCAGCAGCACATCCGCGGCATCCTCCTCGCGCTCGGCGAGGATCCCGACCGCGACGGCCTCCAGCGGACGCCCGAGCGGGTCGAGAAGGCGATGCAGTTCCTTACCCAGGGGTACCAGCAGAGCGCCGAGCGGGTGATCGGCGACGCCCTGTTCGAGGAGACGCACCACAACATGGTGCTGGTCCGCGACATCGAGTTCTACTCGATGTGCGAGCACCACATGCTGCCGTTCTTTGGGAGGGCACACGTCGCCTACATCCCCGACGGGCGAATCGTCGGGCTGTCGAAGATGGCGCGCGTGGTCGATGTCTTCGCCCGCCGGCTCCAGGTGCAGGAGCGGATGACGGATCAGATCGCCGACGCGCTGGGGCAGCAGCTCCATCCGCGCGGCGTCGGCGTCGTGATCGAGGCGCAACACCTCTGCATGATGATGCGCGGTGTGCAGAAGCAGGACAGCAGCACGATCACGTCGGCCATGCGTGGCGCATTCCTCGACGATCCGGCGACTCGCGAGGAGTTCCTCCGCCTGGTGCACAGCCGCTCGCGATGATCCAGGTCACCTTTCTCGGCACCAGTGCCGCGGTCCCGACGGTGGACCGCAATGTCTCCGCCCTGATGATTCAGCGGGCGGGCGAATCGCTGCTGTTCGACTGCGGCGAGGGGACGCAGCGGCAGATGATGCGCTACGGCACCGGCTTCCTGGTGCACGAGATCTTCCTGACGCACTACCACACTGACCACACCCTTGGCATCCCGGGCCTGCTGCGCGGGATGTCGATGCAGGCACGCACGGCTCCGCTCCGCTTCTACGGGCCACGCGGCGCCGAGCGGCAGATCGGGCAGCTGGTGGCACTGGGGATGGATCGGACGAAGTTCGAGGTCGAGATCACCGAACTAAAGCCGGGCGACGTGTTGCCGCGCGGCGACTACGACCTGGTGGTCGGCGAGGCGTCGCATCGGGGCGACTGCCTGGCCTACGGGCTCGTCGAGCATGAACGGCTCGGACGCTTCGACCCCGAACTGGCACGCTCGCTCGGCATCCCCGAGGGCCCGCTCTGGGGGAAGCTGCACCGTGGCGAGGCGGTGCCCGACGCCGCAGGGCGGATGGTGACGTCGGAGGCGCTGGTCGGCCCGGCGCGTCGTGGCCGGAAGGTGGTCTATTCCGGCGACACGGTGCCGTGCGAGAGCGTGCGCACCCTGGCCCAGGGCGCGGACCTGCTGATCCACGAGGCGACGTTCGGCGCCGACGAGAAGGAACGCGCGCTCGAGACGCGGCACAGCCTGGCGAGTGAGGCGGCGATGGTGGCGCGCGACGCCGGAGTTCGGCAGCTCTACCTCACCCACATCTCGGCGCGGTACAGCCGCGAGGCGCCGGAATTGGCGGCACAGGCGCGCGCGATCTTCCCGGAGACGACGATCGCGCGGGACGGCATGATCGTGGAGATCGGGTTCGGGGACTGACTCGAGTTCCCCGCCCCCGTAGGGCGGCGGGGCCTCCGAAGTCGCTGTACTCGGTTCCCCCCAGCATTGTCATCCCGAGCGCAGCGAGGGACCTGCGTGATGGTGGATGGGCCAGGCCCTTGTGCCCACGCCCCGGGGCGCCCGTCGCGGGGCTCGCCGACGCTGCGGTCCGACGTCGCACGCCGGCAGTGCCCACACCCAACTGACAGATGGTCACCCGGCGCGCGACTGGACGGTCCTCGCGTCAACGACCCCGACTCCGCGCGCCCCTCAACATCCCCTTAAGCGTGAAGCGGGCCCGGCGCTGGGGGGCCGGACGAGCGGGTTCCGTTCTCGTCGAGCCCTCCCCTCCGCCGGACGTGCCGATTGCGGCGCCCCCGGCATGCGGTATAGGGGGCGCCGCGGCGAAGACGCTTGGAACACGCGAGACCGGAGCCCCCAGGTCGGGCCCGCGGGGCACCGCGGTCTGACGGCCGCGGCCGAAAGCCGTTACGCCATGCTCCGGATATACCGCTCCACGTCGAACTTGCCGGCCGCCGCCTTGAGGGACATGTAGCGCACGGTGCCGAAGACGGGCCGACGGTAGAAGGGCCGGTCAAATTTCCCGAAGCACCAGAGAATGCCGCCGTAGCTGTTCGGGTCGCGACCGTCGAGCGAGTACTTGTTGTTCAGATGCTCGAGGAGCCGGATGGCGCGCTCCGGATTCTCGGTCCAGCCGATGATGCTCTTCCCCCACAACATCCGCATGTAATTGTGCATCCAGCCGTCGCGCAGGTAGGAGCGCTGCGCGGCGTTCCAGAGGTCGTTGTCGGTCCGGGCGAACTCGAGCTCGTCATCAGAGTAGATGGAGCGCGGGTCGTCGCTGTGATCGGCGAGTTCCTTCTGCGCCCACTCCGGCACCGCCGCGAGGGTCCGATGCCGCGGCTCGAAGCGGCAGAGGTTGAACGCGAGCTCGCGCCAGGTGAGGGTCTCGTCGAGAAACTTGTCGTACTGCTCCGAGGGACCTTCGGCCTTGGCGGTGAGCAGCATCTCCTGCACCGAGACGTGCCCGAAGTGGAGCCAGGGCGACAGCTTCGAAGTGGCGGCGACATTCGGGTCCTTGCGCTCGAGGTAGCGCGGCAGGCCATGTTCCACGAACCAGTCCAGCCGCGTGCGCGCCGCCACACTTCCGCCGCGCCATCCCTGTGCCGGCGCCACCGAGTGATCGATCGGACAGCCGGCGACCAGCTCGGCGAGCCGCTCGCTGGTCACGATCGTTGGCTCGAACGGCAGCGACACTGCCGTGGTGTTGCGCGGTGTGCTGTTCGGCACCGGCTGCAACCAGCTGTCGAGGTCCTTCATCAGTACCGGGCGAATGTGCCTCGCGCCGCTGTACGCCTTCTCGAGCGACTGCGCCGGCACCACCGTCGCGGAATCGACCGCGACGACCGGTGCATCGATCGCCTCGCGCAGCTCCTTCAATTGCCGCGGCATGATGAAGGTCGGGAACCAGTCGGTCACCACGAGCGCGGCACGTGCGGCGAGTGCCTTCAGGTTGGCGTGATGTTCGATGCTATCTCCCTGCACGCGCTGGTCGAGGAAGTGGGCAAACTGAATCCCCTTCTTGGCGAAGCCGGCCGCCATGTCGACCACGCCTTCGAGCATGAAGGTGTGAAAGCGATCACTCGCCCAGGGGTAATCCGGCCGCAACGAGAAGTAGGCGAGCACCGGCACACCGAGCGCATCGGCCTGCTCGATGGCGTACTCGAGGGCGAAGTTGTCGTGCGCGCGCTGGGTCACCTGGATCCAGTACAGGACGAACTCGCCGCCTGCCCGGGGGCGGAGGTGACTGGCGCCGGCGGGGAGCCAGAGCCGGGAATCGGCGAATGGTGCAGAGGTGGGCATCGTGAGAGTGACCAGTGACCTGTGACCTGTGACTTGTAACCTGTAACCTGCGACGCGGTGATCCGTGCCACTCTGCGGCCAGGGGCGTCGCGTGCTGATGAGTACCCCAGAGAGCCTTCAGGGATGCGTGATCACAGATCCCTCAAGGCGTGGGAACATGCTCGGGTGCTGAGCCAGGCAGCCCATCAGTTCACCGTGAGGGTGTGGCACCCGACTCTCGGCCCGGCGTTGGATCAGCTCAGGCGCTCTTCCCTGTCCGTTCGGTTGAACCTCGTGGAAGGGTACTCGTGGCGGCCAAGCCCTCGCTGGCTACATCACCTGCGAATCGCGATGGGTTCGGCGGTCGAAACGACCGAATGCCTTCATTTCCTGACGGAGATAGGTGCCCTCTCCGGGCAGGAGGCGGTGCAGTTGCTCGGGGAGGCGCGCATCGTCGAGCGTCTGGTCTGGGGGCTGCTGCAGCACGAACGCGGCTCTCCCGGCCTCCGCTAGGGGTCCAAATACGGGTCACAGGTCACTGGTTACGGGTCACCTTGCTAGGCGCCGAGACTTGCTCCCGCCCCCCTGTCTCCCATATCTTGTCGGCCCCAACAGGGGGCTGTAGCTCAGCTGGGAGAGCGCTGCATTCGCATTGCAGAGGTCAGGGGTTCGATCCCCCTCAGCTCCATGTGCCCGTTCCGGCTCGCCGGTTCGGGCATTGTTTTTGCCCCCCTCGCTGGGCATGTCGCTCCACCTCCTCGCCCTGACCAGTACTGCCTCCGCCCTGAACCGCCCTGCCGAAACCCGGCCGGACGGGACGCTGGCGCCCGCTGTCTCCCGGATTGCACCGTCCTTGGACGGGGTGGCCGGGGGGCAGGCGGGTGCCACCACCCCTCAGATCCTGCCCAATTCGCGGGCCACCAAGGGGACGTCCATTCGGGCGCTTCGCGAGGATCCGACCCCCGAGGGGGTCCGGCTGTCGGAAGTTGTGGGGGCACTCTCCTTTGCCTTGGACCTGACCGAGGGCCAGCCGCTGGGTCACGCGGTCCGTACCACCCTTATTGGGATGCGGATCGCCGACCACCTCGGCCTTGCCGATGAACAGCGCTCGGCCCTCTTCTATACCCTCCTCCTCAAGGATCTCGGCTGCTCGTCGAACGCCGCCCGGCTCTCCTCCCTCTTCGGGGCGGACGATCGCCTGGTCAAGCACGCGTACAAGCTGACCGATTGGACCTCGACGGGAGACACGGCGAAGTACGTCTTCAAGTACTCGATGCCGGGGAAGTCGAAGATCGCCAAGGCGTGGCGCACCCTGATGATCGGGCTCCGAAAGGAGGAGACCGAGGCCGACGTGATCCAGACCCGCTGCGAGCGTGGCGCCGAGATCGCGCGGATGTTGCACCTGCCGCGTGGCGTGGCCGAGGGGATTCACTCGCTTGATGAACACTGGGACGGCAACGGCAAGCCGTTCGGGACGCGCGGCTCGGGGATCCCGATGCTGTCGCGGATCGCCTGCCTGGCGCAGACCGTGGAAGTGTTCGTCTCGTCGTTCGACGTGCGCACGGCCTATGAGATGGCGCATGCACGCCGTGGCCGTTGGTTCGACCCCGTGCTCGTCGACTGCCTCGATGCCTTCCAGATGGACAGCGAGTTCTGGGGCGCCTTGCAGCACGCCGATTCGCTCGCGGCACTGCACGCCAAAGAGCCCGAGGACCAGGTCATCCGGCTCGACGATGCGCAGCTCGACACGGTGGCCGAGGCGTTTGCACGTGTGATCGACGCGAAGTCGCCGTTCACCGCCACCCATTCGCAGAACGTTGCCATCCTGTCGGTGCGCACCGGCGAGGCGATGGGCCTCGACGCGCGCGAGCTGTCCACGCTCAAGCGTGCCGCGCTGCTGCACGACATCGGCAAGCTCGGCGTCAGCAACACCATTCTCGACAAGCCGGCGAGTCTCGACGATGTCGAGTTCGAGACGATGCGCCAGCACACGCGGTTCTCGCTCGAGATCCTCAAGCGCGTCTCGCGCTTCCGGCAGTTCGCCGCGACCGCGGCCGCGCACCACGAGCGGCTCGACGGCACCGGCTATCACCTTGGCCTCAAGGGTGACGAGATCGGGAAGCTGGCGCGGATCATCGCAGTCGCCGATGTTACAGAAGCGATCTCGGCCGACCGGCCGTATCGCTCGGGGATGCCGCTGCCGCAGGCGATCGGTGTGCTGGACGCGCTCGTGGCGAAGCAGCACCTCGATCCGGCCGCGACCGAAGCGCTCAAGGGGTGGTTCACTGGCCTCCCGGGGGCGCTCCCCCGGCAGGAGACCATGGCCGCGTAGGCTGCACCCCCTGAGTCGTTCTCGTGTGCGGGAGTTCCATCCCATGCTGACAATCCGAATGGCGGCGATCGCCCTCGTCCTTCCCCTGGTGGCGTGCAGCAAGCCCGCCGCCGAAGGCAACGAGGGCGCCGCTGCGTCGTCTGCCGCGCTGGCACCGGCCGGCCGCGTCGCGCCGGTGGATTTCGGGCACGAGGAACTCGAGGCGTACGAGAAGGGCATTGTGGAGGAGACCGAGCTCGTGGTCGCCGCTGAAGGGAAGATGGCGAGTGCGGCGACAGCCGAGGCACGGGCGGCGGCGGCGCAGGCGCAGTGGGACGCGGCCACCATCCCGGTCGCGGCGAAGGAAGTCGGTCTCAGCGAGGGGCGCTATCGCGAGATCCGCGGCGCGATCAATCGGGCGTTCGAGAATCTCGACTACCAGGGGAAGATCGATGGCCCGATGGAGATGGAGACGATGCTGGCGTCGCCCCCGCTCAAGGCGCGGCTGACCGCCGACCCCTTCGGGCACCTGACGCCGAGTGCGGCGGCAGGGCTCAAGGGGCGGCTGGACCGGCTGACGCCGCTCTGGATCAAGTACGTGCGGCTGACGGCGGCGTCGCAGTAGCGCTGGGTAGGGGTGGGCAGCCCACCGGGGCCCCCGCTCAGGAATTGCGCCTCCGGGCCGGTTCCGCTAATTTCGCCGGTCCGGACCACTGCCCCTTGGTGTAACTGGCAACACGTCTGACTCTGGATCAGAAGAGTCCTGGTTCGATCCCAGGAGGGGCAATACAGGAAGCCGGTTCCCGCAGTGCGGGGGCCGGCTTTTTGGTGTCGCGCAGCGCCCATAAGGCCGTTGCAGTCTGTGACGTGTCGGCGCAAACCTGTGGGTCTGGCTCCCGCCAAGAGTCACAATCGGTGGTACACTCACATCAATTGGGTCGCCGCCTGTCGCCGTGGGCGACACGCTCATCACGCCCCAATGGGAGTGTTCGTGGATCGAAACCGTCTCATCATGTTGCCACTGCTCGCGTCGCTCCTGCTCCCATCGCGAGCACGAGCCTCGACGAACGAGCGTGCCGACACCACCATCCTCCGCCCGCGCGCAGGCGGCACGTGGCGCACGCCGCGCACTGCGCCGGAGCTGCTGGTGGTCGAAGGCACCGCCCCGGGGCGCGAGTTTGGCGAGCTGATGGATGTGCTCGCGCTCTCCGACGGACGGGTCGCCGTTTTCGATGGCCGAGGCGTGAGCGGGCCCGAACTGCTGCTGCTGAATGCGGACGGCGAGCGGATGCGTCAACTGGGCCGCGTCGGCGAGGGGCCCGGCGAATACGGCGCTTCGATCAACCTCGGGGCACTCGCCGAGGGACCTGATGGCGAGATCTGGCTGTTCGATCCGCGCAGTCGGCGCATCGTCCGCTGGGCACGCGACGGCGGCGTGCTGCCGGCCGTGGTGCCGACGGTCTCGATCGGGCCGATCATGAATTCGCCACTCTTCGCGGGTCCGGCGCAATCGCTCTGGGTTCCGGCGCAGGTGCGCAACGATCCGAAGGGGCCGCCTGCAGCGGACGCGTATGGCTACGTGCGATTCGCGCTCACCGGGCAGGTGCTCGATTCGCTCGCGACGCCGATCATCCTGGGGAATCCGTCGTTGCCGTCGCCATTCTGGCCACAGTGGCTGATGCATCCGATGCGCGATGGTCGCGCGGCTCTCGCACGGAGCGATGGCGCGGCACTGCTCCTCTCCGATGGGCGGACGGGCCGGGTGGTCCGGATTGAGGTGCCGGTGCGTGGCACGCCCTTCCTGCCGCGCGAGCGCGCGGAGTGGCAGGCGCTGCTCGAGTTCGAGGCGACCAAGATGAATCTGCCCGTGCCACGCCTGCCGCCGGTGAAACCAGTCTTCGCGCGCATCCAGGTCGACGCGAACGGCTCGCTTCTCTGGCTGCGGCGACCGGTGCAGGGGCGGCCCGCGCCGCCGGAACAGCGGCTGTCACTCGGCGATGGCGCGCCGGTGTTGTCGTACGTCGAGCCGATGGCCTTCAGCGCGGTCGACGTCGACGGCACGTACCTCGGCGAGCTCGCGTTCGAGCGACTCGGCGTCGGTCGCATCTCGTTCGCTGGCGATGCCGCGTGGGGGATTGCGCGAGGGAGGAGCGGAGGGAGTGTGTTGGTGAAGTGGGGAGTGCCGACTCAATGAAGCGTGTCATCGCATGGGCACCCCGTTTGAGCGCTCTCCTCCTCCTCACCGCCTGCCACTCCTCCCCGCCGCTCACCCCGGCGCCGGTACGCGCGCCCACACTCCTGGTCGGTGCCTTCGTCGATGACTACGGCACGCGCCACTTTATCGGCGACTCACTCTGGCAGCACGGCAGCCGCAATCGCTATCACATCGTCCGATGGGACGCTGCGGGTCAGTACTTGATTGCCCAGAACGATTCGTCCAACTCCGCCGAAAAGGGGCGCTGGAGCCGGATTGACTGGATGCCGCTCACAGGGTTGCCGCCCTATGCCTGGGCGTGGTGCCTGACCGCCTACGACGCGCCGACCCGCGCCGCCGCCGAGGCGACGCCGGCAGCCGACCGCGCCACGCCGAAGACGGGGTGCGGGGGGTATCCGTTTACGAGGATGACGGGCTTTACAGCCGCGCATGTCAATGCGCGGCCGTTTACGAGGATGACGCGCCGTACAGCCGCGCATGTCAATGCGCGGCCCGAATGAAACGAATTTCAACGATAAATCGTCACGATGCGGAATCGGCAACGTCGTTCATCGGAGATGCCGCGCATTGACATGCGCGGCTGAAAAGGACCCACCGCGACGGACGTTGGCCCATTCGCGCCGCGCATTGACATGCGCGGCTGAAAAGACCCACCGCGACGGACGTTGGCCCATTCGCGCCGCGCATTGACATGCGCGGCTGAAAAGGACTTCCACGCCATCGGAGTTCCCCCCATGCGTCTCCTCCTCGCCCTGACGCTGCTGCCGCTCGCGACCGCGCCCGCCCAGTCTCTCGTCATCACCAACAAGAACGAGAGCACCGCCTCGATCATCACGCTGGCCGACGGGAAGACGGTGGCGACGCTGCCGACCGGCAACGCGCCGCACGAGGTGGCGGTGTCGCGCGACGGGAAGTGGGCGGTGGCGACCGACTACGGCGCCGCGGCGCCTGGCGGCACGACGCTGACGGTGATTGATGTGGCCGCGCGGAAGGTGGCGCGGACGATCACATTCGGAACACACGTGCGGCCGCATGGCGCCGCCTTCCTGCCGGACCACCGCACCCTGGTGGTGACCGCCGAGCGGGGCGGCGCGCTGGTCCTCGTGGACGTCGTGGCGGGGACGATCGTGCGTGAGGAACCGACCGGCCAGACAATGGGGCACATGGTGGCGCTCTCGCCCGACAGCAAGACGGCCTATGTGGCCAACATCAGGCCGGGCACCTTGTCGATCGTCGACCTCGCGGGTGACACGCCGCCCGCCGTGGTGAAGGTCGGCACGGAGACCGAGGCGATCGCCGTCTCGCCAGACGGCAAGATGGTCTGGATGGGGAGCAACACCACCGGCAAAGTGTTTGTGGTGGACCTCGCCAAGCGCGCCGTGATCGACTCGGTGCAGACCTCGGGCTTCCCGTACAGGATCGGCTTCACCCCCGATTCCCGCACCGCCATCGTCAACAACCCGATGAGCAACGAGATCTGGATCTTCGATGCCCAGACGCGGGCAGTGAAGGCGAAGGTGGCGGTGGTCGACCCCGACGGCGGCGACGCCGCACCGTTCGGGCTGATCGTCTCGCCCAAGGGGGGCAAGGCCTGGATCACCATGAACGGCGTCGCCAAGGTGGCCGAACTCGACATCGCCACCGCCACCCTGACCCGCTGGATGGCGACCGGGGCGGGCCCGGACGGGATCGGCCTGGTGCCCTGACGGCCTGGCGGTTGCCCCGGTACGGCGGTCGGCGCGACCTTTGGCGCGTCCCACTCGCCCTTCCGATGGAGCATCCGCATGGATCCCAAGGTTCTCGACGCCGCCCGGGCCGCCTTTCCGACCACTGGCCCGACCATCACCCTCGGCGCCGTCCTCCATGAAGGGGAATGCCACGCGGAGCCGCTGGTGACCGTCCCGCTGCCGATGATGAATCGGCACGGGCTGATCGCCGGCGCCACCGGCACCGGCAAGACCAGGACCCTCCAGCTCATGGCGGAGCAGCTCTCGGCGGCCGGCGTGCCGGTCTTCCTCGCCGACATCAAGGGTGACGTCTCCGGCGTCGCGATGCCCGGAGACGCCAACGCGCGCGTCACCCAGCGCGCCACCGACACCGGCTTTGCGTGGAAGGCGAGCGGCTTTCCGGTCGAGTTCCTCTCACTGACCGGCGCGCACGGCGCCCAGCTCCGCGCCACCGTCTCGTCGTTCGGGCCGCTGCTGCTCGCAAAGGTGCTGGGCCTCAACGAGACCCAGAGCTCGGTACTCTCGCTGGTCTTCAAGTATTGCGACGACAAGCAGCTGCTCCTCCTCGACTTCACCGACCTTCGCGCGGTGCTGCAGTACCTCACCGGCGACGGCGCCAAGGAACTCGCCGATTACGGCGGGATGTCGAAGCAGACGGTCGGCGTGCTGCTCCGCGAGATGGTCGAGCTCGAGCAGCAGGGGGCCGAGGCGTTCTTCGGCGAGCCGGAGTTCGACCTGCAGGATCTGCTCTCGGTGGAGTCGGATGGCCGCGGGCTGGTGAGCATCCTCGAACTGCAGGACGTGCAGCAGAAGCCGGCGCTCTTCTCGACCTTCATGATGTGGATGCTGGCGCGCCTCTATGCCACGCTCCCCGAAGTGGGCGACCTCGACAAGCCGAAGCTGGTCTTCTTCTTCGACGAAGCGCACTTGCTGTTTGATGGCGCGAGCAAGGCGTTCACCGATCAGGTGGAGCAGGTGGTGCGGCTAGTCCGCTCGAAGGGCGTCGGCGTCTTCTTCGTGACCCAGAGCCCCAAGGACGTCCCCGCCGACATCCTCGCGCAGCTTGGCAATCGGGTGCAGCACGCGCTGCGTGCCTTCACCCCCGACGACGAGAAGGCGCTCCGCGCGGCGGCCCGCACCTTCCCGAAGACCGACTTCTACGATGTCCAGGCGATCCTCACCACGCTCGGCACCGGCGAGGCGCTGATCACCACGCTCACCACCCGCGGTGCCCCGACGCCACCGTTCGCGACGCGGCTGATTCCGCCGGCCGCCAGGATGTCGCCACTCCTGCCCGAGGAGATGGCGACGCGGCTCGCCGGCTCGAAGCAGGTGCGGCACTACGCGACCACGATCGATCGCGAGAGCGCGCGCGAGCTCCTCGCGGAACGTGCCGCCGATGTGGCGCGCGAGGCGGCCGAGGCGAAGGCCAACGCGCCGATCCCAGTGCCGACGCGGAGTGGCCGCGCCCCCAAGGAACCGCCGACGATGGCGGAGCAGGTGCTCAAGTCGCCGCTGACGCGGACCGTGGTCGGGACGATTACGCGGACGTTGATGGGGGCGTTGTTTGGAGCGCCGCGGAGACGGCGGTAGGCGAGAAGCGAGAAGCGAGAAGCGAATGAACATCTCTCCCATGAGGTCCGCTGTGCGTCTGTCTGCGTTCGGTTCAGGATTGCTCTTTCTCGCGCTTGCCGCGCCGGTCGCGGCGCAGCGCCCCGCGACGCCGAAGGCGAAGGCCGATAGCGTCAGGAGCGCCAAGGCGGATACCGCCAAGGGCGCGAAGGCCGATACGGCCGCGAAGCCGCATCCCTTTGCTTCGGCGCTGGGGTCGATCCTCAAGCCGCGGCTGATCGGCCCGGCGTTCGTCGGTGGCCGGGTGAGCAGTATCGTGGTGCATCCGAAGAACCCGGCGATCTGGTACATCGGCGCCTCCTCGGGCGGTGTCTGGAAGACCGAGAATGGCGGCGCGACCTTCTCGCCGATCTTCGACCGCTACGGCTCCTACTCGATCGGCACGGTGGTGCTCGACCCGCGGAATCCGGAAGTCGTCTGGGTCGGCACCGGCGAGAGCCAGTCGCAGCGCAGCGTGAGCTACGGCGACGGCGTCTACCGCTCGGAGGACGGCGGCAAGTCGTTCAAGCGGATGGGGCTCGAGAAGTCGGAGCACATTGGCAAGATCGTCGTGGACCCGCGCAACTCCGACGTGGTCTATGTCGCGGCGCAGGGGCCGCTCTGGGCCGATGGCGGCGACCGCGGTCTCTACAAGACCACCGACGGCGGCAAGACGTGGACGTCGATCATCACCGTGAGCCCGCAGACCGGCGTCACCGATGTGGTGTTCGACCCGCGCAATCCCGACGTGCTGATCGCGGCGACGTGGCAGCGGCGTCGGCACTACTGGACGCTGATCAACGGCGGCCCGGAGAGCTCGATTCAGCGCTCCACCGACGGCGGCAAGACCTGGCGCAAGATCTCGGGCGGCATCCCCAGCGGGAACCTCGGCAAGATCGGCCTCGCGGTCTCCCCGGTGAACCCCGACGTGGTGTATGCGACCGTCGAGGCCGGCGACAACGGCAATGGCATCTTCCGCTCACAGGACGGTGGCCTGACCTGGGAACGGCGCAGCAGCTACAGCGCCCAGCCAATGTATTACGCCGTGCTGGTGGCCGATCCTCACAAGGTCGACCGCGTCTATTCGATGGACGTCGGCACGCAGGTCTCGGATGACGGCGGTGCCACCTGGCGCGGCGTCGGCGAGAAGTCGAAGCATGTCGACAACCACGCCGTCTGGGTGGACCCGGCCAACGGTGAGCACCTGCTGAACGGCAATGACGGCGGGCTCTACGAGAGCCGCGACGGCGGCGAGAACTGGACCTTCTTCGGCAACTTGCCGATCGCCCAGATGTATGACATCGACGTCGACAACTCGACGCCGTTCCGGGTCTGCGGCGGCACCCAGGACAACGCCTCGTTCTGCGCCCCGATCGCGACCAAGAGCAATCACGGCATCATGCACTCGGACTGGTTCATCACCACCGGCGGTGACGGCTTCGTCTCCCGCATCGACCCGAGCGATCCGAACACCATTTACTCCGAGTCGCAGAACGGCGGCATGGTGCGCTACGACCACCGGACCGGCGAGGCGGTCGGCATCCGCCCGCGCGAGCTGCGGGGCGAGGCGCCGTCGCGCTGGAACTGGGACACGCCGATCATCATCTCGCCGTTCAAGAGCAGCCGACTCTATACCGCTTCACAGCGGCTCTATCGCAGCGACGATCGCGGCGACAGCTGGACGGCGGTCTCGGGTGATCTCACCCGCCAGGTCAACCGCGATGCGCTCCCGGTGATGGGGAAGGTCTGGGGGCCGGAGGCGGTCGCCAAGCACCAGAGCACCGCCTTCTACAGCAACATCTCGCAGGTGGCCGAGTCGCCCAAGCAGGAAGGGCTGCTGTACGTCGGCAGCGACGACGGACTGATCCAGGTGTCGGAGAATGGTGGCGCCGCCTGGCGGAAGGTCGATTCCATCGCCGGTGTGCCGAGCAATGGCTACGTGCAGCGGCTGATCGCCTCGGTGCATGATGCGGGGACCGCTTTCGCCGCGATCGACAACCACCAGAACGGCGACTTCACGCCGTACCTGCTCCGCACGACCGACGCGGGGAAGAGCTGGACCTCGATCGCGGGCGACCTGCCGAAGCGCGGCGGCGTCTATGCCATCGCCGAGGATCATGTGAACCCGAAGATCCTCTTTGCGGGGACCGAGTTCGGTGCCTACGTCACCTTCGATGGCGGAGAGAAGTGGCTCAAGGTGCCCGGGCTGCCGACGATCATGGTGCGCGACATCGCGATCCAGCGGCGTGACAATGCCGTGGTCTTCGGGACCTTCGGCCGTTCGATCTACGTCGTCGATGACTACTCGCTGCTCCGGACGCTCGACCCGACGCTGCTCGCCAAGGCGGTGCATGTCTTCCCGGTGGCCGATGCCGTGGCCATGCAGCGGCGCGGCCAGTTCGGCGGTGGCGGGAAGGCCTCTCAGGGCGAGTCGTTCTACGGTGCGGCCAACCCGGAGATCGGCGCGACGGTGGTCTACACGCTGAAGGAGCAGGTCTGGAAGTCGCTCAAGGAGAAGCGCATCGAGGCGCAGAAGGCCGCCGAGAAGGAGAAGAAGCCGTTTACCTATCCGACGCCGGCCGACTTCCTCGCCGAGGCGGCCGAGGAGCCGGTGACGATGGCGGCGCAGGTGACTGACGCGAAGGGCCGTGTCTGGCGCCTCGCGAACATCGGTGGCGCGAAGGGAATGCAGCGCTGGACCTGGGACCTGCGTGGCTCGCTCGAGACACCATCCGACCCGGCTCCGGCACCCGCAGGCGCGGGTGGCGGCGCCCCGGCCGGCGGCGGTGGACGGGGCGGCGGTGGCGCGGCCGGGCTGACGATGGTGCCGCCGGGTCAGTACTCCGTGGTGATCGGGAAGCGGGAACGCGGCGTCTTTGCGCCGAGCTCGACGCCGGTCACGTTCAATGTGCTGGCCGACCCGGCGTCGCCGCTGACGCTGGCCGATCGCGACGCAAACCTCGCCTTCCGAAGCAAGGCGTCGCAGCTCTCGAGTGACATCGGCCAGGCGTCAGACGCGGCCACGACGGCACGCACCAAGCTCGCGGCGATCATTCGCGTGCTCGATCAGATGCCCGCCGCACCGGCGGCCCTGCGCACCAAGGTGCGGACGCTCGACACCCAGCTGCAGGCCATCCTGCGCGAGATCAACGGCGACGACGTCAACTCGGCGCGCGGCGAGCAGGTGCTCGTTTCGATTCGCGGCCACGCCGGCGGCGCCTTCCCGAGTGGTTCGCAGCCACCGACCGGCAGCAACCGTCAACAGTACGACATCGCCTCGGCGGCGTTCGCGATCGAGTACGCCAAGCTGAAGCCGATACTGGTCACGGAACTGCCGGCGATTGATGCGGAGCTGGACAGGATTGGCGCACCGGCGACGCCGGGGAGATTGCCGAAGTAGGTCGTAGGTCGTAAGTCGTAGGTCGTAGGTCGTAAGTCGTAAGTCGTAAGTCGTAAGTCGCGCGCGGATGATCGGTCGTCAGGACCTACGACCTACGACCTATGACCTATGACCTGTGACCTATGACCCCAACATCAACAACTCAACGCTACACGGAGCCCCGTCCCATGCCCTTCTCCCGTCGCGACTTCCTCTCCACCCTCGGCGTCGGCGCGGTCGCAGCGGCGAACGGCGCCCCGCTGCACGGGGCGGTGACGCCACCCGAGCACCTTGTGCCCATCGCGGCGGACTGGGATGTCTCCTGGGCCGATCGGGTGACGGGGACGTTCCGAGGCGTGTTCGACTCGCCCGACATTCACGATGGGGCGGGGATGTTCCGCGCCATCATCTGGCGCGAGCACCACAAGGCGGTCTACGGCACGCCGATCGAGCAGCTCTCGTCGGTGCTGGTGATCCGGCATGCCGCGATCTCTATGGTGATGAATGATGCCTTCTGGGCCGAGTACAAGCTCGGCAAGACGGAGAAGATCAAGGATCAGAAGACCAAGAAGTGGACCGAGATCAATCCGTTCCGGGCGGCAGCCGCCGACACGCCGCCGCAGTGGGCGGGCTACACGTTGGAAGGATTTCTCAAGAGCGGCGGGATCATCCTCGGCTGCAACATGGCGTTCGGGCAGATGGTGGCAATGGTGGCGGAGAAGCAGAAGCTGAAGGGCGATGCCGCGCGCACGAAGGCACTCGAGTATCTGATTCCGGGCGTGATCCTCCAGCCGTCAGGGATCTTCGCGGTGATGCGGGCGCAGCAAGCGGGGTGTCACTACATCATCGCCAGCTAGGATACGCTGGTGATGGATACAAGAAGGCCCCCAGCATCAGATGCTGGGGGCCTTCCGGTGTCGTGGCTCGAAAGCCCCGACGCTTGGCCTTAGCGGCCGAGCTTCACGACGTTCTCAGCCGCCGGGCCCTTCTGGCCCTGCACGATGTCGAACTCGACGCGCTCGCCTTCGGCGAGCGACTTGAAGCCCTGGGCCTGGATGGCCGAGTGATGGACGAAGCAATCCTTTTCGCCATTCTCGGGGGTGATGAACCCGAAGCCCTTCGCGTCGTTGAACCACTTCACGGTGCCGGTGACACGCATTGCCCTACTCCTGGATGGTGTAATCGGAGTCCGGGCTATGCCGTGCTGACCGACTACAGGTTCGCGATCATCCCCTCGCGGCGGGGTCGGTCTCCGGAAAGAGCGGCACTCGCCGTCCGATCCGTGTGGCCCGGGGTCAGATAACCCCGCGAGACCTGTCCTTTCCCAGCGGGAACGGAGGCCAACACGGGAAATGAACTGCCCGGGGACCATTTGCGCAATAGGGGGAGCGGTTTGTGGTGGGGGAGGGGGAGATGCTTCATGGGTGAAGTATGTACTTTAAACCGGTGAGGGGTGAGGGGTGAGGGGTAACCCATAACCGCCCCCTCACCCCTCACCCAGCGCGGCCAGCGGCCGCGCCCAGGTTACAGGTCACTGGTTACCGGTTACATGCGCGGAGGCGCTGATGGCGGTAGATCCAAGATTCGGAGCGTTCATTCTGGAACAATTGGGCCGGGTGGCCCCTTCCGTCCGCTCGCTGGCGATGTTCGGGGGGCTCTCCTTCCGAACCGCCGAGGGGACCTTCGCCCTCCTCGACGACGAGCAACTCTACCTGAAGGGCGACAAGCTCTCGGTGGCCCGGTACGAGGCCGCCGGCTGGCCGCCGTTTCGACCCTTCGGCGAGGGGGGTGCCGCGATGAACTACTTTGCCGTCCCCGGGGAACTGCTCGAGGATCTCGACGCACTGCGCCCCTGGGTCGATCTCGCGCGCGAGGCGGCGGCGAGAGCCCCGAAGAAGAAAAAGAAGTAGCGACCGGGGAACATTCCCCCCGTTGCGCGGCGTACAGGATCGCAAGGAGGTAGCAGATGCGACTCGATGGCATCCATCACATTTCGTGCATCACGGGCGACGCGCCCGCCAATCTCGACTTCTACACCCGTGTGCTCGGCATGCGCCTGGTCGCGAAGTCGGTGAATCAGGATGACCCCTACGTCTATCACCTCTTCTACGCCGATCACTTCGGATCGCCGGGTTCCGACCTGACGTTCTTCGAGTATCCGGGGGCGCTGCCTGGCCGTGCCGGCGCGGGGATGGTGTACCAGATCGTCTTCCGGGTTGGCTCGGCCGCAGCCATCGACTTCTGGGCCGCGCGGCTCGCGAGCGAGGGGACCCTCGCCACGCGCGAGGGCGACGTGCTCGACTTCGCCGACCCGGAGGGGCTGCGCTTGCAGCTCGTGGTCGCGAGTGCCCCCGATGCGCCGTTGGTCGCGAACCATCCCGAGATCCCGTCGGCGATGGCGCTGCAGGGCTTCGACGGCGTGCGCGCCTACGGTGGACGGGTCGCGGGGAGCCGACGCGTGCTCGAAGAGGTGATGGGCGCCGAACCGGTTGGTGAGCAGGAATGGCGCGTGACCGGACCGTCGCGGACCGGTTGGATCACCTTCGAGAATCCGCCGATGGAGGCGAGTCGGCCCGGCGCCGGCACGGTGCACCACGTGGCGTGGTCGACGGAACCGGCAGAGCACGAGCTCTGGGTCGAGCGGCTCGCGATGGGCGGGGTGTCTTCGACGCCGGTGATCGATCGTCATTACTTCCGGTCGATCTACTTCCGCGAGCCCAGTGGGGTGCTCTACGAGCTGGCGACCAAGGGGCCCGGCTTCACGGTGGATGGACCGCTTGAGGAACTCGGGCACCACCTGATCCTGCCGCCGTTCTTCGAGTCGCGCCGGGCCGAGATTGAATCGAGGCTCACACCTTTGCCAGACATGGCCCGCTGACCGCGAGCCTCACTTCTTCCTCGAGTTCCCCCATGGCTGATGCACTCCACCTCGTGGCCCTCTGTGGTTCCCTTCGCAAAGGGTCCTTCAATCGCTCGCTCCTCGCGACGTTGCCGCCGCTGGCGCCGGAGGGGATGACGATCGACGTGCTGGAGTGGGGGCACTTGCCCGTGCTCAACACCGATCTTGAAGTCGACGGCGCGCCGCCGGCCGACGTGCGGGCGTTGCAGCAGAAGATCCGTGCCTCCGACGGCCTGCTGATCTGCACGCCGGAGTACAACCACTCGATTCCGGGCGGCCTCAAGAACGCGATCGACTGGCTGTCACGCGGGCCGATGCCGCATGGCCTCTTCGAAGTCCCCGTGGCGATCCTGGGCGCCTCCGACGGCACCATCGGCACCACGCGCGCCCAGGCAATCCTGCGGCAGACGTTGACCACGTTGAATGCCCCGGCGATGCCGTTCCCGCAGGTGCTGGTGGCGTTGGCCCAGAAGAAGTTCGACGCTGACGGGAAGCTCACCGACGACAACACGCGCGAATTCTTGCGGACCTATCTGGTGGCGGTGGCGCGCTGGATGCGCCGCTTCCCGAAGGCTGAACGTGGCTGGATCGCCCGAAACCGCAACGCCGCGGCCGACGCACACGCCGTCGGAGCCGTTCACCCGCGCCTCGCTCTACCTCGGTCCGCTGTTCGAGGCGCACGGCTTCCGCTGCATGGCCCGCGAGTATTCCGAGGGGAGTGAGGCGAGCGCCTCGGCCGAGTATGGCCTCGGCGATGTGCGGTTGCGGCTGGTGTGGGAGGGCGAGGAGCGGGTGCTCTTCATCGAGTGCGCGCGCGCGTCGGGGGCCTCGCTGATTTCGCGCTGGACTGACATCGAGTGGGCCGTTGCGGGCGAGCGCCTCGAGGTCGACCGCGACCTGACGGATGCGCGGCTCGAGCGGCTCGCCGCGGCGCTGGTGGCCTTCCTCGCGCGGGGTAGGCCCGACGACGAGGCGTGATCGCAACCATTCCCGCGCACCGGGCATCCATTCGCTGATCCCCCTTCCGGAGCCCTCGTGATTCAGTCCCGCCCCGCGGCGCTCGCCGCGCTGTTGCTGGTCGCCGCCTGTGGTGGCATGCAGGACGCACCCTCCCTCTCGACGACCACCGATTCGGCAGGTGTTGCCATCGTCACCGGGCCGGCCGCCGACAGCGCGCTCCCGTGGGATTTCACTGAGGTGCGCCGCATTGGCGGGGCCGATAGCGGGGTCGCCTCGTTCACGCGCGCATCGAGCGGCGTGGTCGCGACGGATGGGCGCGCCACGATCGCCGTCCTCGACTGGGAGAGCACCTATCGGATTCAACTGTTCGACTCGAGCGGCACCTGGTTGCGGACGGTCGGCGCGAAGGGCGGCGGCCCAGGCGAAATCCAGTCTCCTTCCGGCATCACGATGGATCGCGACGGTCGCCTGCTCGCCTTCGATTACGAGAAGATGGCGCTGATCCACTGGGCGGCCGATGGCTCCCCCACCCCCGAGACGAAATGGAGTGCCGATGAGGGCTTTCCCTGGGGTGTGCCGCGGTTGACGGGCGACACCCTGGTCGCGCTGGTGCAGGTGAGCGACTCGCTGCACCGCGTCACCCGACTCGAAGTCCGTGCCCCAGGTGGCATGGTCTCCGTCGATTCGACGACGGGACCGGCGCCCAAGATGGTGATGCTGTCGTGCGTCGGGCTGTCGATCGCGCCGCTGTTCACCGGGCAACTGTCGTGGGGAATGGGGCCGGGGCAGCTGGTCACGACGCCACAGACGGAGTATGTCGTGAACGTGCGCGAGGGCACGCGGTTGGTGCGGAGTGTGCGGCGCGCGATCACCCCGACGCCGGCCACCAAGGCCGACGCCGCACGACTCTATCCCGAGGGGATGAAGGTGATGTTCGGGGGCGGCCGCTCCTGCACGACGCCGAGCGAGGAAGTGGCCGAGAAGCTGGGGATCGCGCCGACCATCCCCGTCGTCAAGTACGTTGCGGTGTCGCCCGACGGGACGCTCTGGGTGCAGCGCTACACCTTCGACGGCGAGACGCCGTCCACCGACGTCTTCGATGCCGCGGGTCGCTACCTCGGTACCGTGACCGGCAAGCCGGTACCACTGGGCTTCCTCGGCAACGACCTCGTCCTCTTCCCGATTGACAATGCCGACGATGGCACCAGCATCGTCGGCATCTATCGCATCACGCGGCGTTGAACCTGCGGGCGCCTAGTGGTTGTGGGCGCCGCCCTCGCCCTTGGCAATCTGCAGGTGATGTTCGACGTGGTGGTTGCCGAGTGTCAGCAGGCCGGCGAAGCCGAGCCCGCGGATGCGTGCCACCATGCGGGCATCCTCGCTGCGCTCTGCGGTGACGACGAGGCGAACGCCGCCAGGAATCACCGTCGTGGTGGCGGCGAGATCGGGCATCGCATCAAGCATCTTGGCGTGGTTCACGACCATGCGCTGGATGGACTGCGCCGTGGCGGCATCGCCCGTCACCTCCATGCTCAGCCCGCCCGCCACCTGGATTCGCTGCACCGAGGAGCGCAGCGTGACCACGTTCATGTCGATCAGGTGCCGGCGCAGCGCCTCGAGGTCGACCTTCGACCAGTCGGTCATCGGGTCGTCGTCGAGGATCTTGACGATCTCGGCGATCGCGGCGAAGGCGTCTTGCCCGGCCTCGGTCGGCAGCACGGCGGCAGCGTGGGTCATTCCGGGCGTGTGCTGATGCCCGGCAGGCATGGCGGTGGTCTGCGCTGCGAGCGGTGCGGCGAGCAGCGACGCCAGCAGGACGGCGGGGAGGATGAGGGCGGACATGGGAGCTCGACGGGTGAGGGGTGAGGGGTGAGGGGTAACTAGTGACCCGCACGACCTACGACCTACGACCTACGACCTACGACCTACGACTTACGACTTACGACTTACGACTTACGACTTACGACTTACGACTTACGACCCCCTAAAGGTAGCATTCCTGCATGACTCCCATCGATCCTCGCGTCTCAATTGGTCACGTCCATCTCAAGGTGGCGGACCTCGAGCGCGCGCTTGCTTTCTGGCGCGATGTCCTCGGCTTCGAGGTGCAGCAGCGGATGGGCCACTCCGCGGTCTTTCTCTCGGCCGGCGGGTACCACCACCACCTTGCCCTGAACACCTGGGAGAGCCGAGGCGGCTCGCCTCCCGGCCCGCGCACCACCGGGCTCTATCACGTCGCGATCCTCTATCCAGATCGCGCCACGCTGGCCGATGCATTGCGCCGCGTGACGGCCGCCGGTATCCCGCTCGAGGGGGCGTCGGATCATGGTGTGAGCGAGGCGATCTATCTGCGCGACCCCGATGGCAACGGCGTCGAACTCTACCGTGATCGTCCCATGGCCGAATGGCCGCGGGACGAGCGTGGCGAGCTGGCCATGACGCTCGACCCGTTCGACCTGCAGGCCCTGCTGGCCGAGGCCTCGTGAGCGGGAACCGCCGTGGACGCGCCGGCGTACTGCTGACGCTGCTGCTGGCGCCGGTCGCGCTCGCGGCGCAGCGCCCGCCGTCGCTGGTGCTGCACCACCTTCGCGTCGGCCTCGATTCGGCCACGTGGAGCGATGTGCACGCCTCGCCGTTTCTGCGCGATCAGTTCTCGGCGTTCGATTCGGTGCGCATCGAGACCGGCGGTCGGGCCGTCCTGCGCCACCTCTTCACCGGGCGGCGCAACTGGCTCGAGGTGGTCCGCGGCATCGGCCCCGCCTCGATCGAGCTCGGTCTCACCACCGACGATGCGAGCGCGGTGACTCGGCTGGTGGCAGCGTGGCGACAGAACGGCATGACGTTGGACAGCGCGACCGTGGTGCGTCCCGACGGACAGCATGCGTCCCCGTGGTATCTGCGGTGGGCCGTCTCGCGGGGGGAAGGGGCGATGCTCGACGTCGAGCTGGATGCCTACCATCCGCTGCTGTACCGCCGATTGGCGGAGTGGGATTCACTGCCGGTCGATCAGCAGGACCGGGTCCGCGCGCTGCGGCCGCACTTCGCGTCCGATCGGCTCTTCTCCGAAATCACCGGCGCGACGCTGGCGATCCCGGTGGAGGAAATCCGGCGATTGCGCGGCGCACTGCGCACCGGCGGCGCGCAGGTGGTCGATGAAGGCGAGGGACTGGTGGTGATGCTGGCCGACGGTGTGCGCCTCCGTTTCGTGCCCGCGTGGAACCAGCCAGGGTTGCGCCGGCTTGAGTTTTACCTGACGCGCGCGGTGCCGGCCAATCCGATTTACCGGTTGGGGCAGCATTCGCGGCTCCGATTCGGACCGGGTCGGGTCGCGGCCTGGGATTTTGATCTGCCGTGATGCACGGCGGGGAGTGACGATGGCGGTGGCGACGTTGGCGGGCGGCTGTTTCTGGTGTCTCGAGGCAGTCTACGAGCGCGTGGCGGGTGTGACGTCGATCGTCTCGGGCTATGCCGGTGGACACGTCCCCTCACCGTCCTACGAGGCAGTCTGCGCCGGGAGTACTGGTCACGCCGAGGTGGTGCAGCTGAACTTCGATCCGGCGGTGATCGGCTATCGGGAGCTGCTCGAGATCTTCTTTACGATCCACGATCCGACGACGCTGAACCGCCAGGGGCACGACAGTGGCACCCAGTATCGCTCGGCGATTTACACGCACGATTCCGAGCAGGCCGAGGTCGCCACGGCGTTGATCGCCGGCTTCGAGGCGGAGGGGGTGTTCCCGCGGCCGATCGTGACCGAAGTGACGCCCCTGGAGACCTTCTGGCCGGCGGAGGCCTACCACCAGCAGTACTTCCGCCGGCATCCGGCCCAGTCGTATTGCGCCGCGGTGATCGCCCCGAAGGTGGCGTCACTCCGGGCCAAGTGGGCGTCGCGGCTGCGAAACGCCTCCGGCGAGATGACCTCCACCCCTTGAGCATCGCGCAGGACGGGGGCATCCTCCACCACGCGCGGCGCGAATGCGTCCGGGGAGCTCAGGCACTGGGGAGGCGTCGTGGCGGCAGGCGGGGCGGGCAAGAAGCTGCTGGACTGGATCAAGGCGGCGGCGTGGGCGTTCGGCATCTGGCTGGTGCTGAGCACGTTTGTCGTGCAGGCATACTTCATTCCCTCGCCGAGCATGGAGACGACGCTGATGGTCGGCGACGTGCTCTTCGTCAACAAGTTCCTCTTCGGCGCCAAGATTCCGCTGGTTGATGTCCGGACGCCGGCGATCCGTGAGCCGAAGGCCGGGAACATCGTCGTCTTCATGTCACCGATCGAGGACTCGATCCTCGTGAAGCGGCTGATCGGCGTCGGCGGCGACACGTTGCAGATGAAGCAGGGCGTACTGTACCGCAACGGGACGGCGCTGGAGGAGCCCTACATCCAGCAGACCAACCCGACATGGACCCTCGACCCGCGCACCCGTCAGGAAATGCGCGACCTGCAGCTGTCGCATTACATCGGCGCCGAGCCCGACAAGTATCTCCCCGACATCCACGAATGGGGTCCGCTGTTGGTGCCGAAGGACTCGCTGTGGATGATGGGCGACAACCGCGACGGCTCGCGTGACTCACGCTTCTGGGGTTTCGTCCCGCGCAAGAATGTCCGCGGCACGCCGGCGATCATCTACTACTCCTGGGATGGCACGAGCTACCGGCCATTCCCGTTCTTCACGGCGACCCGGTGGGGACGAATTTTCCGGGTGCCCCGATAGAACACACGTGACCCGTCACCCGTGACCTGTGACCTGGTCATTGGTCACTGGTCACTCTCCCTTCCCTCCAATCGAGATTCCCCCATGCGCTGGTCCGCGTCCGGTCGTTCGCAGAATCTTGAGGATCGTCGTGGCGGCGGTGGCGGCGGGATGATCCCCGGCGGCATCGGCGGCCTCGGCATCGGCGGGGTGGTGCTGGTCGTGATCTTCTCGTTGATCACCAAGCAGAACCCGCTCACCGTGATCGGCGCCCTCGATGGCGGGACGGCGGCGCCTGGGGTCGAAGCGCCGATCACCGACCCGGCGGAGGAGGAGAAGGTGCTCTTCATCGGCGCCGCACTCGACAGCACCCAGGCGCTCTGGGCTCGATTGCTCCCGACGATGGGCAGTGAGTACCGCGACGCCAAGTTGGTGCTGTTCCGCGATCAGACCGTCTCGCCGTGTGGCGCCGCACAATCTGCCACAGGGCCCTTCTACTGTCCCGGTGACGAGAAGGTGTACATCGACCTCGGCTTCTATCAGGAACTCGCCACGCGCTTCGGCGCGCCCGGCGATTTCGCCGAGGTGTATGTGCTCGCGCACGAGATCGGCCACCACGTGCAGAAGCTGCTCGGGACCGAGGCCGCGATGCGTCGCGCCCAGGAGCAGCGCCCCGCGCAAGCGAATGCACTCTCGGTCAGGCTCGAACTGCAGGCGGACTGCTACGCCGGTGTCTGGGCGCACACGGCCGCGCAGCAGGGCCGGCTCGAACGCGGCGACGTGGAGGAAGGACTCGGTGCGGCCTCCGCCGTCGGTGATGACCGGATCCAGCGAATGGGCGGCGGCAGCGTGAACCAGGAGAGCTGGACCCACGGCTCGTCGGAACAACGGATGACGTGGTTCAAGCGCGGGTTCGAGAGCGGGGATCCGAAGATGTGTGATACGTTTCGTTGATCGATGATCGATCATCGATGATCGATCATCGACCTGGAGCCCCAACCTCCGACTCCCCCCCGCTCCTCGGGATGCTTTCGCCTGCGGAGGAGCGATTCGAGGCGTGGCGGGGGCGGGTGGGGTTCGTGCTCGCCCCGGTGGCCGCAATCGCGGTGGCGCTCCTCGATTTTCCCGCACTCAGTCCCGAGGCGCATCGACTCGCGTCGGTGATGGTCGCCGTGGTGGTGCTCTGGATCACGGAATCGGTCCCGATGCCGGTGACGGCGCTGCTCGGGGCCTCGGCCTGCGTGGTCCTCGGGGTGGCGCCCGCCAAGGCGGTGTTCGCCCCATTCGCCGACCCGCTGATGTTCCTCTTCATCGGGTCGTTCATTCTGTCGCAGGGGATCTTCCACCACGGTCTCGACCGGCGGGTGGCGTTTTCCGTGCTTGCGCGGCCATGGGTCGGGGCGAGTCCGTCGCGCCTGCTGCTCTCGTTCGGCCTGATCACCGCGCTGATCTCGGGATGGATCTCGAACACTGCCACCACGGCGATGATGTTCGGCATCGGGATGTCGATCCTGCGGGTCCTCTACCTGCGGCAGCAATCCGGCGAGCTCGCGCTCGATCCGCGCTGGGCGAGTGGCCTGATGCTGATGACGTCATTCGCCGCCTCGATCGGCGGCCTGATGACACCCGTCGGCACGCCGCCGAACGTGATCGGGCTCGGCTTCATTCGCAGCGAACTGGGGGTGCAGGTCCCGTTCTTTTCGTGGATGCTGCTCGGGGTCCCGGCAGTGGCGATCCTCTTCGTGGTGCTCTATCTCACGCTCAGGGCACTCTCGCCGGCCGGCGTGACGGTGCTGCCCGGCGGCGCGAGTGTGGCGCGCGATGGCCTCGCCGGTCTCGGCCCGTGGCGCCGCGGCGAGAGGTCGGTGCTGTGGGCCTTCGGTGCCACCGTCGTGCTCTGGATCACGCCTGGCGTCCTGGCCATCGCGCTCGGCGAACGCGCGCCGCTCACACTCGCGGTCCAGACGGCGTTGCCCGAGGGCGTGGCCGCGCTGCTCGGCGCGACGCTGCTCTTCCTCCTCCCCGGCGAGCCCGGACAGCGCGCGCTCACCTGGCCCGAGGCGGCGAAGATCGATTGGGGCGTCGTGCTGCTCTACGGCGGCGGCTTCGCCCTCGGCACCCTGGCCTTCCAGACCGGACTCGCCGAAGCACTCGGGCGTGGGGTGACCGGGTGGATCCCGAACGCCGGCGAACTGGGGCTGCTGGTGATGGGCACCATCGTGGCCACGCTGCTCTCCGAGACGACCTCGAACACCGCCTCCGCCAACATGGTCGTCCCGGTGATCATCGCGATCGCGAAGGCGTCCGGCGTTGATCCGCTCCTGCCGGCCCTCGGGGCGACGATGGGGTCGTCGCTCGGCTTCATGCTGCCGGTCTCGACCCCGTGCAACGCCATCGTCTATGGCAGCGGAATGATTCCGCTGTCGAGGATGATGCGTGCCGGACTGATCCTGGATCTGGTGGGAATCGTGGTGGTGATCGGGGTGGTTGGGCTGCTCGGCCCCCTCCTCCGATAGGGGGGTACCCCTTCAGCGGGCAGGACGATCAGCCGATACCTCGGTATCTCGCCTCTCTGGAGTCCGCATGTCCCCCAAGTCCGGAAACCCCGTGAGCGCGATCTTCTGCTCGATCGTGGTCGCCGGCGCGATCGTGTATCTGGTTGAAACGCTGTCACACCAGGTCATGCCGTTCACGTCCGGGCTCGATGCCACCGACCCGGCTCAACTCAAGGCCGCCCTCGAGGCTGGTGAGTTGCCGCTCCTCGGCATGCTCCTGGTCATGGGTGGCTGGCTGCTCGGGGCGTATGCCGGCGGCCGGGTCGCCATCAGCATCGGGAAGCAGGAGTGGGTCGTGATGACGTTCGCGGTCCTCTTTACAGTCGGGATCGTGATGAACCTGCTCGTGGTCCCGAGCCCCGCCTGGATGTGGATCGGGGGAGCGGGAGCCACGCCGCTCTTTGCGCTGGGAGCTGGCAGCGGCCGCAGCTGAACCGCAACGGGGGAAGTGACGGCGAGGGGCGGCCCAGGAATGGGCCGCCCTCGTTTTACGTGCCAGCGGAGTGCATTTTGATGGCATCTCTTTCTCCCCGGTCCCGACCGCCTGATGCGATATCTGCGCGTGATCCTCATCACCTGGTTCATCACCTCCGCTGGTGCCGCGGCGGGCTGGTTTTTCGGCGGCCTCGCGGACCGGAAGGTGGCATTTCTCCTGGCCACGGTGGTGGGGACGCTGTCGCTGCTGTACGCGATGTCGTTCCTGATCAATCGCCACTGGTTCATGGAGGAGCGCCGTCGCGGCGGCACGATCGGCGGTCTGGTGGGGCTGTGCATCGCCGCGCCGCTCGTCCTGATGTCGACCGCCTCGCCGCTGCTCGGCGTCACGGCGTTGTTCAGTGTCGGCCTCGGGGTGCTGGTGGGTGCCGGCGGGGGCGCGCTGGAATGAGGGCGCTGGTGCTGCTCGTGTTGGCGCCGGCAATGCTCCTCGCGCAGGAAGCGCCACGACCGCGGGCCCGCACGCTCGGCATCGCGCCCGGGATCTTCCGTCCCGGACCTCACAACGCGATCACCGACGTGGCCGGCGTGCTGGTCGGACAGACGACCGTGCTCGAGGGCGACTCGATCCGGACCGGCGTGACGGCGATCCTGCCGCATGGCGGCGATCTCTTCCGCGACCGCGTGCCTGCTGGGCTCCACGTCGGCAACGGCTTCGGCAAACTGCTCGGCGTCACGCAGCTGCGTGAGCTCGGTGAGCTGGAAACACCGATCCTGCTGACGTGCACGCTCTGTGTCTGGCAGGCGGCCGATGCGATGGTGGCGTGGCAACTGGCGCGCCCCGGCATGGCCTCGGTGCGCTCGATCAATCCGGTGGTCGCCGAGACGAATGACGGCGGACTCAATGCGATCCGCAGTCGGCCGATTCGGCCCGCCCACGTGGTGGCCGCCCTCGAGAGCGCTTCGACGGGCGAGGTGGCCGAGGGGAGCGTCGGCGCGGGGACGGGCACCGTCGCGTTCGGGTGGAAGGGCGGCATCGGGACGTCGTCGCGGACGCTGCCGACCTCGCTGGGCGGTTTCACCGTCGGTGTCCTGGTGCAGACCAACTTCGGCGGCGTGCTGCAGATTCTCGGGGCGCCGGTCGGCAAGGCCCTCGGCCGCTATTCGTATCGCCAGCAGACGATGGCCGAGCGTGGTGACGGATCGATCATCATCGTGATCGCCACTGATGCGCCGCTCTCCGAGCGCCAGCTCGAGCGGCTGGCGGCCCGGGCGATGTTCGGCCTGGCGCGCACCGGCTCCGATGCCTCGAACGGTTCGGGCGACTATGCGATTGCCTTCTCGACCTCACCCGATGTGCGTCGCCACCCCTCGGAGGTCGCGCCGCGGACGCTCCGTGCGTTGCAGGACGATGCCGTCTCGCCGCTCTTCGAGGCCGTGATCGAGGCCACCGAAGAGGCGATCTACAACTCCCTCCTCCGTGCCACCTCGGTCACGTCCAAGGGGCGGACCATCGAGGCGATTCCGATCGACTCAGTGCGCGCGATCCTCGCGCGGTTCCGGGCCGCGGAACGATGATGCGTCCGGTCGAGACGAGCGGCGCGCCGACGCCGGCGGGGCACTACGTGCAGGGGATGGTGCATGCCGGCGTGGTGTACGTGTCAGGGCAACTGCCGATCGATCCGGCGACGGGCCTCGTGATCGACGGCGACACGACGGTGCAGGCGGAGCGGACGCTGCAGAATGTCGCCGCCGTGCTCGAGGCGGCTGGCAGCGGATTGGACCGCGTGCTCATGCTCACGGTGTTCGTCACGTCGCGCGAGGACTGGCCGGCCGTGAACGCGGTCTGCGTCAGGATGTTCGGTGCGCATCGTCCCGCGCGCGCGATTGTGGGTGGGGCGGACTTGAAGCCGGGGTGTCGGGTTGAGATCACGGCGGTCGGGATGATCAGTGCCCGATGATCGATGGTCGATGGTCGATGTCGAATATTGGTGAGGGGTGAGGGGTGAGGGGGGTTTGTCGATCATCGATCATCGATGATCGATCATCGATTTTTCGGAGAAGAGTCATGCGACGTGTGATGGCGGCAGTACTACTGGTGTGTGCTTCGGCGTCGCTGTCGGCGCAGGCGAAGCCGAAGCCGAAGAGCGCGGACCGGGTCAACGTGGAGCGCATCCTGCGCACCCTGGCGCACGACTCGATGGAGGGGCGCGGGACGGCGACGCCGGGTGAGGCGCGTGCGGCGCGATTCATCGCCTCCGAGATGAAGAAGATCGGCCTCAAGCCGATGGGCGATGACGGCTTCTTCCAGCGGGTGCCAATGGCGATGCTGGCGGCCAACCGGCCGGGTGGCGTGCGCCCGCCGACCGGCTGCCAGGCCGGGACCTTCAAGCTGAACGGCGACTCCACCGCGACACCGCTCTGGAAGTGCGTCGGCGCGCCGACCGCCGCCCCAGGTGCTGCACCCGCCCCGGCAAGAGGCACGCCGCCGACTCAGGTCACCACCTACCGCGTCCCGACCAACCCGGGTGCCGCGGTGCCACGCCTCACCATGCTGCCGTCGATGGCGGCGTGGGATACCCTGCCCGCAGCAACGCGCCGCACGGGTCACAACGTTGTCGGCGTGATCCCCGGCCGCGATCCTAAGCTCAAGAACGAAGTGATCCTGGTGATGGCGCATTTCGACCACCTCGGCATTCGCGGCCCCGGCGTCAACGGCGACTCGATCTACAATGGCGCCGATGATGATGCCTCCGGCACCACCGCCGTGCTCGAGATCGCGCGGGCGCTCAAGAAGGGGAAGGCGCCGAAGCGCACCGTCGTCTTCGCCACGATGACCGGTGAGGAGATGGGGCTGCTCGGCACCAGGTACTTCATCGCCAATCCGCCGTTCGCACTCAAGACGATGGTGGCCGGCTTCGAGATCGAGATGATCGGCCGTCCCGACTCACTCGCGGGGGGGCCAGGGAAGGCGTGGCTCACCGGGTATGAACGCTCGACGATGGGTGACATGCTCAAGGCGAATGGCATCGCGATCGTGCCGGACCCGCGGCCGAGCCAGAATTTCTTCCGGCGCAGCGACAACTACGCCTTTGCGGAAATGGGGATCGTCGCGCACACGCTGTCGACCTTCAACCTGCACACCGACTATCACCGTCCGTCGGACGAGGCCGATGCGTTCGACTTCGACCACATGACGGCGGTGATCAGGGCCGGGGCGCAGGCTGTCCGTCACCTCGCGGACGGGCCGACGCCGACGTGGCATGAAGGCGGCAAGCCGGCGGCGCCGGCGCCGCGCCCGCCCGCGCCGTGATCGCTGCGGCCCTCCTTGCCCTGGCCGCGCTGGCGTACAGCGCGGTCGGGCATGCGGGGGCGTCGGGGTACCTCGCCGTCATGGCGCTGATGGGCACGCCGGCGGCGACGATGCGACCGACCGCCCTGCTCCTGAATCTTGTCGTCGCCACCATCGGCACCGTCCAGTTCACTCGGGCCGGCCACTTCCGGTGGTCGCTCTTCTGGCCATTCGCCGTCACCTCGATTCCGATGGCGCTCCTTGGCGGACGGCTCACCTTGCCCGAGTCCATCTATGGCGTCATCGTCGGCAGTGTGCTGCTGCTCTCCGCGCTGCGGCTCGCGCTCACGACCACCGCGCCGAGCAAGCCCCTGACGACGCCACCGCCGCTCCTCGCCATGCTCGCGGGTGCGCTCCTTGGCCTGCTGTCGGGCCTGACCGGCGTGGGAGGCGGAATCTTCCTCTCGCCGCTGCTGCTGTTCGCCGGCTGGGCCGACATGCGTACCACCGCTGCCACGTCGGTTGCCTTCATCCTGGTGAATTCCGCGGCCGGCCTGATCGGACAGCTCCCGCTCGGCGACGTCCTGCCGCCGGCCCTGCCGGTCTGGGTTGCGGCAGTCGTCGTCGGTGGGGGTGTCGGCGCAACACTCGGAAGTCGCAAGCTGCCGCTCCCCGTGCTTCGGGTGGTGCTCGCGCTGGTGTTGACCGTGGCCGGTGCGAAGATGCTCACTGGCGTCCTGGGACGGTGAGCCGTGCCTGACGCGGTCGACTGGCGGCGCGCCGTCCCCTGGCTGCTGGCGATCGGGACGCTGTACATGATCGCCACGGCTGGGCAGTGGCACTTTCTCGACAACGTGAATCTGCCAATCCACGAAACGGGACATCTCCTCTTCGCGTGGGGTGGGGAGGTGGTCACGGTGCTGGGTGGGACGTTGTTCCAGCTGATCATTCCTGCGCTGTTCGCCTGGTCGTTCCTCCGTCGGGGTGACATGGCAGGGTGCGGCGCGGGCGTCTGGTGGGCGGGGCAGAATTGTCTCAACATCGCGCGCTACATCGCCGACGCCCCGGTGCAGGAGCTGCCGCTGGTCGGGGGCGGGGAGCACGACTGGGCGTTCCTGCTTGCCCACTGGGGGGTGTTGCACCGAGCCGATGCGATCGCCCGCGCCGCCCGGCTCGTGGGGGTCCTCGGAATGGCGGTCGGGGCGGTCGTCGCGGGTCGGAGGCAGCTGGCGCACGGTGCATTTCGCGACTGACGGGCCGGGAGCCTCAGGATTAGATTTCACGGGCTTGACAGCCCCACAGGAGCCAGCGATGGACGACCGCAGTGGAAACGCGCGGAACGCCGAGCGCGACCTCGAGACAGTGCGTGACCTGCTCATCCAGGTGACGCCTGCGCCCGGTGCCCTGCTGCCACTCCTGCACGAGGTGCAGGGGTGCCTCGGCTACATCCCCAAGGATGCCATCCGCCTGGTTGCCCACGCGCTGAATCTCTCCCGTGCCGAGGTCCAGGGCGTCGTCTCGTTCTACCATGACTTCCACGAAGAGCCGACCGCCGATCACGTGGTCCAGCTCTGCATGGCGGAGGCGTGTCAATCCGTCGGATGTCGGGACCTCGCGAGCCATGCGAAGTCGCGGTGCGGGATCGATTTTCATGAGGCCACGGCCGACGGGCGGCTGCAATTGGAACCAGCCTACTGTTTTGGCAATTGTGCAGCGGGTCCGACCATTCGCATCGACGACCGGGTGTACGGTCGAGTCACTGCCGATCGATTCGACGCGCTGACCGCACCGCTGCGAGCCGGAGTGGCATCGTGACGATTCGCGTCTTCGTCCCAGGCGACACGACTGCATGGTCGCTCGGTGCCGACGAGGTGGCCGATGCCATCGCGGCAGAGCTCGCCTCGCGCGGCCTCGATGCGACCGTGGTGCGCACTGGCTCGCGCGGGCTCTACTGGCTCGAGCCACTGATCGAGGTCGAGACGACGGCCGGCCGGCATGGCTTCGGCCCGATCACCCTCGACGACGTCCCTTCGCTGTTCGAGGGCGGTGGGATGCCGACCGCGGCACACCCGTTGTCCGTCGGCCTGGTGGAGGAGATTCCATTCCTCGCCGATCAGCAGCGCCTCACCTTCGCGCGTGCCGGCGTGATCGATCCGCGCTCGCTGACCGAGTATCGCGCACACGGTGGCGGTGCCGGACTGGCGAAGGCCCTCGTGATGACGCCGCGTCAGATCATCGAGGAGATCGTCGCCTCGGGATTGCGTGGCCGCGGCGGCGCCGCGTTCCCGGCAGGGATCAAGTGGCAAACGGTTCACGATGCCTCGGGAGAACGGAAGCACATCGTCTGCAATGCCGACGAGGGCGACTCCGGCACCTTCGCCGACCGACTGCTCATGGAAGCCGACCCGTTCCAGCTTATCGAGGGGATGGCGATCGCCGCGCTGGCCGTGGGCGCGAGCGACGGCATCATTTACCTGCGGTCGGAATACCCGCGGACACATGCCCTCCTGGATGAAGTGCTGTCGACGGCACGCGACGCAGGCATGTTGGGTCCGGACGCCTTCGGCCCGGGCCGGCCCTTCGAGATCCAGCTGTTCCTTGGTGCTGGCGCCTACATCTGCGGTGAAGAAACAGCGCTGCTCGAGAGTCTCGAAGGGAAGCGTGGCACCGTGCGGCCCAAGCCGCCGCTCCCGGCGATCTGCGGCCTCTTTGCGGACCCGACGCTGGTGCACAACGTGCTGACCCTTGCGGCAGCAGCCTCCATCCTCGCCGAGGGGGGGGAGCATTACGCCGGTTACGGGCTCGATCGGTCGCGAGGAACGATGCCGTTCCAGCTCGGCGGCAACGTCGCGCGCGGAGGGCTGGTGGAGCTGCCGTTCGGTGTTTCGCTGAGCACGGTGCTCGGTCAGTTCGGTGGCGGGTCGCGGAGTGGCCGACCGCTCAAGGCGGTGCAGGTGGGCGGACCGCTCGGTGCCTATCTCCCGGCCTCGCAGTGGGACGTGCCCCTGGCCTATGAGTCCTACGCCGAGGTCGGCGCGATGCTGGGCCACGGCGGCATTGTCGTCTTCGACGATTCGGTCGACATGGCCGAGCAGGCCGAGTTCGCGATGCAGTTCTGCGCCGACGAATCGTGTGGCAAGTGCACGCCGTGCCGGATCGGCTCCACCCGCGGTGTCGAGGTGATCCAGCGACTGCGCCGCGGGGAGCAACCCGCACGGCAACTCGCGGTGCTGCACGACCTCTGCGAGGCGCTCGAGCTGGGGTCGCTGTGCGCCCTTGGTGGTCTCACCCCGATGCCGGTTCGCAGTGCGCTGACGCACTTCGCCAGTGACTTCCCCCTCCCGGCGGAGGCCGTGTCCCGATGATTGCTTCGACTCCTTCTCGCATGGACCTCGGCACGCCATCGGTCGATGGCACGGCCAGGGTCCAGCTCACCATCGACGGCATCGCCATCGAAGCGCCGGTCGGTACGTCGATCATGCGGGCTGCTCGCGAAGCCGGCATCGCGGTGCCCAAGCTCTGCGCCACCGAGTCCCTCGAGTCGTTCGGCTCCTGCCGGCTCTGCCTGGTACAGGTGGACGGTCGTCGCGGGCTTCCTGCCTCCTGTACCACGCCGGTCGCAGAGGGGATGGTGGTCCGCACCCAGACGGAGCAGCTTGCCCGGGTGCGGCGCAGCGTGATGGAACTCTACATCTCCGACCATCCGCTGGATTGCCTGACCTGTGCGGCCAACGGTGACTGCGAGTTGCAGGACATGGCCGGCGCCGTCGGCTTGCGCGAGGTCCGCTACGACACCCAGGGTGCGAATCACCTTGGTGCGACCCCGGACAACTCCAATCCGTACTTCTCCTTCGACCCGGCGAAGTGCATCGTCTGTTCGCGCTGCGTGCGCGCGTGCGAAGAGATCCAGGGCACCTTCGCGCTGACGATCGATGGTCGCGGCTTCGGCTCGACCGTGAGTGCCGGGATGAACGAGTCGTTCCTCGCCTCGGAGTGCGTCTCGTGCGGCGCCTGCGTACAGGCGTGCCCGACCGCGACGCTGATCGAAAAGACGGTCGTTGAGCACGGGCAGCCGGAGCGGACGGTCAAGACGACCTGCGCCTACTGCGGGGTCGGTTGCTCGTTCAACGCCGAGATGAAGGGGAACGACGTGGTGCGGATGGTCCCCGACATGGACGGGGGTGCGAACGAGGGCCACTCCTGCGTGAAGGGGCGGTTTGCGTGGGGGTACGCCTCGCACAGCGACCGCGTCACCACCCCGCTGATTCGCGAGAAGATCACCGACCCGTGGCGCGTGGCCTCATTCGACGAGGCGATCGCCTTTGCGGCCTCGCGCCTCAAGCAGATCCAGGCCGAGCACGGGCGCGGGGCCATCGGCGGTATTTCCTCCTCGCGCTGCACCAACGAGGAAGTGTACGTCGTGCAGAAGATGGTCCGTGCCGCCTTCGCCAACAACAACATCGACACCTGTGCGCGGGTCTGCCATTCGCCCACGGGGTATGGCCTGAAGCAGACGTTCGGGACCTCGGCGGGGACGCAGGATTTCCGTTCGGTGGAGTCCGCCGATGTGATCCTGGTGATCGGCGCGAATCCGACCGACGCGCATCCGGTCTTCGCCTCCCGCATGAAGAAGCGGTTGCGCGAAGGCGCCAAGCTGATCGTGGCCGATCCGCGCCGGATCGACCTGGTCCGCAGCCCGCACGTGGCGGCGACTCACCATCTGCAGCTGCTCCCCGGGACCAACGTCGCGCTGATCAATGCCCTGGCTCATGTCGTGGTGACGGAGCGGTTGGTGAACGAAGCGTTCGTCGCCGAACGCTGCGACGCCGCCTCCTTCGGACAGTGGCGGGAGTTCATCGCTCGGCCCGCGCAGTCGCCGGAAGCCACCGAGGCGATCACCGGGGTCGCCCCGGACGAGGTGCGTGCGGCGGCCCGACTATACGCGACGGCCCCGAATGGCGCGATCTACTACGGCCTCGGCGTCACCGAGCATAGTCAGGGCAGCACGATGGTGATGGGGATCGCGAACCTGGCGATGGCGTGCGGGCAGATCGGGCGCGAAGGCGTCGGCGTGAATCCGCTGCGCGGCCAGAACAACGTGCAGGGCGCCTGCGACATGGGGTCGTTCCCGCATGAGTTGCCTGGGTACCGCCACATTTCCGATTCGACGGTCCGCGGGAGCTTCGAGTCGGCGTGGGAGGTGCCGCTCGACCCCGAGCCCGGCTTCCGGATTCCGAACATGTTCGCCGCGGCCGTGAGCGGGCAGTTCCGCGGGCTCTTCGTGCAGGGCGAGGACATCGCCCAATCCGATCCGGACACCACGAATGTCACCGCTGCTCTCGCGGCGCTCGATTGCCTCATTGTCCAGGACCTCTTCCTGAACGAGACCGCCAAGTTCGCTCACGTCTTTCTGCCCGGGACGGCGTTCCTCGAGAAAGACGGCACCTTCACCAACGCCGAGCGGCGGATCAACCGGGTCCGCCCGGCGATGCCACCGAAGAGCGGGCTGCTCGAGTGGGAGGTCGTCTGCCGCCTCTCCACGGCGATGGGCTATCCGATGCATTACGAGTCAGGCGCGGAGATCATGGACGAGATCGCCGCCCTGACGCCCGCGTTTGCCGGCGTCTCCTTTGCCTACCTCGACGAGGTCGGCAGCGTGCAATGGCCGTGCACGGCCGCGACTCCGCTGGGGACGCCGGTGATGCACGCCGACCGTTTCGTCCGCGGCAGCGGTCGTTTCCTGATCACCCAGTTCGTGCCGACGGAGGAGCGCACCACGCGGCGCTTCCCGCTGCTGCTCACCACGGGCCGGGTGCTCTCGCAGTACAACGTCGGGACTGCAACGCGGCGCACCGGCAACGTGGTGTGGCATCCCCGGGACGTCCTGGAAATCCATCCGGCGGATGCCGAGATGCGCGGGATCCTCGACCAGGACACGGTCGAGCTGGCCAGTCGGATGGGCGAGATCATGCTGCAGGCCCACATCACGGATCGTGTCCCGCCGGGTGTCGTCTACACCACGTTCCACTATCCCGAACTGGCGGCGAACGTCATCACGACAGAGTACTCGGACTGGGCCACCAACTGCCCGGAGTACAAGGTCACCGCCGTCGAGGTGCACCCGATTGGCGTGCAGTCGCTGGACCGGCATGCCACCGAGGCCCTGACGTGACCGAGACGCTGGTCACCGCGTTCGAGCGACGACCGGTCTACGTGGCCGGGGCGCCAGAATCACCAGTGTGGGGCATCGCGGTCGAGGTGCCGGTTGAAATGCGCCTGAATGGGGCGCCGTGGACGGTGATGCTCGCATCGCCGAGCGACCTTGATGATCTCGCGGTCGGCTTGGCGCTCACCGAGCGCCTCGTGGCCACGGCCGCCGGCGTGCAGGGGCTGCAGATCTCGCAGGCCGCCGGCGACTGGACCGTCGATCTCGACGTGCCGACTCCGCTCCGGCCGGTGCGCGCGCGCAGCGTGGCCGGCGCAACCGGTTGCGGCATTTGCGGCCTCGAGTCGCTCGAGGACTTCCGGAGCGGGCTGGCTGGTGCCGTTCCGCTGGAGGCGATGCAGGTCATCACCGACGCGGCGGTGACGGCCGCGTGGACGGCCCTGCCCGAGCTGCAGCCGGTGAATGCGGCCACGCGGTCGGTCCATGCGGCGGCATGGTGTGCCGTGGATGGGACCGTGCTGCTGGTGCGCGAGGATGTCGGTCGACACAACGCGCTGGACAAACTGGTCGGCGCGCTGGCGCGGCAAGGGATGCTCGGCGACGCCGGCTTCATCGCGATGACCTCGCGCTGCAGCGTGGAGTTGGTGGCCAAGGCCGCCGTGGCCCACGCCCTCCTGCTCGCCACCATCTCCGCCCCGACGACGCTCGCGCTCAGCACGTCGGCACTCCTCGGCATCCCGTTGGCGTGCGCGGGCCCTGGCCATCAGGTGGTGCGCTTCCCGATGGAGGCTGCGCATGCACCCGGCTGACCTGGTTCGGATGTCCACGCAGATCGCCCAGTTCTTCGAGCCTTACCCCGCAGAGGAAGCGGTGGCCGGCGTGACCGAGCACCTCCGGGGGTTCTGGACCCCCTCGATGCGGAGCGAGTTGGCGGCGATCGTCGCCGCCGGGACGCCGCCGCTGCATCCGCTCGTGGCGCAGGCGGCGCAACGACTCGTGGCAGGGCGGGTGGCGTGATTCCAATCGAGGCGATCACGGGGATCATCCTGGCGGGAGGCGACGGACGGCGGATGGGGGGAGTGACCAAGTCACTTCTGGTCGCGGCAGGTGCTCCACTGATTGCGCACGTCCGTGCCCGGCTCGCCCCGCAGGTCGGCACCGTGATGATCAGCGCGAACGTTGCGGAGGCGGCCCACGCCGCGTGGGGCGACCAGGTGATCGCCGACCATGTGCCCGGGATGGGGCCGCTCGGCGGTCTCCTCTCGGCGCTGGAGCATGTCGCTACCCCCTACGCCTTCTGCTGCCCGGGGGACGCTCCGCTCCTCAGCACCACGCTGGTCGCACGGCTCGGCGACGCACTCGAACGCAGCTCGGCCGATGTCGCGCTGCCGCACGATGGCGAGCAGTTGCAGCACCTCTTCCTGCTCGTGCCAACCGCTGCACGCGATTCGCTGCGACGCTACCTGGCCGATGGCGGCCGCTCAGTGCATGGCTGGAGCGACACGCTGAATGCCGTGGTGGTGGATTGCACGAGCGACTCCGACGCCTTCCTCAACATCAATACGGACGCGGACCTGCAGCGCGCTGGCGACTTGCTCACGCCGCTCGAGGTCGCGCCATGAAGCTGCGATTGCGTGATTCGGCCGTCCGGCTCCGGCTGACCCGTCCCGAAGTCGACGCCATCGGGCACGGCGAACGCCTCGAGGCGCGGACCGCGCTTCCTGACGGGAACGTGTTCCGGTACGCGATTGCGGTGGCCGAGGGGGGCCCCGTGACAGCCCGGTTCGTCGATGGCTGCATCGAAGTCGTGCTGCCCCGTCGCGAGGCCGAGGCCTGGGCCAGCAGCGAGGCCGTGTCGATCGAGGCGATCCAGGCCACGCCGAGCGGGCCATGCCACCTGTTGATCGAGAAGGACTTTGCCTGTCTTCACCCCCGCGCCGAGGATGATGGTGCGGAGACCTTTCCCAATCCCACGCCACCGAGAGACCGCTCGTGACCGCCAAGGTCGTCCCGTCCGACATCGACATTGCCCAGAGCGCCACGCTCCGTCCCATCACCGCCATCGCGGCCGACCTTGGCCTCTCTCCCGACGATATCGATCAGTACGGCAAGTACAAGGCGAAGCTCCCGCTCGAGCTCGCGACGCGTCCGGTGCGCGGCAAGCTGGTGCTGGTGACCGCGATCTCGCCGACTCCGAGCGGCGAGGGCAAGAGCACGGTCAGCGTCGGACTCGCCCAGGCGTTCCGGCGGCTCGGCACCAATGCCGTGCTCGCGATCCGTGAGCCGAGCCTCGGCCCGGTGTTCGGCGTGAAGGGTGGCGCGGCGGGTGGCGGCTACTCGCAGGTGTTGCCGATGGAGGACATCAACCTCCACTTCACCGGCGACTTCCATGCGATCTCCTCCGCGCACGCGCTGCTCTCCGCGATGATGGACAATTCGTTGCAACAGGGGAACCCGACCGGCCTCGATCCGCGGCGGATCACCTGGCCACGCACGATCGACATGAATGATCGGGCGCTGCGCCGCGCGATCATCGGTCTCGGCGGGCCGGCCGAGGGGGTCGTGCGCGAGGAGCGCTGGGTGATCATCCCCGCGAGCGAGATCATGGCGATCGTCGCGCTCTCGAGCGGGCTCGACGACCTGCAGGAGCGGCTTGGCCGGATCATCGTCGGGTCCACCGCGGGAGCAGCGCGGACCCCGGTGCGGGCCCGCGACATCAAGGCGACCGGGGCGATGACGCTGCTGCTCAAGGATGCCATGCGCCCCAATCTGGTGCAGACGCTCGAGGGCGGGCCGGCGCTGGTACACGCCGGACCGTTCGGGAACATCGCCCACGGCTGCAACAGCCTGGTGGCCACGCGCGCCGCGCTCGCGCTCGGTGATGTCGTCGTCACCGAGGCCGGCTTCGGTTCGGACCTCGGCGCCGAGAAGTTCTTCGACATCAAATGCCGAGCGGGCGGACTCAAGCCCGAAGCGGCGGTGCTGGTGGCGACGATCCGATCGCTCAAGATGCAGGGAGGCGTCCCGAAGACAGCCCTCGGCATCGAGAATCTCGAGGCGTTGGAGCGCGGCTTGCCCCACCTGGCGCACCACGTCGCCAATGTGCGGCAGTTCGGCGTCCCGGTGGTCGTGGCGATCAACCGTCACCTCAGCGACACCGCGGCCGAAACGGCGATGGTGACGAAGTATGCCGAGTCGTTGGGCGTGCCGGTCTCGCTGTGCGACGTGTGGGCCAACGGCGGGGCCGGTGGCGAGGCGCTCGCGCGCGAGGTGCAGAAGTTGCTCGACGGCGGCACGGCGAATTTCAAGCCGATCTACGACACAGCGCTGCCAATTCGCACCAAGGCCGAGACCATTGCGCAGAAAGTGTACGGCGCCGATGGAGTCGACTTCACCCCGGCAGCGTCGCGGCAGATCGACTATCTCGAGTCGATCGGGATGGCGGACACTCCGGTCTGCATGGCCAAGACCCAGTACTCGCTCACCGACGATGCCACCCGCCTCGGCACGCCGAAGGGCTTTCGGATCACGGTCAACGAGGTGTGGGGATCCGCCGGCGCCGGCTTCGTGGTCTGCAAGACCGGCGACATCATGACGATGCCAGGGCTGTCCAAGGTGCCGGCCGCGGAAGGGATGCGGGTGGCGGCGGATGGCCGAATCGAGGGGTTGTCCTGAGCGAGAAGCGAGAAGCGAGAAGCGAGAAGCGTGGCCCGGCGGAGAGTTCTTCCCGCTAGACCACGCTTCTCGCTTCTCGCTTCACGCTTCTCGAGCTTCCAGCTCCAGCAGCCGCTTCTTCCGCCACAGTCCTCCACCGTAGCCGCCGAGTTTGCCGTCGGCGTTGACGACGCGGTGGCAGGGGATCACGATGGCGATCCGGTTCCGGCCGTTGGCGCTCCCGACGGCGCGGGTGGCATTGGGTGAGCCGATCCGTTGGGCGATGTCGGCATACGAGCAGGTGATTCCGAACGGGATGGCCTGCAAGGCGGTCCAGACGCGTTCCTCGAATGGCGTGCCGCGAACCACGAGCGGCACCGTGAAGTCGCGTCGGTTACCGGCGAAGTACTCGGCCAGTTCTTCTCCGAGTCGGCGCAGGTGCGGATGGTCACCGACGACGAGCGGGCCGTCGAAGCGGCGTCGAAGCCGCGTGGCCTGTTCCTCCAGCCGCGCGAGGTCGCCGAATTCAAGGAGGATGACGCCCTCATTGGTGGCTGCCGCAACCAGCGGGCCGACGGGGGAGTCGTACGTGGTGGCCACCATCGGTTCGCCCTGGCGGGCACGTCCGGGTGGCATGCCGAAGATGCTGGCGAAGGCATCGCGGAAGCCGCTGTGCGAGGCGTAGCCGGAGGTCAGGATCACTTCGTCGAGCATGACACCCTCTCGGAGTCGGTGCTGGGCGGCGGCCACGCGCTGGGTGCGCGCCCAGGCGTGGAAGGTCATGCCATGGGTCCGGCGGAAGTATCGCCGGATCATCACGGGGTCGAGGTCGAGTTGCCGGAGCGCCTGATCGGAGAGCCGTTCCTCGCTGCCCGTGGCCAGCGCCGCCTCGAGTCGGCCCCACCACGCGGGTGAGGGGGCGGGGCGTCCCGGATGGCAGCGTCGGCAGGGGCGATAGCCGGCGGCCTCGGCCGCGGAGAGTGAGGCGAAGAACACGCGGTTCTCCGGCAGGGCGGGGCGCGAGGGGCAGGTCGGCCGACAGGCGATGCCCGTGGTGCGCACCGCGACGATGAAGAGGCCGTCCCAGGCAGGGTCGCGGGTGCTGACGGCCTTCATCATGGTACGACGGGCGGGGAGCGGAGCAGTGCGTGTCATGGCAGCCAGTCTACCGCCGGGACGCGCCCTGCGCCACCGGAAAATGGACGACCAATTCCGGCCGCCCTTGCCCCGCAGCCCGAGGGCCGCGCTACTTTCCGGGGCACCCTCGAGTCCCCCGGAGGTGGTATGAGTCGTGACCGGCTGCAGGTGTACGAAAGCGGCGATGTGCGGGTGACCTTCGACCCGAGGGTCTGCCAGCACTCGGGCGTCTGCCTGCGCACGCTTCCTGAGGTGTTCGACGTGGCACGCACGCGCTGGGTGCAGCCGGAGGCGGCAAGCGCCCAGGCCGTGCTCGCCGCCGTCGGCAAATGTCCCTCCGGCGCGCTGCAGGCGCACCTGATCACCTCGGTCCATCCCGCGATGCCGCCGATCTCGCCGGAGTGATCGCACGGCAGGCGCAGGAAGCACAACGGGCCGCCCACTGGGCGGCCCGCTGCGTTGCCGGATGCTGCGCGTGCAAGACTATTCGATCTCGAGCGGCTTGAGACCCTGCGAGATGCCGTCCAGCAGGATCTCGATCTGGTAGCTCCCCTTCGGCCACGGCTTGCTGCTCGCGAAGCGGACCGGGAGGATGGCGACGCCCGTGGTCGCATTCGGGTCACCCACCACGCCCTGGTCAGAGGCGACCTTGGTCGTTCCCTGCATCAGCACGGCCTCGAGCTTCGCCCCGGGGGCGACGTACTGGGTACGGACGGAGACGAAGATCGTGTCGCCGGTGTTGAAGCGTGCCGTGACGCCGCCGATCAGGGCGCCGGTCGAGTCGAGCGCGTGGCCCGCCTCGAAGCCCATCACGTGCGGCATCTTGGCTTCGGGCGCCACGGCCGTGGTGGAGTCCGGGGTCTCGCTGGACGGGTCGGGCGACTTGTCGCCGCACGCCACCAGGGCGACGGCGAGGAGCGGAAGGGCGAGGAGTGATCGCATGGGCAATGGCCGGGTCGAAAGGTGATGGTCCGCTGCGCCCCGGATGGGCGGCGCCTCCTGCAAACTAGTGCCCGACCCCGACCGGGCCAATCGCCCCGGGCGGTGCTAGGGGCGGTCCTGACCATCGGTCGGCTCGGAGACCACCGGCACCGCCCGCCCCGACGTCTCCAGCGCCCGCCGCAGGAGGTACTCGATCTGCCCGTTGAGTGAGCGCAGGTCGTCTGCCGCCCACCGCTGAAGTGCGGTGTGCAGGCTCGGATCGAGCCGGACCAGGAAGGCCTTGCGCTCACTCATCGGACCGATGTCCTAGTAGATCGAACCGGTGTTGACGACTGGCTGCATCGGCTGCTCGGCGCAGAGCGTCACCAGGAGGTTGGAGACCATTGCGGCCTTGCGCTCCGGATCGAGGGTCACGACGGCGCGTTCCTCGAGGAGACGGAGTGCCATGTCGACCATCGACACCGCGCCCTCGACGATCTTCTCGCGCGCCGCGATCACCGCGCTCGCCTGCTGGCGTCGCAGCATCGCGCCGGCGATCTCCGGTGCGTACGCCAGATGCGTGATCCGCGCCTCGAGGACCTTCATCCCCGCCTTCGCGAGCCGGTTCTGCACTTCCGCGGCCAGCTGCTCGGCGATGTCGGCGGCGTTGTGGCTCAACGAGACGGCATCCGGCTTGTGGGCGTCGTACGGGTACTGGGTGGCCAGCGTCCGCACCGCCGACTCGCTTTGCACGCGCACGTAGTCCTCGTAGTTCTCGACCTCGAAGAGCGCTTCGGCCGAGTCGACGACCTGCCAGACCACCACGGCGCCGATTTCGATCGGATTCGAGTCAAGGTCGTTCACCTTGAGCTTGGCCGTCTCGAAATTGTGGATCCGGAGCGAGATCGCCTTCTTCACCATGAACGGGTTCACCCACCAGAGTCCGGGCGTCTTGACCGTCCCCTTGTATTCGCCGAAGAGGGTGAGGACGCGAGCCTGGTTGGGCTGGACCGAGAGCAGCCCCGCCCACAGAATCATCACGACGATGAACCCGAAGGCGCCGGCCAGTGCCTGGACCGGGTCTTCTTGCCTCGCGCCGCTGATGACCAACCCGGCGGCGCCAACCGTCGCCACCGTGAGGAGGAGGAGGGCGAGGATGCCGTTGAGAGCGTGGCGCTGAATTTCACGAATCATTTGGAGCCATCCGGTTAAGGTGACACCAATATGATATCACAATGATTCCGCAGTCCGCAAGGGGGTGCGTTGCCCCCCCTCCCGCGGCCCCCCGATATTCCGGCCTTGTCGCCCCCCTCCGATGCCACCGGTCGCCGTCTCGGCGCACTCTTCCTCGGCTATCTCGCCGTCGTGGTCGCGGTCATCACCCTCGCGCCCTTCCAGTTCGCGGTCCCGGCCCGCTTCACGGCGGCGCTGGTCGTAACCGACGGCGGCTGGGCGACGGACGTGATCCTGAACATCGTGCTCTTCGTTCCGCTGGGGGTCCTGTGGCACCGCACTCGGGGCGGGACCATGCTCGCCGGTTTGGGATTCGGCCTGCTGCTCGGCGCGTGCATCGAAGCGGCGCAGCTCTTCCTCGCGCCGCGCTATACGACCCTGAGTGACATCCTTGCCAACGGGACGGGCTCCTGGCTGGGCGCGACGATCTCGGTGGTGCTGTCGCGCCGCGTGGCGTCGACGACCCTGGTCACACGGCTCTGGCTCGACCAGCCGATGATGGGCCTGGTCTATCTCCTCTGGCCGCTCGCGTGGCTCGTGGGGCTGAGCAGCGGCAGTGCCCCCGACAGGCTGTGGCTGCTGGTGCCGATTGGCGCCGCGGGGGCACTGGCGATCACCGCCGTCGCGACCGTCGGGCGTTCACGCCGACAGGCCACCCTGCTGCCGATCGCTATGTCCACAGTCTGGATGACGGTGGCGGCGGTGCCGGCGATGCGCGTCGCGCCTCGGTTGGCCGGGATCGGAATCGCCACGGTGTTCGTGGTCGCCACATTTGGCGGACCGCTCTGGCGCTTCGCGCTCCGTCGCGAGCGTCGCCTCGAGCCGCAGGTGGTGCGCGCCATCCTGCCGCTGCTGGCGGTGCTGCTGATCGGCGTGTCTCGCCACGCGGGGTCGGTCGCCGTCACGGGAGGCGGTGAGGCGGCGCGCGAGTCGCTCCTCCGAGTCATCGCGCAGGCCGCAACCTTCACGCTGCTCGGCTACCTGGTGGCCGAATCCCGCGGGCGTCGTGAGGAACCATTGCGCCGTCTCCTCACGTGGCCCATGGCGGTGGCAACCATGACGATCCTGTTGATCGCGATCCTGCACACGGACTCGATGCCGCCGATGCGCGTCGCGGCCGTCCTGGTGGCCGCCGCCATCGGCGCGACACTCTACGATGCGCAACGCGCGCACGTCCTTGCCTTGCTCGGGCCGCGCTGAATGCGACCACGCCTGCTGCCGCTGCTCCCGCTGTGCCTGAGCGCATGCCTCGCCGAGCCAACACTGCCTGGCAGCAGTGAGAGGCCGATCGTCGGGATGGAGGTAGTCGCGCGCGGTGAAACCAACACCTCCTTTCTCGCCGCCTGGGCATCGTCTCCGGACCACGCCTGGTTTGGCGGGCAAGGCGGCGTGGTCCTCGCCTGGGACGGCCAGCGCTTCCTCCCCGAGGAGACGGGCACCACGGAGACCATTACCGGCCTCTGGGGCAGTGGTGCCGATCACCTCCTTGCGGCGGGCGATGGCGGCTCAGTGTTGCGGCGCGAGGGTGGCCAGTGGTCGGTGGACACAACCATGGCCGGCGTCCAGTGGTTGGGGCTCTGGGGGCTCGATCACACGCGCTATTGGGTCGTGGGCACCTCGGGGCGAATTGCCCGGCACACGGCTGCTGGGTGGCAGGAGATGTCAGTGCCCACCAGCACCGAGATCTGGAGTCTCTGGGGCCAGTCGGAGGAAGCGTTGATCGCGGTCGGGAACAACGGCACGGTGCTCGAGTGCTGCACCAACGGCGGCTGGCAACGTGTCGCCACGCCGACGACGCAACCGCTCTTCGGCGTGGCCGGCGACGGGGCGGGGCGGGTGATTGCGGTCGGCGCGTCGGGGACCATCCTGTCGCGTGATGCCAACGGCGTCTGGCGGCAAGTAGCGTCGCCGACACCGGTCACCCTGTTCCGAGTGCAGGCAGTGGGGAATGGGGACTTCACGATTGTCGGAGATGGTGGCCGGATCCTCCGTGGCAACGGCGAGCAGTGGTCGCTGGCTCCGGTGCGCGGGCCGGGTGAGAACTTGCGGACGCTCGCCTTCGCCGGCGGGCGGCAATTCGCCGCGGGGTGGTTTGGCGAGGTGCTCGACGATCGTGATGGGTGGCAGGTGCGGCATTCCGGGGGCGTACTGTTCGCGGTGCACATCGCGGCTGACGGCCGCGGGCTCGCGATTGGGCTGGGGGGCTTGGCGTACGAACGCGTGGCGGGACAGTGGCAACGCATCACGCTGCCGACGGCGACGTCGCTCTACGGCATCGATGGGCCGAGTGCGACACAACAGCTGGTCGTCGGCGACAGCGGCACGATCCTGCGGCGGAATGGCGACAGCTGGCAGCGCGAATCCTCACCGTTCGGCGGACTGCTGCGCAGCGTCTGGTGGGGCCCTGGTGGCCGCGCGATGATCGTCGGTGCCCAGGGGACAGCGCTCGCGAGTGACGGAGCGGGTTGGCGCGCGACGGCGACGGGTACCGCCGGCTTCCTGCGCCACGTCTGGGGTCGCGAGTGGATCGACCTCTGGGCCGTGGGCGACAGCGGCACGGTGTTGCGATGGAATGGCGCCGCATGGCATCGACTCGCGACGCCAGTGAACACGCTGCTGCGCGGTGTCTGGGGGCGGTCCTCGCGTGACGTCTGGGTGGCCGGCGAGGAGGGCGTGGTGCTGCAGTGGAACGGGACGCGATGGTCGCAGTTGCCGCCACCAACGACCGGAGCGCTGCGCGCGATCATCGGCGATGGTGCTGACATCATGGTGTTCGGCGAGGCAGGCGGCGCGTGGCGGTGGGACGGGCGTGAGTGGACCGCCTTCTTCACCGGGATTCCGGGGCTGCTCGTTGGAGTCGGCGGCGGGAATGGCCGGCCGCTCGTGGCGGTGGGCGAGTTGGCGTTGATCGCCGAAGCGCGGCGTTAGCGCCGACGCACGACGGTGGCGCCGAGTCGGCGCGCGAGGGCGTTGCCCGCCGTGGCGCCGAGCACCGTGATGGTGGTGGAGAGGGCATCGGCTGTCGCGGGGTCGGCGTGCAGCACGGTGGTCTCGAGGGCGGTGGTGAGTGGCCGTCCGGTGCGCGGATCGATGACGTGCGAGTAGGAGACGCCCCCGATCACGACATGTTGTGCCGACGGACCGGAGGTGGAGACGGCGATGTCGTGCAGCACCAGGGTGGAGTCGCCGTGCGGGGTGGCCACCGACACCTCCCACCCTGCGCGGCCAGGCGGCGCGCCACCGAGCAGGAGGTCGCCCCCGGCCTCGAGGAGCATCGCACTGATGCCATGGTGGCGGAGCGTCCGCTGGGCCTCGCCGAGGATCCACCCCTTGGCGATGCCGCCGAGGTCGATCCGGATGCCGGCGCGACCGGCGCGGACGCGGTGGCGGGCGGGGTCGAGGGCGATCCGCTGCCAACCGACGACCCGTAGCGCACGGCGCACGGCAGAGTCGGCCGGCGCGACGCCGGTGCGCCGGGCCTCGCGCCAGAGCGCCACCAAGGGGCCCACGGTTGGATCGAAGGCGCCACCGCTCTCGCGGCTCATGGTCAGGGCGCGAGCCATCACCTCGAACAGTTCCGGCGACACGGCGACCCACGCCCCCGGACGATCGGTGAGTCGGCGGACCTCGCTGGTGGGGCGCCAATCGCTCAGGATCTGCTCCAGCTCGGCGATCCGGGCATAGGCCGCTCGTGCCGCGGTCTCGGCGGTCGCCTGGTCGGCGTGGAGGACCAGGCGCACCTCCATGCCGAGGTGCAGCTGGCGATACTCGTGGCTTCCCCCCTGTGCAACGGCGGGCGCCCCGTGCAACTTCAAGATCGCGATCAGGACGATCGCGGCCCCGGCTTTCCCTCGCATCCTCGCGTGCATATCAGATGAAGCTACCATCGTTCGTGGCACGCGGTGCGTGCTGGCTGTTGGTCGCACTGCCCCTCGCTGCGCAGGCGCCGCTCCGTCCCTACACCGATTCGATCCCCGGATCGCTGGTCACCTTCGAGATGGTGCCGGTCAGCGGCGGCGAAGTGCTGGTGCCCGGCGCGAATGGCCCGAAGAAGGTGACGGTGCCGGCGTTCTGGATCGGCCGGACCGAGGTGACCTGGGATGCGTTCGACATCTTCGCCTTCCGGCTCGACATCGCGCGCGCCGAACGGAACAACATCGACGCGAGCACGCGGCCCTCGCGGCCCTATGGGGCGCCGGACCACGGCTTCGGGCACGCCGGCTATGCGGCGCTCTCGATGACCTACTACACCGCGGTGCGCTATACCGAATGGTTGAGCCAGAAGACCGGGCACCGCTACGCGCTGGCCACCGACGCGCAGTGGTTGCGCGCGGCAGAGCTCGCGTTCGGGAAGGCACCGCTCACGCCGGCGAAGGTGCAGTCGTTGGCGTGGGTGGCCGAAAACGCGGAGGCAGGAACGCACCCGGTGGCCACTCGCGCCGCCGACGGGCTCGGCCTCTTCGACCTGCTCGGCAACGCCGGTGAATGGGTCACCGGTGACGATGGCACGCCGGTGCTCCGCGGCGGCACCTGGCGCCAGCCGGCCACTGTCGTGGTGGGTCGTCCGCGCGACCTGCAGGCCCCCAGCTGGAACTCGACCGATCCGCAGATTCCCAAGAGCCGTTGGTGGTTGTCCGACGGCACGTTCGTAGGCTTCCGCATCGTGAGGATCCCGTGAGCATTCCCCGTCGTCACTTCGTTGCCTCTGCCGCCGCGGCCGCCGCGGGGGCCCTCGCGCTGCCGCGCCGCACCTTTGCGATCGGCGTCCCCGACGCTGACCCGATCCGCATCGGCGTGATCGGTTGCGGTGGCCGCGGTACCGGGGCGGTGCGCGATGCGCTCACCGCCAGCGAAAACGTCACCTTGGTGGCGATGGGCGACATCTTCCCCGACCGTCTCGCCTCCGCGCGCGAGCAGTTCTCCAAGGTCGCCGCCGAGAATCCGGGATTTGCCGCCAAGTACAAGGTGTCGCCCGAGAAGACCTTCACCGGCATCGATGCCTACAAGCAGGTGCTCGCGACCGATGTCGACCTGGTGATCCTCGCGACACCGCCGGCGTTCCGACCGATGCACCTCGAAGCGGCGATCGCCGCGGGGAAGCACGTCTTCATGGAGAAGCCGGTCTGTGTCGACGTGACCGGGGCGATGTCGGTCATCAAGTCGTCGGAGGCGGCCGCGTCGAAGCACCTCGCGATTGTCTGCGGCACGCAGCGACGCCACGACCCGCGGTACATCGAGACCATCAAGCGGATCCACGACGGCGCCATCGGCGACATTGTCGCGGCGCAGGTGTACTGGAACCAGGGCTCGCTCTGGAACTTCGCCCGCAAGCCGGAGTGGAGCGACACCGAGTGGCAGTTGCGCAACTGGCTGTACTTCACCTGGCTGTCGGGTGACCACATCGTCGAGCAGCACGTCCACAACCTCGACGTCGCCAACTGGGTCATCGGCGGGTTGCCGATCAAGGCGACCGCGATGGGTGGCCGTCAGGCGCGAACCGGCGCCGAGTATGGTCACATCTACGACCACTTCGCGGTCGAGTATGAATATCCGAATGGTGTCCGGCTGATGTCGATGTGCCGGCAGCAGGATGGCACCTCGTCGCAGGTCGGCGAGCGTGTGCTCGGCACCAAGGGGAATTCCAACGCCTACAACAAGATCACGGCGAAGCAGACGTGGACGCATGCGCCGCTCGAGGGCATGAATCCCTACGTCGAGGAGCATCGTGACCTGGTCGCCTCGATCCGCGCCGGTACGCCATTGAACGAGGGACGCCGGATCGCCGAGAGCTGCCTCACCGCCATCATGGGTCGCGAAGCGGCCTACACCGGCAAGGATGTCACCTGGACGCAATTGATGGCCGCGAAGCTCGACCTGATGCCGAAGCCCTTCGCCCTCGGCTCGTTGGTCGTGCCGCCGGTGCCGATGCCGGGGCAGACGACGCTGTCGCGCTCGTTCAATGAGGGGTGGTAAGGTGGAACGGCGGAGTTTCGTGGCGGCCAGCGTCGCGGCGGGTGCCGCGGCGTTGGCGGTTGGCCAGCCGCTGCAGGCCGCCGGGCGCGGCGCGGATCCGGTCTTCTCGGTGAAGTTCGCGCCGCATTTCGGGATGTTCTCGGCCAACGCCGGCGATGATGTCGTCGACCAATTGCGCTGGATGCATGAGCGCGGCTTCCGCGCGCTCGAGGACAATGGCATGCGCGGTCGGCCGGTGGAGGAGCAGGAGCGGATCGGCCGCGAGATGGCGCGACTCGGGATGACGATGGGGGTCTTCGTCCTCAACCCGGGCACGGCCTTCGGCAAGGTGACCTTCGCCGGAGGCGACGAGGGCTTTACCGAGTCGTTCCTCGCCGATGTGCGCGCCTCGATCGAGGTCGCCAAGCGCGTCAACGCGAAGTGGATCACGGTCGTAATGGGCGAGGTGGCACCGCGGATGGAGTTCGAGTACCAGACCGCCAATGGCGTGGAGGTGCTGCGGAAGGCCGCCGCCTTGCTCGAACCGCACGGCCTGGTGATGGTGCTCGAACCACTCAATCGGCGCGATCACCCGTCACTCTTTCTGACGCGGGTGCCGCAAGCGTACCAGATCTGCCGCGCGGTCGATTCGCCATCGTGCAAGATTCTCTTCGACATCTACCACCAGCAGATCACCGAGGGGAACCTGATCCCCAACTTCGATCGCGCCTGGGCCGAAGTGGCCTACGTGCAGATCGGGGACAATCCGGGGCGCCGCGAGCCGGGCACCGGCGAGATCAACTACGCCCGCATCTTCGCTCACCTGAAGGCGAAGGGCTACGCCGGCGTGCTCGGCATGGAACACGGGAACTCGAAGCCGGGCAAGGAAGGGGAGATGGCGGTGGTGGCGGCGTATCGGGCAGTCGAGCCGCGCTGAGCGAGAAGCGAGAAGCGAGAAGCGAGAAGCGTGGTCCAGCGGGGAGATCCCTCCGTCAGGCCACGCTTCTCGCTTCTCCCTTCTCGCTTCTCGTCTACCCCAACAACTTCCGCTTCGGACTCACGATCTGCGCGATCAGGATCCCCGCCACCAGCGACACCGCGACCAGCACCATCCGGAACGCGCCTTCGACGCCGACGATCACGTCCTTGTCGAGCAATGACGTCAGCGAGCGCAGCCCGATGCTGCCCGGGACGAGCATGAGCAGGCCGGGGACGAGGACGATCTGCGACGAGCGATTGGTGATCCGGGCGTACCAGTTCGCGCCGATGCCGACCGCGAGGGCGCCGACGAAGGCGCCGAGTTCGGGGCCGAGGGTGTCGCCACCGAAGCGTGCGCCGACGATGGCGAGGCCGCCGGCGGCGACGATCCACGGCGCATCGCGTCGCTCGGCCTTGAGCAGCACGATGAACGCCAGCGCCGAGATCACCACCGCGACGAAGAGGGTCCACTCGGGAAGCGGAATGATCCGGGTCGAAGTGATGCGGCCGAGCGCCAGCACCGCCACCTTGCTCCCGAGGGCGATCCCGAAGGTGATCCCGAGGAGCAGGACGATCGCGCCCATCAGGCGCGCGGTGCCAGAGGCAAGGTGCCTGGTGGAGATTTCCGTCATCGCCGTGGTGAGCATCAGGCCGGGGATCAGCACGATCACGCCGGCCAACGTCGCGATGAAGACGGAGATCGGAAAGCCGGCCCATGCCACGGTGGCCGCGAGGAGCGAGGCCGCCAGCGCGGCGACCGGCTCGAAGACGCGATTCAATCCGGCGATGCGCGAGGTCACCAGCGAGAGCAGGCCGATCACGAGTCCGATGCCCAGGCCGGCAGCCATTTCGTGCCATCCGCCGCCGAGGAATCGCGCCGAGCTGCCGGAGGCGATCGCGAAGGCGGCGGTGGTCAGCCAGACGGAATAGGGCGGCGGGGCGAGCTCGATCGCCTCGAGCCGGCGTGACCCCTCGAGCGGCGTGAGTTGGCCATGGAGGACCTCTCGGGTCACCTCGTCGGTCTGGGCGAGCTTGCCGAGGTTGGACTCGCCGGGCTCGACCCGGATCAGAAACGTCCGCTGATCGTCCTGCGGGCCGAACGAGACCATGATCGACGTGGGCGTCGAGAAGAACTGTGCCTGCAACCCGAGCCGATCGGCGGTGAGCTCCAGCGCCTCCTCGAGGCGGTGTGCCGCGTAGCCCGAGGTGTGCAGCGACCGTCCCAGGCGCAGCACGAACGAGACGCGGTCATCCGGGCCGGGGCCACCGGGCAGGGGGAAGCCCTGCGCCGGGGTCCAACCGGTCCAGGCGGTGCGTGTGATATCCTTGTTGGTCGTCGTCATCTGCCGTGAATGATACGTCCCCGACTCCCCGAGGAGCGAATGCCCCGGACCCCACTGCTGTTCACGATCCTGCTGCTTGCCGGATGCGCCACCAATCCCGTCACTGGCAAGCGCCAGCTCTCGCTCGTTTCCGAAGCGCAGGAGATCGAGATGGGGAAGGGCGAGGTTGCCCGTGCCCGTGCCGAGACCGGCTTCTATCCCGACACGGCGCTCGAAGCCTACGTCGCCCGGGTGGGGAAGGCGATGGCCGCCGCCAGCGAACGACCGGCACTCCCCTGGGAGTTCCACCTGATCGATGATCCGATGGTGAACGCGTTCGCGGCACCGGGCGGCTTCATCTTCATCACGCGCGGCATCCTCGCCTATCTGAACAGCGAAGCCGAACTCGCCGGCGTGGTGGGCCACGAGATCGGCCATGTGACCGCGAAGCACACGGTGTCCGCCATCTCGCGCCAGCAGGTCGGCACCATCGGCATTCTCGGCGCGGCGATCCTCGCCAAGGACGAGCGGATCGCGCAGGCCGGCAGCACCGGGCTCGGCATCCTCTTTCTCAAATTCGGCCGCGACCAGGAAAGCCAGTCCGACGGGTTGGGGCATCGCTACTCGTTGATGCAAGGCTACGACGTGCGCGAGATGCCCAAGACCTTCATGACGCTGCAGCGCGTCGGCGAGGCCAGCGGCAATGCGGGGCGCATTCCGGGCTTCCTCTCCACCCACCCCGACCCGGGCAACCGCGTCGCCGTGACGCAGGCTTTGGCCGACACGGTCAGTAGCTACGCCAAGCTGGTGACGGGGCGCGATCGCTTCCTCGATCGCCTCGATCACCTCGTCTACGGGCAGGATCCGCGACAGGGGTACTTCCAGGGTGTGCGCTTCCTCCATCCGGGGCTGCTGTTCCAGTTCGATCTTCCCACCGGTTGGCAGGGGATCAATCAGGCCACGCAGGTGATTGGCGCCGAGCCCAACGGCGCGGGACAACTGCAGTTGAGTCAGGCCTCGCAGGCGAGCATCGCGGCGGCGATGCAGGCGTGGCAAGCGCAGCAGGGCGTCACCACGACGGCGGTGCAGCAGGGGCAGATTGGCGGCTCGCCGGCACAGTGGGCCGATTTCTCGGCGGTGACGCAGGACGGACAGCAGCTGCTCGGACGAGTGGCCTACATCAGCTACCGCAACGCTGTCTGGCAATTCATCGGCATGTCGGTGGCGGCCTCCTGGCCCCAGCTCGGCGGTGCGATCAAGAATTCGATCGGCTCGTTCGCGGCGACCCCGGCCAACCAGGTGTTCACCCGGGTGCGCGAGTTGCGCGTGATGACGCTGCCACGCCCGATGACCATGGCCGCGCTCGCGGCGGAGAGTGGTGGCGCGACGACCGCCGCGGAACTCGCGCTGATCAACAGCGTCGAGGAAGGGGCGATGCAGCCACAGGGGAAGAAGCTGAAGACGATCCGGTTCCGCTGACGGTCAGCCGACCCGTCTGGTCTTCCCCTTGAGGAAGTCCATCAGGAGGAACTGGCCCAGTGTCATCGGCGAGGCGAAGTAGGCTTTGCCGCGGCAGATGCGGGACACCTGCTTGACGAACTCGACCAGGTGGTGATCGCGGGCAAGCATGAAGGTGTTGATCATGATGTTGCTGCGACGGCACGCCGAGACTTCGGCGTAGGTCGCCTTCAGGATCGAGGGATCGAGGCCGCCGGAGTTGACGTACACCCGACCGTCCGGGAGCGTCATCGCCGACGGCTTTCCGTCGGTGATCATCACGATCTGCTTCATCTCCTGCCGCTGGCCGGCGAGGATGCGTCGCGCCAACTGGAGCCCCGCGGCTGTGTTGGTGTGGTAGGGCCCCACCTTCACGCCAGCGAGCGCCCCCGACGGAATTTCCTCGGCGGTGTCGTGGAACAGGACCACCTTGATGACGTCGCCAGGAAATTGGTGACGGATCAGGTGCGTCAGTGCGAGCGCGACTTTCTTGGCCGGCGTGAAGCGGTCCTCGCCGTAGAGCACCATCGAGTGCGAGCAGTCGAGCATCAGCACCGTCGCCGCCGATGAGCGGTAGTCGGCCTGGGTGACGTGCAGATCGGCGTAGTCGAGCTCGAGTGGCATCGTCAAGCCATGGCGCGCGATCGCCGACGTCAGCGTCGCCGCCGCATCGAGATTCATCACGTCGCCGAATTCGTAGACCTTGCTCGCCGACTCGCTCTCGACCGACGTGGCGAGGTGCGGCGTCTCGTGCGCGCCGATGGCGGAGCGGCCGAGTGCGCCGAGCAGTGCACGGAGCGTCCGGTATCCGAGAAAATCCGCGCCTTTTTCCTTGAGGTCGAACTTGACGGTGCGCGCGGCGGCGCGTGCCTCCCCGCCGGGGAGCTGGTCGGGTGGGATGGCCTGGCCGGCCTGGTCGGTCAGATTGAGGTACCCCTCCTCGGCCAACCGCTGCACGATCCGATCGAGCAGCTGTGCGAGTTCGGCCTGGATCTCCTGGTCCTTCGCGGCGTCGCCTGTGGTGCCGTCCTTCAGCAGCGTCAGCATGTCGGGGGTCAGCTGGCCCGATTCGATGAGCGCCGTGAGGATCGCGTTGCGGAGGTCGTCGAGGGTGCGCTCTCCCTCTGACTCACCAGGCTCGCCCCACCAGGGGGTGCCGGCGAAGCCGGACTCGAGGAGGAAGTCCCCGAGCTGGTCGAGCAGCGCCTGCAGGTTGACCTGCTCGGCGAGGCCGGCGACATACTTCGCGTAGGTAGTGTACCGCATGCTCCAAGGTACTCCTGATGCCGACGGGAGGTCCCGGAGCCGCGCCCTATTGCACCCCGCCCCCCCAAGGGCCGAGACTTCCATAGGAGTGCCACCCTGCCTCCATTTCCCTGACTCGCCTCCGCCCGAGGATCATGCGTCGTTCACGCCCCATCGCCTGGTTGACGATGCTGCTGACCCTCAGCGGGCGTGGGGCGCTTGCCGCGCAGGCCGCGACGACCGCGACCGGCACCCTGCTGATGCAGTGGGGTGACGCCGACCGTGGGGCGCGGCCGCCTCGGGTCGCGTGGACGCTGGCGGGTGATCGGGGAGAGGCCTGGGCCGTCGACCTGACCGAGGCGCAGGTCCGTCTGGCAGGCGGGGAGCGGGCGCTCAATCGCAGCCGCGTGACCATCACCGGGACCGCCACCGCCGCGACCCCGCGCGCGCGGGGGGCGCCGCTTTCACCGCGCTTGCGCGCTTCCTCGGTTCGTCCCGCCGACGGCGGGCGAACCGCGTCGCTGATGGCGCAACCGCCACAGAGCGGGTCGAAGCCGTACGCGCTCCTCCTCTGCAAGTTCGCCGACGTGGCGACCGAGCCGAGGCCACGCGCCGACTTCACGACCCTGCTCTCGAACACCCTGCCGAACCTTGACCATTACTACCGTGAGATCTCCGCCGGCCAGATGGACCTTGCCGGGAGCCAGGCGTTCGGATGGTTCACCCTGCCACAATCGCGCGCGGCGTACCTCCCCGGTGGTTCGCTGGCGTTCTCCGCCCTCGCGACCGATTGCGCAGCGGCGGCGGACGCCAGCGTGAACTTCGCCAACTATTCCGGCATCCTGATTCAGGTGAACGCCGATCTCGACGGCTTTGCGTGGGGCGGGACGAGCTTCCTGACCCTCGACGGCGTGTCGCGGTCGTGGCCGACGACCTGGATGCCGCTCTGGGCCACGCAGGCCTCCATGCACGGCGCCTATGCCCACGAGATCGGCCATTCCCTCGGCCTGCCGCACTCCTCAGGTCCGTACTCGGCCACGTACGACTCGCGCTGGGACGTGATGAGCAACTCGTATCTCATCTTCAATGGCGCCACCGGTAGCTACATCCCGGGCCATACCATCATCTACCACAAGGACCTCCTCGGTTGGATCCCGTCGGCGCGCAAGGCCACCGTCACTGCCGGCTCGCAGACGATCCTGCTCGAACAGGCCGAGTTTCCGACGGCCGGGAATGGGCTGCTCGAGATTGTGATTCCGATCGAGGGGACGTCGCAGTTCTATACCGTGGAGGCGCGCCGTCTGCTGGGGTACGACACGCCGCTGCCCGGTGAGGCGATCGTGATCCATCTGGTCACGCCGTTCACCAGCTCGCCGGCGCGCGTCGTCGACGCGGACGGCAACGGGGATCCCAACGACGCCGGGGCGATCTGGCTCCCGGGCGAGACCTTCCAGGACGCCGGCGGGATCCGCGTGCGAGTCAATGCGCGCACTGCCGAGGGGTGGAGCGTGACGGTCACGATGCCGCTGCCGGACGTGGCGTTGAGTGTGTCCGGGGCGGGGAGCGGTAGTGGCGTGGTAACCTCCACGCCGGCGGGGATCGGTTGCATCAGCACCGCCGGCGTCACCAGCGGCCCGTGCAGCGCGCCGTTCGCCGGCGGTTCCATCGTCACGCTCACCCCGACGGTGACCTCCGGGAGCTTTGCCGGTTGGGGTGGAGCGTGCGTGGGCGTCGGCAATTGCCAGCTCACCATGGACCAGGCCCGCGCCGTCACGGCGACCTTCCAGTTGGGCAATCAGACCCTCGTCGTCACGGCGAACGGCAACGGCAGCGGCGTGGTGCGGTCGAGCCTTGAAGGCATCAATTGCGTCAGCCTCGCGGGAGTCCTGAGTGGCCCGTGCGTCGCGGCGTACGCACAGGGGATCGACGTCACTTTGAGCGCAGATGCCACGGTGGGCGCCTTCACTGGGTGGAGTGGAGCGTGCAGTGGAACGGGGAATTGCACGCTGGCGATGAGCCAGGTGCGCAACGTCGCGGCCAGCTTCGTGGTCACCAACCAGGTGCTCACCACGGAGGTCACCGGGAACGGGAGCGGCAGCGTGACGAGTTCGCCCGCGGGGATTGCCTGCCTCACCGTCAGCGGCGTGGGGGGAGGCACCTGCTCGGCCGAATTCATTGAGGGGACGGTGGTGAGCCTCGCGGCGGCGACAACCGCGGGGACGTTCGCTGGCTGGGGCGGGGCGTGCAGCGGGACAGGGGTGTGTCAGGTCACGCTCGCAGGAGCCCGCGCGGTGACGGCGCGTTTCGACCCGCCGACCTTCCCCCTGTCCGTCCTGGCGACTGGTGGCGGGAGTGGGGCCATCACCAGCCAACCGGGGCTCGCTCCCGCGCTGGCCTGCCTGAGCACGGGAGGGAGCGTGAACGGTGCCTGTACGGCCTCATACGTGGAGGGTACCGCGGTGACGCTGACGGCGACCCCGACGGCCGGAGCGTTCGGCGGCTGGAGTGGTGCCTGCAGCGGCTTCGGCCCCTGCCAGGTCGCGGTGACGCAGACGCGAGCCGTGACCGCGGAGTTCATCGCGCCGCAGCAACTCATCGATGGCTTCGCGCGCGCACTCCTTGGCGAGGGGACCATCGCGCCCGAGGTCGCGGCCCAACTCGATGCCGCGGGGAACCACAACGGGATGCGCGATCTCGGCGACCTGGTCGCGCTCATGGATCGCACGCCGGACGCGCGATTCTCCGCGGTGGTCCTGCGACTCCTGCAACGACGGGGAGGCACCGATGCACTTCGGCGCTGAACGCATCCGCGTACGCCTTGGCCTCGGGGCACTGCTGCTGCTTGCATCGTGCGGTGGTGCACCGACGGCCACGAAGCTGCCGCCGGAGCTTTACCGGCTGCGGGTGCAGTCGGCCGACGGGGCGATCGGTGCGCTGCTTCTCTCGATCGAGGGCGGGAGCGGCGCTCCGGTGCTCCTGGCCGCGGCGCCAGTCACGGGGAGCATTGCGGGTGCGGCCTCCCCGGCTCGGGTACTCCTCGTGGGGCCCCTCGCAGGGATCGACCTGATCGAAGTCCGCGCGGTCACCCCGGGCGTCCCGCCGACGGTCACGGTGCTCGAGGCCTCCGCCGGCGCAGGCGGCGCATACGCGCCGATCGCGGTCGGAGGTGTGACGGTGAGCTGGACCGGGGTGGAGCGGTAGCCGCGGGCGTTACCTTCCCCGGATGCCGCTCGCCCTTCGTACCCGCCTCAGCGACCTCGGCGCCGTTCTCTTCACCGGCCCCTTCCGGGCCGTGCGACATCCCGACTTCCGCCGATTCCTGACCGGACAGGGGATTTCCCTGGTCGGCACCTGGATGCAGTCGATCGCGCAGGGATGGCTCGTCCTCGAACTCACCCGCTCGGCATTCGCCGTCGGACTCACCGCGACCCTCGCCACGCTGCCAATCCTCTTCTTCACGCTCTATGGGGGCGTGGTCGCCGATCGCGTTGACAAACGACGCTTCATCATGCTGCTGCAGACCGTGATGCTGATCGAGGCGGCCGTGCTTGCGGCGCTCACGTTGACGCATCAGGTCACGGTGGAGTGGATCTGGGGACTCGCCGTTCTCTTCGGGCTCGCGACAGCGTTCGAGGTGCCGGCGCGGCAGGCGTTCCTCGTCGAGTTGGTTCCGGCCGAGGACCTGGTGTCGGCGGCGGCGGTCAACTCGACAACCTACAATCTGGCTCGGGTGATCGGTCCGGCGATCGCAGGGATCGTGGTGGCGATCGCCGGCCCCGGCGCGGCCTTCGCGCTCAATGCCTTGAGCTACGTGGCCGTGATCTTCGGGCTCTCGCGGATCCGCACGCCGCACGTCCCCGCACCGGTCTCGGCTCGGCCATCGGTGTTCACGGGGCTCCGCTTTATTCGGTCGCGGCCGGTGCTGGCGGCCCTCTCGTGGCAGATGGTCCTGCTGACGGTGCTGAGCGGCTCGTTCATTCCGATCCTCGCCGTGTATGCCCGCGAGGTGCTGCACGTCGGCGCGCGTGGCTACGGTGCCTTGACCGCAGCGGTCGGCGTCGGCGCCGTGGCCGGGGCGGTCCTGATCGGTGGGGTGGGCACGCGACTGCCGCGGCCGCGCGCCGCAGTGATCGGCGCGGCGAGCCTGAGCGTCGCCGTGATTCTCCTGGCCTTGAGCCGCGAAGCGTTTCTATCGCTGACGCTCCTCGCGCTGGCCGGCGCTGCGATGGCCACCCAGGGCATCGCGACCGCCACCTCGCTGCAGCTGGCAGCGCCGAATGAACTGCGCGGCCGCGTCATGGCGGTGTATTCCTTCGTGGTGCTCGGCCTCGCGCCGCTGGGCGCCTTCCAGGCCGGCTGGGTGGCGGAGCATCTCGGCGCCGCGTGGAGCATTGGGTTGAGTGGAAGCACGGCGCTGTTGGGCACTGCGTGGCTGTCACGCCGTCTCTGGGACGGCAGGGAGGAAGCATGCTGATCACCATTTCGCGCGAGTACGGGGCCTGCGGCTCGGCGGTGGCTCGCCGCGTGGCGACGGAGCTCGACTGGCGACTGGTCGACAACCAACTGGTCGAGGAGGTCGCGGCGCGCGCCGGGATGAGCCCCGATGAAGTGAGCGAGAAGCAGGAACGTGGGCCGACCTTTGTTGAACGGCTGGCCCGCGTCCTCACCGTCGCCACGCCGGAAGTGCTGGGACCGTCCACGGCAGAACTGCCGGAGCAGGAGGAGGCGCGACTGGTCCGGCTGACCGAGCAGGTGGTCGCCGAGGCCGCCCAGGACCATGCGGTCCTCGTGGGTCGGGCGGCCGTCGCGGTCGTCGGGCAACACGAGGGGGTGCTCCACGTGAAGCTGGTCGCGTCGGCAGGCTACCGAGTCGGCGTGGTGGCTGAGCGGCTGGGGATCTCCGTCGACGAGGCACAGAAGCGGGTCCGCGACGTCGACGCCCACCGCGCCCGCTACCACCGGCAGTACTACAACCGCGACTGGGCCGATCCGCACACCTACCATCTCACCATCAACACCGAACTGATCGGCATTGAGGGGAGTGCGGCGTTGATTGTTGCGGCGGTGAAACGTGAAGCGTGAAGCGAGAAGCGAGAAGCGAGAAGCGAGAAGCGTGGTTTGGCGGGTGGATTTCTCCGCTGGACACGCTTCTCGCTTCTCGCTTCTCGCCCTATCCCTTCCGCCGTCCCACCCGCACCCGCTGCCAACCGTGGTCCTCGCTCCGGGCGATCCGCTGGTGGTCGGCCAGCGCTTCCAGCGCCAGTTCGCAGGCGGCGACCGCGGTTTCCTGGTCGGCTGGCGACGCGAGACCAGTCTCGTAGACGAGCGGGAGGAGCCCCTCGACCAGTCCGAAGGCGGCGAAACAGGTCGCCGTGGGCTCGTCGACGCCGATCTTGAGGGCGCCTCCCTGTTCGAACCAGGCGACGATCGGCTCGACGTCGGCCTCGAACGCCCGCTCGGTGAAGACCATCCCTGCGGCGCGCCGAATCAGCTCTCGTGCCACCGACTCGGCTCCCTGCATTTCCCCTTCGTACTCCAGTTCGACCTTGCCGGTGATGGCCGGAATGCCGGCGTAAATGTCGCTTACGCGGGTCACCGTCCGGGCCGCGCCGCTGGCAATCGCCCGCCGCTCGGCGTTGCTCACGACCACCTCGAGCAGCGAGATCGGCAACCGCTGCGACACCCCCGAACGGCGGTCGACGCGGGCATCCTCGCGCGCGGCAAATGCGACCTGTTCGACCGTCTCGGCGATGAAGTCCGGCACCATGACCCGGCCGTCGGCGCGTTCGAGCCAGGCCTCCTGCGCGGTGATCGTCATCCCCTGCTCGAGCGCCCGCGGATAGTGCGTCCGGATCTCGGAGCCGATGCGATCCTTGAGCGGGGTGATGATCTTGCCGCGTGCCGTGTAGTCCTCAGGATTGGCGGTGAAGGCCATTACCACGTCGAGCGAGAGCCGCACCGGGTACCCTTTGATCTGAACGTCGCCCTCCTGCATGATGTTGAAGAGACCGACCTGGATCTTGCCGGAGAGGTCGGGGAGCTCGTTGATCGCGAAGAGTCCGCGATTCGCCCGCGGCAGCAAGCCGAAGTGCATGGTGATTTCATCACCGAGCAAATGCCCGCCCCGCGCGGCTTTGATCGGATCGAGATCGCCGATGATGTCGGCGATCGTGACGTCAGGCGTCGCCAGTTTCTCGACGTAGCGCTGCTCGCGTGGCAGCCAGCCGATCGGCGTCGCATCGCCGCGTTCGGCAATCAGCTCGCGGGCGTACTTCGAGATCGGGGCGAAGGGATCATCATTGACCTCGCTCCCGGCGATCACCGGCACGACGTCGTCGAGGAACTGCACCAGCGCGCGCAGCAGTCGCGTCTTCGCCTGGCCGCGCGTGCCGAGGAGGATGAAGTCGTGCCGCGCGAGGAGCGCGTTGACCAATTGCGGCACGACCGTGTCGTCGAAGCCGATGATCCCGGGGAAGAGTGGACCACCCCGAACGAGGGCGGCGAGCAGGTTGGTGCGCAGTTCGTCGCGCACCGAGCGGCCGCGGAGCGGCGCCTCGGCCCAGCGGCTCGCGCGGAGTGCCCCCAGGGTGGTCGGCAACGGGGTCATCAGGGCTCCGAAAAGGGGGAAGGCATGGTCCAGAGGGTAGTACGGTGAATCGGGGCAAAGGGTCCCCCCGCCGGGGGGAGAAAGGCCCCCAACCGAGGCCGGATACCGGGAAGTTTCTACACAGTCGGAAGTTAGCTGTCTTGACACTTGCCGGACGGCCCCTAACTTGTTGCACGGTGCATCGGGGGTAGCGGCCGATTCTCGGAACCGGCCTCGGTGACCACTTTCAACTCACAAGGAGAAGCAATGCGGAAGTTCGTGATGGCGGCTGCGGTGATTGCGCTTGCGGCGTGCGGCAACAAGGCGGCGGAGCAGGCGGCGGCGGATTCGGCTCGTGTGGCTGACAGCGTCCGCGTGGCGGACAGCACGGCGGCGGCGGCTGCGGCTGCGGCGGCCAAGACGGCTGACAGCATGCGTGTGGCCGATAGCGCCCGCGTTGCGGACAGCATGGCTGCTGCCAAGAAGGGCGGCAAGTAAGCTGGTCCCCGACCGATGCACCCACGACGCCCCGGGCAGATGCCCGGGGCGTTGTGCTTGCTAGCCCGCCCGCAGCGCCTCGCCCCACTCCGGCAGGTCGATCACCGTCGCCGGCATGCCACCCGCCATCACTTCGGTGCCCGGCTCCACTTCGCGCCGGACGAGGGCGAGCGCGAGTGCATGCGGTCCGAACCGTGCCAAGGTGCGGACGGTGCCGACCGGGCGCCCCTCGAGCATGAGATCGGCCGCCGTGGGCAGGACCTCGCCCTCCCATCGCAAGCCGCGCAAGACACGATTCGCGTGTCCCCGGAAGTGCAGCCGGGCAACCGTTTCCTGCCCGGTGTAGCAGCCCTTGTCGTAGCGCACGCCACCCAGCTCGTCGAAGCGCACCTCCTGGGGCAGCGTCTTCTCGTCAATCTCGTGGCCGACCGCCGGCCAGCCAGCGAGGATTCGCGCGGCGGTGCTCCATTGCGGGGGTGCCGGGTGCCAACCCGAGTCGGCAAGTCGACCATCGACTCCCGCCCAGGCGTCAGGGCTCATCACCAACGCCCGAAATGGGGCGGCGCCCGAGGGACGCACCAAACCGATCCCCTCCGGCACGGCGGCGTCGGCGCCGACGAGCCATCGCAGCGTGGTGCTGCCGGTCACGTCCGTCACCTTGGCGAGGCGTGGTGGGATGGTGCGCGCCAACAGCGTCCGGATTTCCTCGCCCATCTTCGCTGGCACGAGCACCCAAGCCGCGTCGCCGTCCCGCCGCACCCACGCATCGCTGATGATCATCCCTTTGGGCGTAAGGAAGGCGCCCCATATCAGCCCGTCGGTCGGCATCTTGGTCACGTCGTTGGTCAGCAGCCCCTGCAGGCAGCTGATGGCACCCGGGCCTTCCAGGCGGAAGATCACGTGGGGCACGTCGATGGCATGGTGGCCCTCGACCAGGGCGCGTGCCTCCTCGGTGCTCAGGACGACGTCGCAGACCATGGCAGCTCCATCGGATGATGTCCGGCGAAATCGGACCAGATGCCGTCGGGATGTTCGCGCGCGAGGTCGTCCCGCGAATGCGACGTGGTCAGCATCGCCACGGGCATCCCCGCGGCACGCCCCGCACGAAGCCCGGGTACCGAATCCTCCACGACCACGCAGGCACTCGCTGGCAGCTGCAGCAGCGCCAACCCCTTCAGGTACCCTTCGGGATCCGGTTTGGTGCGGACGACGTCCTCGGCCGCCACGATTCCGGCGAAGCACTCGGTCAGCTCGGCCACTCGCAGCACGTGGGCGATCTCGTCGCGACGAGCCGCCGACACGATCACCAGTCGCACGCCCTCGGCGTGCAGGGCCCGGATGAATGGCGCGACACCGGGCACCAGCGTCAGGTCGGCGCTGATGAGGCGCTGATAGATCGCCCCCTTCGCGGCAACGAGGTGGTCGAGCATGCGGGTGTCGAGAGTGCGATTGGCGATGCGCCATGCATGCACGAAGCAGCCGCGATCATCGTAGCCGAGGTATTCGCGATAGTACGTCGATTCATCGACCGTGAGGCCCCACTCGGCGAGCACCTCGAGCAGCGCCGCGCAGTGGTGCCGCTCATCATCGACGATCACGCCGTTGAAATCGAAGCAGACGCCCCTCATCGGGCGGCTTCCCCGCTGATCCCGGTCACCAGGATGCTTCGCGGGTCGTGGCGCGCGCGTAGCTGCGAGATCGGCCCACCGACCCCCTCGCGATAGGCGCCGAAGTGGCCGATGGTCCGTCGTACCGCCCAGGGCGCACGCTCCAGCGTCAACGGCACTTCACGCGCGGCGAAGTGGCCGCGCACCGCGCGCACGCGTTCGGCCTCGGCGTGACCACTCCAGCGGATGCTCCCCGCGAGTGCACCCGCGCTCAGCATCCCCTCGCCAAGCAGCGAGACCACGGTGTCGATGGCGTCGTCAATGCCCTCGGGGAGTACCCCGAGCCGGAAGGTGACTGGCACGCTGGAGAGGCCTCGCGACGATCCGTTCCAGAGGAGCGCCCGCCGCTCCGGGGGCAGTTCGTCCCACGGCAGGCGTGCCACGCTCGCCAGTCGTTGGCCCTCCGCCTGCACCTCGTCGCGGCTTCCCATCAGGCGCACGGCGAGGAGCCACTCCGATTCCGAGGCCAACGCCGGGGAGACCAGCTCCGCGGCGGCTGCCGCGATTCGGTGATCGCCGAGCTCTCGGGCCGCGGCACTCAGTCGGTCGCGCGTGCCGAGGGCGACCCAGGTCACGTCCGCATCGGGGAGGGGGCGCACGCGGAGGGTGGCCTGGGTGATCACGCCGAAGCCGCCGAAACCGCCAAGGTGGAGTCGCATGGCGGCGGTCACCTCCCCTGCACCGGGCTCGCGACCGAGCTGAAGCACGCGTCCGTTGCCGGTGGCAATGGTCAGCGCCAGGACCTGGTCGCGAACCGGCCCGAAGCCGGCCCTGAGCGGGCCGGCCGTGGCGGTGGCCAACACCGAGCCGACCGTCCGGTCGGTCCGGCCTGGCGGGTCGAGCGCGATCCAGCCCTGCCGGTCCACAAGGCTGTGGCGCACCATGTCGAGGGAGACGCCTGCCTGGACGGTGGCGGTGTCCTCGGCGCCGGGCTCGATGGTGAGGGCGTCGTCCAGGCCACGGGTGGAGATGGTGAGGTCGGCCGGCGGCGCGTCCGTCCGCCAGGAGCCGCCACCTTCGATGGCCACCTGCCACGCTTCATCGTGGGCGAGGCCGAGGATGCCAGCCATCGCCTCGGTCGAAGTGGGGGTGGCGACCAGACGACCGTCGCCATTGGCGCGCACGGCGTCAGCGCCGATGGTTGCGGCGATCCGGTCGAGGCGAGTGTTGCTCATGCCGACTCCCCGCAGCGCACGGCGGGAGGTCGAACTGGGGCGGGCGTCATCCCCGCAAGATAGACGGGGCGGGGTGCCGGTCAGGCGGCGCGGAACTCTCCCAGATGCCGGACCTCAGGACACTCGCGCAGCTTGGCGAACGCACGCTCGCGAAGTTGCCGGATCCGTTCGCGGGTGACCCCGAGCGCGGCGCCGATTTCTTCGAGGGTGCGGGCTTCTTCGGAGGGGTCGAGACCATAGTACAGCGAGAGGATGCGGCGTTCGCGCGGGGTGAGATAGCGGCGGAAGATCCGGTCGATGAAGTCGCGACGGAGAATCTCATCGGTGCGCGTCTCGATCTCGCCATTCTCCCCCAACGGAAGTCGTTCTCCCAAGGTGGCGGCCCGGGAGTCCCCGCTCTCGACCGGGGCGTCAAGCGACACTTCGGTCACGAAGAGTCGGCGCGCGTCGCGGACGTCGTCGAGCGGCATGATCAACGCGGTGGCGAGTTCCTCGTCGGTCGGCGTCCGCCCGAGTTCCTGTGCGAGCAGCCCCTGCGCCTTGGCGAAGCGCACCACGGCGGTGTTCTGGTTGAGCGGAAAGCGCACCGAGCGCGTCTGTTCCGCGAGCGCCTTCAGCACGGCCTGACGGACCCACCACACCGCGTACGAGATGAACTTCACGCCACGATCCGGATCGAACTTGCGAACCGCACGCAGCAACCCCTCGTTGCCGATCGCGACGAGGTCGCCGAGTTCGAGGCCATGTCCCTGATAGCGCTTCACGAAGGCGATCACGAACCGGAGGTTCGCGGTGACGAGGCGTTCGATCGCGATGTCATCACCTTCGCGCGCCTTCCGCGCCAACGCCCGTTCCTCCTGGATGTCCGTGATCATCGGGAGATCCTTGATGTCGCGGAGATACTGCTCGAACGACTCGGCAGCACTCAGCGACACGCGGGCGCGGGATGGCACAGGAGCGGCACGACGCGGCATGGGAGACCCATTCGGCGAGGGACGAACTGTCAAATTTTCTCGGGAGGTGTTCGAAACCTACGCAGGCAAGATGGGGAGTTCCGGGGGTGTGTCAAGAGCCCGTAAATATAGACATTGCAACAACTTACAACTGTTGCAGTTGCGGATTTCGTGCACATGATCCACAGCGTGGTCTTCCACACGATTGTGCAGGAACGCGGGAAGTTGTTGGGATCAAAGGGGCTGGGGGATTGGAGTGGGGGCGGGGATTGTGGGGAAGTGGGCGAGGCGGT